>Ga0302347_1002583_pt1 | contig 17927 bp, 11 predicted proteins | sample PhyWR1_FD_202178 | JGI IMG/M metagenome (GOLD analysis project Ga0302347, IMG submission 202178) | Leaf surface microbial communities from wheat plants in UC Gill Tract Community Farm, Albany, California, United States - DLSL W.R1 (v2)... | ecosystem: Host-associated > Plants > Phyllosphere >...
ACACCGTTGGAACCTCTGGATCCGTACATTGCAGTAGAAGCGGCATCCTTTAGCACGTCAATCGATTGCACATCATCCGGCGCAATGTTGGCAATATCATCTACCACCATACCGTCTACGACATAAACCGGCGAATTATTGGCTGAAATAGAAGCTGTACCACGGACGCGGACTTCCAGTGGCTCACCAGGTTTTCCGGTTGTAGAACGCGTTTTTACACCAGCAATCTGGCCCGTAAGTGCCTGATCTACTCTTGAGATAGGACGGTCTTTGAAACTTTTGGTATCTACTTTTCCTACGGCGCCTGTGACTTCGCCCTTTTTCTGAGTACCGTAGGCAATGATCACAACTTCGTCAATTTCTTTAGTCTGCACCTTGGCGCTGTCTGTTACGGTCTGTTGTGCCCAGAAAAAACCGGACGACAACAGGAAAGCAGGAAAGACGATGCGGCTGATATCCTTGTGTTTAATTATTGGTGACATATATTAATTTTTTGTAATGTTAAAATCATTACAACAATGTTACATCGTAAGATAAAGTTGAGCATCCTGTCATATCCTGCAATATTAATATGACAATTATATTAGGATAAAATAAATTATATTTTATTTTAAATGATCTAAATAAATAAAATACTTAAAAAATATGAAATATTATTACATTATTTCATTTAACAAAATATTAACATAATTATTAAATTTTTATATTTTACTTCCAAAACAGCTCGTGATTTGCGGACAAAAAAAAGGCAGCTGATAAAAATCAGTGCCTTTCGCATTTTTCAATTGAAATATTTTAATTATCGCAGGGAATTACCATAACCGACAATCAAAATTGAGATAAACATAATGAACATTCCGACAGAAATTGTAGCAATGGTTTTCTTGGAAACACCCTTCCATTCTTTGATAATCACGCCCCACAGATTGGCGATTAAAATGATAAAAGCCATATGCAAAATCCACGAACTGGGACCATTTCCCATCTTGCTCTCTCCCATTCCATAGAAGAAAAACTGGAGAAACCACATGGTTCCTGCAAGTGCACAGAAAATAATATTCTTAGCGACAGGCACATTCTTTTTGGTATAATCTGTATAAGATTTATTTTTAAAAGCTAAATAGAGACATCCGATAAGATTGGAAGCCATACCGCCCCACAAAACGACAATGTAAGTCACGTTGTTCTGAAAAAGAAACTCACCCTGATTAGGATTGGCTAGTTTCCAGGCCTCGTTCGCAACATTTGCCATTGGTTTTCCTGCTTCCAGTCCAAAGTTGAAACAGGCACTAAGGACGCCGGAAATAATAGCGACGGTCAATCCTAAGCCAAATTTATATTCAGTTTTGACACTGACACCGTGCGGATCCACAGATTCACTTTGAAGCTCTTTATCTTTCATTACACCTGCTTTTCCACTGATGATAATGCCGATAACGCAGATAAATAAACCGAGCAAAACATATTGTCCCCACGCGCTGGACAGCATAAGCCCAATATTATCTTTGCCGGATTGTGGTGAAAATTCATAAAAAATAGAGGGCACCAATGATCCTATCACCATTGTAAGTCCCAACATAATACTGCTGCCCAAGGCAACACCTAGATAACGAACGCCCAGACCATACATAAAGCCGCCAATTCCCCAAAGGGCACCGAAGGAAAATGTGAGCCCAAGAATAGACGAACTTTCATTCCGGATGATGTCCCAAAAGCCCGGGATGGTAAGAAATGCAGCCAATGGAGGAACGATAATCCAGGAAAAAATGCCACCTATCAACCAAAACGTTTCCCAGGACCAGCCTTTGACTTTTTTGTAGGGTAAGTAGAAACTTCCCGAGGAAAATCCGCCTAAGAAATGAAATAAAACTCCTAATAATGCATTCATAATATTCGTATTGCTTGAGTTTGAAAATTAACAAGATGTAATCGATTGCGCATCTTGTGGTGTCATGCTTATGAAAAGCTCAAAGATATTGGCATTTTGTATGTTTTGCAATAATTATTTAGATCGGAAATTTCCACATGATCCAAAATGTTTAGCAACACTTTGATTTGGAGAAGCTTTAGTTTCAAAAATTGCAAAAAAATCTCTCGCAGATTTAGGTGATTTAGCAGATTTAAAAATCAGCCTAATCTTCTTAATCTGCGAGAGAATAAAAGCGTGCTTAAGGTTTGAACTTAAAAAAAATCTCGCATATAAAACTGACCGAGATCATTTCTAGTTAAAAAATCAGCTTAATCTGCCTAATCTGCGAGAGACTAAAAAAAAGCCTTCTACTAGATTTTATTTACTTTAATTTATAAACCTCACTTCCCGCAAGCAGGAAACAACCCAATCCATAATCCTCAAAATCCGGTACTTTGTCTACAGCTAAAGGTTGACCATCTTTCGGCTCCTTTCCTGTTCCCTGTACCCAACCTAAAAACCCGTTTGGCTGAACAGAATCTTTCACCATAGCATTCCACGCTTTAACCAAAACGGGCAAATAAGTTTCTCTGTCGATCAATCCGTTATTCACGCCGTATGTCATTCCGTAAACAAAAAGCGCAGTTCCTGTTGTCTCCTTTCCACCAAAATTAGTCGGATCGTGCAAACTTACATTCCAGAAACCATCTTCTCTTTGAAGTGGAAGCAATGCTGCCAACAGATCTTTGTAATCTTGCAAATATTCCTGATAATGCGGGTCAGATTTTGGTGTATCGTGTAATGTTTTGGCCAAAGCAGCCACTACCCATCCGTTTCCACGACTCCAGTAGCAATCTTCACCATTCGGTTCTTTGTAGGGTGGAAGAAAACTTTTGTCTCGCCACCAGATTTTGTCTGCGGGATTGTACAATCCGTTTCCGCCTTCCTTGTATTTGGTATGGGCGTACATCTCGTAATTTTTATCGAAATACTTCTGCTCACCAGTGATTCTGCCTAACTTTGTGAAGATTGGCATCGACATTTGAAGCGCATCAATCCACCACCAGTCGTCCACTTTTGGGGTGGCAATCATACTGTCCATCGCAGCTTTTACGTTTTTAATTCTTTCAGGATGTTTTCTTCCGTCGATTTCGTAAAGATCAAGATACGTCTGGCCGCAAGCCTGATGATCGGCGTTTCTCGTATATGTACCGCGCTGCAAATTCCAATTGTGATTGTTTGCCCACGACATTGCATAATCATAATATTCCTTTTTAGGATCTACGGAATAAAGAGCCATCAAACCTTCATAATAAACCGCTCTCGTCCAGAGATTACTTGGCCACACTTTTTTACCGACAATATCTTGTTTGGTATCCGGCCACTTGTTCATAAAGTATTGATTGGCTCTTCTCGAAACTTCCAGAACCTCTTTCTTATTCGGAATCCCCACCTTGCTTGCCGAACTGTTTTTCTGGACTGAACAGGAAGTCAATCCCGCCAGAATCAGTGCAAAAAAACCTGTTGTTAATAGCTTTTTCATAAGTATATATTTATTTTTTACTTTCTTTTAAATAATTTTTAAGACCACATTTCTTTAAATCCCTGATGCCTTTCGCCACCAGTTCTGCATTGACAACAGCACCAGCTTCATTGGTGTGCGTATGATCTTTGGGGAAGAATTTTTTTACATCTTCGGCTCCCATTTTCTCATATTTTTCGATGACCATTGTGTTTAAATCTAAAAAATAAGCTCCGGTTTGTTGAGCAACTTCACTTGCCCAAATTCCATATTGGTCTTTTTCAATTTTGCTTTTTTCATTAAATTTATTTCGTGGAACCGGTGAAACGATGATAGGAATTGCGCCCTTAGATTTTGCTTCGTTTGCGTATTTTCTAATATAATAACCGTAAGTATAGACCGTTTCGTTCACTTTTCGGATTGGGTTGTAAATATCTTTTGATTCTTCTCCGATTCCTTTAATTGTACCTCTCGCTCTTAAAGTATCTGCCAATTCACCACCGTCGTTATGACCAAATTGCATCAAAACATAATCGCCTTTTTTTATCGTTTTCATAATCGAATCCCAACGGCCTTCCGTAACAAATGTTCTGCTGCTCCTGCCACCTTTTGCGTGATTCTGAATCTCAATTTTTGTCGTATCTAAAAAAAGATTCATAAAACTTCCCCATCCCCAAAGTGAGTCGGAGCCTTTCCCAGAACCGTTTTGTACCGTAGAATCTCCGATGATGTAAAGAACAGGTTTATCCAGAATTTTTTGAAATGAAGCTCCAATTAAAATAACCAAAGCAACCATTGGAATGATGAATTTAATTTTCATTGATTGTTTTATTTTTTGAGACTTATAGTTTTAACATTCGGTTTTGGCATATCCTTAATCGATTCATCCAGATAATAATCCGTATGCGGAGGTTGATTATAACCCACATTTTGCCACACAATGCTCAATCGGTATTGCAGATTGTGCATTAAAGTGTACAATCTATGTTTCGTCGGAATGGTCGTAGAAAAAATTCTCAATTCCTGATTATCAGCAGTTCTGTACATCACCTCTTCACGCCAGTCTCCAAACATATCGGCCACCAAAGCAGGATTTTTCTTTGTCCCGTTATTAGACTCACACTGGTAACTTTTAGCATCAAAAATTAGATTTGATTTTTCATTCTTCCAATCCCATTTTGAGACGTTGGTGCCGTCTAAAATTTCGCTTAAAAAATCGCCGTCCCAATAAATTCCCATATTGGCTGGTGGATTTTTATCACTGATTTTTTTTCCTTTGGTATCGTAAATTCCTTTCAGTCCGGCTCCGGCTGCCCACGATTCTGAACCTTCGTAACGTGGGTCAATATTCAAAGACAAACCTCGTCCCGGACCTTGAAATTTCCCCTGTTTGCTATAAACTGTAGACGGTAATTTCCATAAAACTTTTCCGGTTTTCCCGTCTCTGAAATGTGCTCCCGCATCATCAAATCTCTCCTGAATATCAAAAATTTCCAATCCCGGATTTGATGGATCTAAATCTCCAACGTGCAAAGCATCGCCGTGACCAAAACCTGTACTGTTTAAAACTTTTCCATCGTCATCCACAGTCATTGCTCCGAAAACGATTTCGTCTTTTCCGTCATTGTCAACATCTGCAATCGTCAAATTATGATTTCCCTGTCCACGGTATTTTTTATTTTCTTCCGAACTTTCGGTATCGAAAAGCCAGCGAAGACCTAGTTTTCTATCTTTATAATCCCAGGCTGCAATTGCCGTTCTGGTGTAATAACCCCTCGACATAATCACACTCGGTGTTTTGCCATCAAGGTAAGCAACGGCTCCCAAAAATCTATCCAGTCGGTTTCCTTTAGCATCGCCCCAAGTCTCGGTCATCTGCTCATCTGTTGGATTTAAACTGCCTGTAAATCTTGGAACTTCGTAGTTAACCGTATTAATTTCTGCTCCGGTTTGTCCGTCAAAAACGGTCAGAAATTCCGGTCCGGAGAGAATCATTCCGTTTTCATTGATGTAATTTTTTGTCGGGTTACCGATGAATTTCCCTTTTCCGTCTTTGCTTCCATCGGCGGTTTTCATTACGATTTCAGCTTTGCCATCCTGGTCTAAATCATACACCAAAAACTGCGTGTAATGCGCTCCTTCCCTAATGTTTTTGCCCAAATTAATTTCCCACAAAAGCTTTCCATCCAACTTGTAAGCCTGAATAATTGGCGGGTCGGTTTCGCCTTTTTGGCTATTGTCTTTTGACCTTCCGGTTTGATGAAGGATGATTTCATATTCACCGTCTCCATCTAAATCTGCGACTGATGCATCATTTGGCGTGTAACCTTGTGGTGTTTTTAAAGGAATTGAAAAATATGATTTTTGGTTCGCTACATATTCTGCAGAATCAATATCAACCGATTTGTCCTGAGTATTTGATTTGACGAAGTAGGTGTAATTTTTTGCTTTGTCTGCGGTTTTATCTAAAAAATTCGTTTCGTACGAAAGTGGTTTTTCATTCAGCTTTTTGGTTGAATTATTTTCAGTGCGATACAAATCAAAATGGGTGTTTTGAGCTTCAGTTCCGAGCAAACGCCAACTCACAAAAACACCTGAATCTGAAGGTATCGCAACGATTCCTCGTTTCAGATATTCCATTTGTCTTTGTGCAGACAGAAGTTCTGAAAAAAGAACTGCAGCTAAAATAAGTTTGAATTTTACATTCATAATTCTGATTTTGTAAGTTTTAAGTTTTGGCTAAAGCCTGATTTGAAAACCTTTTGTAAACGGGCTAAAGCCCGTTCCTATTGATAATTCCCGATATGATTTTTTGTTCTCGTCTTATCCTTGTCAAGGTTTGAAACTTTTACAAGGATTTTTAACGCTGAATCACTCGCAGCCCGACTTGAACGGAGCTCTTTTTGTGAGGAGGAACGACTAGCAAAAAAGCGGGAGTGGATGGCGGATAAAGCTGCACAAATAAATTTCACATTCAGTTCAATCGATTGCTCAAAATTTATTATTTTGTCTGCTTCAACAGCCATTTTACCCATTCCTCGGTTCCCTGATAATTCGTAAAATCTGCGGGTAATTTTTTGCCGTCGATGTACTCGTTGTAGCACCAAGGGTCGCCTAAGGCGAAAACGGTTCCTTTGCCCATTTTTGCGATGGCTGCGATGTTTTTGCCTTCTGTAGACAACAATTCTTTCGCCGGACTTTTCACGGAAATCGTCGCCACTTCTTTCATATATAATTTCTGCTCAGAAAAAATTTCATTACCTGCCGGAACCATTACTTTTCCCTGCTCAAATTCTCTTTTCTGAACTCTGTTGTAACTGTCTTCGTTGAAATGAATGCCGAATTTATTTGCCAGATGATTGAAATGTTCAAATTCGGAATTGCCTTTATCATTGCTTAGCAAAACCAAAACGCCACCTTTTTCAACCCATTTTACGAGGTTTTTAATGGATTTCTTATCGATTAAATTGGCTTTTCCACCGTATGCTTCTTTGTCGATATCAGCATCAACGATGATGTAGATATTGGCGTTTTTTAAATCTTTTTTGGTCGGAGCGTTGGTTAGCGTACTGATTTCTGCGCCTTGCTTAGTGAAAATGTCGCCGAGCAGAGAAAACCCGCCATTGGTCGTGTCATTCCACGTGTAATGCCACGATTCCAATGCTTTGGTTTCTTTATTTTCTCTTTTTTCGTTGTTGAAAAAATTATCTAAAACGACTTTCGGTTTCTGCTGGCCATTGGAAAAACTGAAAGTCAGCAAAGTTCCTAATGCGAATGTTTTTATGATATTTTTAGTCATAATTAATTTTTATTTTGAATAATGAATTGGTATTAATTGAATTTCGCCATCCAAACCGGAAGGCTGAACTTTCCAGTTAGATGCATCGAAAGGTTTATAGTTAATGTTCACAAAGTTGATTTCGTGGTAATTTCGCCATTCAATTTTATTCTGGTCCATATAGCGGATTCGGTTGGCCATAAGGTTTGAAACTTCAATCTGAATCGTATTTTTTCCTTTTTTAAGATATTTTCCGACGTTGATTTCAAACGGGTTGCTCCAGACAATTCCGGCCTCTTTCCCGTTGACAATCACGGTTGCGCTTTCGTAGAGTTTATCGAACTTCAAAAGATAATCGTCGGCTTTATTTTTCTTTAAATTGAAAGTGGTTGTATAAACTCCGGTTCCCGAGAAGCTTTGTGTTTGAACGTCTTCTGTGAAATTCGTCCAAGGTTGAAGTTTCGTCAACGTTCTTGATTTTGGAAGTTCAGGACCGCCTTCTTTGAAAGATAATTGCCAAGGTTGATTTAAAACAATCGGTGCTTCAGTTTTTTCAACATATTTCCATTTTGCAACAGAATTATCTGCAGTTTCAGAAGCTTTTACAATTAAAGATTCACCAGATTTCAATTGAATTTTCACTGAATTATTTTGAGTTTCGGCAATTCCAAAATCCCCATTTTCAGGATTCATCAAAGCGACCTGTTTCCCAACAAAATTCAGCGGAATATTCTGATTGATTTCCTTCGAAGTGTGATTAACGATATAATAATATTTTCCGTCATCAAATTTTCTTCTCACGAATTTCAAACCGGTGTCGGTCAGTTTTTCTCTTTCAATTTTTAAAAATTCCAAGCCTTTTTCAACTTCCGGAGTCAAAATAATTTTTCCTTTTCCAAATGTTGCCGATTTCAGATTTCCGTATTGCTGAAAAGGAATTGACTTCCACAAAGTCTGCAGTTGTATTTTTCTTTTTTCCGCTTCAAAATATCCAGGAATATTTTTCGGTTCAGTCTGAAATATAATAGATGCGCCGTTTTGAGCTAAATTCAGAATATTTTTTAAAGTAGATTCCGGTAAATAATCCAGTTGAGGAATGATTAAAACTTTGTAAGAACCACCCTCCTTTGAAACCTGAATATTTTGGTTATCCAGCTTCGCCTCGCTGATCATTTTGTCGGAAACCATATCTAAAGAATATCCGGATTTGCCCATTTTATCGAGATTTTTATAAAATTCTGTAGGCTGTAGCCACTTTTCAATATTGTGAATTTTAAAAGCAACATCTTTCCCTTTCGGACTCGCCCACTGGTCATAAATCGGCCAGTAAATCAACAGTTCATTATCCGATTTTCCGCTCTGCAAGACACTTTGCGTACGTGCAACATAAGAATTGAGTCCACTCAACTGTGGCCACAAACTGTTCTCAGGCACAAAATTGGTCGATGCATAAAACAGCCATCCCGGAAATTTTACGTCCGCCGGCGTGTAGGTCGTTCCGTGGTAAAAAACGTGATTGATTCCTGATAAAAAAACCTGTTCCACTTCTGGTTTTGCCTGTGACCAAGAGGTTTTGAAATGCTCCGTCAGCCAGGTAAAAGTTTCATTCGAAATCAGCTTTTTGCCCATCACATTGGCTGCAGAAGAGGAAAACTTCAACATATTAATATCGGGAACATCCGATTTTTGAATGTCGGCGCTGTCTCTTTTCAAACTTAAGATCTCGAACGGTGTACTTCCAAATGTTTCAGATTCAGGAATATCGACCGCTGCATATAAATCCAATAAATTCCCCGGCGAACCGTGTGCCTGATTGGTATTTTTTGAGTTTTTTGAATGAGCCCAGTTGGTGAAATCTTTCGTGAAATTGTTTAAAATCAATTCGCTCAAGGTTTCCCTGTAGTCAGATTTTATTCTTGCTGCGATTTCGTTTTCCTCATTGCCCACCAAATATTTGATGTACGGACTTAAATCGTAGCAACGTCTTTTTTGAAATTCTTCTTTAAAATCAGGCGTCCAATCGGCGTTGTAAACTTCATAGCTGTCATTAAAAAACGAACGAATCCCGTAGTTGGAATTTCCGAAAGCTTTATCGAAAGTTTTCAGATAATCTTTTGTCGCATTGGGCGAAAAATGGTCTAAAGTATAGCCTTCACCACCCGGAGCGGCACGTTTTACCTTCTGAAGAGTTTTACCAATAAAAACGGCGTAGATAGTCCACTTTCCTGATATTGGATTCCAGTTTAAAGTTCCGTCAGAATTCACTTTATCAGTTAAAATAACGGTTTCATTTTTTTCATTGTAAGCGGTTACAATATCTAATTTTATGGTTTTTAAATTCTTCTGTTTTTCGTCTTTCAGAACAATTTTCTCTGAGAATTTTTCATTCGGTTGAATTTCGTAAGTCTTAACAATCATCTTGGTCGCCGCATCATTTTCACTGACTTGCGGTCCGCCAATCGGCCAACCTGTTCCGACCGACATATCAACCCCCATATTTAAGCTTTTCGCTTTGCTGGTCGTGAATTGCAACATTTTCATCCACTCCAGAGAAAGATAATTGATGTATTTATTTTCGAAACCTTTTGCACCATAAATTGGGACAATTTCAACTCCACCAAACCCGGCTTTATTTAAAGTTGTCAGTTGTTTGTCTAATCCTTTTTCGTCGACGGCACTTCCCATCCACCACCAACGGGTCCAGGGTTTTGCGGTCTCGGTAACTGTAGGCCACGGATTTTGTGCGGAGAGATTTCCGAAGGCAAAACAGATGACACTAAGTTTTATGATATTTTTGATATTCATTTTTACTTTTTATTTTTAACCACAAAGTCACAAAAGTTTTTGACACTTGAGTTATTTTTAATTTTGTGATTCAACTTTTGAGAAGAACATACTAGTTTTAAAAAATCAAAGTTTTTTTTCTAACTTAAAACTTACTTATTCAAATTTCATCAAAATTATTTCCCCGACCCTAAAGGGAGTAATTTTGATGAAATTTTCAAAGGAATTTTGCTCCCTTTAGGTTCGGGGCAAACAAAATTTCTTTGAAAATCTTTTGACAATTAATTCCCATCAGGTTTCAAAGATTCCATATAAATGCTTTTAGGCCAATGAAAATCTTCCACTGCATCGGGTTTGTTTGGGTCGAAACTTTTATATTTTTTTGAAATATATTTCTTTAAAGATAAATTTTGGTCAACGATAGATTTCACGACACATTTCGCCAACTCATAAGCTCCATACGTGTTGAAGTGTGTATCATCAGCCAAATCCGTCGGTTGATTGGGATAAGAATTCGCAGGATAATGAACGAATGCTTTCTTTGCTTTTTCCGGTCCCATTGCTTCGAATAATGTTTTGCTTAAGGCATTTAAGTCGATTAAATCGACTTTTTCTTCCTTCGTAATTTCACGCATCGCATCCGGAAAATCATCTAATGTATTGACAATTTTATTGTTTCTATCAAAAACCCTGCGGTTCATTGATGTGACCAAAACCGGAGTTGCACCCAATTCTTTAGCTTTCGAAATCCATTCTTTTAATCTTTTTCTGTAACCGGATTTAGTGCTGTTTCCTGCTTTTTGGTCGTTGTGTCCAAACTGAATGAACAGATAATCTCCGGACTTTAATTTATTCCAAATTTTATCAATTCGGTGACGGTCTTCAAAAGCTTTGAGGGTTTCACCGCTTTCGGCGTAATTGGCTATCACAACTTCATTCGGAACGAAAAAGTACGGCAACATCTGTCCCCACGACGCCCACGGTTCATATTGCGCATCCACAACCGTAGAATCTCCAGTGATGAAAATGGTTTTAGCCGTTTTGTTGGGTTGAATGATGACCGAACAAACTTTTGGCGCTTTATCATTAAATTCGATCGTTAACAGATTGTCCCAATGTAAATATTTTTTTTCTCTAGGTTTCAGTTTTACAATTCCGATTTGAGTTCCGTTCTGATTTCGGATGATGCTGTCTTTGACGTGAATTGTGATTTGTTTTTCAACAATTTTACCTTGCTTTGTTTTGACGTCATTGAGCATCAGACGGCGGTTTTCTACCCGCACGGTTGTTTCCGAAGTTCCTTTAGAATCGCCAAGATTTAATGTAATATTATAATTTCCCTCAGGAATTGCAACTGAAAAATAGAATGGTTTTTCGCTGGTAATAAAATCTCCTGTCAAAGCATTTCCGTAATTATCAACAGATTTCAAACTAGAAATATCCATAAATCCGTAACCGATTTTCTTATCAAATTTTGAACTTGAAGTAATCGAAATGAAATCTTTTTCAACTCGTTTTCCGCCAAAATCAAATTTGAAAGTGGTCTGCTGTGCGAATATCGTTGCGCATAAAAAAAAAACGCCTAAAAGTGAAATCCAATTCTTCATTTTAATCTGTTAAAATATTTTCTTTAGGCATTGTAAACTGCTTATTTTCGTCGCCCAAATCCGGCAAACCGAAGTAGAAATATAAGGTTCTTTTAAACGTTCCTTCCAGATGATTCGGTTCACTTTCAGGTCCCAAAGTTGAAGTGTCATTGTTAATATTAAACGCCAAAACAGTTCCCAACGGCGGAATCGCATCCAAAAATGAGATATTTCCTGTAGGCAGTTTCGGATATCCTTCTGAACCGTAAATTCCATAAAAATCAAAAAGTCTGACGAACATTTTTTCTTCTTTCGTTCCAACCGTGATTTTTCCTTCTGCCGTATTCAATTGCAACCACGAAATATCGTCGAAATAGCCTTTAAATTCAGGATAAATCCAAGGTGAAAAACCTGTTCGAGAGGAGTTCTTAAGATTTTGCCAGACATCGTAAGTTTGTCCTTGAGTTCGGTTTTTCCAAACGTGATATGGACCTTTGCCGAGCCATTTTGCGCCGATGACATAATTTTCGGGATAATCAAAACTTACGCCTGCAAACTGATAATCTCCCACAAGCGAATATTCATAATTCAATTCTAAAATTCCTTTAGGATTCAGTTTCCAAACAGCTTTTTTTCCGTCTTTGTATGATATCTGAATGACTTGATTTTGTCCTTCTGCAAAAGATTTTATGGAAGATAATTCCGTTTTTCCATCTACGAAAATTGGTCCATTTTTGAAGGTCATTTTTTTGCCTTTCTTATCTAAAATGACAGACTTTAATAATCCATCCTTTTTTCCAAATGAAAATTCTTTCTCGTCTGATTTTAAAATAAATAATGAATCATTTTCTACAACTGAAACCGGGAATGCTTTAATTAATGACTCTGAAAATTTTTTTGAAATTTCGTCATTAGACTTCAATTTCCAAGTCCAAGTGTAAATTTCTTTTCCAAAAGAATCGGTTGCAGTAAGCATTAATGCTTCATTTTCTTTCCAGTTTTGAGGAAGATTTAATTTAATATTCCCTTTTTCGGTTGGTTTAATATTCGGAGATTCTGCTTTTCCTTTTTCAATCAAATCAAATCCGGATTCTGATGAAAATGCTGTTTTAAATTTAACCAGTTTCCATTCAAACTGACATTCATTTAGATTGGTAAAATGATAGCGGTTTTCGACTGGAATGATTCCGTTAAAATCAATCGGCAAAGTTTTCAAATTAATTTTTACCGGACTGTAAATTTCCCGAATGGCGTAAAAACTTCCTTCTTTTTCACGATGTGGTCCGACAACTCCATCCGGAGCGTTGATGGCATTCACATCGATTTGATTATTAAAATCGGTTCTTACCAAACCTTCATCCGCAAACGCCCAGAGAAAACCGCCTGCGCCTTTTTTGGAATTCCAGTGAAGTTCCCAGTAATCGGACAAAGAAGTTCCACCACCGCCGTCATCCTGCGCGTGCAGAAACTCGGTCGGCATATAAATATTTTCTCCTTCGAGGATTTTTTTGGTGCTGTAATAATCTTCGTAATGGTTGCAGTCGATTCCGTTGAAAGCATTTCCAGGCTTGTGATGGGCGTGAATTACGGGACGGTTTGACAGGTCGTATTTTACATATTCTGCATCCAAATCGAAATTATGTCCACCTTCGTTTCCATTGCTCCAAAAAATGATGGAAGGATGATTGGCATCTCTCGTAACCATTTCTCTCACGAGCTTTTTGCCAACTTCCGTGCTGTATTTTTTTTGCCAACCAGCGAGTTCATCCAAAACATATAAACCTAACGAATCGCAAATCTGAAGGAAAGATTTATTTGGTGGATAATGAGCACATCGAACGGCATTCATATTCATTTCTTTAATGAGCTTAACGTCCATCAAATCAATATTTTTGTTGACTGCTCTTCCGGTTTCAGGCCACCAAACGTGACGGTTGATGCCTTTCATTTTTATTTTTGTACCGTTAATGTAAATTCCGTCGCCTTTTTTGATTTCAATCGTTCGGAAACCGAATTTTTCTTCTGTGTAGAAGATGTTTTTTCTGTTTTTATTTAAAGTGAATTTGGCTTTGTATAAATTAGGGGTTTCAGCTGTCCAGAGCTTTGGATTTTTAACTGAGAATTGAATCTGTTTTAAAGTATCTCCTTTCTGAATTTGAATTTGAGATTCTCCAACTAAGTTATTTTTAACATCAAAGATTTCGACCTTTAAATTATTAGCCGATTGGATTCCTTTTAAATGAATATTCGAACGGAAAGTTCCGTCCGCTTTGGCATCGATGGATGTTGATGAAATATTTTCTTTTGGTGTTGCTTCCAAATAGACAGGCCTGAAAATCCCGCCTAAAATCCAATAATCAGCCAAACGTTCTGCGTTGTTGACCGATTTATCTGCGGACATTTTTGAAACTTTGACTTCTATAATATTCTCTTTTCCGAAAATTAATTTGTCGGAAATATCATATTTAAATTCATAAAAAGCGCCCTGATGAATTTCGCCGGCCAATTTTCCGTTGATTTTCACTTCGGTATCGGTCATTGAACCTTCGAAAACGATGTTGACCGATTTTCCTTTCCAGGAATTTGGAACTGAAAATTTGTGTTTGTACAGACCTACTTCGTCGTTAAATTTAAAATTTTTGCCGTAGGTTACATAATCTCTGCCGTAATTGTATGAGCCAAATCCCTGTTGCTCCCATTGAGAAGGAACCTGAATTTTGTCCCAGCTTCCCGATTTCCTTCCGCCGGTTATCCAAAAATCCCATTCTTTGGTATGCTCAGAATCTGTCCCGCTCAGGAATTGGATTTCCTTAGATTGAGAATGCAGAAACTGTGAGCAAAAGCATAAAAGAACGAATATTTTGGAAAAACAACTCATTTTGCGGCAATGTCGGAATCGTCTTTTTTGTCGTAAGATTGTGTGAGAGAAGCCACTTGCGTCACATTGATGTTTTTTTGCTTTAAATTCTGAATGTTGTTCAGGTTCTGCATCTCAGGTTTCACAGCTTTTATTTTAAAGTTTTCAAATGTGAAATCTTTCAAATCAAACAGGTCTGATTTTTCAATTGAGAATGCCGTTTCACAACTGATATCGATATTTTTAATGGTGATATTATTCGCCAAACCTTTTTTCGGTCTTTCTTCACCTTTTAAATCAAAAAACTGGTTCCAGCCTTTTACATATATGAAAGTTTTTACGTTTCCGGTGATGTTTTCAACCGTAAGATATTCGTAATGTTGAGGCGTGTCAGGACGCATTTTTAAATGTAACAATCTTGAAGCATCTTTCACTTTAGAATTACGCAAAATCACATTATAATTGTGAATCGATTCGCTACCACAAGTCAAAACGCTGTGGCAAAAACCAAAACTGTTGTCTTCGATAAGAATATTTCTGTTTTCGCCGTTGTTCGGGTCTTTATCGGATTTCGGACCTTTCCCCCCTTTTAAAGCTATCGCATCATCATTTACTGACATATAGCAATTTTTAATTAGGAAATTGGTACACGCATCGATGTCAACCGCATCTGTACTTGGTGCTTTTACAGGTTCTTTTGGAGCGAGAATCGTCAGATTTAACAGTTTAACGAAATCGCTTTTGTAATAATGCGTGCTCCAGAAAGGTGAATTTTTAATGGTAATACCTTCTACCTGAACGTTTTTTGAATTGGAAACATAGATAATTCTAGGTCTCATTTCATCCATATTGGTACATTTGGGATTCCACTCGCGTCTTTTCCAGAATGATTTCCAGAAGCGAAGTCCGTTTCCGTCTAAAGTTCCTTTACCTGAAATCGTGAAACCGTCTAAACCGTCAGCATTAATCAAAGCCGGAAAATATTTTACCGTCTGACCTTCCATTCTCGTGGTTACCACCGGAAAATCATTGATATCATCGCTTCCTTTTAGTTTTGCGCCATTTTCCAAATGCAAATGCGTTCCCTGCTTGAAGAAAACTGAGCTGATGAGAAAAGTTCCTTTTGGCACCACCACAACGCCACCACCATTTTTAGCCGCCAAATCAATCACCGCCTGAAGTTGTTTGGTCTGAAGAACTGTACTGTCGTTCTTCATTCCATTGGCTGTAAGAATGTATTTTTTGCCTAATTTGCTAATGTCAGTAGGTTTGTTTTCTGTGAACCATTTGTCGATTTTGGTTCCATCCGGCCATCTGTCCTGGCTTTTTAAGACATTAGAACATGATGCTAGAATCAATAACGACCAAAAATATTTGGATATACTTTTAAATTTCATAATTAAATTTTAAACAGTACAAAACTTTAACCTTTGTCAAATGATGAAGATAGCAGTGTACTTTTTTTCACTTTTATAAAAGTATACATTCTATGAACTTACAGTATCCTGCTGTCTCATGTCAGTACTTTCGTTTTATAATATCCCTAAAATAAAAAAATCCCATCTTAAAAGCGGGATTTGTAACTAGGAATTCTATATTACTTAAAAATTGAGTAAACCTTCTGCGAGTGTTTTCCACTGTATTTTAGTCAGGCTTGTATAGCCGCCAAGCGATATCATAAAATTTCTGATTTTACCGATCCATCCTGTCTTGTAATTAGTAATCTCATTTCGCCCGTAGATCCCCACTTTTATCGATTTTTCAAATCTGGAGATGATAATGGTAGAAGTAGTCTGGTCTGAGTAGAAATGCGCGATATGCTCAGTTTGCACAGAAGGCTCCTGACAAGGTCGGCACATCATCAGCCATCTTTCTTTCTCCTCGCCAAAGGTAGTGTCATTCATTTCTACAATTTCTACCCAATCATAACCTTTCGCTTTGTAGTCTCCGGGGCCCGGAATGTCAATTCTTATGTAATCTCCTGCCTTAGGATCTCTCGTAATAGAATCCCCGGAACGGCCGAAAAGCTTGAAATCGGCTGAGAAATTACCGCAATAGTCTTTCCAGTTATTGACTAAAAAAAAACGCTTTTTCAGTTCGCTGAATTTTTGAGTAATTAGCTCCGCCGTGGCGATTTCCTTCTCACTTTCCGTATCAAAAAAAGCACCTTTGACCTGTACCGGAACACCATATATCTTTTTTGCTTTCATAGTCGTTTATCAATGTCATTTATGTAAATGAATATCACGAGTACTAAACTACAGAAAAAAAACCGCAGTCTTTATGACCTCAATCACAACACTCAATTTATTGATAATCAGTTATTTATTAATAAAAAATCAAAATTGGAGTGACTAACGTATCTTCTCTGCTTTATAATCGCTTTCGTTTCCTAACTTATCTATCGCTTTCACAGCAACAGTGTTGATCGATTTCCCGTTATAAGTCTTTGGGAATTCCAGACTTTGGATGTCAGAATTCAGAATGACGGTTTTCCATTCGTCACCATATTTGGTAAACAAAGCCCACTGAAAAGCTTTTAGGTTATCGTTTAATTTCCAGCTTGCCGATACGTTGTTGCCATTATTTTTAATGGTCAGTTTCGGCTGAGAAAGCGGTCTGTCGGTTTTCAGCCAGGGACTTGTCGGCACCAGCGCTTTGTCCTGATATACTTGAGTTTTGATGGCATTCTGCATATTCCAGCTCTTAGTCAGTCCTGCGATACTCCAATGGATGTCGCCGGTATTATCTTTAAGAATCTGTCTGCTGAGTGCAATCTGATTTACGATCTCCAACGGACGGTCAGACGTTTTAACTTCTACCGTGTTGAGGCCTGGCCAAAGATGGCGGTTGTAGGTATTTTCGGTTTTCCACCAGTCCAGTAGTTTCGGAAAACTCTGTCCTGATGAATTGATAGGCCAGTACAACTGAGGCGCGAAATAATCTACCCAGCCTTTATTAAACCAGAGTTTTGCGTCTGCGTAAAGCTCGTCGTACTGAGAGGAGCCTTTGATCCCGGTTGGATAATCCGGTTTCCAGATGCCAAACGGACTGATCCCGAATTTAACATCATTCTTTTCAGCTTTAATTTCTTTGTAAATTCTTTCAACAAAACGGTTGACATTATCTCTCCTCCAGTCTGCTCTGGAAAGGCTTCCGCCTGTATTTCTGTAAGCATTCCAGGTTTTAGAATCCGGAAAATCTGCGCCGCCGTTGTAGGTGGCGTAAGGATAAAAATAATCATCAAAATGAACCGCATCTATATCGTAACGTTTCACCAGGTCGTTGACTACTTTGGAGACGTGATCCTGAATGGCAGGACTTGCAGGATCAAACCAATACATCCCGTTTCTGAGCCTGTAGGTGACATCAGAAAACTGATTGACCAGAGACTGAGAACTTACCTTTCCGCCATTGGAATGATGTGCTCTGTACGGATTGAGCCACACGTGCAGTTCGATTCCGCGCTTGTGAGCTTCCTCAATCCAGAA
>Ga0302347_1002584_pt1 | contig 17919 bp, 15 predicted proteins | sample PhyWR1_FD_202178 | JGI IMG/M metagenome (GOLD analysis project Ga0302347, IMG submission 202178) | Leaf surface microbial communities from wheat plants in UC Gill Tract Community Farm, Albany, California, United States - DLSL W.R1 (v2)... | ecosystem: Host-associated > Plants > Phyllosphere >...
GAGGGCGAGCAATAGGCTCACTAGAACCCAGGCATCCAGTCCGCTGAATAAATCGATCATGAAGGTTTTCTGACCCGGTCGTAAGGGGGCGCGATTATGCCAGAAAACCTCGGTAATCGATGCACTAGCTGCTCATCGGTCACAATCTTCATTGAAAAAAACCGGGCCAAAGGCGCTCATCCCACGGTTTTAGGGGCTTTGGCAAGTCTTTGATTTATAAAGCACACCGCCGAAAAGCCGCAGTTTCGTCATCAAAACGTCATGTCTGAAACATTTGTATGAAAATTCGTTGGCTGCAGTAGGAGACTGACCACTGGGCGCTGATGCGGGGGGCCTTTCACCGGCAATGCACCGGTGAACACGGCAAGACCTGGGACCTGAAACCGAATGGCTTATGGCTCTTCGGTCTTGAGTTCCTGTTCAATCTTTTGGATTTCCTGGGCAAATGCCTGGTCGAGCAGGCTGGCACGCTTGCGCCATGGTTTGCGTTCAGGTTCAGGCTGGGCGGCGTAGGTGGTGACTTCCCCGCCGTAAACGTCCTTGTAACGTTGCTCCTGGCGCTCAAGTTCCGCGCGCAGTTCATCTTTCGTCACATTGTTACCTAATTGAGTTGAGTGTTATTAGTCTGCTGAGATATACCGGAAGGCCGCCCTCGGCTGTATCGACCTGAACCCTTTCATTGAAACAGGTTCAAGTAGTCACGTTTTAGTGCACGTAGTCGAGGCGGGCAGTAGCGTTCGATTATGCACGGCAATCACCGGTTGAGCTTCGGTCCGGCGAGTGAGGCGGGCAAGCCTGGGCATAGGGTGCATTATAGCGACACATTTGGATAAGACTATCAGCATAAAGTTAAAAAGCGTCAATGTTGTGTGTGGGTTTTGTTACACAAGCATGTCCGTGTTTGTGGAAATTTTGACGCCATAAGTTCCACGAAACTTTAGCCGTTATAAAACACCTTTGTAACTTTGCAGGCGATGCCCATCGAAGGACATTCCCGCGGCCCATAGGCGCCAGCGGTTTGCGATAATCGCATGACCGTCCGATAATCGCCCAATGTTCTCAGGCCTGCCTTGTGCAGCCTGGCCGACGCGGCTTGTAATAGCGGCCAAACCTCCCACGCGGTCGACAATAAGAGAAAGGATCCCCACATGAACGATCAATTGCGCAACTCTTTCGCGTCAGTGGCGCCGCCGATCGTTGCTTCACCGGCCAAGCGCATCCAGGCGTTTACCGGTGATCCGGACTTCATGACGTCCCTGGCACGTGGCCTGGCCGTGGTGCAGGCGTTCCAGGAGCGCAAGCGCCACCTCACCATTGCGCAGATCAGCCACCGCACCGAAATCCCCCGCGCTGCCGTGCGCCGTTGCCTGCACACCTTGATCAAGTTGGGCTACGCCACCACGGACGGGCGCACGTATTCGTTGTTGCCCAAGGTCTTGACCTTGGGTCATGCCTACTTGTCATCCACACCCCTGGCCGTGTCGGCCCAACCTTATCTGGATCGCATGAGCGAGCAGCTCCACGAAGCCTGCAACATGGCCACCCTCGAAGGCGACGACATCCTCTATATCGCCCGCTCGGCAACCACCCAGCGCCTGATTTCAGTGGATTTGTCGGTAGGCGGGCGCTTGCCGGCCTATTGCACCTCCATGGGCCGCATCCTGCTCGCGGCACTGGACGACGCCTCGCTGCAGGATTACCTCGACCATGCTGACCTGCAAACCAAGACCAGCCGCACCCTGACCACCCCCGAGGCCCTGTTCGAATGCCTGCAACAAGTACGGCAGCAGGGCTGGTGCATCGTCGATCAGGAACTGGAACAGGGCCTGCGTTCCATCGCCGTGCCGGTGTACGACGCGTCCGGTCAGGTGCTGGCCGCGCTCAACGTCAGCACCCACGCGGCGCGGGTCAGCCGCAGCGAGCTGGAGCAGCGCTTCCTGCCCAGCATGCTCAGCGCCAGCCGCGAGTTGAGCGCACAGCTATTTGCCTAAGCTGTTCGGTGACCGCACAGATCCCCGGTTGATCAATTGACGCTGTTCCCCCTGGCTTATTAATGTGCGGCAGCGCTCCTTCAGGGGCCGCCGCCCAATAATAACGACGACCTCAGGCCGTCAGCCCGCCATCGGTGTGGAATAAAAATAATGAATCAGCCTTCTGTCGGTACCACCCTGGACGTCCAGTCCTTTATCAACGCCCAACCACTGTCCCGCTACCAGTGGCGCGTGGTGATCCTGTGTTTCCTGATTGTGTTCCTCGATGGCCTCGACACCGCGGCCATGGGCTTTATCGCGCCGGCGCTGTCCCAGGATTGGGGCATCGACCGCGCCAGCCTCGGCCCGGTGATGAGCGCTGCGTTGATCGGCATGGTGTTCGGTGCCTTGGGTTCCGGGCCGCTGGCCGACCGTTTCGGGCGCAAGGTGGTGCTGGTCGGCGCGGTGCTGGTGTTTGGCGCCTTCAGCCTGGCCTCGGCCTACAGCAGCAATGTCGACCAGTTGCTGGTGCTGCGCTTCCTCACCGGGCTCGGCCTGGGCGCCGGCATGCCGAACGCCACCACGTTGCTTTCCGAATACACGCCTGAACGTCACAAGTCGTTGCTGGTGACCAGCATGTTCTGTGGTTTCAACCTGGGCATGGCCGGCGGTGGATTTATCTCGGCCAAGTTGATCCCGGCGTTCGGCTGGCATGCACTGTTGATGATCGGCGGCATCCTGCCGTTGATCCTGGTGGTGGTGCTGATGCTGTGGCTGCCGGAGTCGGCGCGCTACCTGGTGGTGCGCAACCGTGGGACCGACAAGGTGCGCAAAACCCTTGCACCCATCGAGCCGACGATTGTCGCCCAGGCCACCGCCTTCAGCGTGCCGGAGCAAAAAACCGTCAAGGCGCGCAACGTGTTTGCGGTGATCTTCTCCGGCACCTACAGCGCCGGCACCTTGCTGCTGTGGCTCACCTACTTCATGGGCCTGGTGATTGTTTACCTGTTGACCAGCTGGTTGCCGACGCTGATGCGTGACAGCGGCGCGAGCATGGAGCAGGCGGCGTTTATCGGCGCGTTGTTCCAGTTTGGTGGCGTGTTGAGCGCTGTTGGTGTGGGGTGGGCGATGGACCGGTTCAATCCCCACAAGGTCATCGGCACCTTCTACCTGCTGGCCGGGGTGTTTGCCTACGCGGTGGGGCAGAGCCTGGGCAATATCACCGTGTTGGCGACGCTGGTGCTGATTGCCGGCATGTGCGTGAACGGCGCGCAGTCGGCGATGCCATCCCTGGCGGCACGCTTCTACCCGACCCAGGGCCGCGCCACCGGCGTGTCGTGGATGCTCGGCATCGGCCGCTTCGGCGCGATCCTCGGCGCTTGGATGGGCGCTACTTTGCTGGGCCTGGGCTGGAATTTCGAGCAGGTGCTGACGGCGCTGGTGATTCCGGCGGCGCTGGCCACGGCGGCGGTGGTGATCAAGGGCATGGTCAGCCATGCGGATGCGACCTGAGAGCGGGCACGGTTTAAAAAATGTGGGAGGGGGCTTGCCCCCGATGGCGGTGTGTCAGTCAGCACATCTTTGGCTGATCCACCGCTATCGGGGGCAAGCCCCCTCCCACATTCAACCGAGTTCACATGAAGGTTAGCTAGATAACAATCCGTTCGATAATCGAACGCTGAGTCGATTATCGGATTGTTTGGCCCATTTCCCCGGCTTAATCTTCAAGCACTTCGGCGCCACCTCAGCGCCTTTTTCGATCCACACCGGGAGCCCAACCCCATGGCTGAAATTCTTGCGCTGCGTGACGCGGTGAAGCGATTCGTGAACGACGGCGATACCGTCGCATTGGAAGGCTTCACCCACCTGATCCCTACGGCCGCGGGTCATGAAATCATTCGTCAGGGCAAGAAAGACCTGACGCTGGTGCGTATGACGCCTGACCTGATCTACGACCAGTTGATCGGCGCCGGCTGCGCCCGCAAGTTGATTTTCTCCTGGGGTGGCAACCCCGGCGTGGGCTCCCTGCATCGCCTGCGGGACGCGGTAGAGAAACAATGGCCGCAACCGCTGGAGATCGAAGAGCACAGCCACGCCGACCTGGCCAATGCCTACGTCGCCGGTGCGTCCGGCCTGCCGTTCGCGGTGCTGCGTGCCTACGCCGGTTCCGACCTGCCCAAGGTCAACCCGCTGATCAAGACCGTCACCTGCCCGTTCACCGGCGAAGTGCTGGCGGCGGTGCCGTCGGTGCGTCCGGACATCACCGTGATCCACGCACAAAAGGCCGACCGCAAAGGCAACGTGTTGCTCTGGGGCATCCTCGGTGTGCAGAAGGAAGCGGCGCTGGCGGCCAAGCGTTGCATCGTCACCGTCGAAGAAATTGTCGATGACCTCAATGCGCCGATGAACAGCTGCGTGTTGCCGACCTGGGCCCTGACTGCGGTGTGCCACGTACCTGGCGGCGCGCACCCGTCCTACGCCCATGGCTACAACGAGCGTGATAACCGTTTCTACCAGGCGTGGGACCCAATCGCCCGCGACCGTGGGACCTTTACCGCCTGGATCGACGAATACATCCACGGCACTGCCGATTTCAATGAATTCCAGGCCAAACTGGCCATCGCGCAGGAGGCCAAGTAATGGCTTACTCGACCAATGAAATGATGACCGTCGCCGCCGCGCGTCGCCTCAAAAACGGCTCGGTATGCTTCGTCGGCATCGGCCTGCCGTCGAAGGCGGCCAACCTGGCGCGCCTGACCTCGTCGCCGGATGTGGTGCTGATCTACGAGTCCGGCCCGATTGGCGCCAAACCCTCGGTACTGCCGCTGTCCATCGGCGATGGCGAGCTGGCGGAAACCGCCGATACCGTGGTGCCAACCGGTGAGATTTTTCGCTACTGGCTGCAGGGCGGGCGCATTGACGTCGGCTTTCTCGGCGCCGCCCAGGTCGACCGCTTCGGCAATATCAACACCACCGTGGTCGGTGATTACCACCAGCCCAAGGTGCGCCTGCCGGGTGCCGGTGGCGCGCCGGAAATTGCCGGTTCGGCCAAGAGCGTGTTGATCATCCTCAAGCAGTCGTCGCGCTCGTTTGTCGACAAGCTGGACTTCATCACCTCGGTCGGCCACGGCGAAGGCGGCGACTCGCGCAAACGCCTGGGCCTGCCGGGCGCCGGGCCTGTCGGAATCATTACCGACCTGTGCACGATGGAGCCGGAAGAGGGCACCCATGAATTCGTGGTTACTGCGCTGCACCCTGGCGTGACCCGTGAGCAAGTAGTCGCGGCTACCGGTTGGGCCATCCGTTTTGCCGATCAAGTCGCCATCACCGCCGAGCCGACCGACATCGAGCTGACCGCCTTGCGCGACCTCGAAGCCCGCACCGCCGCGGCCCACGGCCAAGCGCCGGGAGAAGCCTGATGCGCGACGTATTTATCTGTGATGCCATCCGCACCCCCATCGGCCGTTTCGGCGGTGGCCTGGCCACGGTGCGCGCCGATGACCTGGCCGCGCTGCCGATCAAGGCGCTGATGGAGCGCAACCCGTCGGTGGATTGGAGCGCAGTGGACGAGGTATTCCTCGGCTGCGCCAACCAGGCCGGTGAAGACAACCGCAACGTCGCGCGCATGGCCCTGCTGCTGGCGGGCCTGCCGGAGAGCATTCCCGGCGTGACCCTCAACCGCCTGTGCGCCTCGGGCATGGATGCCATCGGCACCGCGTTCCGCGCCATCGCCAGCGGTGAAATGGAGCTGACGATTGCCGGCGGCGTCGAGTCGATGTCCCGCGCGCCGTTCGTGATGGGCAAGGCCGACGCGGCGTTTTCGCGCAACATGAAGTTGGAAGACACCACCATCGGCTGGCGCTTTATCAACCCGTTGATGAAAGCCCAGTACGGCGTGGATGCGATGCCGCAGACCGCCGATAACGTGGCCGACGACTACAAGGTATCGCGCGCCGACCAGGACGCTTTCGCCCTGCGCAGCCAGCAACGTACCGCCGCCGCGCAAGCCGCCGGGTACTTTGCCGAGGAAATCGTGCCGGTGCGCGTCGCGCATAAAAAAGGCGAAACCCTGGTCGAGCACGACGAGCACCCACGCGACACCAGCCTGGAAGCCCTGGCCAAACTCAAGCCGGTCAATGGCCCGGACAAGACCGTCACTGCCGGCAATGCCTCGGGCGTCAACGACGGCGCGGCCGCATTGATTCTTGCGTCTGCCGACGCCGTGAAAAAACATGGCCTGACCGCCCGCGCCCGAGTACTGGGCATGGCCAGCGCCGGTGTCGCACCGCGTGTGATGGGCATCGGCCCGGTGCCGGCGGTGCGCAAACTGGTGGAGCGCCTGGGCCTGGCCGTCACCGATTTTGACGTGATCGAACTCAATGAAGCCTTTGCCAGCCAAGGCCTCGCGGTGCTGCGTGAACTGGGCATCGCGGACGACGCGCCCCAGGTCAACCCCAACGGCGGCGCCATCGCCCTCGGCCATCCTTTGGGTATGAGCGGCGCACGGCTGGTATTGACCGCGCTGCATCAGTTGGAAAAAACCGGCGGCCGTAAAGGCCTGGCGACCATGTGTGTGGGCGTCGGCCAAGGCCTGGCCCTGGCGATTGAACGCATCTAATAAGAGAGGACTGCTCCATGAGTGACAAGCCCGGTTACCGGCGCCCGCAAGCGGGCACTCAACCTGATTACCTGCACCCGGCCTACCAGTCGACGAACCTGCGTTCGCCGTCCAAGCTGTTGGTGTTTCTGCCCCATTCCTTGTCGGAAATCACCGGCCCGACCATCGGCGCCGAGCGCGTCAATGAGAAGGACAACGACCTCACTGCCCAGCATGAAGGCGAGCCGCAAGGCGAACGCATCATCATTCATGGTCGTGTGCTGGATGAAAACGGTCTGCCGGTGCCGGGCATTCTGGTGGAGATCTGGCAGGCCAACGCCGCCGGTCGCTACAACCACAAGCGCGACCTGCATGACGCACCGCTGGACCCGAACTTCACCGGCACCGGGCGCACCGTCACCGACGCCGATGGCTGGTACCAGTTCCAGACCATCAAGCCCGGCGCCTACCCGTGGGGCAACCACCACAACGCGTGGCGCCCGGCGCATATCCACTTTTCGCTGTTCGGCCCCAGCGTGCTCACGCGCCTGGTCACGCAGATGTATTTCCCCGGCGACCCGCTGCTGGAGTACGACCCGATCTACAACTGCGTGCCGGACACTTCGGCCAAGCAGCGCCTGATTGCCAGCTTCGACCTGGAAAAAACCATTCCTTCCTATGCCCTCGGCTACCGCTGGGACATCGTCCTGCGCGGCCGCGACGCCACGCCGATGGAGAAATGAGATGACACTCAACGCGACCACGTCCCACACCGTCGGGCCGTATTACCACATCGGCCTGACCTGGCTAAACCGCGAAGACCTGACCACCGCCGCCACCCTCGGCGAGCGCGTGGCCATCAGCGGGCAAGTGGTGGATGGCAATGGCGATGTCGTCAACGACGCCATGCTGGAAGTCTGGCAGGCGAATGCCGCCGGCAAGTACGACCACCCTGAGGACGAACAGGACAAGGCGGTAGACCCAAGCTTCGAAGGTTTTGGCCGGGTGCCGGTGGATGCCGAAGGGCGTTTTCGCTTCACCACCATCAAGCCGGGCAGTGTGCCGGGGCTTAAAGGCACGACCCAGGCGCCGCACCTGGTGGTGCTGGTGTTTGCCCGGGGGTTGGTGAAGCACTTGCTGACGCGGATTTATTTTGACGGCGAGGCACTGAACGGGGATGACCCGCTGCTGGCGTGTGTGCCGGCCCAGCGGCGCAGCACCTTGATTGCCGAGCGGGATGGGGCTGGGGTGTATCAGTGGAATGTGATTTTGCAGGGGACAGATAGGGAAACGGTGTTTTTTGATTATTGAGTAGGGCTGTAGGGCCTCATCGGGGGCAAGCCCCCTCACACACTTGATAGGCGGCGCGGTCAAAATGTGGGCGGGGGCTTGCCCCCGATGGGGCCCTGCCAGACAACGCATTATCCAAATGTCTTGTTGCGGAACATGGTTGTTGCAAAGTATGTCTAGGCTATAACCGTTCCCACTGAGTGAAAAAACCATGACAACAACAACGAGCCACTACACCGGAGAAGAACGCAGCAAAAGGATTTTTGCGATCGTCGGCGCCTCCTCCGGCAACCTCGTCGAATGGTTCGACTTTTACGTCTACGCCTTCTGCGCCATCTACTTCGCCCCGGCGTTTTTCCCGTCGGACAACCCCACCGTGCAGCTTGTGAATTCTGCTGGCGTATTCGCCGCCGGCTTCCTGATGCGGCCGATTGGCGGCTGGCTGTTCGGGCGGGTGGCCGACAAGCACGGGCGCAAGAACTCGATGATGATTTCGGTGCTGATGATGTGCGCCGGCTCGCTGGTCATCGCCTTTTTGCCGACCTACAACGACATTGGCGTCTGGGCGCCGATCCTGCTGCTGGTGGCGCGCCTGTTCCAGGGCCTGTCGGTGGGCGGCGAGTACGGCACCACGGCCACCTACATGAGTGAAGTGGCGCTCAAGGGCCAGCGCGGTTTCTTCGCCTCGTTCCAGTACGTGACGCTGATCGGCGGGCAACTGCTGGCGGTGCTGGTGGTGGTGATCCTGCAACAAATCCTCACTGAAGAAGAATTGCGCGCCTGGGGCTGGCGGATTCCGTTCGTGATCGGCGCGATTGCGGCGGTGATCTCGCTGTTGCTGCGTCGGACCCTCAAGGAAACATCCAGCAAGGAAATGCGCGAAGACAAAGACGCCGGCAGCATCGCCGCGCTGTTTCGCGACCACAAAGCCGCGTTTATAACCGTGCTCGGCTACACCGCCGGCGGCTCGCTGATTTTCTACACCTTCACCACCTACATGCAGAAATACCTGGTGAACACCGTGGGCATGCATGCCAAGACGTCGAGCTACATCATGACAGGCGCGCTGTTCCTGTACATGTGCATGCAGCCGCTGTTCGGCATGCTGGCGGACAAGATCGGCCGTCGTAACTCGATGCTGTGGTTTGCCGGCCTGGGCACGCTGTTCACCGTGCCGATCCTGCTGACCCTGAAAACCGTCAGCAGCCCGTTCCTGGCCTTTGTGCTGATTACCCTGGCGCTGGCGATCGTCAGCTTCTACACCTCCATCAGCGGCCTGGTCAAAGCGGAGATGTTCCCGCCGCAGGTGCGTGCACTGGGCGTGGGCCTGGCCTATGCGGTGGCGAACGCGGTGTTTGGCGGGTCGGCGGAAGTAGTCGCGCTGAGCCTGAAATCCATCGGCATGGAAAACACCTTCTACTGGTACGTTACCGCGATGATGGCGGTGGCCTTCCTGTTCAGCTTGCGCCTGCCGAAACAGGCGGCGTACTTGCATCACGATTTGTAAGGGATGGGTTATGACACTGCGCACGAGCAATCAACTGTTCGACGCTTACTTCACCGCTGACAGCATGGCCGAAGTGTTCTGCGACCAGGGGCGCCTGCAGGGCATGCTGGATTTCGAAGCCGGGCTGGCGCGGGCGCAGGCCCGGGTCGGCGTGATTCCCCAGGCCGCCGTGGCGCCGATTGCCCAGGCGTGCCTGGCGTCGCTGTACGACGTGGATGCCCTCGGCGTGGCGATTGCGACGGCGGGGAATTCGGCGATTCCGCTGGTGAAGGCACTGGGCAAGTTGATTGCCAGTGAAGACGCCGAAGCCGAGCGCTTCGTACACCTGGGCGCCACCAGCCAGGACGTAATGGACACCGGCCTGGTGCTGCAAGCGCGGCGTGCGTTGGAATTGATCGAAACCGATTTGGCGCACTTGGGCGCGATACTCGCCGCCCAGGCGCAACGTTACGCGGGCGTGCCCTTGGCTGGGCGCACCTGGTTGCAGCACGCAACGCCGGTGACCCTGGGAATGAAAATCGCCGGCTGGCTGGGCGCAGTGACGCGCAGCCGCCAACGCCTGGCCGAGCTGAAACCGCGCCTGCTGGTGCTGCAGTTCGGCGGCGCCTCCGGCACCTTGGCGGCGCTCGGTGAGCAGGCGATGCCGGTGGCCGAAGCGCTGGCCGCCGAGTTGCAACTGAGCGTGCCCGAGCAACCCTGGCACACCCAGCGTGACCGGCTGGTGGAGTTCGCCAGCGTGCTTGGCTTGATCGCCGGCAGCCTCGGCAAGCTCGGTCGGGATATCAGCCTGCTGATGCAGACCGAAGCGGCCGAAGTTTTCGAACCGTCGGCGCCGGGCAAGGGCGGCTCCTCGACCATGCCGCACAAACGCAACCCGGTTGGCGCCGCCGTATTGATCAGCGCGGCCACCCGGGTGCCGGGGCTGGTGGCGACGATGTTCAGCGCGATGCCCCAGGAGCACGAACGCAGCCTGGGCTTGTGGCACGCCGAGTGGGAAACCTTGCCGGAAATCTGTCGAATGGTATCCGGCGCGTTGAAACAGGCGCTGCTGGTCAGCGAAGGGTTGGAAGTCGACCCTGGGCGCATGGCGCATAACCTCGACCTGACCCAGGGCCTAGTGCTGGCCGAAGCCGTGAGCATCGTGCTGGCCCAACGCCTGGGCCGCGAAACCGCGCACCACTTGCTGGAGCAGTGCTGCAAACGCGCGGTCGCCGAGCAACGCCATTTGCGCGCGGTGCTGGCGGATGAGCCGCAGGTCAGCGCCGAGTTATCCGCCGCTGAGCTGGACCGCCTGCTCGACCCGGCCCACTACCTGGGCCAGGCGCACACCTGGGTTACCCGCGCCGTCACCGAACACTTTGCATTGACTGCCTAAGGAGGCCTTTGTGGCATTTGTACAACTCGCCGATGGCGAACTGCATTACCAACTGGATGGCCCCGCCGATGCACCGGTACTGGTGTTGTCCAACTCGCTGGGCACCGACCTGCATATGTGGGACATCCAGATCGCGGCCTTCACCGAGCATTTTCGCGTGTTGCGCTTCGACACCCGTGGCCATGGCAAATCCCTGGTCACCCCGGGCCCTTACAGCATCGAGCAACTGGGCCGTGATGTGATCGCGCTGCTGGACGCGCTGGATATCCGGCGTGCGCATTTTTGCGGATTGTCCATGGGTGGCCTGATCGGCCAGTGGCTGGGGATCAATGCCGGTGAGCGCCTGCAGCGCCTGGTGGTGTGCAACACCGCCGCCAGGATCGGCACGCCCGAGGTGTGGGACCCGCGGATCGAGATGGTCCTGCGTGACGGCGCGGCGGCGATGGTGGCGTTGCGTGATGCCTCGATTGCGCGCTGGTTCACCGCCGACTTCGCCGCCGCCAACCCGCACCAGGCCCAGCAGATTACCGACATGCTCGCGGCCACCTCGCCCCAAGGGTATGCGGCCAATTGCGCGGCGGTGCGTGATGCGGATTTCCGGCATCAATTGGCCTCGATCAAAGTGCCGACGCTGGTGATCGCCGGCACCGAAGACGCCGTGACACCACCAGCCGGCAGCCACTTTATCCAGAACCATGTGCAGGGCGCCGAGTACGCCGAGTTCTATGCGGCGCACCTGTCCAACGTACAGGCCGGCGCTGCGTTCAGTGACCGCGTGATTGAATTTTTGCAGGCCCGCTGAGGAGTCTTTTGTGGACGAAAAACAACGTTACGCCGACGGCCTGCAAGTGCGCCGCGAAGTGCTGGGCGATGCCCATGTCGACCGCAGCCTCAATGCCCTGACCGAGTTCAACAGCGAGTTCCAGGAAATGATCACCCGCCACGCCTGGGGTGATATCTGGACCCGCCCCGGCCTGCCTCGGCATACCCGCAGCCTGATCACCATCGCCATGCTCATCGGCATGAACCGCAGCGAAGAACTCAAGCTGCACCTGCGCGCCGCCGCCAGCAATGGCGTAACCCGCGCCGAGATCAAGGAAGTGCTGATGCAGAGCGCGATCTACTGCGGGATCCCGGCGGCGAATGCGACGTTCCACCTGGCCGAGTCGGTGTGGGATGAGTTGGGTGTCGAGTCGCGCCAACCAGACTGAACTTGAAATGCGCTCAAAATGTGGGAGGGGCGGTGCGACGATTCGACTTGCCGCCGATAGCAGTCTTTCAGCCGATTTGTCATTGGCTGATACACCGCTATCGGGGGCAAGCCCCCTCCCACATTGATATCGGTGTGTCAGTGGGAATCGGCGTCCCACACCCAGTTCCACACGCCGGGCAGGTGCACCGGCTCGCTCACATCCTTGACCGTACGCGCCAGTGCTGCACGCTGAAGCTGGGCCGTGTCGGTATAGAAAGGCTCGGCGGCCGTCTTCATGCCGTTGACCCGCGCGCTGTCCATCAGGATCTGCAGGTATTCCTGCATATGCCGCGCGGTATAGCGGTTGATGTCATGGAAGGTCACCACCACCGGAATCACCCCGTCCACCGTCGGCAGCTCACCCAAGGCGATATGCTCGCGCACCACCGACAGTTGCCGATACAGGTTGGCGCGTCGACGTGGGCTGGCGTTGAAGCCCCAGATCTTGCCGTCATTGGCGCTCAAGTCGGTAAGCAGCACCTGCATGCCATGGCGTTGGTAGGCTGCGAAGGTGCGGCGGTCGTAGTTCCAGAACGGCGGGCGTACCAGCAGCGGCGGGCTGCCGGTGATCGAGGCGATGTCGGCCGCGCCCTGGGCGAGGGTGCGTTCCAGTTCGGCGTCACTGAGCCAGCGATGGTTGGTGTGAAACCCCGTGGCGGTGTGGAAGGCCAGGATATGCCCGCCGGCGAACTCGCGCTCCATGGTCTTGCGCCCGCGCGCGCTGCCGCCGGAGCGGCCCGCTTCGGTCTGCAGGAAGAACACCGCCTTGATCCCCGACAGCACCGGGTTGTTGGCCAGGTCCGCCACCACCGAACGGCTCGGGTTGTTGTAGCCCGAGGCGCTGGGACCGTCATCGAAGGTCAGCAGGAAGCGGATCGGCGCCTGGGTTTGCAGGCGCTGTTCGGTCTGCGGCGTGAGGGCGATGGGGGCGCCGATGCAGCCGCTCAGGCTCATGGCCAGGGCAAGTACAGCGAGTGCGGCAGCGAAGGATTTCATGGGGTACGCGGGCTCGAATAAAGGCCGCTGCTGAGGGGATCAGCAGCGGCAGGCGCGCACCATACAGCAAGTTTGACGCCGGTTTACAGCAGACTTATCGGGTAGCTGACGATCAACCGGTTCTGGCTATCAGGAATAACGCTGGCGCAATGGCCTGCCCATTTCTTCGTGCAAGGTATTTTCGGTAAATGGCTTGGGGTTGGTGGATGTCGGAGGGGTGTCGGGTTTGTTGTCGAAGTCGAACGGCGGGGCGTCGGTCAACAGACCGATGGCCTGACGCTCTTCATTGGCCACGTATGTTTGTGGCTGGCCTTGCTCGCCTTCCCGGGTTATGCCGGGCAGGAATGTGCCATTCGCCCCGTTATAGGCGTGTGCCAGTTCATGGTAGAGCGTGGTGATGGGCGGTGCGACATTGCCGGGTGTGAGGTGCAGGGATGAACGGTTGTAGAGTATCCGCGCCTGGGTGGCCGGGGAGCCCGGCATGCCGTTGTGGATCACACCGTTGACGGGATCGTCCTGATCCACCGCGCCGAGTTGCTCGCGCGCCGTCAACGCCTGGCTGCCAAATACGTAGCTGCTGTCGTCAACGTGGAGCTCTTCCTGGATCGTGACAGGCCTACTGTTGCGTTGGGCGCCAGCGTCCATTTCCTTGAGCATCGCCTGGCCGCTGGGCGAACTGCGCAGCAGTTCAAGGTCATCCGCTACGCGTTGCTTGAAGTCGTCCGAACCTTCCACGGCCAGGCCAAGAGCACCTGCGCGATTGGGTGTGACCAGGGTGACGGTTGCACGCTGAGCACCGTAAAGCCTGTCCCGGGCCTTGGCGTAGATCAGGTTTTCAGCGTCGCTGGCGAAGACGGTATCGCGACCCTGGCCGGTGTAGAACGTGGCCCGATCATGGCCCACCAGTACATCGTTGCCCCAGCCGCCATTGAGGACCGTGTGGCCACTTCCCGCGTGCAGGCGATCGTTGCCCTGGCCACCGTCCAGATAGCTCTGCTTGCCAGAGGTTCCAACCCCGGCATACAGCCGGTCATCGCCGTCGTTGCCATACATGACGTGGCTGCCGGTGCCCCCGGTGATCAGATCGTCGCCAGCATTGCCCTCGGCATATCCGGTGCCGTCGGCCAGGCGCAAGGTGTCGTTGCCGGCGCCGCCGTATAGCCATGTCGCGCCACCACCGGCCTGGATGCAGTCATGACCGTCACCGCCTTCGACTTTGACGTCGATCCTGACATTGCTGTCGATCGTTACCCTGTCGTTACCGCCCTGGGTCTTGATATGCAGCAACGGCGGCGGCCCATTCGGCTGGTCCGAGGGTTTAAGCCAATAGGATTGGCCGTTCACGCTCACCTGCAACAGCCCACTGTGTTGTTTGCTGATGTGCACAACGTCTGGCTGATGACCGGTTTCAATCAGCAGGCTGTCGCGCAGTATGTCCGACTGGTCGGGGTGCCTGAGGTCCCAGGTGATAACCCTGCTGGCGTGGAGGTTGCCGTCCTGAATCAGTGGCGTGGCCTTGACCTGGATGGTTTCCTGCAAGTGCTGTGGTAATCGTGCAGGAGGGTCGTAGGCTGTGGGATGACGAAAATCGATGCGGTTCAATGGCGTAGCCTTCAGGTCTGGAGAGTTACCTGCCGCCAGGTGCGGCAGGTCTACCTCTACGTTCCCTGTTGGACGGGGCTGGTTCCACCCGGCATTGCGTCGAACTGATTCACTCTCTGCGCCGCCGGTTTACAGCAGACTTATCGGGTAGCTGACGATCAACCGGTTTTCGTCAAACTCATTGTTGCTGTAGTCGCGGCGCATGCTGGAGTTGCGCCAGCGCACCGTAAGGTTTTTCAGGCTGCCGCTTTGCACGGTGTAGCCCAATTCGCTTTCGCGGCCCCATTCCTTGCCGTCGGTGATGGTGCCGGTGTGCACATTGCTGCCGCTGATATAACGGTTCATCAGGGTCAGGCCCGGGATGCCGAGGGCGACGAAGTTGTAGTCGTGGCGCACCTGCCAGGATTTTTCCTCGGCGTTGTCGTAGCTGGAGTTGTAGCTGTCGTTGGCCAGGGTGCCGCCGCTGGTGCCGTTGACGCGCATCCAGGCGTTGTTGCCGGTGAGTTTTTGCAGGCCGACGTAGAAGGTGTTGCCGCCGTATTTGGCGGAGAACAGGCCGGACCAGGTCTTGTTGTCGAGGTCGCCTGCGCGAGCGCTGCCGTCGTCCTTGCCATAGAAGAAGCCGAGGTTGGCACCCAGGGTCCAGTCGCCGATGGGCTGGCTGTGGATGACGTTGACGAACTGCTGGCGGTAGATGTCCTTGAGTTGGGCGTTCCACAGGCCGATCTGGGTGCGTTTGTCATTGAACGCGTATTCGCCGCCCTGGAAGTTGAAGCGGTCCGAGGTGAACGCGGCTTTCCCGACCATCGACAGGTCGGTCATGCTGCTGTCGTCCCGTGGGCTGTTGGCGCGGAACTGGCCGCCATACAACGTCAGGCCGTCGATTTCCCTGGAGGTGACTTGCCCGCCGCGCAGGGTTTGCGGCAGCGAGCGGCCATCGTCGGAGCGCAGGATCGGCAGCACCGGCATCCATTCGCCCACTTTCACTTCGGTCTTCGAAATCCGCGCCTTGAACGCCACACCGAGGCGCCCGAATTCGTCCGCCGGGCGGCCATCGTGGTCCAGCGGCAACAGCTGGGTGCCACCGGTGCCGCGCCCGCCATCGAGCTTCAGGGAATACAGCCCCAGCACATCCACGCCGAAACCGACCGTGCCCTGGGTAAAGCCGGACTTGGCGTCGAGGATGAAACTCTGCGTCCACTCCTGCGCGCCACCCTGGGTTTTGGTGGGGTTGGTGAAGTTACGATTGAAGAAGAAATTGCGCAGGTTGAGGGTGGCGCTGGCGTCCTCGAGGAAGCCGTGTTCTTCGGCGACGACGGGCAGGGCAAGACTGGCGACAGCGGTTGCCAGCAATAGCTGGCGCGGACGGAACGTGCTCATGGTGTAGGACCTGTTGTTATTGGGGTTATGCAGGTGGCGGCCATGGTGCCGGGCGGTGCGGGGGCGGTGAAAGTGGGCGAGGGCGGGTTGTGGGCGATGATCGAACGTAATTGTGGCGGGGGTAACTCGTCAGCTTCGGGCGCATTGGGGGCGGTGTCTACTGTCAGGTTTGACAGTAGATAGGCGGGTTTCAAGGGGCTAATTTCAACCGGGTGACAGCTGTGTATTGAGGTGTTCAAGGGAGAAGAATGTATGAGCTTTGGATCAGATATGGGTACGTTTTTAACGTCCCCGAATGCGTTCGACGCGGAGTTGACCGTTGGGAATGAGGCGCCGGCCGCGATCTACTTCGACCACTGTGAGGTGGAGTCTTATATCCCGGGTTACCAGTTCATTCTTCGGGCGGGGTATATGGACAATCCCGGTTCGAAGAATGAACTGTTCCTTGGAGCCAACCCCGACGGGACAGAACAAGGGTTCACACTGACCCCCGACATGACCTACATCATTGGCCCCGGCGTAGGGCATATCCATGCGAGTTTTGGCCTTGAGGGGTACGTCGAGAACTTGCCAAACGTGTATTGGGGCGATTTGAACTGTGAGAGCATCGTTACCGACGACATGGGCAAGACGACGTTCAACATGCGCTTTTCGATCGGGTGGGTGGACGATCAAGGTAACGATGTGGAACTCAGGTGCACGGCCCTTGAAGTGACTACATGAAGCCAAAACCGAGACATAAAAAAACCGCTTCCTTGTAGGGAAGCGGTTTTTGTTTACAGCAGCGTTATCAGAACAACTTCAATGCCGGTGCTTCTTCTTTCAACGGCTCGTTCTTGGCGGTCTGCTCGTTCCAGCCGCCGCCGAGGGCCTTGTACAGGTTGACCTCGCTGTTGAGCTGCGCCAGGCGGTCGGTGATCAGCGATTGCTGGGCACTGAACAGTTGGCGCTGGGCGTCGAGGAAGGTCAGGTTGCTGTCCACACCAATGCGGTAGCGACGCTCGGCCAGGCGGTAGTAATCCTGGTTGGCCGCGACGAAACCGCGCTGGGCATCCAGCTGCTGCTTGTAGGTCTCACGCGCGGCGAGGCCGTCGGAGACTTCCTGGAAGCCGGTCTGGATGGCCTTCTCGTAGGTGGCCACGTTGATCTCTTTCTGGATCTTCGAGTAGTCCAGGCTTGCGCGCAGGCTACCGGCGTTGAAGATCGGGATGTTGATCTGCGGCGCGAACGACCAGGTGCCCGAGCCGCCTTTGAACAGGCCGCCAAGATCCGGGCTCAGGGTGCCGGCGTTGGCCGTCAAGCTGATGCTCGGGAAGAACGCTGCACGGGCTGCGCCGATATTGGCGTTGGCTGCCTTGAGGTTGTACTCGGCCTGCACGATGTCGGGGCGACGTTGCAGCAGGTCGGACGGCAAGCCGGCCGGCACTTCGCTGAGCAGGTCATCCGACAGTGGTTTGCTGGCGATATTCGCCGGCAGGCCAGTGCCCAGCAGCAGGGTCAGGTTGTTTTCGTCCTGGGCCACCTGGCGGGTATAACGCGCCAGTTGAACCCGGGCGTTTTCCACCGAGGTGCGTGCCTGGCTGAGGTCGAGGGCCGAGGCCACGCCGACTTCGTTGCTGCGCGAGGTCAACTTGAAGCTCTGCTCGAATGCGCCCAGGGTGTCCTGGGTGAGCTTGAGCAGCTCCTTGTCGGCCTGCCAGGTCAGGTAGGCGTTGGCCACACTGGCCACCAGGCTGATCTGGGTGCTGCGCCGTGCTTCTTCAGTGGCGAAGTACTTCTGCAGCGCTTCTTCACTCAGGCTGCGCACGCGACCAAACAGGTCCAGCTCATAGGAGCTGATCCCGAGGGTGGCCGAGTACTGGCTGGTGATGTTTGCTTCGCCGGTCTGCGAGGCACGGGCCGGCACACGCTGGCGGCTGCCGCTGCCATTGGCCGACACGGCCGGAAACA
>Ga0302347_1002585_pt1 | contig 17886 bp, 13 predicted proteins | sample PhyWR1_FD_202178 | JGI IMG/M metagenome (GOLD analysis project Ga0302347, IMG submission 202178) | Leaf surface microbial communities from wheat plants in UC Gill Tract Community Farm, Albany, California, United States - DLSL W.R1 (v2)... | ecosystem: Host-associated > Plants > Phyllosphere >...
TATTTAATATGACGTAGGACAAACCGGATTACGCCATGTAGAATCGGCTTACGCATACAAGAATAATGACTTCTGCCAGCAGAAGCCCCTCCGCGTAAGAGATGGGTCGAAATGAAGATATTCGGGTTCCAATTGATCTACGGTGATTTCCTGGCGCGCAGTGTACGCGGGATCTCCTGTGCGCCTCCTGCCTGCCTCAGCATTCTTAGCAAATAACCTTCTGTTAATTCTAAAAATGACCATGATGAGGCGCCAAAATGGCCGATCTATACGAAAACCCAATGGGCCTGATGGGCTTTGAATTCATCGAATTCGCGTCCCCGGTACCCAACACCCTCGAACCCATTTTTCAAATTATGGGCTTCACCAAGGTGGCCAGCCACCGTTCCAAAGACGTGCACCTGTATCGCCAGGGCGAGATCAATCTGATCCTCAACAATGAGCCCCATAGCGTAGCTTCTTATTTTGCCGCAGAGCACGGTCCTTCGGTGTGCGGTATGGCCTTCCGCGTGCGCAATGCGCAACAGGCATTTTCCCGGGCGCTGGAACTGGGTGCGCAACCCATCGAAATTCCCACCGGCCCCATGGAGCTGAACCTGCCGGCAATCAAGGGTATCGGTGGCGCGCCACTGTACTTGATTGATCGCTACGGCGAAGGCAGCTCGATCTACGACATCGATTTCGTGTTCATTGAAGGTGTTGATCGTCATCCGGTGGGAGCCGGCCTGAAAATCATCGACCACCTGACCCACAACGTTTATCGCGGGCGCATGGCCTATTGGGCCAACTTCTACGAGAAGCTGTTCAATTTCCGTGAAATTCGCTACTTCGATATCAAGGGTGAATACACCGGCCTGACCTCCAAGGCAATGACCGCACCGGACGGCATGATCCGCATTCCTTTGAATGAAGAATCATCCAAAGGCGCAGGGCAGATCGAAGAGTTCCTGATGCAGTTCAACGGTGAAGGCATCCAGCATGTGGCCTTCCTGTGTGACGACCTGATCAAGACCTGGGACGCACTGAAGGGCATAGGCATGCGCTTCATGACCGCGCCGCCCGACACCTACTATGAAATGCTCGAAGGCCGTCTGCCTGATCACGGCGAACCGGTAGATCAGCTGCAGTCGCGGGGCATTTTGCTGGATGGCTCTTCCGAGCCGGGTGACAAGCGCTTGTTGCTGCAAATCTTCTCGGAAACCCTGATGGGGCCGGTGTTCTTCGAGTTCATCCAGCGCAAGGGTGATGACGGATTCGGCGAAGGCAACTTCAAGGCGTTGTTTGAGTCCATCGAACGCGACCAGGTGCGCCGTGGCGTGTTGAGCACCGATTAAACATCCATCCTGTAGGGGCTGGCTTGCCAGCGATGGCAGTCTGCGGTTCACCAGTAACACCGCATGGACTGCATCGCAGGCCGGCTCCAACAGTTCGGTTACTTAAAACAATCCCGCCGCAATATTGATCGAGAAGCCCAGTACCGCAGTGTTGAACAAAAAGCCTAACAGCGAATGCACCAGCACGGCTTTGCGCATCTCACGGGTAGCGATGCACACGTCGGACGTCTGTACCGCAACGCTGAGGGTGAAAGAGAAGTACAGAAAATCCCAGTAATCCGGGTTCAGCTCCCCCTCCGGAAAACGCAAGGCCGGCTCCGGCCCCTCATTGTTATAAAACAGCCGCGCATAGTGCAGGCTGAAAATCACCCCGATCATCAGCCACGACCCCACCACCGTCAGCCCGGTAAACCCGTAGTGCATCAGTTGCTCGGATTGATCGAGTTTGCTGTTGCCTGACAGCTCGAGGGTGATGGCCGCCAGACTGGCAATGGCGGCGATGCAAACGGTGAACAACACCATGCTGGCATTTTCATCTTCGACTTCGGCGGTGCTTTTTACGTCGTTGGCTGCGGAGCGAATCACCAGCCACAGGGTCAATCCCAGATACAACCAGACACAGACATTCCAGCCCAGCAAGAACTTGGTCGTCAGGGTTGCAGCGGGAGCAAAGATGCCGACCGCGACCCCAAGCAGGGTGGCAACGGTCAGGCGAGGATGAGTGCGGGCAAGGTGCGACATCGACAAGACAATCCCTGTTACTAATTGATGCAGCACCTTACCACGGGCAGAACCTGTTACAGCTGGCGCGGCTTGCTTCTCACCAGTTTCATCACCACCACAAAGAACACCGGTACAAACACCACGGCCAGGGTGGCGACGATCATGCCGCCAATTACCCCGGTACCGATGGCCTGTTGACTGGCCGAACTGGCCCCGGTGGCAATCGCCAGAGGCACCACCCCGAGAACGAAGGCCAGTGAGGTCATCACAATCGGCCGCAAGCGCAGGCGTGCGGCTTGCACCGTGGCATCTACCAGATCATGCCCTTCGTCATACAGGGTCTTGGCAAACTCGATGATCAGAATGGCGTTTTTCGCCGACAGGCCAATGATGGTGATCAAGCCAACCTTGAAGAACACATCATTGGGCATCCCGCGCAACGTCACGGCCAATACGGCCCCGAGTACACCCAGGGGTACGACCAGCAAGACCGCAGTCGGAATCGACCAGCTTTCATACAAGGCGGCCAGGCACAGGAACACGAACAGCAACGACAAGCCCAGCAAAATCGGGGCCTGGGCTCCGGACAGTTTTTCCTGCAGGGACAAACCGGTCCACTCCAGGCCCAGCCCGGCAGGCAACTGATCCACCAGACGCTGAACCTCGATCATTGCCTCACCGGTACTGCGCCCGGGGGCTGACTCACCGGAAATACTGATGGCGGGGTAGCCGTTATAGCGCGTCAGTTGCGCCGGCCCCTGAATCCAGCGGGCTTCGACAAAGGCCGAGAGCGGCACCATTTTCCCCAGGTTGTTGCGCACATTGATCTTCAGCAAGTCTTCAACCTGACTGCGCTGATCACCCTCTGCCTGCACCACAACCCGCTGCATGCGCCCCTGGTTCGGGAAATCATTGACGTAGGCCGAGCCCACGGCCGTCGACAGTACGTCGCCAATGTCAGCGAACGAGACCCCAAGGGCATTGGCGCGTTTGCGGTCGACTTCAAGTTGCACTTGCGGGCTTTCAGCCAGCGCGCTTTCGCGCACGTTGGCCAGTACCGGACTCTTCTCGGCCAGAGCCAGAAATTCGCTACGGGCCTGCATCAGTGCGTCATAGCCGACGCTGCCACGGTCCTGCAGGCGGAACTCAAAACCGCTGGAGGTCCCCAGACCACTGACTGGCGGCGGCAGGATAGCGAAGGCTATTGCATCCTTGAGCTCGCCAAACACGGCGTTGGCCCGTTCGGCGATGGCCGAAGCCGAGTCCTTGGCGCCGCGTTCAGACCAGTCTTCAAGGGTGGTAAAGGCCAGGGCCGCGTTCTGCCCGTTACCGGAAAAGCTGAAGCCCAGAATCATCGTGGTGTTGCCTATGCCGGGCTCGCTGGCGTTGTGCGCCTCGATCTGCTCGGCCACCTTGATTGTGCGGTTCTGGCTGGCACCCGGCGGCAACTGGATATCAGTGATGATGTAGCCCTGGTCTTCAACCGGCAAAAACGAGGAGGGCAGGCGGGCAAAAAGCACCACCAGCACCACCAGCAGCGCGCCGTACAGCAACAGATAGCGGCCACTGCGCTTGATCAGGTGCACAACCCAGTGCTCGTATCCCTGTGACAGGTGTTCGAACTTGCGGTTGAACCAGCCAAAGAACCCGCCCTTGGCATGGTGCTCGCCCTTGGCGATCGGCTTGAGCAGGGTCGCGCACAGGGCCGGGGTCAGTGACAGGGCCAAAAATGCCGAGAACAGAATCGAAGTGGCCATCGACACCGAGAACTGCTGGTAAATGATGCCCACCGAGCCCGGCATGAACGCCATGGGGATAAACACCGCCACCAGCACCAGGGTGATGCCGATAATGGCACCGCTGATCTGGGTCATGGCCTTGCGGGTGGCGTCGCGCGGCGACAGCCCCTCGCTGACCATGATCCGCTCGACGTTTTCCACCACGACAATCGCATCGTCCACCAGAATGCCGATGGCCAGCACCATGCCGAACATGGTCAGCACGTTGATCGAGAACCCCATCACCAGCATGGTGGCAAAGGTGCCCATCAAGGCCACCGGCACCACCAGGGTCGGGATCAGGGTGTAGCGCATGTTCTGCAGGAACAGATACATCACCGCAAACACCAGGATCATGGCCTCGACCAGGGTGTAGATCACTTTGGTGATCGAGACCTTGACGAAGGGTGTGGTGTCATAGGGAATGGAGTATTCAACGCCTGCCGGGAAATAGCGGCTCAGTTCATCCATCTTGGCGCGGATCAGGTTACCGGTACTCAAGGCGTTGGCCTCGGGCGCCAGTTTCACGCTGAAAGCACTGGCCGACTTGCCGTTGAGGCGGGTGCCGTATTGATACTCCTGGCTACCGATCTCGACCCGTGCAACATCGCCAATACGCACGGTAGAGCCGTCCGGGTTGGCGCGCAGGACAATATCGGCAAACTCCTGCGGGCTTGACAGCTGACCCTTGACCAGCACCGTGGCAGTGATTTCCTGGGTCTTGCTGCCTGGCAAGTCGCCGATGCTGCCGGCGGCAACCTGGGCATTCTGACTGGCAATGGCGTTGTTCACGTCAGTGGTCGTGAGGTTGAAACCGATCAGCTTCTGCGGGTTGATCCAGATCCGCATCGCCCGTTCGGCGCCATATAGCTGGGCCTTGCCGACACCCTCCACGCGCTTGATTTCGTTCATCACGTTGCGCGCCAGATAATCGCTGAGCGCAACTTCGTCGAGGTTGCTGTCCTTGCTGGCTGTCAGGGTCACCAGCATCAGGAAGCCCGAGGAAATCTTCTCCACCTGCAAGCCTTGTTGAATCACGGCCTGGGGCAGGCGCGACTCAACGGTCTTGAGACGGTTCTGGACATCGACCTGCGCCATCTCCGGATCGGTACCGGGCTTGAACGTCGCGGTGATACTGGCGCTGCCCAGGCTGCTCTGGGATTCGAAATACAGCAGGCCGTCAGTACCGTTGAGCTCCTGCTCGATCAGGCTGACCACGCTTTCGTCCAGGGTTTGTGCCGATGCGCCGGGGTACACCGCATAGACCTCAACCTGTGGCGGGGCGACCACCGGGTATTTGGCAACCGGCAATTGCGGAATGGCCAAAGCCCCGGCCAGCACGATAAACAACGCAACGACCCAGGCAAAGACCGGGCGGTCGATAAAGAACTGCGGCATGCTCACTGATCCGTGGAGTGTGCGAGAGGGAGTTTCGGATCGTCGATCTGCACTTGCTCACCCGCACGGGCATGCTGCAAACCTTCAATCACAATACGGTCACCAGCCTTGAGGCCGGCATTGACGATCCAGCGATCGTTCTGAACGCTGCCCAGTTGTACCGGCTGCTGTTTGACGCGGTTATCCGCATCCAGCAACAACACTTGGGCAACTCCGGCACTGTCTCGCAAAATCGCCCGCTGGGGCACGCTGATGGCTTCTTTATTGACCGCCTGCTCCAGGCGCACACGGACAAAGCTGCCGGGCAGCAAATCGTAATCCGGATTCGGGAACTCGCTGCGCAAAATGATCTGTCCGGTACTTGGATCAACACTCACGTCGGTGAACAGCAACTTGCCGGGCAGCGGATAAAGGCTGCCGTTATCACGGATCAGCGTGGCCCGGGCCTGGTTCTTGCCCACCTGCTGCAACTCGCCGGCGCGGAATGACTCGCGCAGATTGTCGAGGTCGCGGGTGGACTGAGTAAGGTCGACATGGATCGGGTTCAGTTGCTGAATACGGGCCAGCGGGGTGACTTCGCCCTGGCCCACCAGGGCGCCTTCAGTCACCAGTGCCCGGCCAATGCGCCCGGAGATCGGCGCCGTAACAGTGGCATACCCCAGGTTCAACTGGGCGCGGCGCACGGCGGCCTGATTGGCAGCCACATCGGCATCGGCCTGCTGGGCCTGGGCCCGGGCATTGTCATAGTCCTGACGACTGATGGCGTTACTTTCAACCAGCTCGCTGTAACGCTGATCCTGAAGTTTGGCCTGCATGGCAAGTGCTCTGGATTTGCTCAGGGCTGCCTGGGCGCTGTCCAGATCTGCCTTGAACGGAGCGGGATCAATCAGGAACAGCACCTCACCCTGTTTGACTTCACTGCCTTCGGTATACATCCGCTTCAATACCACTCCGGCGACCCGGGCACTGACTTGCGCCACGCGCGGGGCAACCACCCGGCCACTGAGTTCGTTATTGATCGACAGGGGCGCGGTGGCAATGACTTCGGTGCGAACTTTGGCCAAAGGAGCCTTGGTCTCGGCGACCGGGCTTTTATCACAGGCACTGAGGGTCAGAGCCAGTGCCGAGAGACAGAGGGGGGCGAAGAGCTTTTTCAACGATCGTGCCTTCTTATATATGCGGGATATTTCTGTAAGTGCTCCTGCATGCTAAGGGCAGCACGCAAGGGGCGTTGTGAAGCTGTGTAGGTGGTATGTGAAAAAGTGTGAAGGTTGTGCGCCTATCCATGTGAGGTTGTATATCCTTCGGGTTTTCCCCTGGTTGTAAGCATTTATTATGCCCACTATTTTGCTGGTCGAAGACGACGCTGCCCTCTCGGAGCTGATTGCCAGCTATCTGGAGCGCAACGGTTACCAGGTCAGCGTGATTGCCCGAGGCGATCAAGTCCGTGAGCGCGCAAAAAGCAATCCACCTGATCTGGTTATTCTTGACCTGATGTTACCGGGTCTGGATGGCCTGCAAGTCTGCCGTTTGTTGCGAGCCGACTCGGCAAGTTTGCCGATCCTGATGTTGACAGCGCGCGACGATAGCCATGATCAGGTGCTGGGGCTAGAGATGGGCGCCGACGATTATGTGACAAAACCTTGCGACCCCCGTGTGCTGCTGGCCCGGGTTCGTACTTTGTTGCGTCGCAGCAGCCTGGTCGAACCCCATGTGGCCAGTGACCGGATCATTATCGGCAACCTCTGCATCGACCTGTCGGAACGTACCGTGACCTGGCGCGAACAGGGCATTGAATTGTCCAGCGGCGAATACAACCTGCTGGTGGTACTGGCCCGGCATGCGGGAGAAGTGTTGAGTCGCGATCAAATCCTCCAGCGTTTGCGCGGTATCGAGTTCAATGGCACCGACCGCTCGGTGGACGTGGCCATCTCCAAGTTGCGGCGCAAGTTCGACGACTGCGCCGGCGAAGCGCGCAAGATCAAGACCGTATGGGGCAAGGGCTACCTGTTCAGCCGCTCCGAGTGGGAATGTTGAGCCCATGTTCAAGCTCCTGCTTCGTTTGTATCTGGTGACGACGGTTACCTTTGCTGCTGCCATCTATGCCGTGCCTGAACTGGTGGTGACGCTGTTCCATGAGCGTTTCGTCAGCTACAACGCCGATATGTCGCGGGGCATGCAGACCCTGCTGGTCAAACAGTTTCAGCAACTCCCCGTCGGGCAGTGGCCGGACCTTGCCCGGGATCTGGACGCCCAGTTCAAACCCATACGCGTCAACTTGCTGCCCATCAACGACCCCAAGTTCACCCCCAAGGAGCAACACCAGCTGCAGCAAGGGCAGGGTGTGATACGCATCGGCGACTGGGGCTGGCGCACCCTGGTGGTCTCGCCACTGAACCGGGAGCAGGCCATCGAGTGGGTGATGCCCCCTGATCCGCTGGAAATGAATCTGTTGTACTGGGGTATCAATGTCTTGATCGGCGCTGCCTTGCTCGGCGGCTTGCTGCTCTGGATGCGTCCGCACTGGCGCGACCTGGAGCGTCTGAAACACACCGCGGCGCGCATTGGCCAGGGACAGTTGAGCGAGCGCACGCAAATTTCACCGCGTTCAAACATTTATGCCCTGGCCACGGTGTTTGACACCATGGCCCAGGACGTTGAAAGCCTGCTCAATCAGCAGCGCGACCTGCTGAACGCTGTTTCCCATGAGTTGCGTACACCCCTGACGCGACTGGACTTCGGTCTGGCCCTGGTGCTGTGCGACGACCTGCCCGAGGCCAGCCGCGAACGCCTGCAATTACTGGTCGGACACATTCGTGAACTGGATGAGCTGGTACTGGAGCTGTTGTCTTTCAGTCGCCTGCAGAATCCCCGGCTGGCTCCGGAGCGGGTCGAGGTATCGCTGGACGAATTTATCGACAGCATCCTCGGCAGTTTTGATGAAGAGCTGGAGACCCCCGACATAGTGCTGGATGTGCGCCTGCACGGGACTCAACAGCGCTTTGCCCTTGACCCGCGCCTCACCGCCCGGGCCCTGCAAAACCTGTTGCGCAATGCCATGCGCTACTGTGATCGCCGAATTCAGGTGGGCGTAAACGTAACGCCACAGGGCTGCGAACTATGGGTCGACGACGATGGCATCGGCATACCGGAGCCCGAACGCGAACGGATTTTCGAGCCGTTCTATCGTCTGGACCGCAGTCGGGATCGGGCAACGGGAGGTTTTGGTCTGGGGCTGGCAATCAGTCGACGCGCCCTGGAAGCCCAGGGCGGCAGTTTGAGCGTGGAGCAATCACCCTTGGGTGGTGCCCGCTTCAAATTATGGTTGCCCGGTTAGCGCGGCTCAGATAGAGCGGCGCTGGCGGCTCACATGCTTGAGGCCTTCGATGATCAGCACCACCACCGCGAGCCAGATCGGACCATAGGTCAGCCACTGACCCTCTTCAAGACTGTCACCGAGCAACAGGGCCACGGCTACCAGCAGCACCGGCTCGACATAGCTGAGCAGGCCAAACAGGCTGAACGGCAACAGGCGACTGGCCAGAATGTAAGCAAAGCCTGCTGCTGCACTGATAATCCCCATCAGCGGCACCAGTGCATACAGCGCCTCGCGCTGGGCGCCCAGATCTACATGGGGGCCTGCCATCACGAACCATAGCGAAACCGGGACCATCAACAGCATGTCCAGCCACAGACCGCCGAGGTTGTCGATACCGATTTTTTTGCGCAGTACGAAGTACATCGGGTAACCGATGGCGACCACCAGGGTCGTCCAGGAGAAACCGCCGGTGCGGTACAACTCGTTGGCAACGCCGATAACAGCCAGGGCCGTGGCTATTTTCTGCAGGTGCGACAGGTGTTCACCGTAGACGATGCGACCGGTGAGGATCATCGTCAGGGGCAGCAGGAAATATCCCAGTGACACATCCAGACCATGCCCGTTCAGCGGCCCCCACATGAACATCCACAGCTGTAGGCCGACCAGGAAGCTGGTGAGCAATACGCAAGGAATCAGTAGAGGTTTATCGCCTAAGCGCTTGAAAATGATGGGAACCCATTTCCAGTCGCCGGAGAGGCAGATAAAGAGTGTCATGAATGGCAGCGATATGAGTATTCGCCAGCCGAAGATTTCCTGACCATCAAGGGGCCAAAGAAGAGAAGTGAAGTAGTACAGGACGCCGAACAAGCAGGAAGCCAAAATCGATAGAAAAATGCCTTTAGACACAACAACCTCAATGGATCTACAACGTTACTCGTTTGAGTGGGAACATAGCTTGAGGCTGTTCAGGGTCGTTGGCAAATGTCTTTTAAACCAACTACTTGGGACTGATTCTTGTTGAGTACGCTCAAGAGACAAAACGCCAAGCAAATACTGGGCCAAAGTCGTTTTAAACGAGCGTTCGTGTTTCTGAAAAAAAAGATAAACGGTCTGCCGCCGCCGGGCAGTCGCTGCCGGGGCGCGAGGCTGCGAGGTCTTTCAGGCCCCGCATACCTGGCCCCCGGACCTCACACCGAGCGACGTTGACGCACCAGATGCTTGAAACCTTCAAACATCAGAACCAATACCGCCAGCCAGATTGGCAAATAGGTCAGCCATTGTCCGGCGCTGATACTTTCCCCCAGCAGCAGCGCGACAATCACCAGCAATACCGGCTCTACATAGCTGAGCAAGCCAAACAAGCTGAATGCCAGCATGCGACTGGCCAGAATGTAGCTGATCAATGCCAGGGCGCTGATGCCCCCCAGCAGCGGAATAAGCGCATACAGCGCCGGGCGATGGCTGGCCACAGCGAATCCTTGCTCACCGCTCTGCACAAACCACCAGGCCACCGGCACCAACAACAGCATATCGACCCACAGGCCGCCGAGATTGTCCGTGGCTGCGCGTTTGCGCAATACGAAGTACAGCGGGTAACCGATAGCAACCACCAGGGTGGTCCAGGAAAATCCGCCGACCCGGTACACCTCGTTGGCGACCCCGAGGGTGGCCAGAGCCGCAGCGATTTTCTGCAAATGCGATAACTGCTCGCCATAGACCAGGCGCCCGGTAAGAAGCATGGTTAGAGGCAACAGGAAGTAGCCCAGCGAGACGTCGAGGCTATGGCCGTTAAGCGGTGCCCACAGAAACAGCCACAACTGCACCCCCACCAGTGCGCTGGACGCTACCAGCACTGCCCACAGCCGGGGTTGCTGACGCAGCCGCGAGACGATCACCGGAACCAGCCGCCAGTCACCGGAAAAGCACATGAACAGAGTCATGCAGGGCAGGGTCAGGAGCATTCGCCAGCCGAAGATTTCGGCGCCGCTCAAGGGCCAGAGCAGGGACGTGAAGTAATACATGACACCGAACAGGCTCGATGCCAGAACTGATAAGACAATACCTTTGGACACAACAGCCTCGTTGAAACGCACATTCTGATTATTGGAGGTGCATAGCTTGAGGCTCAGCGGGCCGAAGGGCAAATGGCTTGCTCACATTGGCCTCTGCAGGAGCGAGCTCGCTCCTGCAGAGGCCAAGGGGGTTTATGCCTGAGTCATGCCGCGGGTCATGCGCAGCGCCAACAGGCTGCCGCCCACAATGACTGCCGCCAACAGGTACAGGGCTACGTCGGTGGAGCCCGTGGCGTCTTTGACAAAGCCCACCAGGTACGGGCTGAGAAACCCGGCCATCTGCCCCATCGAGTTGATCAGCGCCAGGCCGCCCGCTGCCGCACCGGCACTGAGCATGGCGGTCGGCACCGGCCAGAACATTGGCAAACCGGTCAGGGCACCCATGGTGGCGATGGTCAGCCCCAGAATGGCGATCACCGGCTGGGCTGCAAAATTGACGGCAATCACCAGGCCCAGTGCACCCATCAACATAGGCACCACCAGATGCCAGCGGCGCTCTTTGCGCAAGTCCGCAGAACGGCCCACCAGCAACATGAACACAGCCGCCAGCAAGTAGGGGATAGCGCTGATCCAGCCGATCACCAGGGTATCGCTGAAGCCCATGTTCTTGATGATCGACGGCAGCCAGAAGTTGATCGCGTATACGCCGCTCTGGATGCAGAAGTAAATCAGACCGAACGCCCAGATGGCCGGGTTCTTGAATACTGCGAGCAATGAGTCGGAGGTGGTTGCAGGTTTGTTCAGGGCGTCCAGGGCATGGTCCGCTTCCAGCACTGCGCGCTCTTTTGCACCGAGCCATCTGGCGTTGGCAAAACTGTCACTGAGCAAGAAAATCGCCAGTGCGCCCAGCACAACCGTCGGCACCCCTTGCAGCAGGAACATCCACTGCCAGCCGGCGAGACCGCCCTGGCCCGCGGCAAAGTGGCTAAGGATCCAGCCGGAGAAGGGGCCGCCAATCAGGCCCGAAACCGGAATGGCACACATGAACAACGCCATGATCCGGCCGCGGCGGAAGGTCGGGAACCACTGCGAGAGATACAGCACCACCCCGGGAAAGAACCCCGCTTCAGCCGCGCCGGTGAAAAAACGCAGGGTATAAAACCCGGCAGGGGTGGTGACAAACATCAGGCAGGTCGACAGCAGGCCCCAACCGATCATCATTACGGCGATCCAGCGCCGTGGCCCGAATCTGCTGAGGGCCAGGTTGCTCGGCACGCCGCACAGCACGTAGCCGATAAAGAAAATCCCGGCGCCAAGGCCGTATACCGTCTCGCTGAACTTCAGCGCGTCGAGCATCTGTAATTTGGCGAAGCCAACGTTTACCCGGTCCAGGTAGTTAAACAGGTAGCAAATGAAGATGAAGGGGATCAAACGCAGGGTGATGCGTTTGTAGATGGCGTTTTTATCGTCATCGCTGATCAGCGATGCGGCGGCGCTCTGTGACATCTTATGTCTCTCTTTATTATGATTTTTCACGATCCGAGGTTAACGTTGATCGCGTATTGAGTCTCGGCCACCCCAACGCTGCTGTCTTTGTGCCCCTGCACAGGTTTTATCCGCGCCACCTGTGCCCGTGAACAAATGCCTACAAGGATTTTCACCCTATGTTCGAACTGGATCATGATTTGGCACAGGACATCGTGGATCGTGCGATGGCCATCTTGCCGTACAACGTAAATGTCATGGACAGCCAGGGCCTGATCCTTGGCAGTGGCGAGCCTGAGCGTATCAATACCCGGCACGAAGGGGCGCAGTTGGTGCTGGCCAATGGACGGGTGGTGGAGATCGACGAGCAAACCGCCAAGTGCCTCAAGGGGGTACAACCGGGGATCAACCTGCCGCTGTTGCTCGATCAGCGCCTGATCGGCGTACTGGGCCTCACCGGCGATCCGCAATTGCTGCGTACCTACGCCGAACTGGTGCGCATGACCGCCGAGATGCTGGTTGGCCAGCGCTTTCAGCAAGCCGAACAACAATGGCGACGCCAGCGCTGTGATGATCTGGTGGCCTTGCTGCTCAGTGAAGGCGGCGATTCCGCGCGCTTGATCGATGAGGCCCGGCAATTGGGGCTAAAGCCACAGTTATCGCGCATTCCGTACCTGTTTGAACTGGGCAGCGGGCAAAGCGCCGAGGCCTTGAGTGCCTGGTTGCAATCGCGCTTCCCCGACAGCTGGTGCGTGAGCCCGGCCACCGGCTCACTGTTGTGGTGCCGCCCGGCAACGGCGGCGCTGGATGACCTGCGCCTGCTGGAAAAGCTCGACGCACAGGGCTGGAAGGTTTTGCGCATAGCCGCAGGAGGGCAGGCCGATGCTCTCAATGGCTTGCGCCGTTGTTATCGGCGGGTCGGCGACTTGTTGGCCTACGGTCGTGATGTATTGCCGCAGACGCGACTGCTTAGCCTCAATCGCTATCGCCTGCCGGTCATGTTGTGGCGTCACCGCAATGACGATGCCCTTTAAGAATTGCTTGGCCCGCTGCACAAAGTGGTGGCCAAAGACGGCAACGGCCAGTTGATCGCAACCTTGCGCAGCTGGTGTGAGCACGATGGCCAGAGCCAGGCGTGCGCCGATGCCCTTGGCATTCACCGCAACAGCCTGCGCTATCGCATGGAGCGCATCGCCGAACTGAGCGGTGTCGACCCGCTGAGTCTGAACGGCATGCTGGCCCTGTACCTGGGCGTGCAACTGCTGCCCCAGAATCTGTAGGGTCAGCCGCGTCTTGTAAAAATGAACAACAAAGGCCGTTATTGCTTGTGCACCAGACTGGCGTGTTTGCAGTCAGTTGCTGGCAGCATGGATGCCATAAGAACTGGAGATGCGCCCCATGAAAATCGTGATTGCCCCCGACTCGTTCAAAGACAGCCTGAGCGCTGAAAAAGTCGCTGCTGCCATTGCTGCCGGTTTCGCCCAGGTATTGCCACAGGCACAGTTGATCCAGTGTCCGATGGCCGATGGCGGAGAAGGCACCGTGGAGGCGATCGTGGCCGCAGGCAATGGCCAGTTGCGCCGCAACCAGGTGCAAGGCCCGTTGGGCGCAGCGGTCGAGGCCCACTGGGGCTGGCTGCCGGACAGCCACACGGCAATCATTGAAATGGCCGAAGCCAGCGGCTTGCAACTGCTGACACCGGGACAGCGCGATGCGTGCGTCAGCAGCACCTTCGGCACCGGCCAACTGATCGGGGCGGCCCTGGATGCGGGCGCCCGGCGCATCATCCTCGCCATCGGCGGCAGCGCCACCAACGATGCCGGCGCCGGTGCGTTGCAAGCCTTGGGCCTGGGGCTGTTCGACGAGCAGGGCCAGCCCCTGGCACACGGCGGCCTGGCCCTGGCCGGACTCGCCCGTATCGACCTTGCAGGCCTTGATCCGCGCCTGGCCCAGGTGCGCTTCGAGATTGCCGCAGACGTTAACAACCCCCTGTGTGGCGAACACGGGGCATCGGCCGTATTCGGCCCGCAAAAAGGCGCGTCCCCTGAACAGGTCCAGCTACTGGACAAGGCCCTGGGGCATTTTGCCGATCACTGCGCCCGGGTCTTGCCCAGGGATGTTCGTCAGGAGCCCGGTTCGGGGGCTGCAGGCGGTCTCGGCTTTGCCGCCAAGGCGTTTTTCGCCGCGCAGTTTCGCGCCGGAGTTGAAGTGGTGGCCGAACTGGTGGGCCTGGCCGAAGCGGTGCAGGGCGCGGATCTGGTGATCACCGGCGAAGGCCGTTTTGATGCGCAAACCCTGCGCGGCAAAACCCCTTTCGGGGTCGCGCGCATCGCCCGGGCCCAGGGTGTACCGGTGGTGGTACTGGCCGGCACTCTGGGCGAGGGCTACCAGGCCATGTACGAGCACGGGGTCAATGCCGCATTTGCCATCACCAGCGGCCCGATGAGCCTGGAAGACGCCTGTGCCCGGGCCGAGCAATTGCTCACCGACCGGGCGCGGGACATTGCCCGCCTGTTGAGCCTGAAACCGGGCCCGTATTAACCCGCACCCGTCTTGATTGACCGACCTGTGTAGTCGCTGACGAGATTCGAAGGCTGCGAGCTTTCTGGTTGTGACACCGCAGGTGCTTTTTGATACCGCCACAGGTTTTCTGTGTGGCCGTCAAGCAAGGTCCTGCGGACCTAATCGCAGCCTTCGAGCCTCGTCAGCGACTACCGGCAACCAGGCGGTTTGCCATGGCCGGTATGGCTTCGGGGCACGATCGTGTAAGCTTCGTGGCTCTTCGCATTCGACCCTTAGCGAGCCCTATGCCGTCGCTCTTCAAACGCTCTTTGCTGCCCAAGCTACGCAGCTTCCCGATATCCGCCGATGCCTTGAGCATCTTGCCCGGCGCGGCTGACTTTCGTCGGTGCCTGCTGGAGCAGATCGCGGGTGCACGCCAGCGCATCACGCTGGTGGCTTTGTACCTGCAACAGGACGAGGCCGGACAGGAAATTCTCGATGCCCTGCACGCAGCCAAAGCCGCCCGTCCCGAGCTTGAAATCGTGGTACTGGTGGACTGGCTGCGCGCCCAGCGCGGACTGATCGGCGCCGGCAAGCAGCCCGGCAATGCCGCCTGGTATCAGGCGCAAACCGCTGCCCATGCCAGCCACGTGCCGATTTACGGGGTGCCGGTGCAAACCCGGGAGCTGTTCGGGGTACTGCACCTCAAGGGCTTTATCGTTGATGACTGTGTGATTTACAGCGGCGCCAGTCTGAACAATGTCTATCTGCACAAGTTCGACAAGTACCGGTTCGACCGCTATCACCTGCTGCACAACAAGCAGCTGGCAGACTCCATGCAGCACTTCATTGAACAGGACCTGATTCAGACCAGGGCCGTGCATCGCCTGGACCTGCCATCATTGCCTTCAACCCGCAGCCTGCGCAGTGCCATCGGCGATTTTCGCAGCCACCTGAAAAAAGCCAGCTACGACACCAGCGCCGGGGTCAGCGGTCACTTTGGCCTGTCGGTCAGTCCGCTGCTGGGGGTCGGCAAGAACAATCCCCTGAGCCGGGTGATCTGTGAGCTGATTGCCAGCAGTCAGCAGCAACTGACTATTTGCACGCCCTATTTCAACCTGCCGCTACCCGTGACCCGGGAGATCAATCGGGCCCTCGAACGAGGGGTGAAAATTGATATCGTGGTCGGCGACAAGACCGCCAACGACTTCTACATCCCGCCGAGCGAGCCGTTCAAGGTCATCGCGGCATTGCCTTATTTATACGAGATGAGCCTGCGCCGGTTTGCCAAAAAACATCAGTCCATGATCGATAGCGGCTTGCTCAACCTGCACCTGTGGCGTGATGGCGACAACAGCTTTCACCTCAAGGGGCTGTGGGTCGATGACCGCTATACCTTGCTCACCGGCAACAATCTGAACCCCCGAGCCTTCCGTCTGGACCTGGAAAACGGCCTGTTGATCGATGACCCGCGCCGCGAACTGCTGGAGCCGCGAAGCAAGGAGCTGGCAGCGATTTTTGCCAACACCCGACGCATAGAGAGCTACAAGATCCTGGAATCCATGGCCGAGTACCCGCCGGCCGTGGCCAAGTTTCTGCGCCGGGTCAGCCGGGTCCGGATTGAACGCCTGCTCTACAGGATCCTGTAGATCGTCAATTGCTGGCGGAGCATTGCTGCCCGCCAGTCGCCCTCAAGGCAGGCCCGGGATATAGGCGATGCTGCCTTCGGCGCGCCGATGCAGCAAACGCTCACCGTTATCAGGCTGACTGATAACCGCCTGATAATAGCTGCCTGACGCGCAGTTCAACCGGCTGATTCAAACCGGAACAGGCTAAGGGCTGGCGGGTAGCGGGTAGCGGCGAGGTGAAGCCAATGTGAAAAAAATGCCGTACCTGCTGTTTGAGGGCGGCAATTTGCTTACACGCTGAAACCTATTCGCTACCAATTACGGTTGACCTCTGCGGTTAATCGCAATCACGTATTTAATCAAGCGCAAATGTGCTCCAGGGCCCGACAAATCGGGCCTGAGGCGATTTGTCGCAGGCCTGCGCCGTTACCGCCCGGTTTGGCTGCCTGCAAGCAGACAGGGCCACTACCGGGGGGCTGTCCGGCCGTGCGGGCAGCAGGTGAGAGTGTTAAATTGCGCACCCATGAAACGCGTCTACCCCACAGCAATCGTGCGTACTTGAGCCAATGGCCCGGGCGACGTACACCCCTGTTGCGTACTGCGCAGGGTGAAGGCTTTTGTTTGTAGTAAAAGCCGCTTAAAGGAACCTCATACATGAACGAATTACTGACTCGCCGCCATGTTGTTGCAGGACTTGGCGTGCTCAGTCTCGGTTTGCTTGCCGGCTGCGACATGGGCAGCGGTTTGTCATACAAGTACGCAAAAGACCTGAGCAATGAAATCATGGGGCGCAAGTTCAAGTTGCGTGATGCCGAAGGCAACGAAATGATGCTGGGCAGTTTCCGCGGCATGATGCCGATGATTTTCTTCGGTTTCACCCAGTGCCCGGCCGTGTGCCCGACCGCGCTGGCCCGTGCTGCTCAGGCCAAGAAGCTGATGGGCCCGGACGGTGACCGCTTGCAGGTGGTGTTTATCACCCTCGATCCGGAGCGCGACAAGCCCGCCATGCTCGATGCCTATGTCAAAGCCTTCGATCCGACGTTTATCGCGCTGTCCGGGACGCTGGAAGAAACAGCGGCCACGGCTAAGGAATTCAAGGTTTTTTACGAGAAAATCCCTACCGGCGACTCCTATACCATTTCGCACACCGGCACCAGTTTCGTCTTCGACTCCCGTGGCGTGCTGCGCATGGGCCTGTCACCTTCGCTGTCGGCCAAGCAGTGCACCGAAGACCTGCTCACCGTCATGTCAGTCTGCTGATTTCACGCACCTTTGAACGAGCCACTTCTATGAAACCCGTCAAGTATCTGTTGCTGTCCCTGCTGGGCATGAGCCTGCATGTTTCCGCGCAAACCGTGGTCGATGATGCCTGGGTCCGCGCGACCGTTGCCGGCCAGCCCTCGAGCGGTGCCTTCATGCACATCACCGCGAGTACCGACAGCAAGCTGGTCGAAGTCAAATCCCCGGTTGCCAAAACGGTGCAGATCCATGAGTCGACGATGAAAAATGACGTGATGAGCATGCAGCAAGTGCCATCGGTGGCATTGCCGGCCGGCAAGACCGTCGCCATTGATCCAGAGGGCTATCACGTGATGCTGATGGACCTGAAGGGCCAGATCAAAGAAGGCGACAACGTGCCGCTGACCCTGATCGTCGAAGACAGCAAAGGGGTCAAGGAAGCCATTGAAATCACGGCCAAGGCCCGCG
>Ga0302347_1002586_pt1 | contig 17885 bp, 22 predicted proteins | sample PhyWR1_FD_202178 | JGI IMG/M metagenome (GOLD analysis project Ga0302347, IMG submission 202178) | Leaf surface microbial communities from wheat plants in UC Gill Tract Community Farm, Albany, California, United States - DLSL W.R1 (v2)... | ecosystem: Host-associated > Plants > Phyllosphere >...
AGTTCCTTTGCTAGTTAGAACGTATACGCTCTAACCGGCAAGCCGGCTTGTCTCTCTTCACTGACCCCTTGTTCGCACTTCGTGTTCAACGGGAAAATCCTGCGATGCCAGCGCCGAGGGAAGCCTGCCGTGTCAAAGCACGGCTTTAAGCGTTGACCCAACAATCCATGGGACGATTCAAGCCAAGGTTGCCGTACAGGTTTCCTCTCCCGCTTGCTTTGGTGTCATCTGCAGCCGTCTGTCAATACCGCCCGGCCTAACACCGTCGGCGAACGCGCCAGTGCTTGCAGGCATTGCATGCAATTAATTAAAATGAGTGCATTGAATCTATCTTTGTGAGGTGATGCCATGGCCATGCTGACGGTACGCAATCTGCCCGAGGACGTGCACCGCGCGCTGCGAATGCAGGCCGCACTTCATGGTCGCAGCACCGAGGCCGAGGTGCGGCACATCCTGGCCCTTGCCGTCAAGCCCCAGGCGCGCATTCGCCTGGGTGATGCGCTCGCAGCGCTGAGCCGCGACATGGGCTTGACCAACGAGGATTTCGAGGTGTTCGAGCGGGTCAGCGACAAGGCGCCGGCCACGCCGCCGGGATTTGAATGATCGTCCTCGATACCAACGTTGTTTCGGAGGCGATGAAGCCCGAGCCGCACCCGGCCGTGCGCGCCTGGCTCAACGCGCAAGCCGCCCAGACGCTTTACCTGTCCAGCGTGACGCTGGCCGAACTGCTCTTTGGGATCGCGGCGCTGCCGACGAGCAAGCGCCAGGATCTCTTGGCCAAGGCGCTTGACGGCGTGCTGGCCCTGTTTGGGGATCGGGTGCTGTCCTTTGACACCGAGGCGGCCAGGCGCTACGCCGAGCTGGCCGTCATGGCCAGAGCGAGCGGACGGGGTTTTCCAACGCCTGACGGTTACATTGCCGCGATTGCGGCCTCGCGCGGCTTCATCGTCGCTTCGCGCGATGTTGCGCCCTTTCAGGCGGCCGGCGTTCGGATCATCAATCCCTGGGAAGCTTGAAGAGCACGGATGAATTTCGCCGCCTCGCCGCGCCAGCCACCCTCGGGCGCATCAAGCAGCTTTCGGGTTGACGTTGAACTAGGGTGCAAACCTCTGCAGCGCCACCGTGTCACCGCCGAATGACCACTCCCCAACCTTCAGGTAGTGCAAGTTATCTTGGGGGGTTTTTTGCCTGCCTGGCGCCTGCGATAGGCCAAGGGCAAAAACGCTGCCCCATTCACGGCAAGCGCAGGCAAACGCCTGCGCTAGCATCGCCGAAAGATGTTTTCAAACCCGCGCGGCGGCGTGCGGCACCTCATCCCGGGCAAGGGCTTTTACTGATTTTTCATGTCAGCACAGGAGTTCTTGTCGCACAGCCCGCGCCTGGAGGATTACTGGCGTGCAATCGTGCAATCGTGCAATCGTCCTGTTCGGGCGCAACGCGGCGAGCTACAAGTTTGCGCTGGCCAAGACCCTGCTCGAGCTCAATGCCCAGTCCGGGCAGCTGCTCAAGCTCGGCGAGCTGCGGAAGACCTTGATGGCCCAGACAGGGCGCGATGCGGCCGCTCGCAGGGATTTCCTCAACCATTTTTACGCCCGTGACTCGGCCGTGCTGCTTCACGCCTGGGTGCCTGCGAAGAAGTGCCCGGCACTCTTTTGAGCTCAGCCATGAGCAGCCAGGGCCCCCCGGCCAGGTGCGCGTGCTGCGGGTCACGGCGCGAACACCACGTTCGGGCAGGGCGCGCCCTGGGCAAAGCAGGCCAGGTTGTCCACCGTCACCTGCGCGATCTCGCGCAGCGCCTCGACCGTGAAGAACCCCTGGTGGCCCGTGACCAAGACGTTGGGAAAGGTGATGAGCTGCTGAAACAGCTCATCGTCAATGATCTGGCCCGAGTGGTCGCGAAAAAAGAGCTCGCTTTCCTGCTCATACACATCGATGGCCAGGTGCCCCAGATGGCGTGACCTCAAGGCCTCAATGACCGCGCGTGTGTCCACCAGCGCGCCGCGCGAGGTGTTGACCAGCATGGCGCCAGGCTTCATCAGCGCCAGCGAGTGCGCGTCGATCAGGTGCTGCGTCGCCTCGCTCAGCGGGCAGTGCAGCGTGACGATGTCCGACTCGGCCAGCAGCACTTGGAGCGCCACCACCCGGCCCAGGCTTTCAAAGGCCGGCGAAGGACTGGGGTCGCAGCCGTGCAGCCCAGCCCGGCAAAGATGCGCGCTGCGGCCAGGCCGATGCGCCCGGTGCCAACGATGCTGCCGGGCTTGCCGCAAAAGGTGCGCGACGCCGGCATGGAGTTGCCCAAGCCCACATCGCCGCACGACAAAAAGTCCAAGGGACAACGAGGCGCAGCGCCCGAGGAGTTCACGCTGAAAGGCTTTTCGCGCAGCATCCTGGACGCCATCGGGCGCGCCATCAAGCACTGAAGGAAACACGCCATGACCGACACATTCAAGCCCTACGCCAACGAAGCCGATGTCATTCGCATCGGCGGCCTGGAGATCGAAAACCGGGTGGACCGGGTGACGCTCACGGGCGATGTGGTGCTGACCAAGGACAAGGCGGGCCTGGCGCTGGCCCAGGAGCTGCAGGCGCTCGTTGAGGCCGTGGTGAAAGCGCTGGAGGCCGACAAGGCGCTGCCCGACGTGGTCGAGGTCAAGCAAGCCCGGGCCGTGAAAAATCCGTTTGCCTGAGCCGTCAAGGGCGCGGCGTGAAAAAGGCTTCAAGACCGTAGGATCCTGAAGCCTTTGATGCCTTGATCAGCTGTGCAGCAGCAGCGCTGCCGCTTCAAGGCTGGGCAGGGCTTTAGTAGCCGCCGCGACCACCACCTCCGTAGCGTTCACCGCCACTGGAGCGTTCACCGCCGCCGCCATACCCGCCGCCACCGGAACGGTCACCACCGCCATAACCACCACCACGGTCGCCGCCACCGAAGCCGCCGCTGCGCGGAGGACGCGCCTCCATGGGACGCGCTTCGTTCACGGTGATGCTGCGCCCGCCCAGCGACTGGCCGTTCATGCCGTTGATCGCTGCCTGCGCCTCGGCATCGCTGCCCATCTCGACAAAGCCAAAGCCCTTGGAGCGGCCCGTGTCGCGCTCCATCATGACCTTGGCGCTGGTAACGGCGCCGAACTGGCCAAAGGACTGCTGCAGATCGTCGTCACGCACTGTGTACGGCAGGTTGCCGACGTAGAGTTTGTTGCCCATGAGGGGTCTTTCGTTCAAAAAAACACATGAAACCAAAAGTGGCGGGGTGCCGAAAGCGCGCAGCAAACCCGGCATGAGTCGCGCTGCAGCGCGCAAAGCGAACCGCTCACCTGAACTGCATGCGTGCGGGCAAGCTGAGCCCACCCGCATGCTTTTGCGATTATGGGTCACAAAGGCCAAGGTTCTGCGAGCCTGCCAGTGCGGGCTTTCCCTGGGTGTGCCTGTGAAGTGTGAGCGGGCAAGAGGAGGAATTGCAAAAGACCACGTCCAGATCGGCAGCATCAGAAAAAGCAGAGAGCGGGCCCTCTCTGCAACGCCAATGGGCTGCTCTGCAACCCTGAAAAGTCAGTGCTGACTCAACAGCAGGCGATAACGCGTTTTATCAGGGGTTGAGAAGACTATGAAATACGCCAGTTTTTGGTCGGGTAGCTGATGTCATTTAAGCAAAACGGATTGATGGCAACACCTCCACCAAGCAAATAAACAGAAGAACGTTGAAAAGCGTGGTGGTGTGTGGATGCGCAAACCTTGCGATTGGCTGCAAGTATAGGTTAGCAAAAGATCTACTCTGGTATTCCGATCTCGGGGGATGTTGCATTTGCTTCCCGTGCCCATGCCAGAGAATGAAAAGACCGCATCCCATAAGCATAAACCTTCACCCCTCCTAAGACATCCCACTGCACATCTTTTGCTGATTAGCTTTGCGTGCATCACTTTTGTAGCAAGTTTTTCTTAAAAATATAAACTTTTTTAAATTTTGCTTATATTAGCGCTACCAGAAAAAACCAAACGGTCCTTGGCCTTTAAAATCTTCTGCTTTCTGATTAAATTCGTTATCAGTCATAAGAATGAGCTTGACTAATTCTATAAAATTTATAATTAACGGAACCCATGCAAAAAAGAAAGACAAGCACAATACGAGATAGACAATACCCCATCCCCATGAGCCCATATAAAATTTGTTAGCACCTAGCGTTCCTATGAATAACGCAAGCAAAGTTGCAGTAGACTTTGATTTTTCCGCATTGGCCCAATTTTCTATAGCATTATTAATTTCTGTGGAATTTTTCTTCTTTAATGAGCATCCACAATTTAAACAAATAATTTGATTTTCGTTTGACGAGGTACCGCAGTTATTACAAAATTTTTTTAATTTATGTGGCGGAACTCCACATTTGACACATACCGTCGCGTTATCATCAATTTGATTGCTACAATTTCCACAATACATTTCATATCCTTTATAATAATCCAAAAAAATTTTTAATAAAAATCTATTTATTTTAGTGACTGATGCGTATATTTTTAGTATTTTATGGTTGGGTTCCAACGTATATAATTACAAATTTCTTTAATCAATAAAATTTATTATATGCATAACGCTAAAAATTTTATAAATTAAATTATATAACTAGCTTAATAGATAATAAATATTATTATATTCCGAAAATTTGAGCGGAAAATAAAACACACCAAAGAATTGCATAAGCAGGCTTTTCATTTAAAAGTTTAGCGCGATTAAATAAATAAATTGGCACTAGCCATATATTGCCGAGTGCAGTCGTATCAATTCCACTCGCAATAAGTTCTTTTTGATCTTTGGTACACAAAAAAATATTTATAGCAATGGTTACAAGAAATATAAAACTTCCTCCTCCACCAATAAGACCTTCAATAAAAGCTTCAGCAAATGTACCAATTATTGGTGCAGACCCAATAACCCAAGCCATAGTCCCTCCCCATTCACTAGTTTGGCTCAGCACCATTTGTGCTGCACCGCATTTTGGACAAACTGATGCAGTATTATGAATTGAGTGACCACAACCTCGGCAAAAAACCATATTTGACATTTTTTCTAATTTATTTAAAATACTTCAAAAAACAGATATTTAATTTTATAACTGAAAAAGATTAATTCTATTAATAATGGTCGTCGCAAAATTCAAAAAAATTGTATGTTGAGAATTTATTTTTCAGCTTAATATTTCATATGGCGATTAAACATATTGGGTTATACACAACTCGAAAAAATTAATTGAACATGTTGCAAAAGTTAATTTATTAGTTTTTAATTAACTTTTTGACTTGCGTATAATGATATAGATTAAAATTCATCAGAAAAGATGAAATTAACCTAATCGTCTTAATATCGTTTGATGGAAAATTAAATTTGGCTTTGAGCAGGAAAAATTTCGGCTTGAGCAATACGTAAGGAAAAATCTGCTCGATTAGTCGTACTTACGAGAGAATTCCTCGTCAGAAAGCGTCAGGTAATAAATTCCCTCGAGAAACGCGACACCCGCAGGGATGAATGTCCAGCAAAAGACTAGATAAATTACACCCCATACTATTGAGCCCAGATAGAACTTGTGCAGCCCAAAACCGCCGAGCAGCATGGCGAGAAGTACAGCCGTTGTGCGGTTATGAATGCTTCTGCTCAGCGTTGAGCCGCTCTGAATACGTTGTAAAGCTCCACACTTTGGGCAGGCTATTGCAGACTCATGGATCGCCTGACCGCAGCCCCTGCAATAAACGTGATGTGGTGGTAGGCCACCGCCGCCATTCATTCCGAGTAAATGGGGCAGTGGCATGGAAGTCTGGTAGGGAGTTGACGGCAAGGCTCCCTGAACGGCGCCGCATGCCGTGCATTGTGTTGCCGAAAAATGCAGCACTGTTCCGCAAGAGAAACAGTATTTTTGATCAGCGGCCTTCCTGTGATTTGAAGACATTCGAATTTCAGTGGAAAGCTGGCTCACACTACTACTCCATTTCGATTGAATATAGGCATCGCGCGGCTGAACAAGGTGCTGAAAATTTGGCGCAGTTGGTCGGCCAGATGACCACCTATATAATCCCACTGGACTCTGGACATTACATGCATGACGCTCCAGACGAGCAGCAAACTCAATAGGCAATTGAACGTTGCCAAGAAAAGGCCTCGTCGCGCTAGTCTGTAGTCGTGATTGCTTAGCCGTCCTGCCCGGTGCATCGCCACGTGAAAAATGCCTATTCCAAGCCCTAAGAACACCACGGGAAATATGGGAAGCAGGCTAAAGATGAAACCAACAAGAACACCCCGATCATGAGTTCTGAACTTTGTGCCGACACCTTTAATCAGACGTCCGATTTCCTGTTCGAAAATACTATTATCCATTGAAGTCTGTCTTGCTCAGTATCCGGCTTCGATGGTGCGGGTAGCGTTGACGTACGCAGCGCGCATCGACTCTGGAACCTCTTGGTTTTCGCTACGTGCACGGAAAAATTCAACTGTTTTCTGGCGATTGCCAGAAAATTCGTAAACCAGTAGCAGTGATGCATATGCGTAATTTGGACGCCCGATTTTATCCATGGCCTCTGCGAAAGGCGACCATGCATTGGACCGCCGGGGATCGATCTGCAGGGAATGTGTAAGAGGCGCGATGGCGTCCTGCGGTTGGCCTGCGCGAATGAGTGCGAGCCCGAGGTTAGATTGAATTTCGGCGTCTCCTTCGTTAGCTGCGGCGGCTTGAGTAAAGAGATTTACAGCTCCGACAAAATCGTTCTGGGCATATCTTTCAAGGCCTTGCGTATTAAGGGCCCTAGAAGATTTGCGATCACCGACAGGCATCGGCTCTGCTTCTGCCAGTCTCGTTGCGGCCATTTTTAGGACGTCGGGGCGGCGGGGATTGGCGCCTTCGAGCATGACTTGCACACAACTGATCGCATCAGGGCAACTCAGTGCCCGTCCGGTTAATAGTTCAGCTGCATTAGCCTCCGTCGCAGGCGCAGATGTAGGCGTCGCTGCTGCTTGCTCCACCGCAGGTGTTGGCTCTGTTACCGCACCTGGCATGGGAGCTGGGGCCGGAGGGGATACCTGCGCGACAGCTGCTTCGGCAAGGATCTGCTCTTTGAACTGTGCGGCTTGGCGCGCCCGAGTTTTATAGTCACCATACGCCGGTATCGCAATGGCGACGACAATTCCAATCACCATTGTGCCGAGCGTGAGCCACAATGCCCAGACCGACCAAAGCCGCTGGACGCGCTGGAAGTGGCCCACACTTTCCCATTTTTTGTTTTTCCAAGCCCACTCCCGCCCTTTGATTCCTAGAACGATGGCCATGATAAATCCGATAAAAGGAATAAGCGTTAGAAGTGCGATCCACGTGCCGTTGAAAATACCCCAGACCCAGTTGAATAGAAAAGCGCCCCATGACCAGCCTTTAATTCCATCTGGAATTAAGAGTGCGTTATCGGACGGATTTTGAGCAAGACCTTGAGGCGCCCCGCATTTTGGACATGTCAGTGCCGATTCGTGAATCGACGCACTGCAGCCGCGGCAATGAACCATAGTCATAGATTTTCGTTAATCGCTTTTCAGCGATTCTCCCTAATTTTTTAAATAAATGCATTCGAATAACCTTAATGCACAATCAGTTGATGCTTAAGTTGCTAATATTTTGCGGCCGTCGGCCAGTACGGTCCATTAGGAATCGCGTTGGGGCCAAGAATGAAAACCTGCTGGTTAGCCTGCTGGGTCAGCGGCATGTAGTTGGGTGCTGCGCGTGCCACGGCAGCGTTGACGACCGCGACAATCAAGGTTGCCAGCGGATGCCCCGCATTGTTGCTTTGCGGCTGGTACTGCATACGCTTGTTTTCTTTCCATAATTCGGTACCGTCCTTGCTTACCAGGTGGTAATCGAATTCCACGGTCACGACCGTCGTGAGCAGCGCAAATTGCGCATCCCAGCGGTTGATCGATACATACAGCACAGCGTCAGCATCAAACAGCTTGGCCAGAACTGGTGTCGACTGTTGATGAATCCGTTCTCCTTCGTAATAGCCTTCTTGCTCGAGCACGTATTTGGTCGTGTTGACCGGGAAGACGTAGTAGCCTTTTTCAGCAATCGGAACCGGCAGGGCCGCCAGCACGTAGTTGGGCGCATCGACATCGAGCGACTTGTTGATGGTGGGCACTACCAGTATGGAGCGCGGCGCAGCCGCCTGGAACGCGCTCATGTCTTTTTTGGTCGGCTGGGTGACGCAGCCCATCAAGAAGACAGACACCAAAGCACAGAGGAAAACTCTCATTTCACAGCCTCTACTTTGGCTTGCTGGCGACGCTCAAGATTCTGGATCATGGCTGTCATCAAGCCCTTGCTCTCGGGCCAAGCCGCGCGCTCTTGCGAGTACAAAGCGATAGCCTTGTCTGATGCGCCAGACTGCAGGTACAGCGTCCCCAGTTCCGCATAAAGCCCAGGAGCGACCTTTTGCTTAGACGTTTCCATGGTGGCAATATGCTTTTCCAGTTGCACGCGAAGGGTTTCCATTTTTGCCGGATCCTTGTACCCGGCGTAAAGCGCCTGGTCGTAGCCGCCCCATTGGTACAGCGAAGGCGCCGCGCACCCTGCCAGAATTGCCGCAATGGGCAAGATCGATAAATAGCGCATCACATTCCTTCAGTTGACGATGAAGGTGCGATTGACGCCATCACCCGCATAAAACTTTTCTTGAAAAATCACCTGGTTGCCTAAAGCGATGCTCAGCAGATGGCTGCCTGACAAAATCCGAAGCGAAGCGGCGCCTTCCAGGTAACTTCCAACCGTTCCCATGTCCAGACCATCGAGAATGACGCGGGTGCTGCGTACCTGCTCATCGGCGGATTTGAAGGAAATCTGCGGCCGCATGTCGGGGATGCTTTGCTTTTCTGTGGGCATCTGGGTGCAGGCGCTGAGCGTGAGCATGCCTGCTAAGCCAGCGGCCATGCTCAGGGTCGTGATGGTTTTTTTCATTATTTGGCTCCCTCAAAACGAATGAGCAACTGTTCGGGCTTGTACCCAGCCAGGGAACCGGACGCGATGGACGCGACAGCGCCTTCATTGAGTTCGCTGTCGCCAAACACCGCATCGACCCGGATCTGCGCGATGGCCTGACCTGGCAGCGTCACCATGGCCCCTGTCTGAGGGGACTTGACTTGCTCACCCTGGGTCTGGACAGAGAACTGCATGCCGGGCTTGACCCCCTGGCTCTTGCCGCCGCCCATGAAAACGCGGTTTCCGTCAACCTTCAATAGATACGTCTGCCAGGGCCGCCCGCTCATTTCCACCGACAGGCGATTGATGGCTTCGGCAACGGCCTGCCTGATAGCGGCGTCATTGAGCGTGCCGTCGTAGCCTGCCTGCGAGCCAAATCCGAAGGTGGATGCTGTCTCCATTGACGCTTCGCCGGCGCCTGAGGTGGCGAAAAACACATGACCCGTGTTCACGTCAACCACCCGTATGTCCACCTTGGCAAAAGCGACTTGTCGCTTGCTGGAGGAGACAAAGCCTGTGGCGCCAATAGCCTTGCGGCCAAATTCAGTCAGCGACCCAATGATCAATGCGTCAACCCCGATGATGTTCAGCCTGGTGTCGGTCAGTCGGCCCTCTGCCTGGATGCGGCCGATGTCCGGCCGCTCAAAGACCAGGTAGGCGCCCGATTCTGTAAGCGCTTTGCTCATCAGGTCTGTCACCTGTTTTCCCAGTGGATCGTCATGCCTGTCACGCAGGAGCGACTGGCCATAACTGGTTTCGTTGGTGATGCGGCCCAGCGCGATTTTTCTTTTTAGTGTCGGGGTGGTAGGGGTCTGCGATGCGACGGCCTGCTGGGCAGCTTTTTGCGTGGCCAGGGACTGTGGCGCATCTTTCTGGGCAACGGGCGGTGCCTGTACGGCGCATGCTGTCAGGCCTGCGGCCAAAATGAGCGAGAGGGGCTTTGTCACATGGCAAAGCTTCTGTTTTGGAAACACGCAACTCATTTTTTTCATTTTTTTCTGCTGGGTAGATATTGTCCTTATTTTTAGAACAATTTACCAATGCTAACACTTTACTCGGGCCAATAAAGCATCGGCGTGTCAGCTTTTATGCAGGCCCAGCCGAATGCTTTTAACGCAGGCTGGTAGAGGGAGTGGGTATGAAAGACAATGCGGCCTTGACGGTGTAAATCACCAGCAGCGTGCCGCTCAAATCGCCGATGAACATGACCAGAAAACCTTGCAGAAGGCCTTCCTGGCCCTGCCATGCAAACCACAGGTGCATCAACAGGGGACTGGCGACTGAATAGGCGACGATCAGGGTCAGAAGCCGCTTGGGTGTGAGCCTGGCCAGCGATGCGTGCAAACCATAGCGGTGCTGCGCGCCACGGTAAATCAGGTACGGACCAAGCGCGGCCAGAATGCCGCCGGCAAACGACCGCACAGGGTCATGCGGAAAAAAGTAGAAAAAACACACGAGCCAGGACACCAGCAGCAGCCCGATGGCGCCGGCTTCGGCAAATAGCAGTGTGCTCAGCAGCCGTATGCCGGCAGGCAGGTAGATCCAGTTGATGCCACGTGCAAATTCGAAGCGGGTAAACAGCCACTCATTGATGGCCAGCATTGCAATGAAAATCACCATTGTTGCCGCGACCATCATGGCCTGTAGCCGGAGTTGCGTCGTGTTCATGCGAGCTCGGCTAAATTGAACTAAATTGTGTAAGGGTATCCAATCTTGAGATTACCCTGAAAGTAGAACGTTTGGAAAATTTGACGCTATGAAAACGACAATAAAGTCCTCAGACGTCTACCTGCGGTTTTTGCAATTGGCCGATGTTATCCGCGGCTTGCCTTCACTGTCACCGCTTGATCCCCTTGAAGAGAAAATTCTGGCCATGGTCGCTCGTGCCGGCGAGCAAGAGGAGCGGCTGTGCGTTCGGGACATGATGGCGAAGGAACAACTCGGCGCGCCCGCCACCATTCATACCCGGCTCAAGTCGATGCGTGCGAAGGGCTGGATTGTGCTGTCCGATACCGAGGACGCCCGGCGCAAGCAAATCGAGCTGACGCGAGAGGCTGTGCGCTACTTTGACAGGCTGTCAAGATGTATGGTGGAAGCTGTCAAAGGCAGCGTTTAGCAAAATGGGAGCTCCAGCTGACTGTTTTTGACCAGTTCGGGCAGCGTGTTCCGGCTCACGCGTGAACATGAGAACCCTCGGAAAAATACGGGTCATTGAATTTTTGTGTTCTTAGAATCTTTTTCAGATTGGCTCAAAACTTGTAAGTTATGAGCTGGACTGAAAAGGCTCATGAAACCAGGATCAAAAGATACTGAAAAAGGTTTCGAGCTTGGCTTATGGTTGGTCAACTAACTTTTGGCCTAAAAATGAAGGCATGTCGCCGTTCTGCGCGTGGAGTTTCACCTAAAAACCGTCCCTGAGCCGAATGCGATTCCTCGGGGACGAGTCGCTGACGAGCGGAGCAGCAATTTCGTTGTCTGCGCAGGAACGTTTTGAGGGGAAACCTGGCAACAGTTTTAGGTGAATGAACACCAGCTAGCCGATTTCCTATGACACCGCCCATAGATAATGGTTCTTATCTTAGGGCATGGAGGTAAAAGCCCGCCGCCATGCACGTCGATGGGTGGCTCAGTTTTGTCAAAGACGCCCTCGAAGTTCCATACGAAGCCTTGTGTCTGGGATGCGAAAAGCGACTCGGCGTCCTTGCAACCAGCGGCCAATGTTGCGTAGAAACTATGCCCGGAAATTCAGGGGGCTAGGGCCTGTCATCAATTGAGCCAAACGACAGCAGCAGCCAAATGGATGGCGCCCAGGAAGTTGCGCGCTGTTTTGTCGTAGCGCGTTGCAATGGCACGATACTGCTTGAGTCGGGCAAAGAAGTTCTCGATCAGGTGGCGCGCCTTGTACAGGTGTCGGTCATGGCTGCGCTGGTGCTTGCGCGTTTTGAGGCAGGGAACCACCACCGTTTTACCGGCTTTTTGCAGCGGCTCGATCAGTCGCTTGTCGGCATCGTAGGCTCGATCAGCGATGACCGCAGCGCCTGGTGTGGCCTTGAGCAGCACGTCTGCGCCTTCCAAATCATGGGCCTGTCCGGGCGTCAAGTGAAAGCCGGTGGGGTTTCCCAGTGCATCGACCGTCGCATGGACTTTGGTTGTCAAGCCGCCGCGGCTGCGCCCAATGGCCTCGCATTGCTCAGGCCCCTTTTTTTTGCCCCGCGCTGTGCTGATGGGCCTTAACGATGGTCGAGTCAATCATGACGTATTCATTGTCTGCATCCTGGGCGAGGGCCTCAAAAACGTGCCGCCACACACCAGTACGGCTCCAGCGCGAATGGCGCAGATGCACGAGCCGAAAGTCGCCAAAGCGCTCGGGCAGATCGCGCCACGCAATGCCGGCGCGGTAGCGGTACAGCACGGCCTCAACGAACAGCCGATTGTCCCGGGCAGTTACACCAACGGTTTCCTCGCGTCCGGGCAGCAAATTCTTGATGCGCTCCCACTGATCATTTCTCAGTGCATATCTTTTGGTCATGCCTGTCGAAATAGGGCAAGCAACTGGGTATTCAAGAGCATTGGCCTTGCTGGCAATTGATGACAGGCCCTAGCTCAGCGACTTCATTGCCTGATCGCTGCTTCTTGCATGGGCACTTCCATTGGCTCGATCTATGCCTGTTAGATCCGCAAGGCGCCTATAAGTGCTGTTGTGGTATTAGTATTAATCCGGTATAACCACCACCCGCCCCACGAATCGGCGCTCTTCCAGTTCGTCAATGATCTGATTGATCTCATGCATTGGTTTGGTGGCGACCGGGATGGGTTGCAGGCGGCCTTCATTGGCAAAGCGTAGCAGTTCCTTGAGTTCGTCGAGCGTGCCGACGTGTGAGCCGCGGATTGTGAGGTTGCGCGGGGACAGCATGGCCAGTGGCACCTCGAGGCTGCCACCCATCATGCCGACGATGACAATGACGCTGCCTTTGACAGCGACGGCCATGGCCAACTCCGCGGTCTGGCGGGTGCCGACGAAGTCAATGATGCCGCGGATCGGACCCCCAGCGGCCTCCTTGAGGGCTGAGGCAACGTTCTCGCCACTGCTGTTGAACACCTGATGCGCCCCGAGCGCCGTAGCGGCTTTCAACTTGTCGTCGTCGAGGTCGGCGACGATCAACTGCGCGTTGGTTACCAGCGGTGCGACCGACACGGCTGCAAGTCCCAGGCCGCCGGCACCGATGAGCAGAAGCCGGTCGGTAGGCGCCATGGGCGGCATTTTCTTGAGCGCGCCATAGGACGTAAGCCCGGAGCATGCAAAAGTGGCGGCCAGCATGAGGTCCACGTTGCCAGCAGGGACGATGTAGCGGCTTTTGGGCACGAGCACGTAGTCGCTGAAGCCACCATCGCGTCGTGAGCCAAGACTGCGCTGCTTCTCGCAATCAGTGTCACGCTGGTCCAGGCAGTGCGAGCACTCGCCGCAACCGATCCATGGGTACACGACGACGGGCGCGCCGAGCGTCAGCCCCATGGCCTGGGGGCCAAGCGCTGCGACGGTGCCAGCTATTTCATGGCCCAGCGTCATTGGCAACTTGGAGCCAAACTGCTCTGCGGTGAGCTTTTTGCCGCCGCCCAAGTCAAAGTAACCCGCGCGGATGTGCACATCACTGTGGCACACACCGGCGGCGCTGATTTTGACAAGCACCTCATCGCCTTGTGGCACGGGTTTTTCAAGCAGGCGAAGCTGAAGCGGCTTGCCCCAATCGATGATTTGATAACTGTTCACTGTGGCTCTTTCAGTAGATGGGCCCTCACGCGCAGGTCAGGGTATATGTGGACATAGCGCTAGGTATCGCACGGCAGGCGCTTCAGGCGAGCTTGACGATGACGGACTTGGTTTGCAGGTAGTGGTCCATGTGCTCGGTGCCGGACTCACGGCCGTAGCCACTCATCTTGTAGCCGCCGAACGGAATGGCCGCATCAAGTTGCAGGTAGCAGTTGACCCACACCGTGCCGGCCTTCAGCGCGCCGGCCACCTGATGGGCCTTGCTGACGTCGCGCGTCCAAACGCCGGAGCCCAGGCCGTAGCTGGTGTTGTTGGCGCGCTGGATGACTTCTTCGACGCTGTCAAAGGGCAAAGCACTGATAACCGGCCCGAAAATTTCTTCACGCACGATCTTCATGTCGTCACGTGCGTCGCCGAAAACGGTGGGCTGTACATAGCAGCCGTTGGCAAGCGCGCCGGTGTCTGCGCGCGCGCCGCCGGCCAGCGCCTTGGCGCCTTCCTCATGGCCGGCGCTGATGTAGCCCATCACGCGGTCGAACTGCACTCGCGAGGCAAGGGGGCCGAGTTCGGTAGCGTGGTCCAGTGGCGAGCCGATGCGCATCTTTGAGGCCAACTCGGCCACACGGTGCACGAACTCGTCGTGGATCTTGCGCTCGACGAAGAGACGACTGCCGGCGATGCAGATCTGGCCGCAGTTGGTAAATACGGCGTTGGCGGCACCGGCAACAGCGGCGTCGAGGTCTGCATCGGCAAAAATAATGTCCGGCGACTTGCCGCCCAGCTCCAGCGACAGGCGCTTGAGGTTGCCAGCCGAGGCCCGTACGATGGCTTGGCCGGTTGCGGTGGAGCCGGTAAAGCCAACTTTGTCGATGCCGGGGTGAGACGCCACTGCGGCGCCGACCGCGCCAGCGCCGGTGACAACGTTCATCACGCCAGGGGGAAAGCCTGCTTCCTCGATCAGTTCGGCCAGTTTGAGAGGCGAGAGGCTCGCCTGCTCTGATGGCTTGAGCACCACGCTACAGCCAGTTGCCAACGCGGGTGCAACTTTCCACACCGCCTGGCTCAGCGGACCGTTCCACGGCACGATGGCGCCGACGACGCCGACGGGTTCTTTCACCGTGTAAGACAGCACCGAGCCGGGCAGCGAGTTGGAAATGTTCTGGCCGTGGATGGCCGTGGCCAGGCCTGCATAAAAGCGGATCATGCCGACCACACGCTGGCGGCCTGCAGTGCTGCGCGAGATGGGCATGCCCATCTCAAGCGTATCGAGCATCGCGAACTCGTCATAGTCGCGCTCAATGAGGTCCGCTAGCTTGAGCAGTAGCCGCTGGCGCTCGACGGGTTTGGTCTTGCCCCAGACACCGTCGAAAGCCTTGCGCGCGGCCGAGACCGCGGCGTCCACGTCCAAATCACTAGCCTCTGCAATGTAGGCCAGCACCTCACCGGTGGCGGGGTTGACACTTTCGAAGGTCTTGCCGGATGCCGATAGAACCCATTGGCCATTGATTAGCAGCTTTTTTGGGGCCATGGTCGCAAGCGCCGCAGGATGGGGCGGGACTGCCACGGGAGTGAGAATTTCGGCCATGTCGTCTCCAGATAAAAGTCTTGTTTACAAAAGGGTGGTGTGGGCAAGGGCTTTATGGCGCAATGGTCGCGTTGCCAGTGGCCACCATCAAATCGTTTCGGGCCGGCACCGAACAGTTGAAGCCGAGGCGGTTGCCTGTGCGCCAGAGCGCCACGCGCAGTGTTTCACCCGGGAAAACAGGCGCCAGGAAACGCATGGCCAGCGCGCGCAGCGCGTCGGCGCGCTGCGCGCAACACGCTTGCAGTATGGCCCGAGAGCAAAGGCCATACGTGCAAAGGCCATGAAGGATGGGACGCGGAAAACCGGCCTTCTGCGCGACCGCAGGGTTGGCATGCAGCGGATTGAGGTCGGCGCTCAGCCGGTAGATCAGCGCGGCCTGCGGCAGCGAGGCGATGTCGATGGCGTGATCGGGTGGGCGTGTGGCGTCCACTGGGGCAAACAAACCGGTGGGCTTTTGGCCCTGGAGTTGCGGCGCGTCTGCGGCAAAGCCACCGTCGGCGCGGCAGATTGTGCGATGCTCGATGGACGCAATACAGGCGCCGGTGGCTTCATCTTGCAGGTCGCGCGCGAACACCAGCACTGCGCCTTTGCCGGGTCCACGGTCGAACACGTTGAGCACACAGCTCGTTGCCACCAGCATGCCGACCGGGGGCAGAGGCCGATGAAAGACAACGTTGTGCTCGGCATGAACGCTCTGTGTCGCGTCGATTCCGGTGCGCGGGTCGCTAATCCAAAAGCCCGGATGGCACAGCGCCGTGGCCATGGCAGGTGAGGCCTGCAGGCCCTGTTCGTAGACGAAACTCAACTGCCCAGCATCGACCGGGTCACTTCCGTAGCCCAGTGCCAGTGCGTACAAAATAGTGTCTTTTGCCGTGTAGGCCTGACGCACCGGCATGAACGGCCAGTTGCGAACGGCGTCAACATTAATCGCCATGTCGCGCGCTCATACCGGATCCCAGTCAAAAACGTCCTGCGAGCGGTCGAGCTTGTAGAAGCTGGGTTTCATTGCCGGGATGACGCGCTCGGCCACTGTCTGGGGTGTCCAGCCTTCGGCAGTATGCATGGCGCGCAACGGGCGCATCTGGCTCATGAGAAAGATCTCGTTGGCGCGCACCGCGAAGATCTGGCCGCTGACGTCCTTTGCCGCATCGCTGCACAGGTAGACCGCGAGCGGTGCAATCTTGGAGGTCTCCATGCGCTGCAGACGGGCCACGCGGGCCCTTTGCTCTTCGGTCTCGGTCGGCATGCCGCCAATCATGCGGCTCCAGGCGAACGGCGAGATGCAGTTGGAGCGCACGTTGAACTTGGCCATGTCCATGGCAATGGACTTGGACAGTGCGGTCAGGCCCAGCTTGGCGGCCGAGTAGTTGGCTTGACCGAGATTTCCGATCAGGCCAGACGTGGACACCATGTGCACGAAAGAGCCCGACTGCTGCGCTTTGAAATGCGTCGCGGCCGCGCGCGAGATGTAGAACGGGCCGTTGAGGTGCACGTCGATCACGGCGCGCCATTCGTCCACGCTCATGTTGAAGAAGAAACGGTCGCGCAAAATACCGGCGTTGTTGATAACGCAGTCGATTCGACCATAGGTGTCGACAGCCTGCGTCACCATATGGTTGGCGCCGTCCCAATCGGAGACGCTGTCGCCGTTGGCCGTGGCGGTGCCCCCGGCCGCCACGATCTCGTCGACGACCGCCTGCGCGCGCGCGAGGTCGCGACCTTCCCCGGCAAGGGAAGCGCCCAGGTCGTTGACGACGACCTTCGCGCCTTCGCGCCCGAGCGCAAGCGCGAACTCGCGGCCGATGCCGCCGCCTGCGCCGGTAACCAGCACGACCTTGTCTTGTACGAAATTACCTGTTTGCATGGATTGCTTATCCGGTTGTAGTTTCAGTTCGTTCGATGTTTGACGCGAGTGCTGGTCATGCCTTGTTCTCGGGACGCACGTGGGCCGTCGCACGTGCCTCAATGGAGTGCCAGATCTCCGCGGCCATCGGGTTGCGCGACTCCTCAAGGATGTGGCCGACCAGACCGACCGCCCGGGCCATTACGCCCAAACCGCGGCAGATTTTCCAGTCGAAGCCCATCTCGCAGCAGAGCGCGCCGATGATGCCGGTGGCGTTGACAGGCAACACTTTGCCGCTTTTGCGCTCTCCCTCAGCGGCAATGGCCTGTATGAGCTTGATATACGGCCCATCGAAACCGTTCTCGCATGCCAGCTCTATGAGACGTGGCGTGCGCGGATCAATGGGCTTGTGGAAAGGATGACCGACGCCGGACAGTATTTTCTTTTGTGATCGGAAAGTATCGACCAGGGTGCCTGCCAGAGCGGGAAAGTCAGCGTTCGCATCGGGTGCTGGCATGGCCTCGTACAACATCTTCGCAGCCCCCTCAATGCTACCGACGAAGACGGTGCCCAGGCCGTTCAGGCCGGCGGCGACGGCGCCCTGCAGCGACTCGGGCGCGCCTAGATAGGTCATGCGCGCGACGATGGCGCTCGGCGTAATGCCGTGCTCGACCAGTGTGACGACCATCGCGTTGAACA
>Ga0302347_1002592_pt1 | contig 17873 bp, 15 predicted proteins | sample PhyWR1_FD_202178 | JGI IMG/M metagenome (GOLD analysis project Ga0302347, IMG submission 202178) | Leaf surface microbial communities from wheat plants in UC Gill Tract Community Farm, Albany, California, United States - DLSL W.R1 (v2)... | ecosystem: Host-associated > Plants > Phyllosphere >...
TCAGTAGTGAAACGATGCATCGCCGATGGTAGTGTGGGGTTTCCCCATGTGAGAGTAGGTCATCGTCAAGATTGAATTCCGAAACCCCTGTCTGCTAACGCAGACAGGGGTTTTGTTTTTGCGCGATATAAATCCCCTGCGCCCGTCCATTCTCCCGCCCCTCCCCGGCACCATGCCAAAAGCCACGGCTGTGCTTTCGTCGGATTAAACATATTTCAACTAAACGCGGCTAAGTATTCCGCGGTCTGTGCCGACAGCCTGTTGAGCAATGCGTACGAACAGAGCAGCCCAAAGGCTATGCACCCGTACGCATCCCACCTTTTGGCATAAGAAGTCCATGCTATGAATCTCAAGTTCAGCCATAAAATCCTTCTGGCCGCTTCAGGCGTCGTGGTTCTGGCGTTTGCGCTATTTACCTTGTACAACGACTACCTGCAGCGCGACACCATCAAGCAGAACATCGAGTCTTCGGTGCAACAGGCTGGCAACCTGACAGCCAGCAGCATTCAGAACTGGCTCGGTGGCCGCATTCTGGTACTGGAGAGCCTCGCCCAAAGCGTTGCACACCAAGGCAGCCAGGCTGATCTCCCGGGCCTGGTCGACCAACCGGCATTCACCTCGAACTTCCAGTTCACCTACGTCGGTCAAGCCAATGGCGTGTTTACCCAGCGCCCTGACGCAACCATGCCAGCAGGGTATGACCCCCGCGAGCGGCCTTGGTACAAGCAAGCGGTAAGTGCCGGCCAGACCATGCTGACACCCCCTTATAAGGCAGCTGTTGGCGGCCTTATCGTGACCATCGCCATGCCCGTCAAAAAAGGTGGTGAGTTGCTGGGTGTGGTGGGGGGTGATTTGAGCCTGGATAGCCTGGTCAAGATCATTAACTCGGTTGATTCAGGTGGTCTGGGCTACGCATTTCTGGTGAGCAGCGATGGCCAGGTCATCGTCAGCCCTGATAAGGATCAGGTGATGAAAAACCTGAAGGATATTTATCCGTCCAGCTCTCTGCATATCGAAAAGGGTATTCAGGAAGTGACGCTCAATGGCCAGGAGCGGATTATCTCCTTCACTCCGGTCACAGGTTTGCCTTCCGCGGACTGGTACATCGGCCAGTCGATAGACAAAGAAAAGGCTTACGCACCTTTGTCTAAATTCCGTACTTCTGCGTTGATTGCGATGTTTATTGCGGTGGCTGTTATTGCACTGCTGCTGAGCATGCTGATCCGTGTATTGATGCGTCCACTGACCACCATGGGCCGCGCGATGCAGGATATCGCCCAGGGCGAAGGCGATCTGACACGCCGCCTGGTGATCGAGAACAAGGATGAGTTTGGCGAGATGGCCAGCTCGTTTAACCAGTTTGTTGAACGTATTCACGCATCCATCAGTGAAGTGTCTTCTGCTACTCGCCAGGTTCACGATTTGTCCCATCGCGTGATGGCCTCGTCCAACGCTTCCATTATTGGCTCGGACGAGCAGAGTGCGCGTACCAACAGCGTTGCTGCCGCGATCAATGAGCTAGGCGCTGCTACTCAGGAAATCGCCCGCAATGCTGCCGACGCTTCGCAGCATGCCAGTGGTGCCAGCGAGCAGGCAGATGATGGTCGTAAAGTGGTCGAGCAGACGATTCAGGCCATGACCGAGCTTTCGCAGAAGATCAGCCTGTCGTGCGAGCAGATTGAAACTCTGAATGCCAGTACCGATAACATTGGCCATATTCTGGATGTGATCAAAGGTATCTCTCAACAGACCAACCTTCTGGCCCTCAACGCAGCCATTGAGGCCGCGCGTGCGGGGGAAGCGGGTCGCGGCTTTGCCGTGGTGGCGGATGAGGTGCGCAACCTCGCCCATCGCACTCAGGAGTCGGCTGAAGAGATACACAAAATGATTACTTCGCTGCAAGTGGGCTCTCGTGAAGCGGTCAGCACCATGAATGCGAGCCAGGTTTCCAGCGAGGAAAGTGTCGAGGTCGCGAATCAGGCCGGTGCCCGTTTGATCAGCGTGACCCAGCGCATCGAAGAAATCGACGGTATGAACCAGTCGGTTGCTGCCGCGACTGAGGAACAAACCGCCGTGGTTGAAACCCTTAACGTGGATATCAACCAGATCAACCTGCTCAACCAGCAGGGTGTGGTAAACCTGAACGAAACCCTTAAAGACTGCGATGCACTGTCTCAGCAAGCCAGCCGCCTCAAGCAACTGGTCGACAGTTTCAAGATCTGATGTACGGCTGTCAGTAAGAGTTATCCATAGGCCTGACGTTTTAAACGTCAGGCCTGTTTTGCTTTCAGGGTGTCCAGATAGTAGGTAATAGCCTTTACCCCGCGTTGCAGATGCAATTCCAGCTCCGCAATACAGGCTTCAACATCCTTGGCACGGGCGTGGCGCAGTAATGCCCGGTGATCGTCCTGGCACAATTTGCCAAGGTTCATCTGCTCAAGGTTAAAGCGCAGAAAACGCTCCTCTTCAATAAGCCCGGCTTCAATCAATGCCAGCAGTTTTTTATTCGATGCCTTGCCGTAAAGGGCCTGATGAAATTGGCGATTGAGGGTGCCGATTTTTTCGAAATCCGTTTCAATCTCGAGCGCCTCGATAAAGTCTGTGGCCGCTTGAAAGTCATCATCGTTCAGATGGGGGACTGAAAGGCGCAGGGCCTGGGCTTCAAGCAAAAAACGCAACTCATAGGTTTCCAGCGAGTTGTCTTCAATCAGGGGCGCAACCACCGCTCCCTTGTATTGCACAACCTGCAGCAGGCCTTGGGCTTCCAGCTGACGCAGTGCCTCGCGTACGGGCATGCGGCTGACACCAAACAACTTTGCCAGAGCTTCTTGGCGAATGGCTGTACCGCATGGCAGGCGGCCATCAAGAATGGCGTTACGCAAGGTTTCTTCAATTACCGCCCGCGCCAAATGAGCCGGTATGGGGCCTGATACTTCGATACTGTTTAAAGGATTATTTTTGACGGTCACGTTGTGACTACCTACGCCGAATGATCAGCACGCTGGTTTGGATCCAATTCAAGTTAGGTACTGACCTGATCCCTGTCAAACCTTGTAACCTATAGTCTAGCGTGACTGCGGAATAAGAGATTGCATGGTGCCACTATCTTTCCTGGTCCGGACTGCTCCCCTTTGCCATGGCCTGTACCCTACAATCGCCGAAGTTAAAGCTGCCCAAATTGCAGCCTCAATACATAGCGGGTGAAGGATGGGCGTACTCAGCAATAACGATGTGGGTGTGCAGCGGCTGCGATTGCCTGAATCGTCCCACAACGCACTAACTCGACTGGTTCGCCAGCCGTGGCTGTGGTGCATTTTGTTGTTGGCTTGTGGGGTAAGGTTTTACGGGTTTACGGCCTCTGCCATCTGGTGCGACGAAGGTTCGAGCCTGATGTTGAGCAACTACCCGCTCGCTGATATCTGGTCACATGCGTCCCATGATGTTCATCCGCCCTTGTATTTCATGCTGTTGCACGGCTGGATGGCGATGTTCGGTGACAGCCTTGTCTCGGTTCGCACTCTGAGTGTCTTGCCCGGCATCGTGACGGTCATGCTGGGTATATGGTTTGTACGGCTGGTTGCGACGCAAAGGGCGGCGTTACTGGCGGGCCTGCTGCTGGCGTTATTGCCCACCGCTGTGCGCTATAGCCAGGAAGTGAGGATGTACTCGTTGATGGGGGTGTGGCTTCTTGCGGCCACGATTGCCCTGGTTTACTGGATTAAAGCGCCGGGTAAACACCGTTATCCGGTGATCTATACCCTGCTCATGGCCGCTGCCTTCTATACCCACTACTTCACCGCGTTTTGTGTGCTCGCCCATTGGCTGTACCTGTTGCTCTGTGGCCGTGATACCGGGTGGCTGATCAAACGCCCCGCCTGGTGGTTGGCCAATGTCGCCATTGTGCTGTTGTTCCTGCCCTGGCTGCCGGGGCTGGTGGATTTGCTGCAGCATATGGCCGAGCTCAAGAGCGGCGGTGATGTGGACTGGGAGCCGGCTGTGGATGCCCGTTCCTTGCCCGCCATGATGTGGCAGCTATTGACCCAGGATGAGGGCGGCAACCTGGCTTGGCCGCTGTTCTGGCTGGCACCGCTGGCACTGTTTGCCGGCGCAGTCTGGATGGCTGTGCGTGACTCAACGGCGCATAAATTCATCAGGCTGATCGTGATTTACACCCTGCTGCCGATCCTGGCGATTTATGCAGTGTCTTTTGTTTCCCCACTGTTTATCGAGCGTTATGTGATGTTTGCCGCGCTGGGCCTGCCGCTGCTTGTTGCGATCGCAGTGGACCATTTACTCAAGCGCAAGCGTGCAGTGGCCATCGCAATCCTTGCCCTGTTTATCGGCACCGAAGCCGTTGGGCTGCGCAGTAATTTCAGCAGCGATGCCGATCATTTTGATCGTCTGGTGGAGCATGTGAACCAGCAGTTCAAACCCGGCGACCGGATTATTGTCAGTGATCTGTTCTGGTACTTCAGCTACGTCTATTACAACAAGACCGGCTTTGAGCCCATGCTGTACACGCCACCTCTGCAAGATGGCACATCAGGGCGCCCGAATGACTACGGTTTCGGCACGCTGGTGAACCCCAATGGCGAGAAAATCTATATTGATCATCTGAGCGATCTGCCGCCCGGCACTGGCCGTATCTGGTTGATCAGCAGCAAAGTGCAGCCCGATGATTTCAACTTTATCCCTGCGGGTTGGCACAAAGACCAGGACCTTGCCGTCGATGATACGCAGGCTCGTCTATATTTGACCTGCGCTACCGCCCAATGCGGCCCTGCACCTGAAAGGAGTCAACTCGATGCAAAAGCCCACCCATAGCCTGCCATCCTTGTTCAAACAGCTGGGCTTGCCGTCCAGCCCTGAAGATATCGAAAAATTTGTCACCACCCACTCGCCGCTCAAGCCTGATCTGAAGCTTGAAGATGCGTTTTTCTGGACACCCGCTCAAGCGGCTTTTTTGCGTGAAGAGCATCTTGAAGATGCTGATTGGGCTGAAGTCGTCGATCAATTGAATCTGATGCTGCGTACAAAACCGATCGCAGGTAAGCAGAAATAACTGGCAACACTTGACTGTGACGAGTTGGCCGCGCAATATTAATAGTTAGCAAACTAACATTATGTGACGCCTCTTGCCTGACACTCTCGATCAACTGCAAATGAGCATCAGCACCGGCATGGTGGTTGCGACTCGCCATTGGCGTCGCGTCTGCCAGGCCACGCTGGTCAACTACGGTATTTCCGAAGCCTGCGCCATGCCGCTGCTGATTATCGGCCGCTTGGGGGAGGGTGTGCGGCAAGTCACTGTGGCCCATGCTGCTGGCATGGAAAGCCCGTCGCTGGTGCGCTTGCTCGATCAACTGTGCAAGGCCGGTTACGTGCGCCGCTGTGAAGATGCCAGCGACCGCCGGGCCAAAACCCTGAGCCTGACCGACACCGGGCGCGCGCTGGTGCAGTCGATTGAAGCCCAATTGGTGCAATTGAGAAGGGCTGCTCTGGCAGACATCCCGGTGGCTGACCAAGAAGCTGCATTGCGTGTGATCAAAGCCTTCGAGGCGGCCGGTCAACTGCCTGACGGAGCGACGAGTTGAACGGCTTTTTCAGCAGCATGCCACCTGCCCGCGACTGGTTTTATGGTGTGCGTACCTTCGCCGCATCAATGATCGCGTTGTATATCGCCTTGCTGATGGAAATGCCGCGCCCTTACTGGGCCATGGCCACGGTCTATATCGTCTCCAGCCCCTTTGTCGGGCCTACCAGTTCCAAGGCGGTATACCGCGCCCTGGGCACGCTGATTGGTGCTGCGGCTGCGGTGTTTTTTGTCCCGCTATTTGTGCAAACCCCGTTTTTGCTGGTGCTGGTGATCGCGCTGTGGACCGGTATTTTGCTGTTTCTGTCGCTGCACCTGCGTACCGCCAACAGCTACGTCTTCATGCTTGCTGGCTACACCATGCCGATGATCGCCTTGCCGATTGTGGATAACCCGCTGAACGTCTTTGATATCGCTGTATCGCGTACCGAAGAGATCATGCTCGGGATCGTCTGCGCAGCGGTGGTCGGCAGCATGTTCTGGCCCCGGCGCCTGACCCCGGTGTTTATTGATTCGGCGGCCAAGTGGTTTGCTGATGCGAGCAATTACAGCAAACACTTTCTGGCCCGCGACGTAGAACCGAGCAAGGCCAGCGGCCTGCGCTCCTCGATGGTGGCGACCTTCAACAGCCTTGAAATGATGATTGGTCAGTTGCCCCATGAGGGCGCACACCCGCAAACCGTGCGTAATACCAAGGAGCTGCGCGGGCGCATGATCCACCTGCTGCCCGTGATCGATGCCCTGGATGACGCGCTTTACGCGCTGGAGCGCCGCGCCCCGGAACTGCTCGACAAGGTCACACCGTTGCTCGACCACGCCAGGGCATGGCTTGAGAACACCCGTGAGGGTGCCCCGGTCCAACAGTGGCAAGCGTTACGCCATGAACTCGAAGCGCTGCAGCCCAGTGCCGCGGCGCTGGATGATCGACGCCAATTGGTGTTCTCCAACGTGCTGTATCGGCTGGGGGAGTGGATCGACCTGTGGCAAGACTGCCGCAGCCTGCAAGAAGCCATCTCGACCGGCGACCAGGAAGTCTGGCGTGCGGTTTACCGGCATTGGCGCCTTGGCCGGTTGACGCCGTTTCTCGATCGCGGGCTGATGTTCTATTCCGCGTTCTCTACCGTGACCGCGATTATTGTTGCTTCAGTGTTGTGGATCCTGCTCGGCTGGACCGACGGTGCCAGCGCAGTGATTCTGGCCGCAGTAGCCTGCAGCTTTTTTGCCGCAATGGATGATCCGGCGCCGCAGATTTACCGGTTCTTCTTCTGGACCTCGCTGTCGGTGGTATTCGCCAGCCTGTACCTGTTTGTGATCCTGCCCAACCTGCATGACTTTCCGATGCTGGTGTTGGCGTTTGCTGTGCCGTTTATCTGTGTTGGCACCCTGACCGTACAGCCGCGTTTTTACCTGGGCACTTTGCTGACCATCGTCAACACCGCCTCGTTCATCAGCATCCAGGGCGCCTACGATGCAGACTTTATGGTGTTTATGAACGCCAATCTGGCTGGGCCCATCGGCCTGCTGTTTGCCTTTATCTGGACCCTGATAGCACGCCCGTTCGGTGCCGAGCTGGCAGCCAAGCGCCTGACCCGTTTCAGCTGGCGTGACATTGTCAGCCTGACAAAGCCGGCGACCTTGGCCGAACACCGACAAATGGGCGTGCAAATGCTTGATCGCCTGATGCAGCACCTGCCACGCCTGGCCATCACCGGGCAAGACACAGGTATTGCCCTGCGCGATTTGCGGGTAGCCCTCAATCTGCTGGACTTGCAGGCCTATGCACCAAGAGTCAGCGGTGAGCCGCAACGGCTGTTGCATCAGGTGGTGAGCGAGGTGGGTGATTACTTTCGCGCCTGCCTCAAGGCCGGTGAGCGGCTACCCATGCCCCTTGGCCTGCAAATAACCATGGACCGCACACGCCGCGCGCTGAATGCCAACGACCTGCAAGGCGAAGGTGAGGCGCGGGTGCATCTGTTGCATGCCTTGAGCGGGTTGCGCCTGGCCGTATTGCCCGGGGTTGAATTTATTGTCGATAACGACGACCTGCCGCATCCCCATGCCCAGGGCATTGATGGAGCGCCGCTATGATCGGTGATGTGGATATCAGCGGGGTGTTCCTGCCTACGCTTCTGGTGTTGATGGGCATCACGTACTTGCTGTTTCTGGTGGTTCACGGGTTACTCACTCGTGTGCACTTCTACCGTCTGGTCTGGCACCGGGCTTTGTTCAACGTCGGTCTCTACGCTCTGTTACTCGGCGTTGTGGATTCGTTCAGTCGATATCTGATGACATGAAAAAACCTTTATTGACCCTGGGCCGCGTCGTTCTCACCTTGCTGGTGGTGACGTTTGCCTGCGTCGTGGTCTGGCGCATGACCATGTACTACATGTTTGCTCCCTGGACCCGCGATGCCCACATTCGCGCCGACATTGTGCAAATTGCTCCCGACGTATCGGGCCTGATCAAGCAGGTGGATGTGCGTGACAACCAGCCTGTCAGCCGTGATCAGGTGCTGTTTGTCATTGACCAGGAGCGTTTCAAGCTGGCCTTGCGCCAGGCTGAGGCCACCGTTGCCGATCGCAAGGAAACCCTGGCCCAGGCTCAGCGTGAAAGCCGTCGTAACAAAGGCCTGGGCAATCTGGTCGCCCGCGAGCAACTCGAAGAAAGCCAGTCCCGTGAGATGCGCGCTCAAGCCGCGCTCACTGAGGCCCAGGTGGCCGTCGACAGTGCCCAACTCAACCTGGACCGCACCGTGGTACGCAGCCCGGTGGATGGTTACGTCAACGACCGGGCACCAAGGGTCAATGAGTTCGTTACCGCAGGTCGGCCGGTGTTGTCGATAGTCGACAGCACCTCCTTCCATATCGATGGCTATTTTGAAGAGACCAAGCTCGACGGTATTCATGTTGGGCAGAGCGTCGATATTCGCGTAATTGGCGACAATGCCCGCTTGCGCGGCCATGTTCAAAGCATCGTGGCGGGCATCGAAGACCGTGACCGCAGCAGCGGCCAGAACCTGCTGCCCAATGTCAATCCGGCGTTCAGCTGGGTACGGCTGGCACAGCGGATTCCGGTACGCATCGTGTTTGACGACGTGCCGGCTGACTTTCGCATGATCGCCGGGCGCACGGCGACGGTGTCCATTATTGAAGACTCGCCCAAAGCCCAATCCACCCCGGAGAACGCGCAATGAAAGCCGTTCAGCTGGCAGCCGTAGGGCTGGGTTTGCTGCTGTCCGGTTGTCAGTTACTTGGCCCCGATTATCAGTTGCCCAAAGACGCGGCCATGCAGCGTGCGGATTTGCAGGGTGAGCTGGCAGGTGAGGGCGTCAATGTGGTGTCGGCGCCGGTTCCCGCTGATTGGTGGCAGCTCTATCAGGACCCGAAACTCAACGAGTTGGTACGCCAGGCGTTGACTTCCAACACCGATTTGCGTGTAGCCGCAGCGAACCTCTCACGGGCGCGGGCCCAGGTTGAACAGGCGCAATCGGCCGGTGGCTGGAGCGGCTCGGTGAAGGCGGGTGCCCAGCGCTTGCAAGAGTCCGGTGAAGCCTTCCTGCTGGCGGACAAAGTGCCGGTCGCCAATGTCGGTGATCTGGGCATCAGCACCTCGTATCAGTTCGATTTGTGGGGCACCTTGCAGCGCGGGATCGAAGCGGCACAGGCCAATGCCGATGCCACCCAGGCTGCAGCAGATACTGCCCGCATCACACTGGTGGCAGATGTGGTGCGGGCCTATACCCAGGTGTGCGCCGCGAATGAAGAGCACCATATCGCTGAGGAGTCCCTCAAGCTGCAGGCGCAAAGCACCAGCCTGACTCAGCGCCTTCGTGATGCCGGGCGCGGTGACGAAACCCAGGTCACCCGTTCCGAAACCCAGTTCAAGTCGTTGCGCGCAGAGTTGCCGCGTTACGAGGCCATGCGCCAGTCCGGTTTGTTCCGTTTGTCGATGTTGCTGGCCAAGCCGCTGGAGCAACTGCCTTCCGGAGTTGCTACCTGCGCCGAGCTGCCGCATATCGCTCAACTGTTGCCCGTGGGCGACGGCGCCGCACTGCTCAAGCGCCGCCCGGACGTGCGCCAGGCCGAACGTCATCTGGCCGCCGCCACCGCCGGGATCGGCGTTGCCACAGGCTCGCTGTACCCGGACATCAGCATCGGTGCCAGCATCGGTACCGTGGGGATTATCGACAACCTGGGCACGGCGCCGACCAACCGCTGGGGTTTTGGCCCGATGCTGAGCTGGACCATTCCGACCAACGGCTCTCGCGCGCGGATCCGTGAAGCCGAGGCCATCACCCAGGGTGCATTGGCCAGGTTCGACGGCGTGGTGCTCAATGCCATCCGCGAAACCCAGACCAGCCTGGTGCAATACACCGCATTGTTACAGCGCCGTGATGCGTTGGCAGAGGCCGAGCAGTCCGCCAAAACAGCGGCCGATCAAACGCATCAATTTTTCCAGGCAGGGCGCGAGTCATTTTTGGCTGACCTGCAGGCGACCCGCACCTACACCGACATGCGCGCGCAATTGTCGGCAGCCAACACCCAGGTCGCCATGAGTCAGATCGATCTGTTTCTGGCTCTGGGTGGCGGTTGGGAAAGTGGACGAACGCAAGCCCCGGCAAACGCGAAACCCTGACAGCGTTGCTATGCTCTGAATTATCGGTATCAGAACGATGGTTCAGGGCGTTAGCGGGTTTGTAGCCCTCCTCATCGTGCAGACCATGCCTGATGGGGATACTAATAATGAAAAACCCTTATGCTCCCGGTTTCTGGTGTGCGGCGGCGGCGGTCGTGCTGCTTTCGGCGACGTATTTCTACGGCATCATGCTGGCGCACCAGATCGACAAGGCGATGATCTTTCTCGACAGTGCCAGTGCCTTGATTGCTGTACTGGCCATCGTGGTTGTGGCCTGTGCCTCAGTGCAAACCCGACAAATCAAAAAGCGCCAGATCACCCAGGGCCAGACCCGTGTCCTGATATGGGACACCAAAGTCGCGCTGCGCCGTGTCGAGACGGTTTTCGACCGCTATTTCTGGGGCAGCTACTGGCAACCGGGTCGTACCTTCCAGGAGTTTATGGGTGAGCTCACCGGCACCCCGCTGGAAAAAAGCCTCGAAGCCCTGAAAATCCAATGTTTGAAACTCGACAAGGCCCTGCCATCCGACGATCGCCAATGGCTCGACAACGCCCGTGAGCTCGCGGATGTTGCCGCTGCGATGGCGCGTGAGCGTTATCAGCTAGATTATTCGGATGTTTCTTTTAATTCTGTAGGAGAAACCTGCATCGACCATGATCTGGAAGTGCTGGTTTACACCTGGAGTGCCAGCCTCAAGAGCTTCGATCACCAACTCGACGAGATTGACCAGCGTTACGCCCAACCTGCATAAGGGCGGCGCCACTCAAGAGCAGCGTCAGTTCTGCTGCCGGTGTTAACCTGCTTGCACTTTTCGGCCCACGAAGGGCTTGGCAAAGACCGCTTTACTTTCAACACAACGGACATTGAACGGGTCAATTGATGAATAAACCATTAGGTGTGCTGGTAGGGATCGTTGTTGTCGCTGGGGCGCTGAACACCGCTGGCGCGTGGTACACCGGCAGCAAAATCGAGGGTGTGTTGCAGACCTCGATCGAACAGACCAACCAGGAGCTCGCAAAGCAACTGCAAGGCAGTACCACTCAAGGCACCATCGAGCTGGTGTCCATTGAGCGCAACCTCTACAGCAGCACCGCTCACTATCGCCTGAAACTCCAGGACGACAAAGCGGGCCCGGATGCAAAGCCAGTGGAGTTGCTGTTTGTCGATAATATCGAGCATGGCCCATTGCCGTGGTCGCGTATCAAGACATTCAAGTGGATGCCAGTAATGGCGGTCAGCAATTACGCACTGGAAAGAACTCCGTTTACCGAAAAATGGTTTGTCGCAACCAAGGATCAGGCCCCGCTCAAAGGCCAGGTCACCTTGGGTTACAACCGCTCGATTGACGGTCACATGGAATTGACGGCACTTGAGACTCAACTGGACGAGCATTCCACCCTGAGCTTCTCGGGGATGACCATGGAGGCTCAAACCGATGCCGATGGCCAGAACCTCAAGGCCAAAGGCTACATGGACCACCTCAAGCTCAATGCGATCACGATTGAGAATCCGCCGGTTACAGTCGAACTCAATGGCCTGACTCTGGCCAGTGACCTGAAGAAAACCGATTTTGGCTTTTATCTCGGGCAGAACGTGATGGAGCTGAGCGAAGGCCAACTGACCTATGGCGTCACTCAATCGGTTATCAAGCTCAAAAATTTCGAATACGCGGATTCGGCTTCTGCCAATGGCAACCTGATGTCCGGACGCCTGACCTACAACGTGGGTGACATCACCCTGGACGGCAAGCCAGTGGGCAGTGCGCAAATGGTACTGACCGCCAGTAGCCTGGACATTCCGGCCATGCAGGCGCTGTTGCAGATCTACCAGAGCAAGTTCCAGCCTCAAGCCGATGGCACGTTGCCGCAAACGCCGCTGACCCCGGCCGAGCAAGTGCAGATGCAGGTGCAGGTTGAAAATATTCTTGCCGCCAAGCCGCAGCTGGCGCTGGAAAAGTTCACGATCAAAACCGCCAATGGCGAAAGCCAGCTCAACGTTGCCATGGGCCTGGCCAAGCCAACTTCATTTGAGCAGCCGCCTGTTGAAGTCACCAAGCAGATGCTGACCGCGCTGGATGCCAAACTGCTGCTCTCCAAGCCGATGATTGCTGATTTGTCAGCAGTTCAGGCACAGCTGGTCGGCCAGACTGATCCGCAAGCCATTGCCAAAATGGCCAGCATGAACAGTGAGATGGCGGGGGTGATGGCGGTGCAAACCGGGTTGGCCAAAGTGGATGGCAACAATATCCTGGCTTCCCTCAATTATGCGGATGGCCAGGTGGACCTCAATGGCCAGAAGATGAGCCTTGAAGAGTTCATCACGGCGATGACTACCCGCTTTGGTGGTGTGGCTGCGCAGTAAAAGACACACCTCTACTGTGGGAGCGGGCTTGCTCGCGATTGGATCGATGCGGTTTGCCTGAACACCGCAGCGCCTGCATCGCGAGCAGGCTCGCTCCCACAAGTTCGGGTTTTGCGCAGATGTGACAAAACCACGCGCAGATGCACGTCGGGATTATTTGAAAAAGGGGGAGGGGGGAGGAAACGCGGTTCCCTTGAACAAGGGAACGCATTTTGAACCGCATGTAGCAAATAATGGCGGAGAACGGGGGATTCGAACCCCCGACACCCTTTTGAGGTGTACTCCCTTAGCAGGGGAGCGCCTTCGGCCACTCGGCCAGCTCTCCGCGAAACGCCGCATATAGTAACCAGCCTTTCGTCAGTTGCCCATAGAAAAAATCATTCTTGTGCATAAAGAGGTGAAAATATCTTTCTACAAGCACGCAACAACTCACCGGAGTCTCGGCGGGAGGCAAATTTGCTTGGGTTTTTTTGCTTTTGATCAATGGTTCCCGCTGAGGGAACGCTATTCCCTTGAACAAGGGAAAGAAAATGGTGCACCAGGCGGGATTCGAACCCACGACCCCTGCCTTCGGAGGGCAGTACTCTATCCAGCTGAGCTACTGGTGCGACGCGGGCGCCATAATACTCATCTGCGTGTCAGCCGTCCATGCCGCTGATTCGTCAGGTGTTTCTTTGCGCATTATGGGCTATTAATGGGGGGACGGGTAAGAAAGCGCTAAACAGCGCTGCTTGTTCTTTTTTTCGAACAGGCTATTGTCCTTTACCCCCTTTGACCCTAGGATTCGTTTGAGATTTCAAACGCTCTTGTCTGAGTGCTGAATCGCACGGCCTGTTCTTTGTGCGTCATTTAGATACTTTGGCAGTGAATGACTTCCTGACGGCAGCCTTCTATGGCGCCTTTCTACTTTAATAATTCGCTCCGCGCCTGCGCGGTGCTGTTAAGGAAAGCCCACATGCAGCTCAAAGACGCACAGTTGTTCCGTCAACAAGCCTATATCGATGGTGCTTGGGTTGATGCGGACGGTGGCCAGACCATCAAGGTCAATAACCCTGCGACCGGTGAAATCATCGGTACAGTGCCAAAAATGGGCGCGGCTGAAACCCGTCGTGCCATTGAAGCCGCAGACAACGCGTTGCCAGCCTGGCGTGCCCTGACCGCCAAAGAGCGTGCAACCAAGCTGCGTCGCTGGTTTGAGCTGCTGATCGAAAACCAGGATGACCTCGGTCGCCTGATGACCCTGGAACAAGGCAAGCCGCTGGCCGAAGCCAAGGGCGAGATTGTTTACGCCGCTTCGTTTATCGAGTGGTTCGCTGAAGAAGCCAAGCGCATTTACGGCGACGTGATCCCGGGCCACCAGCCAGACAAGCGCCTGATCGTGATCAAACAACCGATCGGTGTAACCGCTGCCATCACTCCGTGGAACTTCCCGGCCGCCATGATTACCCGTAAAGCAGGCCCGGCCTTGGCTGCTGGCTGCACTATGGTGATCAAGCCTGCTTCGCAAACTCCGTTCTCGGCGCTGGCGCTGGTTGAACTGGCACACCGTGCCGGTATTCCGAAAGGCGTGTTGAGCGTTGTCACCGGCAGTGCCGGCGATATCGGCGGCGAGCTGACCAGCAACCCGATCGTGCGCAAGCTGTCGTTCACCGGCTCGACCGAAATCGGTCGTCAGCTGATGGCTGAATGCGCCAAGGACATCAAGAAAGTGTCGTTGGAGCTGGGTGGCAACGCACCTTTCATCGTGTTCGACGACGCGGACCTGGATAAGGCCGTCGAAGGCGCGATCATCTCCAAATACCGCAACAACGGTCAGACCTGTGTCTGCGCCAACCGCCTGTACATTCAGGATTCGGTCTACGACGCGTTCGCTGAAAAGCTGAAAGTGGCCGTGGCCAAGCTCAAGATCGGCAACGGTCTGGACGAAGGCACAACCACTGGCCCGCTGATCGATGACAAGGCTGTGGCCAAGGTCAAAGAGCATATCGCCGACGCATTGAGCAAGGGCGCGACCCTTCTGACCGGCGGTAACAGCCTGGAAGGCAGCTTCTTCGAGCCGACCATTCTGATCAACGTACCGAAAAATGCCGCTGTGGCGAAGGAAGAAACCTTCGGCCCGCTGGCGCCACTTTTCCGCTTCAAAGACGAAGCTGAAGTGATCGCGATGGCCAACGACACCGAGTTCGGCCTGGCGTCGTACTTCTATGCTCGCGACCTGAGCCGTGTATTCCGTGTGGCTGAAGCCCTGGAATACGGCATGGTCGGCGTCAATACCGGTCTGATCTCCAACGAAGTCGCGCCGTTTGGCGGGATCAAGGCGTCGGGCCTGGGCCGTGAAGGTTCTAAGTACGGCATCGAGGACTACCTGGAAATCAAATATCTCTGCCTGGGCATCTAAACCCGGCGGGTGGTTCAAGCAGAGGGGGCACGAGAGCGATGCTTCCCCTGCGTTTCAAACTGTTAATTTTTGTGGCCGGGAGCGCCATGCCAGTCGATCATCGCATGCTGGCATTGTTGTCTCCCTGGCGCGTCAGCCTTGAACCACGCCGCTTGATCAGCGGCGAATGAGGAACACCATGAGCAACAAGACCAACGCATCCCTGATGAAACGCCGTGAAGCCGCTGTTCCGCGCGGTGTTGGCCAAATCCATCCGATCTTCGCCGAATCGGCAAAGAACGCGACGGTAACCGACGTAGAAGGTCGTGAGTTTATCGACTTCGCCGGCGGTATCGCGGTACTGAACACCGGTCACCTGCACCCGAAAATCATCGCCGCCGTACAAGACCAACTGACCAAGCTGACCCACACTTGCTTCCAGGTGCTGGCGTACGAGCCGTATGTTGAGCTGTGCGAAAAGATCAACGCCAAGGTGCCGGGCAATTTCGACAAGAAAACCCTGCTGGTCACCACCGGTTCCGAAGCCGTAGAAAACGCCGTGAAGATCGCCCGTGCTGCCACTGGCCGTGCTGGCGTGATTGCCTTCACCGGCGCGTACCACGGCCGCACCATGATGACCCTGGGCCTGACCGGTAAAGTCGTGCCTTACTCGGCCGGTATGGGCCTGATGCCAGGTGGCATCTTCCGCGCCCTGTTCCCGTGTGAACTGCATGGCATCACGGTTGACGATTCCATTGCCAGCATCGAGCGCATCTTCAAGAACGACGCCGAGCCTAAAGACATCGCCGCTATCATCATCGAGCCAGTACAGGGCGAAGGTGGTTTCTACGTGGCGCCAAAAGCCTTTATGGCCCGCCTGCGCGAGCTGTGCGACAAGCACGGCATCCTGCTGATTGCTGATGAAGTGCAAACCGGCGCAGGCCGTACTGGCACTTTCTTCGCCATGGAACAGATGGGCGTCACTGCCGACCTGACCACCTTCGCCAAATCCATCGCTGGCGGCTTCCCGCTGGCCGGTGTGTGTGGCAAGGCCGAGTACATGGACGCCATCGCGCCAGGCGGCCTGGGTGGCACCTATGCCGGTAGCCCGATTGCTTGCGCGGCTGCGCTGGCCGTACTGGATGTGTTCGAAGAAGAGCACCTGCTTGATCGCTGCAAGGAAGTCGGCGAGCGTCTGGTAACCGGTCTCAAGGCCATCCAGGTCAAGCATCCGGTGATCGGTGACGTGCGTGCGCTGGGCGCGATGATTGCGGTCGAGTTGTTCGAAGGCGGCGATTCGCACAAGCCAAACCCGACTGCAGTGGCCCAAGTGGTTGCCAAGGCTCGTGACAAGGGTTTGATCTTGCTGTCGTGCGGTACTTACGGCAACGTTCTGCGTGTACTGGTACCGCTGACTTCGCCAAACGAGCAGTTGGACAAAGGTCTGGCCATCATCGAAGAGTGCTTCGCTGAACTGGCTTGAGTCCCGCCTCTGAAGGTGTCATTTGACACACAAAAAAACCGCTTCGGCGGTTTTTTTGCGTCTGATCCCTCTATTTGGGTGTTTTTGCCTGTATCCGCGTGCGCCCTTTGACTAAGGTGCCTGTATCGCACGGGGAGAAAATTGGATGACGGCTGTAGATTTAAAAGCGGCACCCACTGTTTTGATTGCCGAAGCTGACCCTTGGACTCGGGATTTGCTCAAGCAAGTGGTGCTGACGGTACGTTGCGACGCGCAACTGGATGTCTGTGGCGACGGCCAGCAGGCGCTTGCGCAGTTGGGCAGGAAAACCTATGGCCTGGTGATTGCTGATCGGGATCTGCCGGGAGTGGGCGGCCTGGACCTGCTGCGCACGGTACGCCAGCGCCGCTCGGTGCCTGCTCTGCCCTTTATTCTGCTCAGTGCGCGTAGTGACAGCGCCAGTGTGCGTGAAGCCTTGCCACTGACCCCTACGGCCTACCTGACCACGCCGTTGGACATTGCTGGCCTGACCAGGCGCCTTACAGGGCTGCTGCTTGTAGCGGGGCAGGAGATATCGTGTGATGTACCGGCACTGGCCCCTGGCATGACTCTTAAGCGGTTTGTGGAACAACGCCGTGCATCATCAGATGGCGCACCACTGATGGTGGATGCACAATCGGCGCTCAAGCGCTGCGTCACCCCTGAGGGGCTGGACCTTGCACTGCTGGAGCAGGACATACGCACTGATCCGCAAATGACTGCGGTCATGATTGCTGCGGCCAATAGCGCTGCCCGGCACCGGGCCAGCCCGGCTCAGACCCTTACGCAGGCGATGCAACTGTTGGGACCGGCGCATAGCATGAATCTGCTGCTGGGGCTGACCCTCAAACGTAGCGCGCAATTGACCGACCCTTGCCTGGCCGATTACGCCGAGCAGCAGTGGGCAGTCTCGCGGCGTGCGGCCGACTATGGTCGTGCGCTGGCGGCTCAGCTCAATCTGGATCAGGAGCGCTGCTATTGCGCCGGGCTCTTGCATCGCCTGGGCGATCTTGCCGTGTTGCGTTGCCTTGAGGAGTGGCAGCAAGCCGGTGGCGAGCTGGACACTCAGGCCATTGACGCTTCACTGGCCGAGTTCGGTGCAGCCTACGGCTCGGCCTTGCGCACGCGCTGGCGCTTGCCGCTGGAATTGCGCGAGCTGATCGCGGCGATTTATCACTTGGGTGGCGGGGTATATTCGCGTGAAGCGCTGGTGATGAACATGGCAGCACAAGTGGCCAATCTGGAATCGGAAGAGGGGCTTGCCGAGGTGGCTGGCGGGAAGACGGCGCGCTTGTTGCGAGTGGGGATGTCGGAGCTTTCGCGGTTGCTCAAGAGCCCCTCAGTCCCCTCTCCCAGAGGGAGAGGGGACTGAGTAGAGGATATTCCAGACTTGCTGCGGTCTGCT
>Ga0302347_1002593_pt1 | contig 17870 bp, 14 predicted proteins | sample PhyWR1_FD_202178 | JGI IMG/M metagenome (GOLD analysis project Ga0302347, IMG submission 202178) | Leaf surface microbial communities from wheat plants in UC Gill Tract Community Farm, Albany, California, United States - DLSL W.R1 (v2)... | ecosystem: Host-associated > Plants > Phyllosphere >...
CGTTGTATTCACCGGCGATGATTTTGCCCTCGCCTTTGGCTTCCCAGGGTGCATAGAAGGCTTTGACCTGAGCCGCCTTGTTCGCACCGCCAAACGACACCACGGTCAGATCGGTTGCGGCCAGGGCATTGGCAGCGAACATCAGACCCAGACTCAAGGCCGTGAACTTCAGGGATGTATGCATTTTTTGTTCTCCACTGTGCAGGGTTGGTGAAGCCGGGGCGATTAATTCGCCTCTAAGAGAGGGTCCAGCGCACGTACATGTTCGACCTGCCAGCCCAGCGGCACGACGTCACCGACGGCCAGGGAGGGGTCCAGTTCAGCAATCGGCTGTTTCACAAAAAAATCGGTCTTGCCGCACACTTCCATGCGCACCCGGACGTGATCGCCCAGATAAATAAACTCTTCGACCCGGCCCGAGAAACGGTTGGCGCAGGCTTCGCTGGAACCATTGAGACAGATGCGCTCAGGCCGTATCGACAGGGTCACCGGATCACCCGTGCGCCCCACGTTTACCGCCAGTGCCTGGACTTTCTCACCGCGCCCCAGCTCGACCACGCAGCGCTCACCGTCCTGACTGTGCAGACGGCCATTGAGGCGGTTGTTTTCGCCGATGAAGTTGGCGACAAAGGTGTTTTTCGGCTCTTCGTAGAGGGTACGGGGCGGGGCAATCTGCTGGATTTCACCCTGATGGAATACCGCTACCCGGTCGGACATGGTCAAGGCTTCGCCCTGGTCATGGGTGACATAGACCACCGTCACGCCCAGACGTTGATGCAGATGCTTGATCTCCATCTGCATGTGCTCGCGCAGTTGTTTGTCCAGAGCCCCCAGCGGTTCATCCATCAGCACCAGCTGCGGTTCGAACACCAGCGCCCGCGCCAGCGCGACCCGCTGTTGCTGACCACCGGACAACTGGGCCGGGTAACGCTGGGCGAAGGCATCCAGCTGCACCATGCTTAGCACGCGCTTGACCCGTTCGCTGATATCGGTTCGATTGAGGCCGCGCACCGACAGCGGAAAACCAAGGTTTTCCGCCACGGTCATATGGGGGAACAGTGCGTAGTTCTGGAACACCATGCCGATGTCGCGTTTGTGCGGTGGCACGTGATTGATCGCGCGCCCGGCCAGTAAAATCTCGCCGGCGGTTGGTGTTTCGAAACCGGCCAGCATCATCAGACTGGTGGTTTTGCCCGAACCGGACGGCCCGAGCAAGGTCAGAAATTCGCCTTTGCGAATATCCAGATTGAGATCCTTGACGATCAGGTTTTCGCCGTCGTAGCTTTTTTGCACGCCACGGAAGCTGACCAGTATCTCACTCGCCCCAGCGCTTGCACCGACCTCACTCATAGCCACACCTTTTGTTTTGGACTGCCGTAGCCCAAGACTAAAGAAGGCGCCAGCCCACAGAAATCGGGGCGCAGGAGAGATTCACATCAGGAGGCTGGAAGGCTTCTTGTAGGGATAGCCCTACAGGGTTGTCGCGATTTGGATGGTTGATTGGGGCGGGCCCAGTGGCTGGGCAAAGACACCTCATGAAAGTGTCGTAATCAGGTATGCGCGAGATATGCCGTCGCGGCCGCAAGCTGCGATCGGCAGTACCGCGACCGGCCAGGTTACATTCAGAGCAACTTGTGCTCCATGGCGTATTTCACCAGCTCCGCCAATGAGTTGATATGCAGCTTTTGCATCAAGCGCGCTTTGTGGGTGCTGATGGTTTTACTGCTCAGGGCCAGTTGCTGGGCGATTTCGTTGACATTCACGCCCTGGGCCAGGCGCTCGAAAACAGAAAACTCACGCTCGGACAACAATGCGTGCAATGGCCTTTCATCTGTCAATCCGACCTCAAATACCATGCGGTCGGCCAGGTCCGGATCGATATAGCGCCCGCCCGCCGCAACCTTGCGAATCGCCATCAACAACAGCGCCGGATCACTGTCTTTGGTGGCATAACCGGCGGCACCGAACTTCAGGGCGCGGGCCGCCATTTGCGCTTCGTCATGCATCGATAACACAAGTATGGCCGGCGGGTTGTTCAGGGCGCGAATCCGCGGAATAGCTTCCAGGCCGTTGACCCCGGGCATGGATATATCCAGCAGCACCACCTCACACTGCACATGGCGCAGGGTTTCCAGCAACTGTTCGCCGTTGCTCGCCTCGCCCACCACCAGCAGATCCTTGGCCAGGCCAATCAACTGTTTGATGCCCTCGCGCACTATGGTGTGGTCTTCAGCTACCAGTACTCGAATCACGGATATTTCCTTATTCAAAGGTCACTCAAGACGCCGGAAGCAGCGGCACCCGCACACTCAACAGCGTCCCCTCACCCGGCACACTGTGCAAAGTCAGGGTACCGCCCAACATCAGGACGCGCTCGCGCATACCGACCAGGCCGAATGAAGTCGGCTTGCCGGTGGCGGGCACAAAACCCTGGCCATCATCGCTGATGCTCAGGCACAAATCGTTGCCCTCCAGGCTCAAGGTCAACTCTACCGTCTGGGCGTGGGCGTGGCGCATTACGTTGGTCAAGGCCTCCTGCATGATTCTGAACAGGCCGACTTCCTTGGCCCCCCCCAGCGCCGGCAAATATTCCGGCACCTGCACCAGGCAAGGGATTTGCGTGCGCGCTTCAAAACGCCGGGCCTGCCATTCGATGGCGGAACTGATGCCGGCATCCAGGATCGGCGGACGCAGGGCCGTGGCCACATCACGTACCAGCTGGAACAACTGCGCAATCAGCTTTTTCATGCTGTTGAGGCGCTCGCGCAGCCCCGGATCCAGCTCGGCATAGGCCAGCTCGCACATTGAGGTCTCCAGCTTGAGGACCGTCAGCATCTGCCCCAGCTCATCGTGAACCTCACGGGCAATATGGGCCTTTTCCTCTTCACGCACACTTTCAAGGTGGGCCGACAGCTCCCGCAGCTGTCCGCGCGAACTATCCAGTTCCAGCTCAATGCGTTTGCTCTCGCTGATGTCCCAGACGATGCCGTCCCAGACCACAGTGCCATCTTCCAGGCTGCGGGTGATGGCCTTGATCTCGGCCCAGCGTTGCTGGCCCTGACGGGTCAGGATGCGGCCCTGCCATGACCAGTCGCTGTCGCTGTCCAGCGCCAGGTCCTGAACCCGGTGGTAATCCGCCCGGTCATCCGGATGCACGAGGCTGCGCAGCCCCACTTCACGCTGACGCAAGGTAGTCGGGGAATACCCCGCCAGGCTTTCGCTGCCTTCGCTGATGTAGGGGAAGTCCAGTTCGCCGGTCAGCAACGAACGCTCCAGGCGAAAGACCAGTCCCGGGACATTGGCGGCAATACCCTGCAAACGCGCATCACTTTCCTGCAAGGCAGCCTGTACCCGGCGGCGTTCGGTGATGTCATTCAGGTAAACCACCAGGTATTCGGCATCTTTGAAGCGCAGAAAACTCAAGGTCACGTCGGCCGGAAACTCGCTGCCATCGGCGCGGATGCAATGGGTTTCGATCCGTTGCACTGCTTCTTCGCTGGCACGGGCGCGGCGCCATAAAGTCAACCAGCGGTCCATGTCCAGGCCCGGCTCAAAATCTCTCAGGGGGCGATCCAGCACAGCCCCCGGCGGATACCCGAGCATGTCTTCTGCCGCCTGATTGGCATAGCGCACATGACTGTCCCAGTTAACCCACAAAATCCCCATCGGGCTTTGATCGATAGAAAACTGAGTCAAGCGCAAGGCTTCAGCACTGGCGGTGCCCAGGGCAATATCTTCACGGGCACGGAGCAGTGCTCGCTCCAGGGCCGTCTGCTGGCGACGCTGCCAGAACATGATTGCCATGCAGGCCAGCAATAGCACACCGATCAACAAGCACAGGTTCTGCCAGAAGCCGGGAGACGGGCCGAGCTTAGGGTACTTGGGTTGCAGCCAGTGGCTGTGCAGTTGCTCCATGTCCCGTGCAGGAATGGCATGCAGCCCGCGCTCCACGATACCGGCCAGTTGCGGCCAGTCGCGGCGGGTGGCCACCCGCAACAACTGTGGCAAACCAATGTCACCGACCACCGCCAGCCCGGCGAACTCGGGCTCGGCCGACAGCCGGGTCAGTTGCGCTTCATCAACCACCGCGTAGGTTGCTTGCTGGCTCAACAACAACTGCAAGGCCTGGCGTTCGAGGGGCACGCCCTGCAGATTGAGACCGGGATAGCTGCTGCGCAGATAATCGGCGGCAGAACTGGGCATTCGCACCGCGACCCGGACCTGGCTGTCCACCCGCTCCAGGTCCACAGAGCCGCCGGCGTTGCGCTCGCCCACCAACAAATGCGGAACCCGCATGTAAGGGTCAGAAAAAAGCCACAGCCGCAAGCCCGCCGGGGTCTGCGTCAGCCCGGGCGCCAGGTCGATCTCGCCGGCTCGGGCGGCCTGCTCCAGTTGCGCCAGATCGGCATAGTTATGCCAGACCAGGTCGATGCCCAGACTCTGCGCCAGCCATTTCATCAGTTCGACGTTGGCCCCGGACAATCGCTGCAAACGTTGATCAAATTTGGCATAGGGCGCCTGTAACACCAGGCCGACGCGCAGCTGCCCGTGCTGCGCCAGCCATTGCTGTTGCTCCGGGCTCAACTGCGCCGCAGGCATGGACGCGGCATTGACCATCAAGGGCAACGATAACCAGCCGATCATTAACAGATAGCAAAAACGCTTCATCGGAACACTCATACCCTGACAAATGCTGATCAACCCATTAGGCTGCCTGGATTACTTCTGGCCTGGAATCACCTATGTCTTCTTTGCGCCCGGCACTTGCAGCGCTGTGCCTGTGGTTGTTCCTGCCACACGCCTTGCCGGTACTGGCGGCTGATCCGGAGCCGGCGCCAGAGCCTGCACAAGCTCAGCCGGAAATACGCCCACAGCTGCCCGAACGCAGCATGGAAGACGAAACGGCTCTTGAGCGCCAGCTACCGAAAAACCAGCAACAACAACTGCAGGCCGGGCAAGACAGTTTTCTCGCACTCTGGAAGCCCGCCAATAGCAGCGACCCCAGTGGCGCGGTGATTATCGTACCGGGAGCAGGCGAAAGTGCAGACTGGCCACTGACTGTGGGCCCGCTGCGCAACAAACTGCCGGATGCCAACTGGGCCAGCCTGAGTCTGAGCTTGCCGGACATGCAAAGCCAGGCCAGCCAGCCGCGCCAGGCCGAACCACAGGCTCCTCCCGCCCCCCCGGCGCCGAACACTAGCAGCAAAGAGGCCAGCACCACAGCCAAACCCATCGAGCAGGCGGCCAGTATCGGCACTGAAAACACGACTGAAGCACCACCGGCCGAGACGTTTGAGGCCATGAGCAAAGCGGATGCCGAGCGGATCTACGCCCGTATTGACGCTGCCATTGCCTTCGCCCAACAGCAAAACATGCGCAGCCTGGTGCTGCTTGGCCACGGTACCGGCGCCTATTGGGCTGCGCGCTATGTGAGCGAAAAGCAACCAGCCCAGCTGCCCAGACTGATCCTGATCGCCGCGCAGACACCGACCGGAGTTGAACCTGATTTGAGCCAATTGACGCCGAATCTCTCGCTGGCGCAATTGGATATCTTCTACAAAGACCAGCCGCTGGCCCGCAAGGCCGCCTTGCAACGACGACAGGCCAGCCAACGGGTAAGCCGTACGAATTTCACTCAAGTTGCCCTGAACGCCATCCCGGGCAATAAGGAAGCCGAGCAGGAACAGCTGTTTCGCCGAGTACGCGGCTGGCTCAGCCCGCAGCCTGCCTACAAGTAGCCGCCAGGCCGTTAACGAAACCCGCGCTGCTCGCGAATCATGGCGTAGGCGTGGTGCAGTTCGCGGGTTTTTTCCGTGGCCTCGCGCACCTGGGCCGGACTCGCGCCGCTGCCGGCAACCTTGTCCGGGTGATGACGACTGAGCAAACGCCGATAGGCGCGTTTGATCTGATCCGGCTCCGTACTCGCCGTTACCCCCAGCAGGACTAACGATTGCTGATAGGTGCCATCACGGGTGGCCAGTGGTTTTCTATGCGGTTCATAGTCTGGGCCCAGCGCCTGCACCTGTTGCGCCGTCCAGCCCAGCCAGTGCCCCCACAACACGATCAACTCGCGCTCCCGGGGATCGATACGACCGTCAGCCAAAATCATCCGCCACCCGGCGCGCAGCACACCTTCTGCTGCATGGGGCTGGGCTTTCAGGCGTCGTAGATAGCCGCGCAGGGAGTCATTCTGCGATTTGCCACGATTGAACGCGGCAATGGCCCGCTGCTGCGCCGGGCCGGACATGTCGAGCTGACGCATTTCCTGGCGCGCCTGCTCAATGTGCTTGTCCACCACCCTGCCGCCGCTTTTGGCCAGCCGTCCAAGCAGCACAAACAACAGTTCATCGTTGCGCAACGCCGGGCGACCGCCCAAGCGTTCACGCAACTGCGCCCAGCTGTGCAACTGCAGACGCCGGTCCAGCGCCTGCCCCAGTAAAGCACCGAGCATGGCCCCCGGAATGCTGGCAATGAAAAAGCCGGCACCGGCTCCGACAAGAGTCCCTGGCCACAACATTTTAGTGTTTGCCCTTGATCAACGATTCAACTTCGGCCAAACGCTCATGGGTCCCCACATCGACCCAATGCCCCTGTAAACGCTCGCCCGTCACCTGTCCGTCGGCCATGGCTTTGCGCAGCAAGGGGGCGAGTTTGAATGCGCAAGGCGTAGCCCCCGCGAATAAGCCGGGGCTAAGCACTGCGATGCCACTGTAGGTCAGGGCGTCGACACCCGGCAGCGCATCGAGAACTTGCGCGCCCTGCAGGTAAAAGTCACCGCCCGGATGGTGTGCCGGGTTATCGACCAGAACCAGATGCGCCAGGCCTGTGAGCGGCTGACGCAAGCCTGCAAAGTCGTAGTCGGTCCATATATCGCCATTGATCACAGCAAAGGGCTGATCGCCCAGTAACGGCAATGCTTTAAAAATGCCGCCGCCGGTCTCCAGCGGTTCGCCTTCAGCGGAGTACTGGATACTCACGCCAAAACGCGAACCATCGCCCAGATGATCTTCTATTTGCTGACCCAGCCAGGCGTGGTTGATTACGATCTCGGTAAAGCCCGCCGCCGCCAGTGCCCGCAGGTGGTACTCGATCAAAGGCACGCCGCCAGCCCGTATCAACGGCTTGGGAGTATGCAAGGTCAGCGGCCGCAGGCGTTCACCTTTGCCCGCTGCCAGAATCATGGCCTTCATAGGTCCGCCCCGGCACGCAGGCCAAGGCTGTGGAACAGCTCGCCCAGTTCCGCCAGTTCAGGACGGCGTGCCAGCACCGCTTCTATATAAGAGAAGAACCGCGGCACGTCAGCCAGATAGCGTGGTTTGCCATCACGATGGCAGATGCGCGCAAAGATACCGATCACCTTCAGGTGTCGCTGCACACCCATCAGATCACTGGCTTGAAGGAACGCCTCGAAATCCGCCCCCACCGGGATGCCCAGTGGCAAGGCCAGTTCCCAGTAGTCGCGCAGCCAGGCGCGCACACGCTCTTCCGGCCAACTGAGAAAGGCGTCCTTGAACAGACAGGTAATGTCGTAAGTGACCGGGCCATACACCGCGTCCTGGAAGTCCAGAACCCCGGGGTTGGGGATACTGAGCATCAGGTTGCGCGGCATAAAGTCGCGATGGACCAGTACCTGGGGCTGCTGCAACGCACTGTCGATCAACAGCGCGCTGACCCGCTGCCAGGCAGCCTGTTGCTGCTCATCGAGCTCTACACCCAAATGACGGCGCACGTACCACTCGGGAAACAACTCCAGTTCGCGACGCAGCAAAGCAACGTCATAGCTGGGCAAAGGTGCTTTCATCGGCAGTTGCTGAAAAGCCAGCAAGGCTTCAATGGCGTCTTTGAACAACTCATCGGCATTGGTGCTGTTAATCACGTCGAGGAATGTTTTATTGCCCAGGTCGTTGAGCAAAAGAAAACCGCGCTCGAGGTCCTGGGCATAAATTTTTGGCACATTTATCTGGCTGATACGCAGCAAATCAGCGATATCGACGAATGGCTTACAGTTTTCCTGGGGGGGCGGCGCGTCCATGACGACAAAAGTCCGACCCTCGCCCTCCCAGCGAAAATAGCGTCTGAAGCTCGCGTCGCTACTGGCCGAAGTCAACGTGGCCGGGGGTACGACACCCCAACCCTGGTCCTCATACAAGGTTACCAACTGCTCATCCAGCCAAACTTTCAGGTGTTGCAGGCGTACATCTTGGTCAGGCATTACAAGGGTCTCCGACGGTGCTAGCCGTCAAGCGGGTCATGCTTTATTATCCAGCATCTTTTCCAGACCATCGATAGGCGTTGCGGTCCCCCACCGCGGGCTGATGGCACGCAGGAAGCCCGGACTAATAAGATGGCATTGAAATCCCCCGCGTTTCGTAAAAAATTTCCGTTGCTGGTAACCGGCAGTTTGCTGGCCATGCAACCTCTAGCCATGCCGTTCGCTGTTGCCGAGGAGCAGTATGACTGTTCCGTGTCGGCTACGGGTGGCTGGGATTGCGCGCCAAAAACCAACGCCGCGCAATTGCCGCCGCGTCCGGCGCACCAGGGCGTATTGGCAGATGCCAGCGGTGAGGCCAGCGAGCAAGTCGCGCCTACCCCGCTGGTCACTGAAGCCAAGGGCCGTGGGCTAAAAGCGCGCAGCGACGACTACAGCCATCTGGACTGGGTACCCCGGGACAAGCTGACGCCGGCTCAGCTGGCCGAAACAGGACCGTATTGCTCGGGTTCCTACGTCGAGCCCATCCGTCCGGGCATGAACGACACCACCAGTAAAAGCGATGCACCGACCTTTGTCGGCGCAAAGGCTTCCCGCTATCAGCAGGAAGAGCAGGTCGCGACCCTGGCCGGCGATGTCGTCATGCGTCAGGGCAGCATGCAGGTCGAGGCCGACGAGGCCAGCCTGTATCAGGCTGAAAGCCGTGGTGAGCTCAATGGCAACGTCCGCCTGCGTGACAACGGTGCCCTGATTGTCGGCGACCACGCCGATGTTCAGCTGGACACTGGCGCAGCCAAGGTCGACAACGCCGAATACGTCCTGCACAAGTCGCGCATTCGCGGCAGTGCGCTGTATGCCAAGCGTGCCGAAGACGCCATCATCCGCCTCAAGGATGGTACGTACACCACGTGCGAGCCGAACAGCAACGCCTGGCAGCTCAAGGGGAACAACATCACGCTGAACCCGGCCACCGGCTTCGGTACGGCGACCAACGTGACGTTGCGGGTCAAAGACATCCCGATCTTCTACACCCCGTACATCTATTTCCCGATCGACGATCGCCGTCAGTCCGGTTTCCTGCCGCCGTCCTTCAGCAGCAGCACCGACACCGGCTTTACGCTCGTGACCCCGTACTACTTCAACCTGGCACCGAACTACGATGCCACGTTGTACCCGCGCTACATGACCAAGCGCGGTCTGTTGATGGAAGGCGAGTTCCGCTACCTGACCGAGTCCAGCGAAGGACAGTTCGGTGCCGCTTACCTCAACGACGACGACAACGAACGCAGCAATCAAACCGACTACACCGACAAGCGCTACATGCTTAACTGGCAGCACAAGGGTGGCCTGGATTCGCGTGTAATGACGGAAGTCGACTACACCAAGATCAGCGATCCGTATTACTTCCAGGATCTGCAAACTGATCAGATCGGTGTCGAAAGCCGCGATTACCTGAACCAGCAAGCTGCCGTCAGCTACCGGGGCGATGACTTCACCGCCCGACTGAATGCGCACGCCTATCAGTTGGCTACCGTTACCCAGATCACACCGTATAACCAGATGCCGCAGCTAACCCTCAATGGGGCACTGCCTACTCATCCGGGTGGTTTGAACTTCAACTACAACACCGAACTGGTGCGGTTTGAGCGCAGCCTGGAAAACGGTAACTACACCAACGAAGACGGCACCGTCGATCCTCGACTCGACAACAACGTTACAGGCCTGGCCCGCGCCAACGGCACACGCCTGAACCTTGCTCCAGCCGTCAGCCTGCCACTCAATTGGAGCTATGGCTTCCTGACGCCATCCCTCAAGTACATGTACACCCAGTACGATCTTGATCTGGATGGCATCGGCAAGACTCAACTGACCACGGCAGGTCAAAAATTCGATAGCTCGGTCAACCGTAGCGTACCGATCGCCAGCGTCGATGGTGGCCTGTACTTCGACCGCAACACCAACTGGTTCGGCACCAACTACCGCCAGACTTTGGAACCGCGCGCATTCTACCTGTATGTACCTGAGCGCAATCAGGATGACATCCCGATTTTCGATACCAGCGAAAGCACCTTCAGCTACTCCTCGCTGTGGCGTGACAACCGCTTCACCGGCACTGACCGCATCGGCGACGAGAACAAGCTGTCGCTGGGCCTGACCAGCCGCTGGATTGAAGAAAACGGCTTTGAACGTCAACGTATCAGCATTGGCCAGGCGTACTACTTCAAAGACCGCAGGGTTCAACTCCCGGGTATTGATCCGGACCGTCAGGACGCCACTTCCAATGTGTCGCCGTATGCTCTGGAATACGCTTACCGCTTTAACCGCGACTGGCGTGCAACTGCCGACTACAACTGGGACCCGGACAGCCACAGCCCGCGTTCTGGCAGCGCGATGATGCATTACCAGCCCGAAGACAACCCGAACAAGGTGGTCAACGTTGGTTATCGCTATCGTAACGACCAGGTCCGCTACGACCAGTACACCGGTAAGTGGACTGTGGGCGGCGGCGATTACCTGTCTCCAGGCCAGCCTGGCTACATCAAGGACTACTACAAGATCCAGCAGCACGACTTCTCGGTTATCTGGCCGATCGTGCCGCAGTGGAACGCCATCAGCCGCTGGCAGTACGACTACAACCGCAACCGTACCCTGGAAGCCTTCGGTGGCTTCGAATACGACAACTGCTGCTGGAAGCTTCGTCTGATCAGCCGTTACTGGGTATCCAACGACGAATACACCCAAGATGCCCCTCAAAACGAGAAGGGCGATCATGGTCTCTTCCTCCAAGTTGTGCTGAAAGGTCTCGGTGGCGTAGTCGGCACCAAAGTAGAGAGCTTCCTCGACAAAGGCATCCAAGGTTATCGTGAACGTGAAGATCAAGCTTTCTGATTGTCTGCGCCCGTTAGTACTGGGCGCGTTGTTCCTGGGTACTGCAGCACACGCTGCAGTACAGCCCCTTGACCAGGTCGTGGCCATTGTCGACAACGACGTGATCATGCAGAGCCAACTGGACCAGCGTGTCCACGAGGTTCAGCAGACCATTGCCAAGCGCGGCCAGGGCGTGCCGCCTGCCAGCGTTCTGGATCAGCAAGTACTTGAGCGTCTGATCGTCGAAAACCTGCAATTGCAGATCGGCGAACGCTCAGGCATCCGGATCACGGATGAAGAGCTGAACCAGGCCATTGGCACCATTGCCCAGCGCAATAACATGACTATTGATCAGTTCCGTCAGGCTTTGGCCCATGACGGCCTGTCCTATGAGGATGCCCGCGAGCAGGTTCGTCGCGAGATGATCATCAGCCGTGTGCGTCAACGTCGTGTCGCTGAGCGCATTCAGGTGACAGAGCAGGAAGTGAAAAACTTCCTCGCTTCGCCTATGGGCGCAATGCAAATGTCCGAAGAGTTCAACCTGGCCAACATTCTGATTCCAACGCCTGAAAGCGCGAATTCGGAAGCCATCCAGGCAGCCGCCAAACAGGCCGAAGAGGTCTACAACCAGCTCAAGAAAGGCGCTGACTTCGGTCAGATGGCCATCGCCCGCTCCGGCAGCGATACAGCACTGGAAGGCGGCGACATGGGCTGGCGTAAAGCTGCTCAATTGCCACCACCTTTCGACCGCATGCTCAGTGAAATGCCAGTGGGTGAGGTAACGCCTCCGGTGCGTACACCGGGCGGCTTTATCATTCTCAAGCTCAATGGCAAGCGCGGTGGCGAAACCGTAGTGGTGGACGAAGTGCACGTTCGCCATATCCTGATCAAACCGAGCGAGATCCGCAGCGAAGCCCAGACCAAAGAGTTGATCAACAAAATCTACGACCGCATCAAGTCGGGCGAAGACTTTGCAACCTTGGCCAAAACTTACTCTGAGGACCCGGGCTCGGCCCTTAACGGCGGCGACCTGAACTGGGTCAATCCGGACTCACTGGTACCCGAGTTCCGCGAAGCCATGGCTGATACCCCACAAGGCATATTGTCCAAACCGTTCAAGACTCAGTACGGCTGGCATGTCCTGGAAGTCCTAGGCCGTCGCGCCACAGACAGCACCACCCAGGCTCGCGAACAGCAAGCGATGAACGCATTGCGTAACCGCAAGTACGACGAAGAACTGCAAACCTGGCTGCGTCAGATCCGTGACGAAGCCTATGTAGAGATCAAGCTTCCTGGCGCCACCTCGCCAGAAAGCACAAACCAGGCTGAGCAGTGAAAACAAAGCGTTTTGCACTGACACCCGGCGAACCGGCAGGCATAGGTCCAGACCTGTGCCTGCTTCTCGCCTCTCAACGCCAGCCGCACCCCCTGATTGCCATTACCAGCCACGACCTGCTCCTTGAGCGAGCCGTGCTAATGGGCGTGGCTGTCAGCCTGCTACCGGTAAGCCCGGACAACTGGCCCGATCATCCCGCCCCTGCGGGCAGTCTGTATGTGTGGGATACCCCGCTGAATGCGAAGGTTATTGCCGGCACACTGGACAAAGCCAACGCAGCGTTTGTGCTGCAAACCCTGACCCGTGCAGCCCTTGGCTGTGTCGATGGCTACTTCGCAGGCATGATTACTGCGCCCGTGCACAAGGGGATCATCAATGAGGCCGGGATTCCGTTCTCCGGTCACACCGAGTTTCTCGCGGACCTGACTCATACCGACCAGGTAGTGATGATGCTCGCCACGCGCGGCCTGCGCGTAGCCTTGGTCACCACTCACCTGCCCCTGCGTCAGGTGAGCGACGCCATTACCCCTGAGCGCCTGATGCGGGTTACCCGCATTCTGCACGCCGACCTGCAACAAAAATTCGGCATCGCCCAACCCCGTATCCTGGTTTGCGGACTTAACCCCCACGCCGGCGAAGGCGGGCACTTGGGCCATGAAGAAATCGACATCATTGAACCAACTCTGGAGCGCCTGCGCAGCGAAGGCATGGACCTGCATGGCCCGCTGCCTGCCGACACTCTGTTTACCCCCAAATATCTGGAGCACTGCGATGCAGTGCTGGCGATGTACCACGACCAGGGCCTGCCCGTACTGAAATACAAAGGGTTTGGTGCTGCAGTCAACATCACCCTTGGCTTGCCGATTGTCCGCACCTCTGTCGACCACGGCACCGCCCTGGATCTGGCAGGCAGCGGCAAGATCGATACCGGCAGCCTGCAAGTCGCCCTGGAAACCGCCTATCAGATGGCCGAGACCCGTATATGAACGAGCAATACCAACACAAGGCGCGCAAGCGTTTTGGCCAGAACTTCCTGCACGATGCGGGCGTCATTGACCGCATCTTGCGCGCCATCAACGCCAAGCCCACTGACCGCCTGCTGGAAATCGGCCCGGGCCAGGGTGCCTTGACCAAAGGCATTCTCGACAGCGGCGGCCAGCTTGATGTCGTGGAACTCGACAAAGACCTGATCCCGATTCTCAAGCAGCAGTTCGCCGGTATGAGCAACTTCAACCTGCATCAGGGCGATGCGCTGAAGTTCGACTTCAACAGCCTTGGCGCTGCACCGCGCACCCTTCGGGTGGTCGGTAACCTGCCGTACAACATCTCCACCCCGCTGATTTTTCACCTGTTGAAAAACGCCAGCCTGATCCGCGACATGCACTTCATGCTGCAAAAAGAAGTGGTAGAGCGCATGGCCGCAGGCCCGGGCGGCGGCGATTGGGGTCGCCTGTCAATCATGGTTCAGTATCACTGTCGCGTAGAACACCTGTTCAACGTAGGACCTGGTGCGTTCAACCCACCGCCTAAAGTTGACTCGGCGATCGTCCGCCTGGTGCCGCACGAAGTGTTGCCTCACCCGGCCAAAGACCATCGCCTGCTTGAGCGCGTAGTTCGGGAAGCCTTCAACCAGCGCCGCAAAACACTGCGCAACACCCTCAAAGCCTTGCTCAGCAACGCCGAGATTGAAGCAGCGGGGGTTGATGGCAGCTTGCGTCCGGAGCAACTCGACCTTGCGGCCTTTGTGCGTCTGGCCGACATACTCAGCGAACAACCTGTAGCTACCCCAGCCGAAGATTGATCCCCGGGCTGATGCCCCACCTCTGCAGGAGCGTCGACCGGCGACTCCTGCAGTTGCCCCGCCTTAACCGGCTGGCCTAGTCACCATTACTTGGCCTAGACTCAGGCATCAGTTTTATCCCGAACTGTGTCTACGCTTTCAAGTAAGGCCTCTCGCATGCCCGATCCCCGCTATCTGGTCGACGTCAGCGTCGTCACCCGTTACCTGCCAGAACAATCACAACCCGAACTTCAGCGTTTCGCCTTTGCATACACCATTACGGTGCACAACAAGGGGTCGATAGCCGCGAAGCTATTGTCCCGGCATTGGGTGATCACCGATGGCGACGGTCATGTAGAAGAAGTCCGTGGCGCTGGTGTCGTAGGTCTGCAGCCATTGATCGAGCCGGGCGGACAGCATGTCTATAGCAGCGGCTCGGTGATTACCACCAAAGTAGGCACCATGCAGGGCAGCTACCTGATGCACGCCGAAGATGGTCACGAGTTCAAAGCCATCATTGCACCCTTCCGTCTTGCCGTGCCCGGAGCCCTGCACTGATGTCCGTGTATGCCGTGGGCGATCTGCAAGGCTGCCTCCAGCCGCTCAAATGCCTGCTGGAGCGCGTAGCCTTCGACCCCGCCAAAGACAAACTTTGGCTGGTGGGCGATCTGGTTAACCGCGGCCCGGAATCGCTGGAGACCTTGCGCTTTCTATATCGCATACGCGAGTCGCTGGTGTGCGTATTGGGCAACCACGACCTGCACCTGCTGGCCGCCGCTCACAGCATCGAGCGCCTGAAAAAAGGCGATACGCTGCGCGAAATCCTGCAAGCGCCCGATTGCGACGAACTGTTGTCATGGCTGCGCCGACAACCTTTGCTGCACCACGATGCGGAACGCAACGTAGCCCTCGTGCACGCAGGAATACCACCGCAGTGGAGCCTGAAAAAAGCCCTCAAGTGCGCAAGCGAAGTCGAACACGCGTTGCGTGACGACAACCTGCTTGGCCCTTTTCTGGATGGCATGTACGGTAACGAACCGGCCAAGTGGGACAACGAACTCACTGGCGTTGCCCGCTTGCGGGTAATTACCAACTATTTCACGCGTATGCGCTTTTGTACCCGAGACGGCAAACTCGACCTCAAAAGCAAAGAAGGGGTCGGCAGCGCACCACCCGGCTACGCCCCCTGGTTCAGCTATAAAGAGCGCAAGACCCAAGGCCTGAAGATAATCTTTGGCCATTGGGCGGCACTTGAAGGCAACTGCAAGGAACCCGGCATTTTCGCTCTCGATACCGGCTGTGTCTGGGGAGGAGCCATGACGCTGCTCAATGTCGACTCCGGCCAGCGCCTTAGCTGTGACTGTGACGACCTCGGGCTTGCTGCCCACTCAGCCACTCCGCTCCCCGAACAACCTTCCCCACCCTTGGGCGCCGTCTAGCCGCGCCCGCAGTCAGGCCACAGGAATCCTCCATGACCGAATTCAAACGTATCCCGCCCGATCAAGCACAGGCTCTACGCGAACAAGGCGCCGTGGTAGTCGACGTACGCGACCCGCAGGCGTTCGCTGCCAGCCATATCAGCGGCGCGAAGCACCTGGATAACCACTCGCTGCACGACTTCATCGCCAACGCCGACCTCGATGCGCCCCTGATCGTTGCTTGCTACCACGGCAACTCCAGCCAAAGCGCTGCGGCTTATCTGGTGAGCCAGGGCTTCAGCGAGGTTTACAGCCTTGATGGCGGCTTCGAGCTGTGGCGTGCGACTTATCCGCAAGAAACCTCCCAACACGACGCCGAATAATTTTTTATAGACGCCAGCCCGCGTGATCCGCGGGTTGGCGCCCTGCCTGACCAACGGTCGACGTAACAAATCTCGCATCTCGCCTTGACCTCTCTGATTACCAACTATCCTTTAGATCAGGCCATCCGAATCTGGGGAGAGCCGGTACACCGGTGTATGGATTATCAGTAGTAAGTTCAAGGAGTTAACCACCTTGATGGTGTCCTGGGGGGTACACGGCGGCTGAAATGCTGCTGCATGCCAGCACTCGAACTGACCGATCTATCGCCGGCTCCACGTATCGAGCGAGGTGACGTCATGAGTATTTTTAGCCACTTCCAACAACGCTTTGAATCCACACGCCAAGAAGAACTGACACTTCAGGAATATCTTGAACTGTGCAAACAAGACAAAAGCGCTTACGCCTCTGCTGCTGAAAGGCTGCTGCTGGCCATTGGTGAACCGGAACTACTGGACACCTCCAACAACTCTCGCCTGTCGCGAATCTTCTCCAACAAAGTGATTCGCCGCTATCCGGCCTTTGAAGACTTCCACGGAATGGAAGAATGCATTGACCAGATCGTTTCCTACTTCCGCCATGCTGCGCAGGGTCTGGAAGAAAAGAAACAAATCCTCTATCTGCTGGGCCCGGTGGGCGGCGGTAAATCATCGCTGGCCGAAAAACTGAAGCAACTGATCGAGAAAGTCCCCTTTTATGCAATCAAAGGGTCACCGGTCTTTGAGTCGCCACTGGGGCTGTTCAATGCCACCGAAGACGGCGCCATTCTCGAGGAAGACTTCGGTATCCCCAAACGGTACCTGAGCACCATCATGTCGCCGTGGGCGACCAAACGCCTGGCCGAATTCGGGGGCGACATCAGCCAGTTCCGCGTGGTGAAACTCTATCCATCGATCCTCAATCAGATCGGCGTGGCCAAAACCGAGCCAGGAGATGAAAACAACCAGGACATTTCGGCGCTGGTGGGCAAAGTCGACATCCGCAAACTCGAGGAATACCCACAGAACGACGCCGACGCCTATAGCTACTCAGGGGCGCTGTGCCGGGCCAACCAGGGCCTGATGGAGTTCGTGGAGATGTTCAAGGCCCCGATCAAGGTTCTCCACCCCCTGCTGACTGCCACTCAAGAGGGCAATTACAACAGCACCGAAGGTCTGGGCGCGATCCCGTTTACCGGCATCCTGCTGGCTCACTCCAACGAATCGGAATGGCACACCTTCCGTAACAACAAGAACAACGAAGCGTTCATCGACCGGATTTACATCGTCAAAGTACCGTACTGCCTGCGCGTCAGTGACGAAGTGAAGATCTACGACAAATTGCTGTTCAACAGCTCGCTGGCCAAAGCCCATTGCGCGCCCGACACCCTGAAAATGCTCGCGCAGTTCACTGTACTGTCGCGCCTTAAAGAGCCGGAAAACTCCAACATTTACTCAAAAATGCGGGTCTACGACGGCGAAAACCTTAAAGACACCGACCCAAAAGCCAAATCAATCCAGGAGTACCGTGACAGCGCTGGCGTCGACGAAGGCATGAACGGTCTGTCGACCCGTTTCGCCTTCAAGATCCTTTCCAAAGTATTCAACTTCGACCCGCACGAGATTGCAGCCAACCCGGTACATCTGCTCTACGTACTGGAACAACAGATCGAACAAGAGCAGTTCCAGGCGGAAACACGCGAACGCTATCTGCGCTTCCTCAAAGAGTACCTGGCACCGCGCTACATCGAGTTCATCGGCAAGGAAATTCAGACTGCTTACCTGGAGTCCTACAGCGAGTACGGGCAAAACATCTTCGACCGCTATGTGCTCTACGCAGACTTCTGGATTCAGGATCAGGAGTACCGCGATCCGGAGACCGGCGAAATTCTCAATCGTG
>Ga0302347_1002595_pt1 | contig 17857 bp, 12 predicted proteins | sample PhyWR1_FD_202178 | JGI IMG/M metagenome (GOLD analysis project Ga0302347, IMG submission 202178) | Leaf surface microbial communities from wheat plants in UC Gill Tract Community Farm, Albany, California, United States - DLSL W.R1 (v2)... | ecosystem: Host-associated > Plants > Phyllosphere >...
CCTGCGCGCCTACCTCACCTTCATGTGGGCGCATCCGGGCAAGAAGCTGCTGTTCATGGGCTGCGAGTTCGGCCAGTGGCGTGAATGGAACCACGACAGCGAACTGGACTGGTATCTGTTGCAGTATCCCGAACACCAGGGCGTGCAGCGCCTGGTCAGTGACCTCAACCGCCTGTACCGCGAGGTGCCGGCGCTGCACGAGCAGGACTGCCAGCCGCAGGGCTTCCAGTGGCTGATCGGTGACGATGCGCAGAACAGCGTTTATGCGTGGCTGCGCTGGAGCAGCAGTGGCGAGCCGGTGCTGGTGGTGGCCAACTTCACGCCGGTGCCGCGCGAGGGGTATCGCATTGGGGTGCCGTTCGGCGAACGCTGGCAGGAGTTGCTGAACAGTGATGCAGAGCTGTATGCCGGGTCGAATGTGGGCAACCTGGGGGTGGTCGAGAGTGACGAGCTGGCCAGTCACGGGCAACCGTTGTCGCTGGCCCTGAACCTGCCGCCGCTTGGCGTATTGATCATGAAACCTGCCTGACCGGTTACCAGGGGCTGGCCCCTTCGCAGCACAAGGCTGCTCCTACAGGTTCGCGCTTTCCTGGGTAGGAGCAGCCTTGAGCTGCGAAGGGACCTGACAGGCTTACCACCGCATCCGTACCCCAAGGCTGCCAATCAGCCCGTTCAGATCATTGTCATCCACATCACTGCTGTAATCGGCACTGACAAACAGCGCCACCGATGGCGTCACCCGCGCCACCAGCCCCAAACCCAATTCAACGGTGGTGGAGTAGCGCGAGCTGGAAATCTTGTCGACCTGGTCCAGCTTTACCTCATCGGCGTTGCTGAAGTCGTACCATACGTTGGTGCGCACATAGGGTTCGATGGGCATGCCGCGCACTTCGTAGCTTGCGGACAGCTTGGCACCGACCCGGCCGCTCCAGCTCGGCTGGCTGTCGAAGGCTTGCAGGGTCTCTTCCTGCACCCGGCTGCCGGGGAAGAACTGCTGGTTGATCAACTGCGCCTGCGGCTCGATCACCCAGCCGCCACCCAGACCGATGGGGATGCCACCCTCCACCGAAAAGGTCATCGCGTGGCCGCTGTCGTCCAGCCGTTGCCCGTTCTCGTTGCGGCCATTGACGTCGATGCGCGAGCCCATGGCTACGGCATCCAGGTGCCAGCCTTTCTCATGGGTCATGCTCCAGTACACGCCCAGGCTCTCGCCACTCAGGTTGACGGCATTGCGCTGCTTGTCGCCCAGCAGCGGGCGCATGCCGTTGAAGCTGCTCTGCAGGTTGTTGTGCCCCACGAAAATGCCGGCGCGGTGCACATTGCCCGCAGCGGTTTCACGCACGAACAGGTCCGGGCCGATCATCAGTTGCTGGCTGGGTGCTTCCAGCTGCGCGGGCGGTTGCGCGCCGCTGCGTGCACCGGTGGGGAAGAACTGCGCCCATTGGCTGGCGATCAGGTCGGCTGGCGCCTGCCCGTGGCGTTCGCCCATCTTCTGCGAAAACGCGTTCAAAGTGCCGATGCTCAAGCCGCTGGCGCTGACCGGGTCAAGCGACGGTTGCGGCACCACTGATTGCTGCAAAAAGCCGGGTGAGCTCGGATCACCTTGCAGTTCGTACGCGAAAGTTTCCACCGGGGTTGCCAGAAGCAGCGACGTGGAAACCGCGTAGAAAATGCTGTCGAAGCGCACAGGGTTCGAGGTGCTTTTCATGGCGGATCTCCTTTGTTTTTGTAGGGTAAAGCCCGAGGACCTAGCCTGTTGTCACGAGCTGTACGACAAAAACAGGGGGCGACCCAAACCCGCACGCCAGCTTTCGCAAGCGCGCACAAAGGCGCGAGCTAGAGGCCCGGCGCGGGATGTTTTCCGCTAGGTAATGTTTATCTAAGGAGACGCTGGGGCTTGCGTCAAGAAAGCGTGAAGCCTGTGTGGATGTTTCGTGGTGGGCCTCAACCCATTGATTAATCGAATAAATAAGGGGTGTATAGCGGGGTTTGCTATTTGCCCTACCTTGGCTATGAAGAATGATTGTTAGAACCGTACCTCGACCGCCAACGGCAGGTGGTCGGATAGGTGCGACCAAGGTTTGTGCCCCAGAATCCGCGGCCCATGGCTCTCGGCGTTGCGCAGGTAGATACGGTCCAGGCGCAGCAGTGGCAGGCGGGCAGGGTAAGTGCGGGCGAGGTGGCCGTGGTGGCGCTCGAAGGCCTCGTGCAGGTCACGCTGCAAGCCCAGGGTGCGGTTGCCGTGGGACTTCCAGTCGTTGAAATCGCCGGCAATGATCACCGGGGCGTCGACGGGCAGGGAATCGAGCAATTCGCGCAGCAGTTGCAGTTGCTTCTGCCGGTGGCTTTCCAGCAACGACAGGTGCACACAGATGGCATGCACCTGGCGCTGGGGCAGGTCGAGGATGCAGTGCAACAGGCCGCGGCGCTCGGGGCCGGTGATCGACACGTCGAGGTTGCGGTGCTCGATGATCGGGTATTTGGACAGCAGCGCGTTGCCGTGGTGGCCGTCGGGATACACCGCATTGCGGCCGTAGGCGAAATCGCTCCACATGCTGTCGGCGAGGAACTCGTACTGGGAAGTCTGCGGCCAGCCAGGGTAGCGGGCAGCGTGGCGATCATGGCTGCCCAGCACTTCCTGCAGGAACACGATGTCGGCCTGGGTGCTGCGCACTGCCTCGCGCAGTTCCGGCAGGATGAAGCGCCGGTTGAAGGCGGTGAAACCCTTGTGGGTGTTCACCGTCAGCACCCGCAGGCGCTTCACGGCCGGAGCCTGGTCGATGCTGGCGAAACCTGGACTGCCGGCTTCGGGGTTCACGGGTACTCCTCGATCGCAGCTGGTGTGTGTTGCCTGCGCCAGACAGGGCCGGTACAGGCAACCAATACTCCATGGGACCGGCAATGACCCCTGGTGTTCACTCTTCGTCGCGTTGCAACACCATCAGCAACATCGACCGCCCCTTGACCTCGAAGGTGCTGTCGAACTGCAGGTGCTGCCCCTTGCGCAGCTCCGGCCGATCGGTATCGACCAGGCAGCTCCAGTAGTCGCCTTCGGGCACTGTGGGCAGCTGGAACGGCACGATGTCATGGTGGGCATTGACGATCAGCAGCACGGTGGCTTCGGCACCTGGTCGGGCGATGCCACTGACCTGCGCGCGACCATCGATAAGCATGCCCAGGCAACGCCCGTGCGGGTCTTCCCACTGCTCCACGCTCATCTCGCCGCCATCCGGGGCAAGCCAGGTCACGTCCTTGACCCCGATGGCCTCGTTGTAGTCACCCACCAGAAAGCGCGAGCGACGCAGCACGGGGTAGGCCAGGCGCAAGCGGGTGAGGCGTTTGACGAAGCTCAGCAGCTCCTTGCCTTCCTCGTCGAGGTCCCAGTTGACCCAGCCGATTTCGCTGTCCTGGCAATAGGCGTTGTTGTTGCCGTGCTGGGTGCGGCTGAATTCATCACCGGCAACGATCATCGGTGTGCCCTGGGCGAACAGCAAGGTGGCAAAGTAGTTGCGCATCTGGCGCATGCGCAGGGCATTGATCCCCGGGTCTTCGGTGGGGCCTTCGACGCCACAGTTCCAGGACAGGTTGTTGTCGGTGCCGTCCTGGTTGTTCTCGTCGTTGTCCTCGTTGTGCTTGTCGTTGTACGACACCAGGTCGCGCAAGGTGAAGCCATCGTGGGCGGTGATGAAATTGACCGACGAGTAGGGCCGGCGACCGCGGTTGTTGAACATGTCTCCGGAAGCCGCCATGCGCGCGGCAAAGTCGGCCAGCTGGCCTTCGTCACCCTTCCAGAAGGCACGCACGGTGTCGCGAAAGCGATCGTTCCATTCTGCCCAGCCTGGGGCAAAGTTGCCCACCTGATAGCCGCCAGGGCCGCAGTCCCACGGTTCGGCGATCAGCTTGACCTGACGTAGCAGCGGGTCCTGGCGGCAGGCAACGAGGAAGCTGTGACGCTCGCTGTAGCCCTCGTGGTAGCGACCGAGGATAGTCGCCAGGTCGAAGCGGAAACCGTCCACATGCATTTCGCCCGCCCAGTAACGCAGCGAGTCTGTGACCAGTTGCAGCACGCACGGGTGGCTGAGATCGAGGGTGTTGCCAGTGCCGGAATCGTTGATGTAATAGCGCTTGTTGTCGGGCATCAGGCGATAGTACGAAGCGTTGTCGATGCCGCGCATGGACAGCGTCGGGCCCTGCTCGTTGCCCTCGGCGGTGTGGTTGTAGACCACGTCCATGATCACTTCCAGGCCGGCATCGTGCAGGTGGGCGACCATTTCCTTGAATTCGGCAATCTTGCCACTGGCCAGGTAGCTGGGGTGCGGCGCGAAGAAGGCGATGCTGTTGTAGCCCCAGTAGTTGTTCAGGCCTTTCTGCAGCAGGTGCTGGTCATTGACGAAGGCATGAATGGGCAGCAGTTCGATGCTGGAAACACCCAGGTCCTTGATGTGCTTGAGCAGCTCGTCATTGGCCAGGCCGGCGAAGGTGCCACGCAGGTTTTCCGGCACCGCCGGGTGGCGCATGCTGATGCCTTTGGTATGGGCCTCGTAGACGATGGTGCGCTCCCACGGGATCTGCACGCGCTGGTCACGGCCCCAGGTGAAGGCAGGGTCGATCACCTTGCACTTGGGCACGAAGGGCGCGCTGTCGCGCTCGTCGAACGACAGGTCGGCGTCGGGGTGGCCGATGGTATAGCCGAACAGCGCCTCGGACCATTTCAGCTGACCGACCAGCTGCTTGGCATAAGGGTCGATCAGCAGCTTGTTGGGGTTGAAACGGTGGCCGTTTTCCGGCTCGTACGGGCCATGGACGCGGTAGCCGTAGACCAGGCCTGGGTGCGCGTCCGGCAAGTAGCCGTGGTAGATCTCGTCGGTGTATTCGGGCAACTCGATGCGTTCGAGTTCCTGCTCGCCGGTGGAGTCGAACAGGCACAGCTCGACCTTGGTGGCGTTGGCCGAGAACAGGGCGAAGTTGACGCCCAGGCCATCCCATGTGGCACCCAGGGGATAGGGCAAGCCTTCGCGTAGACGCGACGGTGCAACGGAGCGGTTTTTCTTTGGGGTGCGCGGGCTCATGGCAGTCCTCATAGGGCCGGGAAAGGGGAAGCGATGGATACCTGCGGCCTCTTCGCGGGGTCACCCGGGAAGAGGCCGTAACGGCTCATCCCGCAGTGGGTTTTTTCGCCGCCCGCGGTTTTTTCGCTGCTGCCGGTTTTACCCCCGGCAGTGCAGCCACCTTGGGCTCGGCAGGTGGCTTGGGCGCAGCCGCGGGCTTGGCAGACGCCGCGGCCTTCGGCTTGGCCGCTACCTTGGCTTTGGCTGCCGATTTGCCCTTGCCTTCAGGCGCCAGTGCTTCGGCTTCGGCAAGCTTGCGGGCCATGTCCCAATGGCGGTCTTCCTGGCCCTCCGGTTTCCCCTCTGATTCCCAGATCTGGTAGGCGAACTCGCGTACACGTTTTTCATCGACACTCATCACGACGCTCCTGAATGCTAAACATGTTCAATCAACAGGTTGACTGGAAAGTCCGACAGCACGGCGCTTAACAGCAACTCTCTAACAGGGCTGACCACCGCCGCGCCGAAAAGTCCAGTCGAAGTGGCAGGGGACAGGGCAAACGGCAGACTTACCCGGGTATCCTCCCAGTTCTGTGCTGGGATCAGCGGGGTGGGTGAAGCACCCAGCAGGGTACTGGCCAGGCGTGGCGCGATGATGACTGCCCGCTCGCCTTCGCCCAGGCGGGCAAACGCCACCACCTTGTCGGCATGCCGGCCGTGCACGGTCAGCGGCAGGTAGGCACCACGGCGGAACAGCTCGGCATGCGACTGGCGGCAGTCCAGCACGCGGGCAATCAGGGCTTGCTTGATACGGCCGTCGTGCCAGTGCGCCAACAGCTCGCCGAGCGGCGTGGCGTCAGCCAGGGTGCTGCGCCTGGCAGCGTAGTCCACCGCGCGGCGGTTGTCCGGGTCTACCAGGCTGAAGTCCCAGTACTCGTTGCCCTGGTAGAGGTCTGGCACGCCGGGCACGGTCATGCGCATCAAAACCTGCACCAGGCTATTGAGTGCCCCCGGGCAGGCCAGCAACTGCGCTGCATCCGCCACGGACTTGCGCAGTTGCAGGTTCTGCGGGTCGAGCAGCAAGCCGTTCAGGTAGTTGGCACAGCACGCTTCATAGGCCTCGTTCGGGGCGCTCCAGCTGCTGCGCAGCTTGGCTTCGCGCAGGGCCTTCTGTTGCCACTGGCGGACCCGCTCGGCGTAGGCATGCAGCGCCTGGTCGTCGTGCGGATCAAGCTGCAAGGGCCAGCTGCCCAGCAGGGTCTGCAACAGCATCAACTCGTCGCCGGGGCTTGGCGCCAGGCCATCGTCCAGCTGCGCACGCAGTGGCTCGGCAAGCTCGCGCCAGTGCTCGACGCGGCTGGCCAACCAGGGGCCGCGTTCGCTCAGTACGGCCAGGCGTGCGCGGGTATCCTCGCCGCGCTTGTGGTCATGGGTGGCGGTGGCCAGCAGGTTGTCGGGGAAATCGCGCAGGCGCCGCTGGGCCTCGTTGTGAAAGGCCTCCAGTGGCGCACTGAAACGCTCGGCCTCAAAGCCCACGTCGTTGCGCGACAGCAGCCGGGCACTGCGGTAGAAGGCGGTGTCTTCCACGGCCTTGGCGGCGCTGGGTGCGGTCAGTTGCTGGAAGCGCACGCAGGCGTGGCGCAACTGCTTGCGCGCTCGGCCAGGGGGCAGCTGGCGCCAGGCGTGCCCACCCAGCCATTGCTCAAGCTGTTCGAGCAACGGCCAGTCGGCTTCGCTGAGGTCGTGCCGCGCGTTGGCCAGTGCCTGCTGGAAGAACGCTTCGTCCTGGGCAGGGCGGCCGCAGGCATTGAAGTAGGTGCGGTACACCGGGTAATGCGCCACCAGCGCCTGCAGCGCCCGGCGGATCGCACCCAGGGTCAGGTCGCGGGTCATGAGGTCGTTGCGTGCCACCTGCAACAGCGCCTGGGCCACCGACTCGCAGTCGCCGGCCAGGCTGGCGTTGAGCACCAGGTGCCGCGCCAGGCGTACCTCCTCGGGGAAATCGGGGCGCTCTGTCACGTTGGCCCACAGCTCAGTCAACGGCGCTTCGCCTGCGGGGTCGTGTTGCAGCAGCGACACCTGGTTCATGAACTCGTAGCCGGTGGTGCCGTCGGTAAGCCAGTCGCGATGCAGGTGTTCGTTGGCGCCGAGGATTTTTTCCACGTAGATCGGGAAGTGCTCCAGGGCCGCGTTAAGCGGGCGCCGCGCCAGCAGGCTCTCGACCCGGCGGCGCAGTTTGCGGCAGTAGCCACGCGGGTCGGCCAGGCCGTCGATATGGTCGATACGCAGGCCATCCACCAGGCCGCGTTCGATCAGCTCGAACAGCTTGGCGTGGGTGGCTTCGAACACCACGGCACGTTCGACGCGCAGGCCGCCCAGCTCGTTGATGTCGAAAAAGCGCCGCCAGTTGATGTCGTCGGCGGCCGTGCGCCAGCTGGCCAGGCGGTAGGTCTGGCGCTCCAGCAGCAGGTGCAGGCGCTTGAAGCCGTTTTCGCTGCGGCTGTCGAAGGCCACCAGGGCCGATTCCAGATCGGCGCCTTCGTGCACCAGGCGCGCCAGTTCGGCTTGCAGCGGGAGTGCATCGGCCAGCGGCGTGGCCGACGCCTCCAGCGCGGTGAAGTGCTCGGCCAGGGCCTGCAGCGCAGGGTCCGGGCTAAGGGCCAGAATCCAGCCATAGTCGATCGGGCAGATCGGGAAGCGGTGCTCGTAATGGGCGACCTGCAGCAGCCCCTGGTGCTTGTCGAACTGCAGCGGCAGCTCGCCATTCTTCAGCGCCAGGCCGTAGTCGCTGCCCAGGAATGGCAGCAGCAACTGACCGGCCAGCAACGGGTCGCTGGAGTGCCACTGGATGTCGAAGAACTCGGCATAGGGGCTGCGCCTGCCCCAGGCCAGCAGGCTCTGCCACCAAGGGTTGTCGGCGCCGCCCACGGCCATGTGGTTGGACACGGTGTCGAGGATCAGCCCCACGCCGTGCTGGCGCAGGGCGGCCACCAGCCGTTCGAGTGCTGCTTCACCGCCCAGTTCCGGGTTGACCCGGGTAGGGTCGACCACGTCGTAGCCATGGCGTGAGCCGGCGCGGGCCTTGAGAATGGGCGATGCGTAAACATGGCTGATGCCCAGTTGGGCGAAGTAGGGCACCAGCGGTACGGCGTGATCGAGTGTGAAGTCGCTGTGAAACTGTAGCCGCACGGTGGCGGTCAGCGGCTTCATCGGTCACGCTCCCACGCCTGCTCGCGGGCCTGTGCCAGCAGTTCCAGGCGCCGTGCGGCGTCTTCGTCGTCCAATAGTTCACGCGCCGGCCGGGCGAAGCGTCGGCGCCAGTTGGGGTGGCCGCTGGTGGTGCCCGGCAGGTTGGGCTGCTCGTCGCAGCCCAGCAGGTCTTCGAGGGGGACCAGCACCAGCGGGGCGCGGGTGTGGCCAACATAGCGTATGGCGGCGTCGATCACGGCGTCGTTGTCCTCAAGCGGGCCATAGTTGGATTCCAGCGTGCGGCGCAGGCCGGCGTGTTCTTTCTGCCGATCATGGCGCCAGTGCAGTTCGGTGGCAGCGTCGATCAGCTGCAAACGCTGGCTCCAGTCGATATCGCGGTTCTGCAGCCAGCCGCCCAGCGGGGCCAGGTCGTGGGTGCCGGTGGTGGCCAGCGCGTTGTCCGGCCAGTCCAGAATCGGGGTGAAGTTGCCAGACGACGCTTGCTCGAATGGCAGTACGCGCATGCCCAGCACGTTCTTTTCCGCCAGAGCCTCCCGCAGCCCTTCGGGCACGGTACCCAGGTCTTCGCCCAGGATGATGGCTTCATGGCGCACCGATTCCAGCGCCAGCAGGCGCAGCAGGTCGTCCAGTGGGTAGTTCAGGTAGGCGCCGTCGCTGGGCTTGGCCCCAGGGGGGATCACCCACAACCGACGCAGGCCCATCACGTGGTCGATGCGCAGGCCGCCAGCGTGTGCCAGGTTGGCCCGCAGCATCTCGATGAAGGCGCGGTAGCCGTTGCGTTTGAGGCCTTCCGGCGAAAACCCGCAGATGCCCCAGGCCTGGCCGGAGCGGTTGAGGATGTCGGGCGGCGCACCCACCGTCAGCTTGGCCAGCAACTCATCCTGGCGGCTCCACGCCTGGCTGCCGGCACCATCGGCACCCACTGCCAGATCGGCGATCAAGCCGATCGCCATGCCGTTGCCGCGCGCCGCTTCCTGGGCGCGTTGCAGGCTGCGTTCGGTCAGCCACTGACAGAATGCGTGGAACTCGATGCGGGCCGGGTAGCTGGCGGCAAAGCTCTGCACTTCGGCATGGTAGGGGTCTCGCCAGGCCTCTGGCCAGTTGCGCCAGTCGGCACCCAGGCCCCGGTCGACGGCTTCGGCCTGCAGCACTTCGAAACGGCAATGGTGTTCCAGCGCTTCGCCAGCTGCCTCGCGAAAACTGTCGAAGTCGCTGCGCTGCGGGTGTTCGCCCTGGCTGAAGTCCTTGTACAACGCCTGCAACAGCCCGTGGCGCGCTTCGGCTGCCCGAGGCCAGTCCACCAGTGGTTCCTGCTCGAGCCGTTCCAGCGTCTGCTCCAGCCCGCAGGCCTGCACGGCCAGGCGCATGGCGCGCTCGCCGAGGATCGCAGCGGGGCTGGCGTACAGGGTGTTGAGCAGCAACCGGCTCGACGGCGAGTACGGGCTGTAGTGTTGCTGATCGAATGCCGAAAGCGCGTGGATCGGGCTGATGGCCAATGCATCGGCCCCGCGTTCGGCGGCGCTGCGTGCCAGCTGCTCCAGGGCCATGCAGTCGCCGAAACCGCCATCGCCGGGGCGGCGCAGGCTGTACAACTGCGCCGAGAGCCCCCAGCAACGTGCGGGCGGTTCGTTGACCCGGTCGTGCAGGGACACGCAGCCCGCGGGCGCAACGGCCAGCGTGAATGCATGGCCTTCGACTTGCAGTTGGTGGTAACCCACCGGCAGTTGGCCCGGTAACCGGCTTTCGGCATCGAGGCGCAATTGCAGTTCGGTACCGTCCTCGAGGCGGCACTGCACCGGGCTGCCGGCTGCGAAGTAGCGCCGCAGCGCCAGCGGCTTGCCTGCATCCGCCGTCAGCAGCGGCGGCACATGCTCGGCGTCATCGCTGTGCGCGATATTGGCCAGGCTGTCACGCAGTTGGCCATCGTCTGCGGCGGGGTGGCCGAGCGCTTCCAGTACCTGGCGCAGCACTTCGTCACTGACCTGCTGCGGGCGGTTGTTGGCGTCGATCCAGTCGCGCGCCAGCCCGGCTCGCTGGGCCAGCTGGTGTAGCAAGGGTTCGCTCATGGCGCCTCCTGGCCGGCGGGCAGCAGGGTGACCACGCAGCTGTAAGGGGAAAGGTGGGTGTCGGGGTGGGCGTTGTTGCTGCTGTCGAACAGGCGCATGCCGGCAGCAGGCTGCGGCAATGGCTGGGCCTGGGCGGCAAGGTTGAGGTCGATGCGCAGCGTGCTGCCATCCCCCAGCCGCCAGCTGGCGCTGAGTGCCTTGTCGCCCAGCACCTCAGCGCCCAAGGCTCGGGTGCCCGGGAGGCGGGGCACCAGCTGTGTGCGCCGTACCGCCAGCAGTTGTTGGTACAGGCCGTGCCAGCCAGCGAGCACATCGTGGCCATCTGGGCGCGAGGTGTCGAAGGTTGACCGGGCGTTCGGGTCAGGTATGCGCTGGCGCTGTTCGGGGTCGGCGAATGCTGCGAAATGGGCAAATTCGCCGCGGCGGCCTTCGCGCACCGCATCGGCCAGCTCGTCGTGGAAATCGGTGAAGAACAGGAACGGCGCGCGGCTGCCGTCATCGTCGGCCATGAACAGCAGCGGAATCATCGGGCTCAGCAGCAGCAAGCCGGTGGCTGCCCGCAATGCCGCTGGCGGGCACAGCCGGGTAAGGCGCTCACCCAGCGCACGGTTGCCGATCTGGTCATGGTTTTGCAGGAACAGCACAAAAGCACTGGGCGACAGGTGCCCGCTCGGCTCGCCCCGGGGTTGCCCGTGGCGATTGATGTCGCCCTGGAACACGAACCCTTCGCCCAGGCAGCGGGCCAGCTTGTCGATCGGCTTGTCCCTGTAGTCTTCGTAATAGCCTTCGGTTTCGCCGGTCAGCAGTACGTGCAGCGCGTTGTGGCCGTCATCGTTCCATTGCGCGTCAAAGCCTTGTTCCAGCAGGAACGCCTGGTTGTGTTCGTTTTCCAGCACCAGCCACACCTGGCGGCCGGGTTCGACCGCCGCCCGCACACGTTGCGCCAGTTCGATGAGAAAATCGGGCTGGTCAATGGCGTGCACCGCGTCCAGGCGCAAACCGTCGAAGCGGTAGTCGCACAGCCACATCAGGGCGTTCTGGATGAAGTACTCGCGTACTTGCGGGCGGCGGAAATCGATGGCCGCGCCCCAGGGCGTCTGCCGGTCTTCACGGAAGAACGGGCTGGCGTACTGGTGCAGGAAGTTGCCGTCCGGGCCGAAGTGGTTGTACACCACATCGAGCATGACCATCAGGCCATGGCCATGGGCCTGGTCGATCAGGCTGCACAACTGTTGCGGGCTGCCGTAGCTATGCTGGGTGGCAAAGGGCAGCACACCGTCGTAGCCCCAGTTGCGGTCCCCGGGAAACTGACCGACCGGCATCAGCTCGATCGCGGTGATACCTGTGGCGGCAAGGCGTGGCAAATGGCTGGCCACGCCTTCGTAACCGCCCAGCACACCGACGTGCAGTTCCTGAATCACGGCCTCGTGCCAAGGCCGGCCTTGCCAGCTGTGTTGCCAGGCGTAGCTGGCAATGTCCACTACCTGGCTAGGCCCATGCACGCCTTCGGGTTGGTAGCGCGACGCGGGGTCGGCTACCTGCAGTTTTCCGTCGACGAGGAAGTGGTAGTTGCTACTGGGCCTGGCCGGGCCGATCCCGGCGTACCAGCCATCCTCATCGGGCAGCAGCGCAATGGCCGGCTGCTGCTCCAGTATTACGCTCACGCTGCGCGCATCGGGTGCCCAGAGGGCGAAGCGCGCCGACGTGGCGTCCAGCAAGTGTGCGCCATGCCTGTGCATCTTCGGCCCCTTTCTCAGTAATGCGCCAGGTGGGCCTGCTTGACCAGGTCCTCGTACAACCGTGCGTAGGGTTCCACGGCTTGGCACCAGTTGAACGGCTGGGTCATCGACAGGCAACGCATGGCATTGAGCAGGTCCTTCTTCTGGTAGATATAAAAGGCACGGCTGAGGGCTTCGCGGTAGCTTTCCACGGTGGATTCGTCGAACAGGAAGCCGGTGACGCCGTTTTCGATGGTGTCGGCCAGCCCGCCGGTGTTGCGCGCCACCGGCAGTGAGCCGAAGCGCTGCGCATACATCTGGCTGAGGCCACAGGGCTCGTAGCGCGACGGCATCAACAGGAAGTCGCTACCGGCGAACATGCGCCGGGCGTCGGTTTCGTTGAAACCGATGCGCACGCCGATGCGGCCGGGGTGGCGCAGCGCGAGCTCGCGCATGGCCTGCTCTTCCTCTGGCTCGCCACGGCCAATGATCGCAATCTGCCCGCCTTGCTCGACAATGTAGTCGGCCACACCCAAGGTCAGGTCCAGGCCTTTCTGGTAGACCAAGCGCGAGACCACGGCAAACAGCGGGCCCTCGGAGGGTTCGAGATCGAACAGCTCGCGCACTTCCTGGGTGTTGCGTGCCTTGCCTGCCCAGTCGTTCATGCTGAAGTTGTGCTGCAGGTGCTTGTCGGTGGCCGCGTCCCAGCTCTCGTCAATGCCGTTGGGGATGCCGCCGAGCAAACCTTGCTGCGCCTTGCTGGAGAGGAAGCCATCCAGGCCGCAGCCGAATTCGGGCGTGGTGATTTCCTGCGCGTAGGTAGCGCTTACCGTGGTGATGTGGCTGGAGTAGGCCAGGCCGGCCTTGAGGAACGACAGCTTGCCGTAGAACTCCATGCCTTCCTGCTGCATGGCGTGGTCCGGGATGGCCAGCTCCGGGCTGCAGCCACGGCTGTACACACCCTGGTAGGCCAGGTTGTGAATGGTGAACAGGGTCGGCGTGCTCAGCCCGCGCCAGTGCATGTAGGCGGGCGCCAGCCCTGCGGGCCAGTCGTGGGCGTGGACCAGTTCAGGCTTCCAGTGGATCATGCCTTCGCCAGCGGCAATCTCGGCAGCTGCCAGGCCAAGGCGGGCGAAACGGATGTGGTTGTCCGGCCAGTCGCGGCCGTTGTCGGCGGCATACGGGGTACCCGGCCGCTGGTACAGCTCTGGGCAGATCAGCACATAGATGACCAGGCCGTCGGGCAGATCCATGCGCCCGATCTTGCACGGCGGCAGCGCCGCGTGCCCGCCCAGCGCCCCGACGATATGGATGGGGTTGTCGCTTTCCATCACTTGCGGGTAACCGGGGATCAGTACGCGCACATCATGCAAGTGGGCCATGGCACGAGGCAGGGCGGCGGAGACATCGCCCAGGCCGCCGGTTTTTACCAGGTCGGCGAATTCCGAGGTTACGAACAGCACTTTGCGCTTGTTGGGGTTGTGCTGGCGCTGAGCGCCGGGTGCCATGCCTGTCGTAGCGAAATCCGGGGTGACTGGTTCGCGGTTGTCCGAGGTAAAGGTGTCTACGTGAGGCTCGACAGCGGCACTGATCATACTTCTTCTCCGTCCCTATGCTTGGCCGGGTGCTGGCACCCGTGGCGATATCTCGTGTTGGTTCTCTCTGGTTCTGAATACTGCGTATTGCGTTCCATGCCCCTGGGTCGTGCGCGCAAACACAACGCGATCGGCACTCCGGCCGAAAGCGATGGGATTCATTGGGGTGGTGGGCCGAGCCTGGGAATGTCCCATGGGTTTGGCCTACTTAATTGCTGACCCGCCGCCTTTCCTTAAAGTTCGACTTATTTTCGTCACTCTTCCATTGAGCAAATCGCGGGCCGAAAACCGAGTGTAGGAGAGAAAGAGCTAAAAAGGTGACCCACTGGTCACTATTGTTATGGTGCGCAATAGACGCAAACGTTGGCGAGCGTAACCGGATGTTAACCAGGCCCGGCGGCGGTTCGAGCGGGGGAGGGCGACGCCCCGATCAGGGGCTGCTGGTGCGCTGATCTGGTGCATTCGACGGTGTGAATGCACCAGGGTTCGGGACTAATTCGCGGGCTGTATCGAGGAGTGATGGTGAGCTATCAGCCATTGGCCATCGACATACCGGTAGTTGAATGTAAAGCGCGCTACCTGTTGCTGGCCGGTGGCAGCGAAGGTGAAGGTATACAAGCCAGCCAGCGATGCCTGGTCACAGCCCCCGTAAACATGCGTTTCATGCAGTGTGCCTGCAGGGCGGTCGCGCAGGAATCGATTGAAGTAATCGATGTGGGCGGCTCGATCTTTTCGGGCTGTACCTGACAAGGTAGGCAACAGGAGTGCTTGGTCCGTGTATAAATCGGCCACTTTTTCGGCCTGTCCCGTTTGCAGGCGGCTGTTCCACTCCTGGAACAGCGCCACGACCTGGCGTTCGTCGAGCTTGCGGCACTCCAGTTGATTGGCGGCGAATGCTGGATTCGCAAGGACAATCAAGGCCAGGGAAACGCCAAGGGGGATACGTTTCATGCAGTCAGCTCCGAATAGCGCTGCAGGCCGCGAAGTCAGCCTGCCCGATGCCGATTCTGGCTGGAGTGAGCAATGGACGTTATCAGACCGTGCCCGCACAGGGGTAGGACAAGTACGAAGCGCTTGGTTGCATGTACCGATCACGGCAGGCAGCCGGACCTGAAAACGCTACAAAGGGGGGAGGCAAGGTGGAGGCCATACAGCCCCCACTGAAGAAAGGTACAGCTCAGAGGCTGACAGCTTTATCGCCATCGCGCTGTTGCGCCAGCATCAGGTTCAACTGGGCGACCTGCTGACGCAGCTGGTCACGTTCGTCCTTCAGCTTACGCAGCTCATCACGGCGCACGGAGACATAGAGGGTCTGGGTTGGGGTTGCAGGCATCAGAGTACCCATGAGCACACCTCGCGGTTTTGGCTGGTGACAAATCAAAGCGTAGACGCTTCACGCGGGGCGCATTCTGAATTCTTTCACAGGTCTTGGGAACTTTTTTGTTTATCGTGGTCTCGCCATTCGTCGCTGAACCCTCGGGCGGCATGCTGGACTAACCTGAAAAGCTTAACTGTCGTCATCCATTTAAAAGGGGAGCATGGGCTCATGCAACTGGGAATCATCGGGCTGGGCCGCATGGGCGGCAATATCGCAAGGCGCCTGATGCGCGCCGGCCACCGCACCGTGGTGCATGACCGCAACCGCGAGGCCATTACCGGGCTGGAGGGCGAAGGCGCGCAGGGCGCGCACGACCTCGGTGCGCTGGTACAAAAGCTCAAGGCACCCCGCGCCGTGTGGGTCATGCTGCCGGCGGGTGAGCCCACCGAACAGACCATCGCCCAGTTGGCCGATCTGCTCGAACCGGGCGACGCGATCATCGACGGCGGCAACACCTTCTACAAGGACGACATGCGCCGCGCCAGCGAACTGGGCAAGCGCGGCCTGCATTACCTGGACGTGGGCACGTCTGGCGGTGTCTGGGGCCTGGACCGTGGCTACTGCATGATGATCGGCGGCGAAAAGGACGTATTCGAGCGCCTGGAACCGCTGTTCAAGGCGCTGGCGCCGGGCGTGGGTGATATTCCACGCACCCATGGCCTCAGTGGCGAACACCAGCGTGCCGAACATGGCTATATCCACGCCGGCCCACCGGGCGCCGGGCATTACGTAAAAATGGTGCACAACGGCATCGAGTACGGCCTGATGCAGGCCTACGCCGAAGGCTTCGACCTGTTGCGCAGCAAAGGCGGCAACGAGTTGCCGGAAGACCAGCGCTTCGACCTGAATGTGGGCGAAATTGCCGAAGTATGGCGGCGCGGCAGCGTGGTCACTTCGTGGCTGCTCGACCTTACCGCCGATGCCTTGGCGGCCGACCCGCAGCTGTCGCAGTTCAGTGGCTCGGTGTCCGACAGTGGCGAAGGCCGCTGGACCATCGACGCTGCCGTCGAGCAGGCGGTGCCTGTGCCGGTGCTGTCCAGCGCACTGTTTGCGCGGTTCCGCTCGCGCCAGCAGCAGGGCACCTATGGTGACAAGATTCTCTCGGCCATGCGCCTGGGCTTCGGTGGCCACGTCGAGAAGAAAGGCGAATGACTAAACAGACCATACCGGCTGCACCCGCTTGTACCCTGTTCCTGTTTGGCGCCAATGGCGACCTGGTAAAGCGCCTGCTGATGCCGGCGCTTTACAACCTCAGCCGCGACGGCTTGCTGGACCGCAACCTGCGCATCGTCGGCGTCGACCACAACCCGGCCAGTGCCGAGGACTTTGCCGGGCGGCTGCACAGTTTCATGGCCGAGCGCGACAAGGGGGGCGAGGGGGCAGCCAAGTGCCTGGATGAGAAGCTGTGGTCACGCCTGGCCAAGTGCCTGGACTACCAGACCGGCGACTTCCTGGACCCGGCCACTTACCAGGCCATCGGCAAGCGCATCGACAAGACCAGCCATGGCAATGCCATCTTCTACCTGGCAACGTCGCCGCGGTTCTTCCCGGAAGTTGCCCAGCGCCTGGGTGAGGCCGGCCTGCTGGACGAGTCCGGCGGCGGCTTTCGTCGTGTCGTGGTGGAAAAACCGTTCGGCACCGACCTGGCCAGTGCCGAGGCGCTCAATGCCTGCCTGTTGAAGGTGATGGGCGAGCGGCAGATCTACCGCATCGACCATTACCTGGGCAAGGAGACGGTGCAGAACATTCTGGTCAGCCGTTTCTCCAACGGCCTGTTCGAGTCGTTCTGGAACAACCACTACATCGACCATGTGCAGATCACGGCTGCCGAAACCGTTGGCGTCGAAACCCGCGGGGCGTTCTACGACAACACCGGCGCCCTGCGTGACATGGTGCCCAACCACCTGTTCCAGTTGCTGGCGATGGTCGCCATGGAACCGCCGGCGGCGTTCGGTGCCGATGCGGTACGTGGGGAAAAGGCCAAGGTGATCGGTGCAATTCGCCCCTGGTCGGCAAAAATGGCGCTCAAGAATTCGGTGCGCGGCCAATACACCGTGGGCAAACAGGGCCGCAAGCGGTTGCCGGGTTATCGCCAGGAAGCCAACGTGGCCGAAGATAGCCAGACCGAGACCTATGTGGCGCTGAAGGTGATGATCGACAATTGGCGCTGGGCCGGCGTGCCGTTCTATTTGCGCACCGGCAAGCGCATGAGCGTACGTGACACCGAGATCGCCATCTGCTTCAAGCCTGCGCCGTATGCGCAGTTTCGCGAATCGGAGCTGGAACGGCCCAAGCCCAACTACCTGAAAATCCAGATCCAGCCCAATGAAGGCATGTGGTTCGACTTGCAGGCCAAGCGCCCTGGGCCAGAGCTGGTAATGGAGAATGTCGAGCTGGGCTTCGCCTACAAGGACTTCTTCAAAATGACCCCGGCGACTGGCTACGAAACACTGATCTACGACTGCCTGACCGGGGACCAGACCCTGTTCCAGCGCGCCGACAACATCGAGAACGGCTGGCGTGCGGTGCAGCCGTTTCTTGATGCCTGGGCCAAGGATGGCGAGGTGCATGAATATCCGGCCGGTCAAGATGGGCCCGAGGCTGGCCATGAGCTGCTGACGCGGGACAAGCGCGAATGGCATCGGTTGGGATGAGCGTTTTGCAGTGCCTGTGCTGGCCTCTTCGCGGGTAAACCCGCTCCCACGGGTACTGCGCATTTCAGATCCAGTAGTGATCCTGTGGGAGCGGGTTTACCCGCGAAGAGGCCGGGACAGGCAACCAATGAAAGGAGACCCAATGCCCGCCCATATCGAAGATTACGCACTGCTGGGCAACTGCCGCA
>Ga0302347_1002597_pt1 | contig 17853 bp, 18 predicted proteins | sample PhyWR1_FD_202178 | JGI IMG/M metagenome (GOLD analysis project Ga0302347, IMG submission 202178) | Leaf surface microbial communities from wheat plants in UC Gill Tract Community Farm, Albany, California, United States - DLSL W.R1 (v2)... | ecosystem: Host-associated > Plants > Phyllosphere >...
CCGGCTTCAGAGCTGGTGGTCGGCACACAGTGTGGCGGCAGCGATGCGTTCTCTGGCGTGACGGCAAACCCGGCCGTCGGCTACGCGTCGGATCTGTTTGTGCGTTGCGGCGCAACGGTGATGTTCTCGGAAGTGACTGAAGTACGCGATGCGATCCACCTTTTAACCCCACGCGCCATCAACGAAGAGGTGGGCAAACGCCTGCTGGAAGAGATGGCCTGGTACGATAATTATCTCGATTTGGGTCAAACCGACCGCAGCGCGAACCCGTCTCCGGGCAACAAAAAAGGCGGTCTGGCAAACGTGGTGGAAAAAGCATTGGGTTCGATTGCGAAATCTGGCCAGAGTGCGATTTCAGAGGTGCTCTCGCCAGGGCAACGTCCGACCAAACGCGGTTTGATTTATGCCGCAACGCCCGCCAGCGATTTTGTCTGCGGCACGCAGCAGGTCGCCTCGGGTATCACGGTGCAGGTCTTCACCACGGGTCGCGGTACGCCGTACGGCCTGATGGCGGTTCCCGTTATCAAGATGGCAACCCGCACCGAACTGGCAAACCGTTGGTATGATTTGATGGATATCAACGCGGGCACCATTGCTACCGGCGAAGAGAGCATTGAGGACGTGGGCTGGAAGCTGTTCCACTTTATTCTTGATGTGGCGAGCGGCCGCAAAAAAACCTTCTCGGATCAATGGGGCTTGCACAACCAGCTGGCCGTGTTTAACCCGGCTCCGGTGACCTGATTTGCAGTAAACCCGATCGCCCTCTTCTCACGCAGAGGGCGATTTTAAAAGCATTACCCTGCCACGAGAATCACATCAATCCCGTTTTTACGCAGTCCTTCCAGACTTTCAGTCGGGATCCCTTCATCGACAATAATCATATCAATGCGTTGCGTATCAATAATTTTATGCAGACTTGAACGATTAAACTTGGTCGAATCCGTCACAACAATAATCCGCTCCGCGACTTCACACATCTTTCGGTTAAGCCGCGCTTCGTCTTCATTGTGGGTGCTGACGCCGCGATCGAGATCGATGGCGTCCACGCCCAAAAACAGCAGATCAAAGTGATAGTTTTGCAACGACTGCTCAGCCTGATCGCCATAAAACGACTGCGACTGCCGACGCAAATGACCGCCGGTCATCAGCAGCTCCACCCCTTCCGCTTCAAGCAACGCATTGGCGACGTTCATGCCGTTTGTCATGGCGATCACATCGCTGTGCTGTCGCATCATGCGTGCGATTTCATAGGTGGTGGTACCCGAATCGAGAATCACGCGATGGCCGGGTTTAATCAGATTCGCCGCCGCCTGGGCAATGCTGCGCTTCATTGCCGTATTGAGCGAACTTTTGTCTTCAACAGAGGGCTCGACGCCAGGCGTATTACCGTCACAGATCAACGCCCCGCCGTAGGCACGAACGGCAATGCCCTGCTTTTCCAGAAAGGCCAGATCGTTACGGATCGTGACCGTAGAGACGCCATAAAGCTGAGAAAGATCGTTAACTTGTACGCTTCCCTGCTGCCGTAACCGCTGGATTATCTGCTCACGCCTTTCGCTCGTGCCCGTCACGCGTTTTTCCGCGGATGAATCGCTGCTGCTCATAAGAGCTCCTTTAAAAATCTTTCGTTTCATTTCGATTGAGCTATTAACACCTTTCTTTTAGTGGAATGCAAGCCCCACTGGCGTCGTCACGGTAGCGATTAAAAGTGCTGAAACCTTTCGTTATGTTTCTTTTGTGAAACAGATCGGAAAACTATTATCTTTCGTTTTATTTTTACGTCACCATGCAGCAGTATAAACAGAAACAAAACGAAAGATAAATGTCATAGCCATCCGAAGTGGAGAGGAAAGTGAAACATCTTATTGAAATGGTGGAAATGCACAAACAAGGCGCGGCAAACGGAATTTATGCCGTGTGCTCCGCACATCCACTGGTACTTGAAGCCGCAATTCGATTCGCCCACACGCACAACACCGCTTTGCTGATTGAAGCCACATCCAACCAGGTGGATCAGTTTGGTGGTTACACCGGCATGACGCCTGCCGACTTCCGTGGTTTCGTCCACCAGCTTGCGGACGCGCTGAGTTTTCCCCGCTCCATGCTCATTTTGGGCGGCGATCATCTTGGCCCAAATCGCTGGCAACACCTCACCGCTGACGAAGCCATGGCAAATGCGGAAACGCTTATCAAAAGCTACGTGGCAGCAGGCTTTAAGAAGATCCACCTCGATTGCAGCATGTCTTGCGAGGACGATCCGATTCCTCTGACGGATGAGATCGTCGCTACACGCGCCGCACGGCTGGCGAAGATAGCCGAAGAAACCAGCGGCGAATGCTTTGGACAGTCCGATCTGGTGTACATCATCGGCACCGAAGTGCCCGTGCCCGGCGGTGCTCACGAAACGCTGAGCGAACTGGAAGTCACGACACCGGATGCGGCACGCGCAACGCTTGCAGCCCATCGCCTTGCTTTCGAGAAGCAAGGGTTAACCGATCTTTGGTCACGGATCATCGGGTTGGTGGTTCAGCCCGGCGTTGAGTTCGACCACACCCACGTGATTGACTATCAACCGCAAAAAGCGGCGGCGCTGAGTGCGATGGTTGAAGAGTACGACACGCTGGTGTTTGAAGCTCACTCCACCGATTACCAGACGCCGCAGGCGCTGCGCCAGTTGGTGAAAGATCATTTTGCGATTCTAAAAGTCGGTCCGGCACTCACTTTTGCCCTGCGTGAGGCTCTGTTCTCGCTGGCGGCGGTTGAAGAAGAATTACTCCCCGCGAAAGCCGGATCTGGCCTGCGCCACGTGCTGGAAAACGTGATGCTCGATCGCCCGGAATACTGGCAAAGCCACTACCACGGCGATGGCAACGCGCGCCGTTTGGCACGCGGTTACAGCTATTCAGATCGCGTTCGGTACTACTGGCCAGACAGTCAGATCGACGACGCGTTCGAGCGGCTGGTACGAAACCTGGCTGACGACCCCATTCCGCTACCGCTTGTGAGCCAGTACTTACAGCTGCAATACCGCAAAGTTCGCGAGGGCGCTCTCAAGGCTACGCCGCGAGAACTCATCATTGACCACATTCAGGACATACTGCGTCAATATCACGACGCCTGCCAGCGTGTCACGCCGCATAACGTATAACAACAACGGGAAAACACTATGCCAAACATTGTCTTATGTCGTATTGACGAACGTTTGATTCACGGCCAGGTGGGCGTGCAGTGGGTCGGGTTTGCGGGCGCAAATTTGGTTCTGGTCGCCAACGATGACGTGGCTGAGGATTCTGTCCAGCAAAACCTGATGGAAATGGTGTTGGCCGAAGGCATCGACGTTCGCTTCTGGTCGCTGCAAAAGGTCATCGACAATATTCACCGCGCCGCCGATCGGCAGAGAATTCTGCTGGTCTGTAAGTCCCCTGCCGACTTCCTGGCGCTCGCAGAAGGCGGTGTGCCTATCACCCGAATTAACGTTGGAAATATGCATTACGCGAATGGCAAACAGCAAATTGCCAAAACGGTCTCTGTAGACGCCAACGATACGGCGGCGTTTAACGGTCTGAAAGCCGCTGGGGTGGAGTGCTTCGTTCAGGGCGTCCCGACAGAACCCGCTTTGGATCTCTTTAAACTTCTCTGAGGGATTCACCATGGAAATCAGTTTATTGCAGGCGTTTGCGTTGGGCATTCTCGCCTTTATCGCGGGCCTGGATATGTTTAACGGCTTAACGCATATGCACCGTCCGGTAGTGCTGGGGCCGCTGGTGGGCTTGATTCTGGGCGATCTGCATACCGGGATCTTAACCGGCGGCACGCTGGAACTGGTCTGGATGGGCCTGGCTCCGCTGGCGGGCGCGCAGCCGCCGAATGTCATTATTGGCACGATTGTCGGGACGACGTTCGCGATTACCACAGGCGTGAAGCCGGAGGTCGCCGTCGGTGTGGCCGTGCCGTTCGCCGTTGCAGTGCAAATGGGAATTACGTTCCTGTTCTCCGTGATGTCAGGCGTCATGGCACGTTGCGACAAAATGGCGTCGAATGCGGATACCGCAGGCATTGAGCGGGTGAATTATCTGGCTTTGCTGGCACTCGGGATTTTCTATTTTCTTTGCGCTTTCCTGCCCATTTACTTCGGCGCGGAACATGCGAAGACGGCCATTGATGTTCTGCCCGCACGTTTAATTGACGGGCTTGGCGTTGCAGGCGGAATCATGCCAGCCATCGGCTTTGCCGTATTGCTGAAAATCATGATGAAAAACGTCTACATCCCCTATTTCATTCTCGGTTTTGTGGCAGCCGCCTGGCTTAAATTGCCGGTGCTGGCCATTGCCGCTGCAGCGCTGGCGATGGCGCTGATCGATTTTGTCCGCAAATCCCCGGAGCCGGCTCCGGTCGCTCAGAAAGAGGAATTCGAAGATGGCATCTAATCACACCACCCTGCCGACCGTTTCAGAGATCGACGAGTCGCTGCTTTCCGGCGTGAACGAAAATATTTACGAAGATCAGAAAATCGGCGCGGAGTTGACCAAAAAAGATATCAACCGCGTGGCCTGGCGTTCGATGCTGTTGCAGGCTTCATTTAACTACGAACGTATGCAGGCATCGGGCTGGTTATATGGTTTGTTGCCAGCGCTGAAAAAAATCCATACCAACAAGCGCGATCTTGCCCGCGCGATGAAAGGCCATATGGGATTCTTCAACACGCACCCGTTTCTGGTGACCTTTGTTATCGGCATTATTCTGGCGATGGAGCGATCCAAACAGGACGTAAACAGTATTCAGAGCACTAAGATAGCCGTGGGCGCTCCGCTCGGTGGGATTGGGGACGCGATGTTCTGGCTGACGTTACTGCCCATCTGCGGCGGCATCGGAGCCAGCCTCGCGCTACAAGGTTCGATTCTGGGGGCGGTCGTATTCATTGTGATGTTCAACGTGGTACATCTGGGACTGCGTTTTGGCCTGGCGCACTATGCTTATCGGATGGGCGTCGCCGCGATCCCATTGATTAAGGCCAACACCAAAAAAGTCGGCCATGCAGCGTCCATTGTGGGGATGACGGTCATCGGCGCGCTGGTGGCGACCTATGTGCGCCTGAACACCACGCTGGAAATTACGGCTGGTGACGCGGTGGTGAAACTGCAAACGGATGTTATCGACAAGCTGATGCCCGCATTTTTGCCGCTGGTTTACACCCTCACGATGTTCTGGCTGGTGCGTCGTGGCTGGAGTCCGTTGCGCCTCATCGGCATCACGGTGGTATTGGGCGTCGTGGGTAAATTCTGTCACTTCCTGTAAACAAGGGGTTTGAGATGTTAGGCATTATTCTTTGTGGCCACGGCGGATTCGCCAGCGGTCTCGAAAAGGCGATGAAGCAAATCCTCGGTGAGCAAGCGCAATTTATTGCCATCGATTTTCCCGAAACCTCGACCACCGCGCTCCTGACTTCCCAACTGGAACAGGCAATAAGCGATTTGGACAGTCAGGAAGATATCGTCTTTCTGACCGATTTACTGGGCGGCACCCCGTTCCGTGTGGCATCAACCATGGCGTTGAAAAAACCCGGCTGGGAAGTGATCGCGGGAACCAATATGCAGCTCCTGCTGGAAATGGTGATGGAGCGCGACGGGTTAAGCAGCGAGGCGTTTCGCTTGCAGGCGCTTGAGTGCGGGCATCGCGGGCTGACCAGCCTGGTGGATGAACTGGGGCGCTGTCGCGAAGAAAAACCCGTAGAAGAAGGCATTTAGCCTCGCGCTCATTGTTTCTTTAGCAAACCCATTATCTTAAATTGCATTCCGGGCAGGCTCTCCCCCTTAGCCCTTTCACTCTGCGATACTTTGGCCTTACGTTAATCGCGTAGGGCCTTTCTTTTGCTTTCGATTAATAAGCATTGCTCGATGGAAAATAAAATAAATCTATAAAAGTTAATGCGTTACTCAAATCGTTCCTTTCCTCGATCACAAATTTCGTTTTATTTCTTTTACTGGCATTGACCTTTCACTTCCCTTTCTATAGATTTTAATTAATCGAACAAGTGAAACGAAACGAAAGACAAGGCACTGATGATCGCGTCTGATGTGGATTTCACATTACTAAGGACTGAGTTATGCCAGACACCCCTACCGCCACCGGCACCTGGACGGAAAAAGAGATCCGTCAGCAACCTGAGTGCTGGAGCCGTTCTCTACACCATATCGACACGATTCGACAGAGCCTCGATCGTTTTCTCTCGCCGTTGCTCAGCAAAAAGGATCTGCGGATCGTCCTGACGGGCGCGGGAACATCGGCATTTATCGGCGATATTATCGCTCCGTGGCTTTCGCGCCACACCGGGAATAATTTTAGTGCCATTCCAACCACCGATCTCGTGACTAACCCGATGGATTATTTGAGTCCAGCGCACCCTCTGCTGCTGGTTTCATTCGCCCGTTCCGGCAATAGCCCAGAAAGCGTTGCTGCCGTTGAGCTGGCAAATCAGTTTGTCCCCGAATGCTATCACCTGATGATTACCTGCAACGAAGCCGGGAGTCTTTATCAGAACGCAGTCGACAGCGATAACGCCTTTGCGCTGCTGATGCCGCCCGAGACGCACGATCGCGGATTTGCAATGACCAGCAGCATCACCACCATGATGGCAAGTTGTCTGGCGGTCTTTGATCCGAAAACGATCAACAGCGCCTCTTTCCACGACGTGGCAGAGCGCTGCCAAACGATCCTTTCGTCACTGGGCGATTTCAACCACGGTGTATTTGGCGCTGACGCCTGGAAAAGGATCGTTTATCTCGGCAGCGGCGGATTGCAGGCCGCAGCGCGAGAATCCGCGCTAAAAGTGCTGGAGCTCACGGCGGGAAAAGTGGTCGCATTCTATGACTCACCAACCGGTTTCCGCCACGGTCCTAAATCACTGGTAGATAATGAAACGCTGGTGGTGGTTTTTGTTTCCAGCCATCCGTATACGCGCCAGTACGATCTCGATCTGCTGACCGAATTACGCCGTGACCAGCAGGCTCTGCGCGTGTTGGCCTTGGCTGCGGACACCGATCCGGTTGTCGAAGCGGGTCCGCATATTTTGCTGCCTTCTTCACGCCCATTCCTGGATGTCGAGCTGGCGTTCTGCTTCTTGATGTATGCGCAGGTCTTTGCGCTCACGCAATCTATCAGCGTTGGAAATACCCCGGACACCCCCTCCGCCAGCGGCACGGTAAACCGTGTGGTGCAGGGCGTCGTTATTCACCCCTGGCTGGCTTAACAGGAGCGCATTATGAGCATTATCTCAACGAAATACCTTCTGCAGGATGCGCAGGCCAAAGGCTATGCGGTTCCGGCGTTCAACATTCATAACGCCGAAACGATCCAGGCGATCCTGGAAGTGTGCAGCGAAATGCGATCGCCAGTGATTCTGGCCGGGACGCCTGGCACCTTTAAACATATCGCGCTGGAAGAGATTTACGCGCTGTGCAGCGCGTATTCCCTCAGCTACGACATGCCGCTGGCGCTGCATCTCGATCACCATGAGTCGCTGGACGACATTCGCCGCAAGGTCAATGCAGGCGTGCGCAGCGCGATGATCGACGGCAGCCACTTCCCGTTTGAGCAGAACGTGGCGCTGGTGAAATCCGTCGTGGAATTCTGCCATCTCAATGACTGCAGCGTCGAGGCCGAGCTGGGACGTCTGGGCGGTGTGGAAGACGATATGAGCGTGGACGCCGAAAGCGCATTTTTGACCGATCCGCAGGAAGCTAAACGCTTTGTGAAACTGACGGGGGTGGACAGCCTGGCCGTGGCGATTGGTACGGCGCACGGGCTGTATACCCATCGGCCAAAAATTGATTTTCAGCGTCTGGGTGAAATCCGTGACGTCGTGGACATTCCGCTCGTACTGCACGGCGCAAGCGATGTTCCAGATGAATTTGTGCGCCGCACGATCGCGCTAGGGGTCTGCAAAGTCAACGTGGCGACGGAACTGAAAATCGCGTTTTCCGCTGCCGTCAAAGAGTGGTTCAACGAAAATCCGCAGGGAAACGATCCACGCTTTTACATGCGTGTCGGTATGGACGCCATGAAAGAGGTGGTAAGAAACAAAATCAACGTTTGCGGCTCGGCCAATAAACTCGTGCTCGACTCCGCCGTCGTTTTATAAAAACTCACGCAATACACAACACACTATGAGCAGGAATGAAGAATATGAGCGCTCCTAATATTTTATTAACCCGGATCGATAACCGCCTGGTGCATGGTCAGGTTGGGGTCACGTGGACCTCAACCCTCGGCGCGAATTTACTGATTGTCGTCGATGACGACGTCGCGAAAGACGAGATCCAGCAAAAGCTGATGGGGATCACCGCGGATACCTACGGTTTTGGTATTCGTTTTTTTTCGATCGAAAAGACGGCCGCCATCATCTCCAAGGCCGCACCGCATCAGAAGATCTTCCTGATTTGCCGTACGCCGGAGATCGTCAGGAAGCTGATCGAAGCCGGCGTGCCGCTGAAAGACGTTAACGTCGGGAATATGCATTTCTCGGAAGGCAAACGGCAGATCAGCAGCAAGGTTTATGTCGATGACCGGGATCTCAACGATCTGCACTTTATCAAGCACAGCGGTGTGAATCTCTTTATCCAGGATGTCCCGGGGGATGCGAAAGAGAGCGTTCCTGATTAATCGCCCTGTCTCGACATTCAAAAACTAAAGTCGCTATTACGAGGCAATAAAAATGCATGAAATAACATTGATTCAGGGGATTTCCCTGGCCGCGTTAGTGTTTTTCTTAGGGATTGATTTTTGGCTGGAAGCGCTGTTTCTGTTTCGTCCTATTATCGTGTGTACGCTCACCGGGGCGATTTTGGGTGATATCCATATCGGCTTGATCACTGGCGGTTTAACCGAGCTGGCCTTCGCGGGTCTGACGCCAGCGGGAGGCGTGCAGCCACCCAACCCCATCATGGCCGGCGTGATGACCACCGTCATTGCCTGGTCTACCGGTGTCGATGCCAAAACGGCCATCGGGCTGGGGCTGCCGTTTAGCCTGTTAATGCAATACGTCATTCTGTTTTTCTACTCGGCATTTTCCCTGTTTATGTCAAAAGCCGATCGGTATGCGAAAGAGACAAACACCGCTGGCTTCGCCCGTCTTAACTGGACGACAACCCTGATTGTGGCCTGCACTTACGCGGTGATTACGTTCCTTTGCACCTATCTTGCGCAAGGCGCGATGCAGGCGCTGGTCAAAGCCATGCCGGCCTGGCTGACACACGGATTTGAAGTCGCGGGTGGCATTCTTCCTGCTGTCGGTTTCGGCTTGCTGTTGCGCGTGATGTTCAAAGCGCAGTACATCCCTTACCTGATCGCCGGTTTCTTGTTTGTCTGTTACATCCAGGTCAGCAACCTGCTGCCGGTCGCTGTGCTAGGCGCGGGATTTGCGGTGTATGAGTTCTTTAACGCTAAAGCCAAAAACGCCGCTCAGCCTCAGGCTTCCGCTGCGAAAAAAGATGAAGAGGATTACAGCAATGGGATCTGAAATCAGTAAAAAAGACATTACGCGCCTGGGGTTCCGTTCTTCGCTTCTGCAGGCCAGCTTTAACTACGAGCGTATGCAGGCGGGCGGCTTTACGTGGGCGATGCTGCCGCTCCTGAAGAAGATCTACAAAGGCGATAAAGAAGGCCTGAGCGCGGCCATGAAGGACCATCTGGAATTTATCAACACGCACCCAAACCTGGTGGGATTCCTGATGGGATTGCTGATCTCGATGGAAGAGAAAGGCGAAAACCGCAGCACCATTAAGGGGCTCAAAGTCGCGCTGTTTGGGCCGATTGCCGGGATTGGTGACGCGATTTTCTGGTTTACGCTATTACCCATTATGGCCGGGATTTGCTCATCGTTTGCCAGCCAGGGCAATCTGTTGGGACCGATTCTGTTCTTTGCTGTCTATCTCGCCATTTTCTTCCTGCGCGTGGGCTGGACGCATGTCGGCTATACGGTGGGGATAAAAGCGATCGACAAGGTGCGTGAAAATTCGCAGATGATTGCCCGTTCGGCCACCATTCTGGGGATTACGGTAATAGGCGGGCTGATTGCTTCTTACGTTCATATCAACGTCGTCACCACGTTTGCGATTGATGCCACCCACAACGTGGCGCTACAAAAAGACTTCTTCGATAAGGTCTTCCCCAACATTTTGCCGATGGGCTACACCTTGTTGATGTATTACCTTTTACGCGTGAAAAAGGCGCATCCGGTTCTGCTGATTGCAGTGACATTTGTCCTGGCTATCGTCGGTTCTGCACTGGGGATTCTGTAAATGAATGGCATAGCGTTCCAGGAACAGAGTGATTATCGCTCGCTCAGCGAGGCCGCCAGCGAGCAGTTATTAGCCCTTATGCATCGCAAGCCGGATGCTGTTATCTGTCTCGCGACGGGTGCGACACCGGTGCTGACCTATCAGCTGTTGGTTGACAAGATCACCGCACAACAGGTTGATATCAGAAGAATTACCTTCGTTAAGCTGGACGAATGGATGGGGTTATCGCCAGAAGACCCGGCGACGTGCGAGGTGTTCTTGCAGCAGCATATTCTCAAGCCACTCGGCGTGGCACCTGAAAACTACATTTCGTTCAGATCTGACAACGCCGATGACAGCGAGTGTGCGTGGATTGTGGAGCAGATTACCCAGCGAGGCGGGCTGGATCTGTGTGTTCTGGGAATCGGCAAAAATGGTCATTTAGGGCTGAACGAGCCGGATGAACAACTGGAACCCGCCTGTCATATCACCCATCTTGATGAGCGCACCCGGCTCCACGAGATGCTGAAGCAGGCTAACATCCCGGTCGAGAAGGGAATAACCTTAGGCTTGCGCGATATTCTGGCGGCGAGAGAAGTGTTGCTATTGGTTTCTGGCGAAGGGAAACAGCGGGCATTTGCTGAGTTTAAGGAAGGGAAAGTGACCACTCAATTACCGGCTTCATTCCTGTGGTTGCATCCGAAAACCACGTGTCTTTACTGCGATATGTGAATAGTCAGCCGGGCAACGCGACGTTTGCCCGGCTCGTCGTTACGATTCGGACTGCTGATCCAACGCATGCTTATACAGCGCGTTCTTTTTCACGCCGTGGATTTCGGCGGCAAGCGCGGCGGCTTTTTTCAACGGCAGTTCGGTTTGCAGCAACGCCAGCGTACGCAGCGCTTCGGCCGGTAGCGCCTCTTCCTGCGCTTTATGCCCTTCAACGATCAGTACCATTTCGCCTTTGCGGCGATTTTCGTCTTCTTTCACCCAGGCCAGCAGCTCGCCAACCGGCGCGCCGTGGATGTTCTCCCAGGTTTTGGTCAATTCACGGGCCAGCACCACATAGCGTGATTCGCCCCACACGGTGACCATGTCCTCTAAACTTTCCAGAAGGCGATGGGTGGATTCATAGAAAATCAGCGTGCGCGGTTCGGCTTCGAGATCTTTCAGCGTGTCGCGACGGCCTTTCGATTTGGCGGGTAAAAATCCTTCATAGCAAAAACGGTCAGAAGGCAAACCTGCGGCGCTCAGGGCAGCAATGGCGGCACAAGGGCCAGGTAACGGCACGACGCGGATACCGGCTTCGCGACAGGTGCGCACCAGGTGATAACCAGGATCGTTGATCAGCGGCGTACCGGCATCGGATACCAGCGCAATGTTTTGCCCTTCTTTGAGTTTCGCCACCAGCGTTTCGGCTTTTTGTTGCTCATTGTGATCGTGCAGAGCGAACAGACGGGCGCTGATCGCGAAATGTTGCAGCAGTAAACCCGTATGGCGGGTGTCCTCAGCAGCAATTAAATCAACGGCTTGTAATACGGTGAGCGCACGTTGGGTAATATCAGACAAATTCCCGATAGGAGTAGGTACAATATAAAGCTGGCCTTGAGAATTATCTGCCGTTTCGTGTTGTTTCATTGTTTAGTCCGTATTGCCGATTTAATATTGAGCATTGCCTAAAAAAATCACTGGATACAGTATGGTACCCTTAACGTTTCTTCGAACAAAAGCTTCGCGCAGCCTTCCTATTATGCTGGCAGCCCTGATTTTCGCAGGCTGTGGCACTCAGGCGCCCGATCAGACTGCGGCCCATATGCAGGGTTCCGCGCAGGCTGATTCCGGCTTTTATCTGCAACAAATGTCGCAGAGCTCAAATGATACCAAGACCAACTGGCAATTACTTGCCATTCGTGCACTGCTGAATGAAGGTAAAACGCAGCAGGCACTCGATCTGTATAACCAGTTGCCGCAGGAATTGAACGATACACAACGCGGCGAGCAGTCACTGCTGTCCGCAGAGCTGAAAATTGCGCAGAAAGATTATCCGGCGGCGAAAAAACAGCTGGCGGATATCGACGTGAAAGCGCTGGAGAACAACCAGCAAGCCCGCTACTGGCAGGCCGTTATCGCTGCCGAGCAGGGTCGCCCTTCCCTGGCACTCCTGCGCGCGCTCATTGCGCAAGAGCCGCTGCTGAGCGGCGCCGATAAGCAGAAAAATATCGACGCCACCTGGCAAGCACTCTCTTCAATGACGCCGGAACAGGCTCAGGCACTGGTGATCAATGCCGACGAAAATGTATTGCAAGGCTGGCTGGATCTGCAGCAGATGTGGTTCAACAACCGCAGCGATCCAAAAATGCTGAAGGCGGGCATTACCGACTGGCAGACGCGTTACCCGCAAAATCCGGGTGCAAAAATGCTGCCGACGCAGTTGGTCAACGTGCAGAACTTCCAGCCTGCCTCCGTCAGTAAAATCGCCCTTTTGCTGCCATTGAACGGTCAGGCGGCGGTATTTGGTCGCACCATTCAGCAGGGCTTTGAAGCCGCGAAAAATGGCACCGCTGCGGTGACGGGGAACGCCGTTCCTGCACAAGCAGCGCAGGCCGCGAATGTGAATGATGTCATTAGCCCATCAGCGGTGGAAACCAGCGATTTGACCTCTGCACAAGCGCCTGCTCAAGGCACGATGCAAAATCCAGTGACCGCCCCGACAACGCCGCCAGCGACCACCCAGGCCCCTGCTGAAACCGCAGCGCCAGCCGAAGCACAAGCGCCCGTTGAGACCCAGGCGGCTCCTGCCACCGACGCAGCAACGACACAACCACAAACCACATCGGCCGATCAGCAGCCTGCCGCACAGCCACAAGCCGTTGCTGCAACGACCGCCAATCCGGGTGCAGAACTGAAAATCTATGACACCAGTTCTCAGCCACTCGATCAGGTGCTGGCGCAAGTTCAGCAGGACGGTGCCAGTATCGTGGTCGGCCCCTTGCTAAAGAACAACGTCGAAGAGTTGATGAAGAGCAACACCTCGCTGAACGTGCTGGCGCTTAACCAGCCTGAGCAAGTTCAGAATCGCGCGAATATCTGTTACTTCGCTCTGTCTCCGGAAGATGAAGCCCGCGATGCGGCGCGTCATATTCATGAACAAGGAAAACAGGCCCCATTGCTGCTAACACCGCGCAGCGCGCTGGGTGACCGCGTCGCCACGGCGTTTGCTCATGAATGGCAACAGCTCGGCGGCAATATCGTTCTGCAGCAGAAATTTGGCTCAACCTCTGAGCTCAGAGCTGGCGTAAATGGCGGGTCAGGTATTGCGCTGACCGGCAGCCCGGTTTCGGCCAGTCTGCCGCAGCAGCAAGGCGTGACCATCGGTGGCCTGACGATTCCGGCTCCGCCAACGGATGCGCAAATCAGCGGCGGCGGTAAGGTCGATGCGGCTTACATCGTCGCGACGCCAGAAGAAATTGCCTTTATCAAACCGATGATTGCTATGCGCAACGGCAGCCAAAGCGGCGTAACATTGTATGCGAGCTCGCGCAGCGCGCAGGGCACGGCTGGCCCAGATTTCCGTCTGGAAATGGATGGCCTGCAATACAGCGAAATCCCAATGCTTGCGGGCAGCAACCCGGCGCTGATGCAGCAGGCGCTGAGCAGCGTGCGTAACGACTATTCACTCGCGCGTTTGTACGCGATGGGTGTTGATGCGTGGGCGCTGGCGAACCACTTTACTCAGATGCGTCAGGTGCCGGGTTTTGAGCTTAACGGTAACACCGGCGATCTGACCGCAACCCAGGATTGTGTGATTAACAGGAAGTTATCATGGCTCAAATACCAGCAGGGGCAGATCGTCCCGGCGAGTTAAGCCGCAAACAGACGGGCGACGCGTGGGAGCTAAAAGCGCGTCGCTGGCTGGAAGGCAAAGGACTGCGTTTTATCGCCGCTAACGTTCACGGACGTGGCGGCGAAATTGATCTGATCATGAAAGACGGTCAGGTTATCGTGTTTATTGAGGTACGTTTCCGACAGTCGTCCCGATTTGGTGGCGCTGCCGCCAGCGTGACGCTCGCCAAACAACATAAATTATTACAGACTGCCCACTTGTGGCTTGCCCGCCATAATGGGAGTTTTGATACTGTGGATTGCCGGTTCGATGTGGTAGCCTTCACCGGAAACGACATTGAGTGGCTTAAAAACGCTTTTGGCGAAGACGCATAATTAAGATTTAAAGGGATAACGTGCTCGAAAGAATTAAGGTTTGCTTCACAGAAAGCATTCAAACTCAAATTGCAGCGGCGGAAGCCCTCCCGGATGCTATTTCACGCGCAGCGATGACGCTGGTGCAGTCCCTGCTCAATGGCAACAAAATCCTCTGTTGTGGCAACGGTACCTCCGCAGCCAACGCACAGCATTTTGCTGCCAGCATGATCAATCGTTTTGAAACAGAACGCCCAAGTTTACCTGCCATTGCACTTAATACCGATAATGTGGTCTTAACCGCGATTGCCAACGATCGTCTTCATGACGAAATCTACGCAAAACAGGTTCGCGCCTTAGGCCACGCCGGGGATGTTCTGCTGGCGATTTCTACGCGCGGAAATAGCCGTGATATCGTAAAAGCCGTTGAAGCGGCCGTGACGCGTGATATGACGATTGTCGCGCTAACGGGCTATGACGGTGGCGAACTGGCAGGTCTTTTAGGACCGCAGGATGTGGAAATTCGCATTCCATCGCATCGCAGTGCGCGTATTCAGGAAATGCACATGCTGACGGTGAACTGTCTTTGCGATTTGATTGATAACACGCTTTTCCCTCACCAGGATGATTAAGGAGTACTAATGAAGGCATTAACGCCCCTCGCAGTCCTTATTTCTGCGCTGCTGCTTCAAGGATGTATCGCTGCGGCTGTGGTAGGTACAGCGGCTGTCGGCACCAAAGCAGCAACCGATCCGCGCTCTGTGGGGACTCAAGTCGACGACGGTACCCTGGAATTGCGCGTTAACAGCGCCCTGTCGAAAGACGAACAAATTAAGAAAGAAGCCCGCATTAACGTGACCGCTTATCAGGGCAAAGTGCTGCTGGCAGGCCAGGCACCCAATCTGGAGCTTGCGGCCCGCGCGAAGCAAATCGCCATGGGTGTAGAAGGCACCACGGAAGTGTTCAACGAAGTTCGCCAGGGTCAGCCTATTGGTCTGGGAACGGCATCGTCTGATACCTGGATCACCACCAAAGTGCGCTCGCAGCTGCTGGGTAGCGATCAGGTGAAATCCTCTAACGTGAAAGTCACCACCGAGAATGGCGAAGTGTTCCTGCTCGGCCTGGTCACCGATCGTGAAGGCAAAGCCGCGGCCGATATCGCCAGCCGCGTGAGCGGCGTGAAGCACGTAACGACCGCGTTTACCTATATTAAATAAGCGCGTTTAATGGATAAGAAAAACCCGGCGGATGCCGGTTTTTTTGTTTTATAGCAGCGCAATACTGCCCGTTATCACGGCACTTAACGCGACCAGTAAACCCGTCAGCCAAAGCGCTTTCGCTGGGAATGACTTACGCAGCATGATAAGCGACGGAAGGCTCACGGCGGGCAGCGTGATTAGGAGTGCCAGCGCGGGAGCGGTACCCATACCGGCGAGCATCATCGTCTGCACAATCGGAATCTCAGCCGCAGTCGGAATCACAAACAAGCATCCGGCCACCGCCATCGTAATCACCCACAGCAGCGTGTTATCGATCGCGCCATCTGCGTGAGGGAACAACCAGACGCGCGCCGCGCCTAACACGAGTACCGCCAGGATATACACCGGGATGGTGCTCCAGAAAAGCTGCCATAACGCTTTCCCCCAACGAGCAAAGAATCCGCCCTGCGGCTCCGAAGCGTCAATATCCACCGATACGGGCTGAACGGTATTATCTTTGACCAGATACTGAACTAAAGAGGCCACAATCAGCACGGTCAGTAGCCCGGCAACCAAACGGATCAACGCAAAGTGCCATCCGAGCACAAAGCCCATAAAGACCAGCGTAGCGGGATTAAGCACCGGGTTTCCCATCCAAAACGCCAGCGCGCCGCCCATCGATACCTGCTGACGCCGCATGCCAGCCGTAACGGGCGCAGCACAGCAGGAGCACATCATGCCGGGCAGAGAGAAAATCGTCCCCAACAATGTTCCCTTAAAACGTGGCTGGCCTAACGTTCGCATCAGCCAGTTGCGCGGAACCAGCACTTGAATGAGCGAGCCCAACAACACGCCCAGCACTGCGGCTTTCCATACGGCGAGGAAATAGACCATCGCGTAATCCCACGCCGCCTGCAACGGGCTGGCGTCCGGCTGGGCGAGAATGGATTTGCCGATGCTGTGCGTGTCGGCGGCGGTGAAGGCTTTACCGTAATACGGCTGCCATTTCACATACCAAAGCCCGACGATAACGACGAGAAAAAAGAGTGCGGGTTTCCACCACTGAAAAGGCGTTGCCGCCTGAGATGAAGACTGACCAGTCATAACCTATCCCGGGGAGAGTAATTAATAAGCCGGGGGAGTTTACGCCTCACTTTTTGCAATTTCACGCAGTTTTGCTGAGGGTATGATGTTGACCCCTTCCTGCGAGGGAGAGAACGCCTCGTGCAACATGGCACGCGCAACATCACGCGCCTGAATGGATTTCCAGTTTCCCGGCAAAAGCTGGAACAGCGGCGCGAAAATCGATTCATTAACGCGCTGCTTATCGCGATCCCCGAGCAGCATAGACGGACGCACGATGGTCAGCCGTTCCCAGTTTTGCGCGATCAATGCCTCTTCCATTTTCCCTTTCACCTGATTGTAAAAAAAGGGAGAACGGGCATTTGCGCCCATTGAGCTGACCACCAGAAAATGTTTCGCGCCCAGCTTTTTCGCCGTGAGTGCTGTATCAACCACCAGCGTATAGTCGGCGTGAATAAACGCCTCTTTGCTGCCGGCTTCACGACGCGTGGTGCCGAGACAGCAAAACGCGATATCAATCGGATCCTTTACCTGCGCCAGTGCGTCGGTGAGCTGAGGATCGTAGGGGTTAAAGACGCCAGAAATATCGGTCAATGGACGGCGTGTCGGCGCGGCAATGTAATTGACTTTGCGATCCTGTATCAACAGCCGCAGCAAATGGCCGCCGACCAGTCCGGTAGTGCCTGTAATCAATACCTGGCTCATTTTATCTCCTTTACAGATTAGTCCGTATGCGGTTTCAGCCTGTTCGACCACACTGAGTAGTCTGTTGGGTAAGTATTTACCACAAACGCAGAAAAATCTGTCTGAAGCCAAAACAACGGAGGAAACATGAGCAAGAAAATAGCGGTCTTGATCACCGACGAGTTTGAAGATTCAGAATTCACCTCGCCTGCTGAGGCGTTCCGCAAAGCGGGACATGAAGTAGTGACAATAGATAAACAGGCGGGGAAAACGGTGAAAGGCCATAAAGGCGAGGCCAGCGTGACTATCGATAAATCCATTGATGACGTCACAGCAGCTCAGTTCGACGCGCTCTTACTGCCGGGCGGCCACTCGCCGGATACCCTGCGCGGTGACGATCGCTTTGTCACGTTTAC
>Ga0302347_1002599_pt1 | contig 17840 bp, 18 predicted proteins | sample PhyWR1_FD_202178 | JGI IMG/M metagenome (GOLD analysis project Ga0302347, IMG submission 202178) | Leaf surface microbial communities from wheat plants in UC Gill Tract Community Farm, Albany, California, United States - DLSL W.R1 (v2)... | ecosystem: Host-associated > Plants > Phyllosphere >...
GTATGGTGCCGGCACCAAGAGTCGAACTCGGGACCTACTGATTACAAGTCAGTTGCTCTACCAACTGAGCTATACCGGCGTTATGGGCGACGAGTATACCCGGTTGTTTGAGCTTGTAAACCCCTGATAACAGACTATTTTCACGTTTCTGACCGGCGCTCGCTGAAGTACTGGCGCAAGTACTCGACTGTAACCCGGACTTTGGCCGAATTGGCCAGTGGCGCCGCGTAGACCGCCCAGATATTGGCCTGCTGGCGGTAGTCCTGAAGAATGTGCACCAATTTGCCGTTTTCCAGGCTTTGGTGCACGTCCCACTGCGAGCGCAGCAGGATGCCACGGCCGTCGATCCCCCATTGATGCACCACTTCGCCATGGTTGGCCGACAGGGCTCCGGTGACTTTTACGCTCTCTTCGCCATCCGGCCCCTGTAAACGCCAAAGGCCGAAAGGATGGTCGCGCTCTTTGATGACCAGGCATTCATGGCCCGCCAGTTCCGCCAGGGTGCGGGGCTCGCCGTGGCGGTGCAGGTATTCAGGACTGGCGCATAACACCCGGGCATTGTTGGCCAGCAGTTTGGCAATCAGGTTGGGCGCAATACTGTCGCCGATACGGATGTCCAGGTCGTAGCCTTCTTCGATCAAGTCCACCAGACGGTCGAACATATCAAAGCGGATATCCAGGGCCGGGTAGCGTTGCGACAGTTCTGATAGTGCAGGCCCGACATGGCGACGACCCAATCCAAAACTGCTGACGATATGCAATTGCCCGCGGGGCTCCTGATGCAGCGCCGAGACTTCATCGCTCATCTGTTCCACGGCATCAAAGATATGCAATGCCCAGCGGTACACCCGTTCGCCGTCGTCGGTGACGGCCACGCGGCGAGTGGTGCGATGCAACAGGCGTACGCCAATACTTTGTTCCAGCAGCTGGATGCGTTTGCTTACATAGGCTGGCGAGGCGCCCAGTTCACTGGCCGCCGCAGCGAAGCTGGAGCGGCGTGCTACCACCACGAACACGCGCAGGTCGTCGAGATTCGGCAGGTTATTTACGAATCGTGTCTTATCCATCAACAGTTCGCCTGATTATCTTTATTTTATCGCTTTATATCATGGGCCCACTTCTCCTCATCAAGAGTTCGCCCATGAGCCAGACATTCAGAATTGCCGCCATCGCCGGTGACGGTATTGGTAACGAAGTACTGCCGGAAGGCCTGCGCGTTGTGGAAGCGGCGGCCAAGAAGTGGAACCTGGATCTGTCGATCGAGATCATCGAGTGGGCCAGTTGCGATTACTACGAGCGTCACGGGCAGATGATGCCGGACAACTGGTTTGAACAGCTCAAGGGCTTCGATGCCATCTACTTCGGCGCCGTGGGCTGGCCCGACAAGGTGCCGGATCACATTTCGTTATGGGGTTCGCTGCTCAAGTTCCGTCGCGACTTTGATCAATACGTGAACATTCGCCCGGTGCGCCTGTTCCCTGGCGTGCCATGCCCGCTGGCAGGCCGCGAGCCCGGCGATATCGATTTTGTGGTGATCCGTGAAAACACCGAAGGTGAATATTCTTCGGTAGGCGGGCGGATGTTTGAAGGCACCGAAAACGAATTGGTTTTACAAGAGTCGGTCTTTACCCGACGCGGTGTAGACCGGATTCTCAAGTACGCCTTTGAAGTGGCCCAAGAACGACCACGCAAGCATGTAACCTCGGCCACCAAGTCCAATGGTATCTCCATCAGCATGCCGTACTGGGACGAGCGCACCGAAGCGATGGCGGCAAATTATCCACAGGTCAGCTGGGACAAACAGCACATCGACATTTTGTGCGCCCGTTTCGTCCTGCAGCCCAACCGTTTTGATGTAGTGGTGGCATCCAACCTGTTCGGCGACATTCTTTCCGACCTCGGGCCGGCCTGTGCGGGCACCATCGGTATCGCGCCATCGGCCAACCTCAACCCGGATCGCAATTTCCCTTCGCTGTTTGAACCGGTACACGGTTCGGCGCCGGATATTTACGGGCAAAACATTGCCAACCCGATCGCCATGGTCTGGTCAGGTGCGCTGATGCTGGAGTTTTTGGGTAAAGGTGATGAGCGCTACCAGGCCGCTCACGACGGCATTTTACGCGCCATTGAAAACGTGATTGTCAGTGGTCCGAAAACTCCGGATCTGGGCGGCACGGCATCGACTCAGGACGTCGGAAAAGCCATCGCCGCAGCACTGGTGTAACTGATCAGCCTGATTGCATGGCTCAAGACTTGTGGGAGCGGGCTTGCTCGCGATGGAATCACTGCGGTTTACCTGACAGACCGCAGCGCCTGAATCGCGAGCAAGCCCGCTCCCACAGGGGCGTGAGGATTTAGAGGGCAAACCCCAGCTCAAACAACGTGCCGCTGGCATCGCTGACCATCCGCACCTGCCCGCCATGCAACTGCATGATCGAGTGCACGATCGCCAACCCGAGCCCGCCCGAATCCCCGGGCTGGGCCCGTGACGGGTCAACCCGGTAAAAACGGTCGAACAGTTTGTCGATGTGCTGCGCGTCGATCGGCTGGCCGAGGTTATGCACACCGATCCAGCACATATCAGCCTCGTCATGCCGCCGCAGGCTCACGGTCGAGCCTGCCTGAGCATGGCGCACGGCATTGGCCAGCAGGTTGCCCAGTGCTCGTTGCAGCAGTTGCTGATCCACCGTCAACGATCCGCTCAGCTGATTGTCCAGCTTCAGCTGACGATCCTCGGCCAGCGCCTCGAAGTACTCACACAGCCCTTCACCTACCTCGCCAAGGTCCAGTGTTTGCAGTTGCAACGGGCGCTGCCCGTGTTCGGCACGGGCGAGGAACATGAGGTTTTCGGCCATGCGGTTAAGCCGTTCGTACTCCTCGATATTCGACGCCAGCACTTCCTGGTACTCGGCAGCGCTGCGGGTCTGATTCAGGGCCAGGCTGTTGCTGCCCAGCAGGTTGTGCAAGGGCGTACGGATCTCATGGGCCAGGTCGGCGGAGAACTGTGACAGCCGTGCAAAACTGTCCTCCAGACGCGCCAGCATGGCGTTGAGAGCCAGCACTGGCTCCTTGAGTTCGGCGGGCACGTTATCTGTGGCCATACGCTGGTCAAGGCTGCGAGGGGCAATGCCCGCCATGGCGCTCGCCAGTTCACGTAAAGGTTCAAGGCCGCGACGCAACAGCAGTAGGCCAAGGCCGAAAGCCAGCAGGGCGCCCAGGCCCACAGCGCCATACAAACGCAGGCGATAACTGGCGAGCATTTGCTCACGCTCGTCAAGGCGCTTGCCTACGGTCACGCTCAGAGTTTCACCGGCGGGCCCCTGGGCCATCCCGACCAGCAACACCGTCTGGTCCAGCGTTCTGATATCTGCACGCTGCGGTGCACGTCCCTGGGCAATGGGCTGCATATCCGGCAACGGTTGCTGATGAGGGTTGATGGCGATCAGAGGGCTGCCATCGGCGCGTTTGACCAGCAACACGCTGTCCAGGTTGCCCAGCATGTTCTGGTACAGGCGCGGGCGTTCTTGCAGGGCTTCGAGGCTGTCGCTGTCATGCAGCAGGGCGCGCACTTGCTCAAGGCGCCCGAGCAGCGCCTGGTCATCACGAAACGCCAGTTCAGAGGCCAGGGAGCGATACAGGAACACCCCGATCACACTCAGTACCAACGCGCAGGTCAGGGCAATCGCCAGCGCCAGACGCCAGGCGATGGATTTACTCATCGGGTGCTTCCAGTTGATAACCAACGCCGCGCACAGTGTGGATCAACTTGGGCATGTAGGGATCGTCGACTTTGGCGCGCAAGCGGCGCACGGCAACTTCGACCATATTGGTGTCGCTGTCGAAGTTGAGGTTCCAGACCTGGGAAGCGATCAAGGTGCGTGACAAGACTTCGCCCTGGCGGCTGGCCAGCAGTTGCAGGAGCGAGAACTCCTTGTTGGTCAGGCTGATGCGCTGGCCACCCCGGCTGACGCGACGACGCAGCACGTCTATTTCAAGATCGGCAATGGCATACGACTCAGCCTCGCGCAGGGGGCCTCGGCGCAGCAGGGTGCGGACCCGGGCGAGCAACTCGGCAAAGGCGAAAGGCTTGAGCAGATAGTCGTCGGCGCCCAGTTCCAGCCCGCGCACGCGGTCTTCGATGGCATCCCTGGCGGTCAGGAACAGTACGGGTGTGGCGCCGCGCTGGCGGATCAGTTGCAGCAATTGCCAGCCATTGAGCCCCGGCAGCATCACGTCGAGGATGATCAGGTCATATTCCTGCTGCTCAATAAAGTAACGCCCGTCCAGCCCGTTCAGCGCCACATCCACGGCAAAGCCTGACTCCTTGAGGCCCTTGGCCAGGAAATCTGCCGTCTTGGCTTCGTCTTCAACCACTAACAAACGCATCGCACACCTCGATCAATCGTCTGCACAGGCTAGGCGCCTTCGTCGGTGTTGCCTATTACAAACTTGTAATGCAACTGACGGGGTTCTGACGAAGGTCGCTGGTTAAGGTGGGCCCATTCGTACAGGAGCTAGCCAATGATGCTGAAAACCTTGTTGTTGTGCACTGCAGTAGGTGCTGCTGGCGTCGCCCAGGCGGCGCCGGATCTGGTGCGTCATGCCGATCTGGATCTGGCTACCGCCCGTCAGTTGGCCGATGCCGCCATCCAGCACTGCACAGGAGCCCTGAGTGTGCTCGACCGTGGTGGCAACGTGCTGATGGCGATGCGTCCGGAGAGTGTTGGCCCGCACAACCTGCTGGCCAGCCAGCGCAAAGCCTACACGGCGCTGTCGACCAAAACCCCGACCCGTTTGTTTGCCGAGCGTGCGCGTAACAACCCCGAAGCGGCCAATCTCAACTCCATCGCCGAGTTGTTGCTGTTGGGCGGCGGTGTGCCGTTGTTCGCCGCAGGCGAACTGGTGGGTGCGCTGGGCGTGGCCGGGGCTGGCGGGGCGGAGCAGGACGAAGCCTGCGCAATAAAAGCGGCGCAACAGATTGGCCTGACGACTCAACGCTAAGTTGATTGTTTTTTAACCATCATTAGAGGATGACCGATGAAATCTTTGCGAATAGCGGTAGCGGCATTGGGCCTGAGCGCCTTGTCGAGCCTGACACTGGCAGCTGGCAACCCGTTGAGCGTGCATGTGCTCAACTTGGAAAATGGTCTGCCGTCCCCGGGGGTCAACGTGACCCTGGAAAAACACGTAGGCAAAGACTGGCAGCCGCTGGCCCAGGGCGTGACCAATGAACAGGGACGTATCGGCGAACTGTTCCCGGGCAAGCAGGCGTTTGAGGCGGGGGAGTACCGGGTGGTGTTCAAGACCGGCGAGTACTTCAAGAAAGTGGGGCGCGATACGTTCTTCCCGGAAATTCCGGTGATTTTTGAAGTGAAAAATGTGGATCAGCATTACCACATTCCGTTGCTGCTCAGCCCGTACGGCTTCTCGACGTATCGTGGTTCGTAGGCCTGCAAAACCTGTGTGGGAGCGGGCTTGCTCGCGATGGGATCGCTGTGGTTTACCTGTCAGACCGCAGCGCCTGAATCGCGAGCAAGCCCGCTCCCACAGGGTTATCCACAGCGCTGCGCAAGCACCATCAAGTTGCGCGGCGTCAGCTGGCTGTCGCAAAACTCGCCGACCTGTACCTCGTAGCCGTTTTCTTTCAGGTACAGCGCCCGATCGAGCACCAACCACAGCTCCAGCGGGCGGCGAAACAGCCCGCGCACCAACTCAAGGTTGCGCACTTGCGCCAACCTTTCCCGGCCTGCCGCTTCCAGCGCCGGCCAGTCTTCCTCGCCACTTGGGGATAAGTTCTTCAGCGCTGCCAAGTCTGCGCAATACTCGGCAAACGGCTTGTTCAGCCAGGTACTCGGCAGCGAGGGTGTGGATAAGTATTCATCGCACTGACGATGCTGGCGCTGCCACAGATCAAAACCCAAACGGCGTGCCATTGATTCGTCACGCTGACGGCGCACGCGGGTGCCGGCGGTCACGGTTTCGCTCATGGGCAAACTCAGGTCCTCCAGCGACAGTTGCAGGGAAGATGCCTTGGCCGCTGTGGATAACGCTTGATAGTACGGCGCGCTGATGCGGTTGTAGCAGCAGGGTGATACGGCAAGTTGTCCACAGCCTGCCGCCGTTGCCAACTGCAGCAGGCGCACATGCAGGTCACCGCAGGCGTGCAGCGCCACGGCGGTCATCCGGGGCGAGAGCTGCAAGGCTGCATCGGCAGCGAGTACATCCTGTTGCACATGTCGGGCGGGCAAGTGATGGCGCTGGCTCAGTTGCTCCCCGGCTTCCACCAGGGCCGGGTCATATTCCAGGCATGTCAGTTGCTGGCCGGTGCTCAAGAGCCGACGCCCCAGATGGCCTTTGCCCGAGCACCAGTCCAGCCAGTGTTCGGGGAGGTGCTTGAACGTCAGGCTCCGGGCGAAGGCCTCGATCTGTTGCCATTTGCGCCCCGGTACGTCGACTTGCAAGCTCGGTTTTGCGCCAGCCAGGGCGTGGGTGGGCAAAGGCTCGACCCCGCTCAGGGCGAGAGACGTCGCCGCCAGCTCAGGGAAAGGTGCGGGGGCGCTCAGGTGGTGGGGGTGGTTGTGGCTGGCTTCGGCGTCTTGCAGCGTACGCTGGCGCAACCACTGGGCCAGCTCCGTATGTTGCCCTTCCCACGGCAGATTCAGGTGAGTGAAGGGCCGTGGGCGCCAGAGGTGCTGGTGGTTACGCAGAAACCCGTCCAGCGCCTCGAAGCGGGCAAGCAGATCAGCGCCCTTGGCAGGCATCGACGCGCAACCAGCGCTCCAGCAGTTTGAAGCCCTGGATCAGCACAAACGACATGATCAGGTAAATTGCCCCGGCAGCCAGGAACATGTCCACGGTCTGGTAGTTGCGGGCAATGATGGTGCGGGTCATGCCGGTCAGTTCCAGCAGGGTAACGGTACTCGCCAGCGAGCTGGCTTTGAGCATCAGGATCACTTCGTTGCTGTAGGCCGGCAGGCCGATGCGTGCAGCGCGTGGCAAGACGATATGCACCAGGGTCTTGAAGCGCGACATGCCCAGCGCCCGCGCCGCCTCGATTTCACCCGGCGGGATGGCCTGAATCGCACCGCGCAGGATCTCGGCGATATAGGCGGCGGTGTGCAGGGTCATGGTGATGATCGCGCACCAGAACGGGCTGCGCAGATAGGGCCACAACGCGCTTTCACGCACTACATCGAACTGTGCCAGGCCGTAATAGACCAAAAACAGCTGGATCAGCAGCGGCGTGCCACGGAAGAAAAAGATGTAGGCATAGGGCAGTGAGCGCACATACCAGAGCTTGGATGAGCGGGCGATGCCCAGCGGGATGGCCACGATCAGACCGGCGAGCACCGAAACGGCGGTCAGCTCCAGGGTCAGGGTCGCGCCCTGCATCAGCTTGGGCAGCCACTTGAGGATTACTTCCCACTCCATTACGTCCTCCTCACGAAGCCGCGCGCTGCGCGTTTTTCAAGCACGTGCATGGTGCCCATGGCCAGTACGGTCAGGCCCAGGTACATCACGGCTGCCACCATGTAGAAGGTGAACGGGTGTTTGGCGAAGGTCACGGCGTTTTGCGCCTGACGCATGATTTCTTCAAGGCCGATGACGGACACCAGCGCGGTGTCTTTCATCAGGATCATGAACAGGTTGCCCAGGCCGGGCAGGGCGATGCGCCACATTTGCGGCAACACCAGCTTGGTGAAAATGCGCGGTTTGGACAGGCCCAGAGCCATGCCCGCTTCGCGATGGCCCTTGGGGATGGCCAGGATGGCGCCGCGAAACACTTCGGTGGCATAGGCGCCAAAGCACAGGCCCAAGGCGAGTACACCCGCCGCAAAGGCGCTGAGGGTGAGGTCGGGCATGCCGATGTATTCGCCGATGGCGCGCACCAGATTCACGCTGCCAAAGTAGATCAGCAACACCCACAGCAGTTCGGGCACGCCGCGAACCAGGGTCGAATAGGCGCCGCCCAACCATCTAAGCGGTTTGAAGGGGGAGGTTTTGGCCAAGGCACCGAGCAATCCGAGCACCAGGCCCAGACACAGCGCGGTAAGTGCCAGTTTGACGGTCATCAGCGCGCCAGCGGCAAGCGCCGGGCCGAATCCGTATAAATCGATAGTCATGGGGTAGGCAGGCTTTGCTAGGGACCAGCGCGCCCGCAGGCGCGCCGATCAGGCAGGTCAGTAGATGCTGAACGGGAAGTACTTGTCGTTGATCTTCTTGTACGTGCCGTCTTCAACGATTTGCTTGAGGGCCAGGTTCAGTTTGTCGCGCAGTTCGTTGTCGCCTTTGCGCAGGGCGATGCCGACCTTGTCGTCTTCGTTGACCGGTTCACCCTTGAACTCGTATGCCTGGCCAGCCGGGCTTTTGAGCCAGTCGTAGTTGGCATACTTGTCAGCCAGCAGCGCATCTACGCGGCCCGAAGTCAGGTCGAGATAGGCGTTTTCCTGGGTGTCGTACAGGGAAATGGTAGCGTCAGTGCCCAGGTTGTCATCCAGCCAGGTTGCGGCCTGGGTGGAGCGCTGAGTACCCAGGGCCTTGCCCTTGAGGGACGCGAGGTCGGTTTTGAAGTCGACTTTTTTCGGCGCGATAAACTGCTGCTTGTTGGAGTAGTACGGGTCGGTGAAGTCTACCGCCTGCTTGCGTTCGTCAGTGATCGACAGCGACGACACGATGAAATCGTACTTTTTGGCGTTCAGAGCCGGGATGATGCCGTCCCAGTCGGAGGTGACGATTTCACACTCGGCTTTCATCTTGGCGCACAGGGCCATGGCGATATCCGGGTCGAAGCCCACGACTTCACCACTGGCGTTCTTGTTGTTGAACGGTGGGTAAGCGCCCTCAATGCCGACTTTGTACTTGTCTGCAGCCAAGGCGTTGGCGCTGAAAACCAGTGTGGCGGCAGCGGCCATGAGAAGCTTTTTATAGTTCTGCATTCGTGTTGCTCCGTTAGCGGTTGCTGGACATGAATTGTTTACAGCGCGCCGAAACCGGGTTGTCGAACACCTGTTCTGGCGACCCTTGCTCTTCGATCAGGCCCTGGTGCAAAAACACTACTTCGGTGGACACCTGACGGGCAAAGCCCATTTCGTGGGTGACCAACAGCATAGTGCGACCTTCTTCGGCGAGTGCGCGGATCACACTAAGTACTTCTTGAACCATTTCCGGGTCAAGTGCCGATGTCGGTTCATCGAACAGAATCACTTTGGGCTGCATGGCCAGGGTGCGGGCAATCGCTGCGCGTTGCTGCTGGCCACCGGACAATTCGGACGGATAGGCATGGCGTTTTTCGGCAATGCCGACTTTGGCCAGCAATGCTTCTGCCACTTCGATGGCCTCGGCCTTGCTTTGCCCCAGTACGCGACGTGGCGCCTCGATAATGTTGTCGAGGATGGTCATGTGCGGCCACAGGTTAAAGTTTTGAAACACAAAACCCAGTTCGCTGCGCATGCGGTTGATCTGCTTGCCGTCGGCCGCGATCAGTTCGCCATTTTTGGCTTTCTTGAGTTTGAGCTCTTCCCCGGCGACCACGATCTGGCCTTCGTGGGGGTTTTCCAGAAGGTTGATGCAGCGCAGCAGAGTGGACTTGCCGGAACCGGAAGAACCCAGGATCGAGATCACGTCGCCGTCGCGTGCGGTCAGCGAGATACCCTTGAGTACCTCAAGCTCGCCGTAGCGTTTGTGCAAGTTGCGGATTTCAAGCGCGGGCGTGGCCAAAGCCATGTGCGTTCCTCTTTGTGTTCGGGTGCGATCCTGCTGTTGGGCGGCCTTCCTGGCGCAGGCCAAGCTAGCATAGGGCTGCAGAGGCAACCAGCCGCCCTGAAGACACAAAAGGCGGGAGGGTGGCAGTTTGTCGCATCGCTACAGCAGAGTGTCGCGCCGACAACAACCGACCCTGTATTTCGCCGTTCGGCCAGACAGGTGTCGCTTAAAAAAGGTCGCGATGTTGCCAGCTTTGGCCCGGTGTTGGAAGCGCGAACCTACTAAAGGTTAAAGATGTGCACTGCTTTTGGGCTATATGGGGCATTTTGGGTATTTTTGGTGCGCCGAGACGCTTGTGGCTGAGTGTTTCGGTAACGAATTAGCAAAAAGCCATTACGCTCAATGGCTTGTAAGGTCTGTTTCAAATCGTTGCAGCCCGCGGAAACCGTGCATTTGTCACATTCTGGCTCAGTTATTGCGTCAAGGATTCTAAACGCCCCGTTGGTTACTTTTTACGAAAGGCAACGTGGGTGCTCGGAATGGCTTCAATGAAAGGTAGTCCCAATGAGCAATACGCAATCCTCTAGCGGCCTGGAACAAGGGCTCAAACCACGGCATGTGACCATGCTGTCGATTGCCGGTGTTATCGGCGCCGGTTTGTTTGTCGGTTCCGGACACGCGATTGCCCAAGCGGGCCCCGCTGTGCTGCTGGCCTATGCTGCAGCAGGCACTTTGGTCGTATTGGTGATGCGCATGCTGGCCGAAATGGCCGTTGCCTCACCTGATACCGGTTCGTTCTCTACTTACGCCGACCGCGCCATCGGGCATTGGGCCGGTTTCACAATCGGCTGGCTGTACTGGTGGTTCTGGGTTCTGGTGATTCCCCTGGAAGCAGTCGCCGCAGGCACCATTCTGCATGCCTGGTTCCCTGGCACGGCAATCTGGGTGTTTACCCTGGTGATTACCCTGTTGCTGACCGCCACCAACCTGTTCAGTGTCAAGAACTACGGTGAGTTCGAGTTCTGGTTTGCGCTGGTCAAGGTGCTGGCGATTATCGGCTTTATCATTTTGGGTCTGCTGGCCATTTTCGGCTATCTGCCTACCAGCCAGGTCAGCGGTGTAGCGCATCTGTCCGATACCATCGGCTTTATGCCCAATGGCATGGGCGCCGTACTGGCTGCCATGTTGACTACCATGTTCTCGTTCATGGGCACTGAAATCGTCACCATCGCGGCGGCGGAATCCAAAGACCCGAGCAAGCAGATCACCAAGGCCACCAACTCGGTGATCTGGCGTATTGGCTTGTTCTACCTGGTGTCGATTTTCATCGTTGTGGCACTGGTACCGTGGAACGACCCGAGCCTGGCTCAGTTGGGCTCCTACCAGACCGTACTTGATCGCATGGGCATCCCGAATGCCAAGCTGATCGTTGATATCGTCGTACTGATCGCCGTAACCAGCTGCCTGAACTCGGCGCTCTACACCTCTTCGCGCATGCTCTACTCCCTGAGCAAACGTGGTGATGCACCGGCTGCGGCCAAGCGCACCAATGCTGCGGGCACGCCTTACTGGGCGGTGATGATGTCCACGGGCGCAGCCTTTGTGGCGGTATTCGCCAACTACGTGGCCCCGGCTGCCGTGTTCGAGTTCCTGCTGGCCAGCTCTGGCGCCATTGCGCTGCTGGTGTATCTGGTGATTGCCGTTTCGCAACTGCGCATGCGCCAGAAGCGCACGGCTCTGGGCGAGAACATATCGTTCAAGATGTGGCTGTTCCCGGGCCTGACCTATGCGGTAATCGTCTTTATCGTGGCTATTCTGACGGTCATGCTGTTCCAGGAAGCGCATCGCGTTGAAATCATGGCTACCGGTTTGCTAAGCATTCTGGTGGTGGTGGCAGGCCTGCTTGTGGCACGCCGTCGTCGCATTGAGAAGTTGGGGGCACCGGTACTCAACTGAGGCCAGGACGGTTCTCGCGGTTGAATACCCGGAAAAGCCGTCATCCTTCGGGATGGCGGCTTTTTTGTGGGCGTCGATCAGACCATTCTTGGGACCGTGAAGCGGAATTCGCTACCTTCTCCCGGTGTGCTTTCGGCCAGTAACTGGCCGCCGTGGGCCTTGATGATGCCCTGGGAAATGTACAGCCCCAGGCCTGTGCCCAGCGCATTGCCTTCTTTTGCCGTCCAGTAGCGGTCAAAGATATGTGGCAATTGCTCGGGTGCTATGCCCTTGCCCGAATCCCGTACGCTGAAGACGATGTCATCGCCGTTGGACATGGCTGCCACGCCGATCTTGCCTTGCGCCGGGGTGAATTTGATCGCATTGCCGATCAGGTTGGACAGTACCTGGAACAGCCGCTCGGGGTCGGCGTTGATCCTCAGGTCGGGTTCGGCGTGGAAGGTCAGTTCCACGGCCTTGTCCAGCGCCAGCGGCGCGAGCAGCGACAATGCCTCTTCAAAAATCTGACTCACATCCAGCGGTTGCGGGCTGATGGTGTAGCGCCCGGCCTCAATTTTCGAGGTGTCCAGCAAGTCATCCAGCAGCACGCTCATACGGCTGCTGGCCTGTTGCATGGTATCGATGGCCGAGGTGATGCGTCGCGACGTATGCGGGCCGTCGCTGCTGAAGGCCTTTTGCATCATGCCGCAGAGCATCGAAATGATGGTCATGGGGTTGCGCAGGTCGTGGGAGACCACCGCCACCAGCTCGTCGCGTGCGCGCACGGCCTGCTGTTCGCGCAGCACCTGGCGCGACAAGTCGTTTTCCAGGGCCGAGCGGCGCAGGTCATTGGCCGCAAACAGGTCGCCGTGGCTCCACTGGGTGGAGATGCCGTCCATCTCGACCTTCCAGATTTCAAACGAGGTGCGCGGGCTCAGGCGCAGGCCGTTGCTGCCGGCTTCCAGGTTCAGCGGTTTATTGGGGTCGCCGCTCCACTGGATGCTTTCTTTGACTTCACTGCGAAACCACAGCACGGCGTTGTCCACAGGTTTGGGCAGGGTCATGGCCAACAAGCCGCTGGCGATGTCCTTGTACTGCGCCGCCGGGGCATACAGGGCGCTGAGATTGTGGCTGGAGAAGACCGGCTGAGCGCTGTCCTTGAACCATTGGTAGAGCCCGCGAATATCCTCTGAAGACGGGCACTGACCATAACGGTGCAGCACCTTGTCCTCCAGAATGGCCACGCCGCTGGCACCGGTCAGTGCCATCAATGCTTCAGGCATCTGTGCCAGGCCATCAAACACGGTTTCGGTGCTTTGCACCATGGCCGCGTTCAGGCTCACCAGGGCAGCCATTTTGGCTTCCCGTTGGCGGCTGATTTCCAGGGTTTGCAGGGCGCTGATTTGCAGGGAAAGTACCTGGCCGATGGTTTGGCAGGCCATGCGCAGTTCATGGGGCACATGCAGCGTTTGGCGATGGCCGCAGCTAATCAGGCCCCACAGGCGTTCGCCGTCCATCAGCGAGATGCTCATGGAGGACAGCACGCCCATGTTCTTCATGTACTGGCAGTGAATCGGCGAAACGCTGCGCAAAACAGCCCCGCTCAGGTCCAGTGCCTCACCGGTGTCTGGGCGCAGTGTGGGGATCAGCGGTACTGGCTGGTAATCGGCATCGGGAATGATGCGTAGCCAGTGGGTGCGGTAAAGCTCGCGGGCTTGCTCCGGGATATCGGAGGCAGGGAAAAACATGCCGTTGAACAATTCCATCGCGGGCGAGGAGGCTTCCGCGATGACCTGGCCGTGGCCTTCGTCCTGGAAGCGATAGATCAGTACCCGGTCGTAGCCCGTCAACGCCTGAATCTCGCGAACGCAAATTTCATACAGCGCGGGGAGTGATTTGGCGCTTTGCAGGCGTTGCAGCATGCGGCTCAGATTGCGCACTTTGTTCATCGTGCTGTGGATTTCTGATGCGTCGGGCTTGAGCTCAAGCTCCAGCACCAGGATGTCCTTGTCCCGATGCAGCAGGCCTTCGTATTCGCGACCTAGGAGGTTAAGGGCCAATGGCGGTGCATCGGCCAGGGTGGCGTAGACGGCGGCCTGTTGTATGGCATTGGCGGCTTCGGAACCGCTCAGGGCGGCCAGTGGCAGGCCCAGCAGCGACTCAGCACTAATGCCGAACATGGCCTGAACATTGGCACTGACCTGCTGGATCTGCAGCCCGGGTTCCGACAGCGTCACCAGCAAGCCGTGGGGCTGGATCGCCCCAGGAAAGCGAATGGGTTCATCAGCACAATTGGCCAGCAAGCGTTCAAAGGCTTGAGGGTCCAGTGGATTCATAACAAAACCTCCTGACGTTCGAGCCATTGCTCGAAACAGCTAAACGTAGAGCGGGCAGCCTGTACGGCTTCGCCTCGTGCTTGAGCATCGAGGGGCACGCTGCCCAGAAAATCCATGAATGCCTTCCATTGCCGCCCGGTGTCTGTGCCGTAAACGTAAAGAAAAGCGCAGCCGTTGTGTGCTTCCAGGCCCAGTCGTTCCGACATCTGCTTGCGCAGCACGTTGCCACCCAGGGTGGCACCTTCCAGCACATACAGCACGCCCAGCAGGGAAGCAGGGCTGTGCAGCGCGGGGAGGGTGTCGCACAGCGCAAGGGGCTGAACGCTTACACCCAGTGCCTGCAAATCCTGACGCAGCGTGGGGGTCTTGAGCCGCAGATGCAGGTCAAACCCCTCCACCGTCCAGGGGCTGTGCAACAGTCGGTTTTCCAGCTCGTGATAGAAGCCGTAGTAAGCGCTCATCAGGCGCTTGTAGCATTCCAGGTCGAGCGTGTCGCTGAAGAACGGCAGGCGCTTTTCAAGGGCTACATGGCGTGTATGCGTGCCAGCGCGCAGCTCGTGCAGAACGGGCGATACCGCTGATAAAAGTTGGTCTTGTGGCATGCCTTGTAAGAGGGCTCTCTGTGTGCGCGTTGAGATGGCGCTCATGACTGTAGGAGGTCATGGCATTAAAAAAGTGCAATTAATTTGCCACAAAACCGGGCAGATCGGGGTTGGGCATGGGGGTGCCTGCAAGGACTTTTCTATTGCAGGCAGTGCCCTTGACGATGTGGATCATTGTTCGCAGGTGTTAGCCTCGACCAGCGCCTGCTCACGGTCGAGTTCGGCACGCAATTCGTCTTCTGTGGGCAGAACCAGGCTGTATTTGCTGGCGAATAATTGTTCGTTGCCATGCAGTACCGAGTAGCGCACGACCGAAGCATCCTTCTGCGCACAGAGAATAATGCCTACGGTCGGGCTGTCTTCGGAACCACGCTTGAGGTCGTCGTAGAGGCGTACATACATATCCATCTGGCCGATGTCCTGATGAGTGAGTTCCCCGCGTTTCAAGTCGAAGATCACAAAGCACTTGAGCAGGTAGTTGTAGAACACCAGGTCCACATAAAAGTCTTTGCTTTCGGTGCTGATGCGCTGTTGTCGGGCGACAAAGGCAAAGCCTTTGCCCAGCTCCAGCAGAAAGCCTTGCAGGTGGTTGATCAGTGCTTGCTCCAGACCCGTTTCGAGCAGCCCGGCGGCAGTCGGCATACCCAGGAACTCCAGCAGCACCGGGTCGCGCACAAATTCACGAGGGCTTTTGTTCAGCGGGGCCAGGTTACTGGCCGCTTCCTGCTGGAGTACGGGGCGGTCCTGGCTAACCAGCAAGCGTTCGTAATACAACGTACCGATTTGCCGCTCCAGGGCGCGGGTAGACCAGTTCAGCGTGGCGGCTTCGTTCATGTACCACTGGCGTGTATGCTCGCTTTCGACCCGTAAGAGGGTGCGGTAGTGGGTCCAGCTCAATTCGGTACGCACTGCGTTCCAAATTGGAAACGCCTGATAAAACCCCCGCATATGCCGAAGGTTGCGCTCATCAAAGCCTTTGCCAAACTCAGCCGTCAGGGCCTTGGCCAGCGTTGGCAAAAGCTGCTTGCCATATTCGGCTCGCGCCGCGCCGGCTTGTTCGTACTCAATGATATGCCGGCCCATGTTCCAGCAGGTTTGCACTTGTAGCGTATCCACCATGCGCAGGGCTGTTTGCCGGGAGTGGCGGATCAACTCGCTCAAGGAACTGAGCAAGGGGCTTAAATCAGTATCGGGTGTGTTGATGCGAGGAGGTGGGTTCATGGCAAGTGCCGCGCATTGACCAAAAGGGATACTGAGAATGTCACTGCCATTTTGTATTGGCAGTTGGTTTTTTGCGGGAAGCGTCTTAAATGTAAAGATGAAAATTACCGGCCATAAGTGAGGTGCTCATGCTCGAATTACGCCCAAATTGCGAATGCTGTGATTGCGACCTGCCTCCTGATTCGGCACAAGCGCGGATTTGCTCATTCGAGTGCACCTTTTGCGCGACCTGTACGGAGCAGAAATTGGGCGGGCTTTGCCCTAACTGCGGAGGGGAGTTGATGGTGCGTCCGCGAAGGCCGACCAACAAGCTGGCAAACAATCCGCCGTCGGGTGTGCGGGTGTTCAAGCCTGAAGGGTGTGCTGCCCGTTGATGGTATGAGGTGGAGTCAGTCAGACCCATTTGTGGTGCCTGCATCGCGAGCAAGCCCGCTCCCACAATGGCCCTGTCGGCATCCTGTGTTGTGAGCTTGGCAAAACCTGTGGGAGCGGGCTTGCTCGCGATAGGGGCGACGCGGGTTTTCAAGGGGTGTGGCTGAGCACCTGGCCCGGCACATCTACGCTCAATTCCCCTTGTTGCAACCATTGCAAGGCAATCGGCCATAGGCTGTCCTGAAAGCGGCTATGGAAAAACGCGAAATGACCTATGGCTGTTTCGCCAATATCCTGCGGCTTGATGCGCAGATGCATCTGCGGGCTGGCGCTGAAGTAGCTCAGTAATCGGTCGATGGCCGCCACGGTGCCGAAGGGGTCGTCGGTGAAGCTGATGGCGAGGGTTCTGGCGGTAACGTCGGCAAAGGGCAGGGCAACAAGGCTGCGTGCGCTGGGGAGCTTTTCGTAGCGCGAACTGAAGGCGCCCCAGTCCTTGACCACCCCCGCCGGGGTATCTTCGAGCCAGCCCAGGCGCTTGCCGGGGAAGTAGCCACACACACGGGTCAGCAATGGCATGACCCCGTGCCATTTGGCGAGCATCTGCCAGCGTTGTGCGGGCGCGTAGTCGCGCCAGTGGGCAAATTGTGCACCCACGGTCAGCAGATGGCGAATAGCCTGCCCGGACGCCGCCAGGCCTGCTGCGCAGCCGCCAAAGCTATGGCCAACCACATCGACCGGCTGGCCGGGGTATTCGCGCAGGGCGCGCTTGAGCATGGCGTCTGTGTCCAGCGCGCCCCAGTCTGACCAGGTGGCTGCAAAACCGCGCAACGATCCGCAGCGTGAGGCCCCGATGCCGCGATAATCGAACAGCATCACGTCCATGCCATGGCTGAACAGGTACTGGGCAAAACGCGAATAATACTGGCAGCGCACCGAGGTGGCGGCGTTGATGACCACCACGGCACGGGTGCTGTCTGGCAAGGGGTGGCGCCATTCGAAACCGCCCAGCAGGTATCCGTCAGCAGCAGGTTCGGTGAACGACCGGCTGACGGGCTCGAGCAGGGCTGCTGTCAGTGCGCGCTCCGGGCGTTGCGTTCTGTCAGCAGCCGTGAAGCTTCGACGTAGGCTTTCTGGAATGCCGGGGTTTCAATCCAGGCCACGGCGCTGTCTTCATCGTCGCCATGTACGGCAATGCGGTATTCGATCAACAGGCCCATCAGGAAGTCGGTGGCCGGCTCTTCCTCTTCTTCCGAGATCACCAGTTCCAGTACCGGGTACTGCAGGAATACCGCGCACATGGTTTGCAAGTTGATGGCTTCGCCGGCTTTCATGGCCTGGAACAGGTCATCGTAATCAGCGGGGTCAAAACCGTTGTCGAGGATGTCCTGGAAGTTGAAGGTACTGAGGTCGATTTTCACGTCATCGAACGGGTTGTCGATCAGGGAACCAGCCGAGGCTTTGGCCGGTTTGCCCACGCGATTCTGCTTGGCCTTGGTTTTGGCCCGCTGCGCGTTTTTTTGCTGCTTTTTTGGCGATGACATGAAAGTGTGTCCTTTGCAGGCTGATGAGAGGATTGAACCCCATCTCTTTGCAATCGCCAAGAGAGGTGGCGCCGCCGGGTATAAATAACGGCCAAAAAAAAACCCGCACTAGGCGGGTTTTCTTTGTTTTG
>Ga0302347_1002604_pt1 | contig 17819 bp, 17 predicted proteins | sample PhyWR1_FD_202178 | JGI IMG/M metagenome (GOLD analysis project Ga0302347, IMG submission 202178) | Leaf surface microbial communities from wheat plants in UC Gill Tract Community Farm, Albany, California, United States - DLSL W.R1 (v2)... | ecosystem: Host-associated > Plants > Phyllosphere >...
TACCAACAAAGCCGCCCGCGAAATGAAAGAGCGTGTCGGTACCCTGCTCAAAAAGGGTGAAGGCCGCGGCTTGACGGTATGCACGTTCCACAACCTGGGCCTCAATATCATCCGCAAGGAGCACGCGAGGCTGGGTTACAAGCCCGGCTTCTCGATCTTTGACGAGGCTGACGTCAAGGCGCTGATGGCCGACATCATGCAAAAGGAATATTCGGGCGACGACGGGGTCGACGAAATCAAGAACATGATCGGCTCGTGGAAAAACGACCTGATCCTGCCGCCCCAGGCTCTGGAAAACGCGCGCAACCCCAAGGAGCAGACGGCAGCCATCGTCTACACCCACTACCAGCGCACGCTCAAGGCCTACAACGCGGTGGACTTTGACGACCTGATCCTGCTGCCGGTCAAGCTGTTCGAAGAACATGCCGACATTCTGGAAAAGTGGCAGAACAAGGTGCGTTACCTGCTGGTGGACGAATATCAGGACACCAACGCCAGTCAGTATCTGCTGGTCAAATACCTGATCGGCAAGCGCAACCAGTTCACCGTGGTAGGTGACGACGACCAGTCGATCTACGCCTGGCGCGGCGCTCGCCCGGAAAACCTGATGCTGCTCAAGGATGATTACCCGTCCTTGAAAGTGGTGATGCTGGAGCAAAACTACCGCTCCACCAGCCGTATTCTGCGCTGCGCCAATATCCTGATTGCCAACAACCCGCACGAGTTTGAAAAGCAGTTGTGGAGCGAGATGGGCCACGGCGACGAAGTGCGGGTGATCCGCTGCCGCAACGAAGACGCCGAAGCCGAGCGAGTGGCCGTCGAAATCCTCACCCTGCACCTGCGCACCGATCGACCGTACAGCGACTTCGCGATCCTGTACCGCGGGAACTATCAAGCCAAACTGATCGAATTGAAGCTGCAGCACCATCAGATCCCGTACCGTTTGTCGGGCGGCAACAGCTTCTTCGGACGTCAGGAAGTTAAAGACCTGATGGCTTACTTCCGCCTGATCGTAAACCCGGATGACGATAACGCCTTCCTGCGCGTAATCAACGTCCCACGTCGCGAGATCGGTTCGACTACCCTGGAAAAGCTGGGTAACTACGCGACCGAGAGAAAAATCTCGATGTATGCCGCCACCGATGAAATCGGCCTGGGCGAACATCTGGACGCACGCTTCACTGACCGCCTGGTACGTTTCAAGCGCTTTATGGACCGTGTACGTGAGCATTGCTCGGGCGAAGACCCGATTGCAGCGCTGCGCAGCATGATCATGGACATCGACTACGAAAACTGGCTGCGCACCAACAGCTCCAGCGACAAGGCGGCGGACTACCGCATGTCCAATGTCTGGTTTTTGGTCGAGGCGTTGAAAAACACCCTCGAAAAAGACGAAGACGGCGCCATGACCATCGAGGAAGCCATCGGCAAACTGGTGCTGCGCGACATGCTCGAGCGCCAGCAGGAAGAGGAAGACGGTGCCGAAGGCGTGCAGATGATGACCTTGCACGCCTCCAAGGGTCTGGAATTTCCCTACGTGTTCATCATGGGCATGGAAGAAGAAATCCTCCCGCACCGCTCCAGCATTGAAGCAGACACCATTGAAGAAGAACGGCGCCTGGCCTATGTGGGCATTACCCGTGCCCGTGAGACGCTGGCATTCACCTTTGCCGCCAAGCGTAAACAGTACGGCGAGATCATTGACTGTGCGCCGAGCCGTTTCCTGGATGAGTTACCCCCGGACGATCTGGCCTGGGAAGGCAACGATGACACCCCCACCGAAGTTAAAGCGGTTCGCGGCAATACAGCACTGGCTGATATACGCGCGATGCTAAAACGCTAAAATCGACTATTTTTTACTCTACCTTCAGCGCAAAAGCGCTATTTGAGGACGTTACGTTGGAAGCACTGCACAAGAAAATTCGCGAAGAAGGCATCGTGCTTTCCGATCAGGTTTTGAAAGTCGACGCCTTTTTGAACCATCAGATCGATCCTCAGCTGATGAAGGAAATCGGCGACGAGTTCGCGCGTTTGTTCAAGGATTCGGGCATCACCAAGATCGTCACTATCGAAGCATCGGGTATCGCCCCTGCTGTGATGACTGGCTTGAACTTGGGTGTACCTGTGATTTTTGCGCGTAAGCACCAGTCCCTGACCCTGACTGAAAACCTGCTGTCGGCCACGGTGTATTCGTTCACCAAGCAGACTGAAAGCACCGTTGCGATTTCCCCGCGCCACCTGCAAAGCAGCGACCGCGTGCTGGTGATCGACGACTTCCTGGCCAATGGCAAGGCCTCGCAAGCGCTGATTTCGATCATCAAGCAAGCTGGCGCCACCGTGGCCGGTCTGGGCATCGTGATCGAGAAGTCGTTCCAGGGCGGCCGTGCCGAGCTGGATGCACAGGGCTACCGCGTTGAATCCCTGGCCCGGGTCAAATCCCTGGCGGGCGGTAAAGTGACCTTTATCGAGTAACCCTTTCAGTCCGTAGCAGCTGCCGAGGCACGAAGGCTGCGCCGCCGAACGCAGCCTGGCGGCAGCTGCTACGAAAGGCGCGTCAATTGCTTTTCGCGGTTGCCTGCAGCCCTGCCAGCAGCAAACGCTGGTACAGCTCATCGCGCAACCCGTCGGGTTGTGCGAGCTGCATGCGCTCCAGGTGTTCGGGGAATGCCTGGGGCGAAGGCGCGTCCAGCGTAGCCTTGCCCAGTTGGTACATCTGCGTGAGCTTGAATTTGCTTTTAAGCCAGTTCAACGCTCGCAGCAGGTCTTGCTCCTGCGCGCTGAAATCACTGCCCAGCGGGTATTCCGGGAACAAATGCGGGTGCCGGTCGGCGATCTCCTGCAAACGCTGCGGGCTGTTGTCGGCAAAACGTGGATCAAGGCGAAAGTCCTTGGGCAGCTTGCCCATCAGTTGTGCCTGGGTGGTCAGTTCGGTCTGGAAGCGCGAATCGGTGATGTTGAGCAGCGCCTCGATGACTTTGCTGTCGGTTTTGCCGCGCAAATCAGCAATCCCGTATTCGGTGACCACAATGTCGCGCAAATGCCGCGGGATGGTGCAGTGACCGTATTCCCAGACAATATTGGAACTTACATCACCGCCCGACTCTCGCCAACTGCGCAACATGATCACCGAGCGTGCGTCATGCAGGGCATGGCCCTGGGCAACAAAGTTGTATTGCCCGCCGACCCCGCTCAGCACCCGGCCGTCTTCGAGCTGATCAGCCACGGCGGCACCGAGCAAGGTCACGGTGAATGCGCTGTTGACGAAGCGCGCATCACGCCGTTGCAGGCGTTTCAACTCTTCCTGGCCGTATAATTCGTTGATATAGCTGATGGCGGTCATATTGAATTCAAGGCGCTTGCTGTGGGGCAACTCCCTTAGCCGCTGGTAAAAATCGCGGGGGCCGAGGATAAAACCGCCGTGGATGCTGACCCCGTCACCCTGCAAGCTTTCATCCAGGGTGCCCGCATTGGCCTGGGCTTGCCTGTCGGCATCGGGGTAGACCTTGCGTCGCACAATCCCGGCATCGGCCAGCACCATCAGGCCGTGGACAAACATCTCGCTGCAACCATACAGGCCCCGGGCAAATGGCTCGACGCCACCTTGTTGCTCGATCAGCGTGCGCCACTGGGTGATATCGATAGCGTCGAGCAGGTCGCGGTAGCCCTCGTTATCACCCTGGCGTGCGAGCAGGGCTGCACTCAGGGCATCACCCATCGAGCCAATGCCGATCTGCAGGGTGCCGCCGTCGCGTATCAGGGTGCTGGCATGCAGGCCGATCATATGGTCTTGCAGATTGACCGGCATGCTGGGCGTTGAAAACAACGTAGTGTGCTCATCTTCGTCAATCAACAAATCAAAATCGTCGATACTCAGCTCCGAGTCGCCGGGCATATAAGGCAGGTCACCATGTACCTGGCCCAGTATCAGAATGGTCTCCCCCGCCGCACGCCGCTTGGCAATCATGGGCAACAAATCGAGGGTGATATCCGGGTTGCAGCTCAGGCTCAGACGCGCGGTATCCTCGGGGTGTCGAGCAACCAGTTGGGCCACCAGGTTCAGGCCGCTGGCATTGATGTCGCGGGCCGCGTGACTGTAATTGCTGCTGACGTAATCCTGCTGGGCAGGCGGGCTGTTGAGCAAACTGCCCGGCTGCAAAAAGAACTGCTCGACGTGGATGTTGGTGGGCATGCTGTTGTGAAGCAGGTCGGCCAGGTAATCCAGCTCAATGTAATCGCCAAATACCCGCTCGACAAAAGGCTCCAGAAACAACCGTTGCAGTCCGTCCCCAAGTGGGGGGCGGCCCAGACTCAAAGCGGTATAGATCGTCAGTTGGCGTTCGGGCAGCTGCCTGATCCGCTGATACAGCGCATTGACGAAGCGGTTGGCCTTGCCCAAGCCCAGCGGCAGGCCAAGGTGAATATGCATCGGTAATCGCGCCAGCACATCATCGACTGCGCGTTCGATCGAACAGGACTGCACCATCTGATCCTCCTTATCCAGTCTTGAATATAGACGTGATAGCGCAGAGGACGCGGACGAGCTCAAATTTCGGGCACAAAAAAGCCGCCCATCAGCGGCTTTTTCAGAGAAGGTCGGGTTATTTCAAACCGGACATTTTCTCGATGGCGCCTTTTAGCTCTTCATCGGTACAGGTCATGCAAGTGCCTTTTGGCGGCATGGCGTTGATACCGGTGATGGCTTTGGCCAGGATGCCATCAAGGCCGCCCTGATGATCGGCGCGCTCTTTCCAGGCCGCGGTGTCACCGATTTTCGGTGCGCCCAACAAGCCGGTGCCGTGGCAAGCACTGCAGTGCTTGGCAATAATGTCGTCGGGGGTCATGCCACCGCCGCCGCCCACCGAGGCTGCTACGTCCATCCCTTTGCATTCTTGCCCTTGAACACAGACCTTACCCACTGGCTCAAGACGTTTTGCGATGTCATCGTTCGTTGCTGCCTGAGCGTTGACTGCCCATAGGGCCACTACTGCTGCTGGTACGGCCAGCATTTTCATAATTAGGTTCACGCGTTCACCCTCAATGGTGGCTATTCACGCCCACAACCACGGTTTCGCGGGCGGCGAAAGTATAACGGTTAGCCCGCCTCTCTGAAACAACCCTAAAGACAAAGGGGGAATAGAGCTGGCGAAATGCATCTACGGGTGCCTCTGCAAGCAGACAGGGCGCCTCTGTTCTTAGAAATTCGCCGGGGTGGCTGCGCTGATTAGTCGCGCCGCGACGTCGAACGGATTACGAAAGCGGTGTGGTTTGGAGCTTTCGAAATAATAGCTGTCACCGGCTTCCAGCACGAAGGTCTCAAGACCCACGGTTAACTCTAGGCGACCTTCCACCAAAATCCCGGTTTCTTCGCCTTCATGAGTCAGCATTTCGTCCCCGGTATCGGCACCCGGTGGATAAATCTCGTTGAGAAAGGCAATGGCCCGGCTCGGATGTGCCTTGCCCACCAGTTTCATGGTCACCGCACCGTCGGAAATGTCGATCAGCTCATTGGCTTTGTAGACAATTTGAGTTGGGTTTTCTTGAAGGATTTCTTCGGAAAAAAACTCGACCATGGACATGGGGATGCCACTCAGCACTTTTCGCAGGGAGCTTATGGACGGGCTCACGCTGTTCTTTTCGATCATCGAAATGGTGCTGTTGGTGACGCCCGCGCGCTTGGCGAGTTCACGCTGCGACAGGCCTTTGAGTTTGCGGATGGATTGCAGTCGTTCACCGACGTCCAATGCGGGAGCCTCCTGGGGGTCAGATTCGGGTCGAGAAGCCGCCATCATGGCGATAGCGTTCAGTATTTACAACACTTCGACTTCAAACCCGGACGCCCATTCGCCCCCGCATATTGGATACAACCCATCAGTTACCGGAATAGAGCCGTGGAACGCGTTTGAGGTTGCAGAAAATCTGGTAAGGAATGGTATCTGCTGCAGTGGCCACTTCGCTGGCGAGAATGTTTTTACCCCACAACTCGACCGTCGAACCCAGGCCCGCTTGCGGCACATCGGTGAGGTCGATGCACAGCATGTCCATCGACACACGACCCAGCAACTGGCTGCGCACACCGTCCACAAATACCGGGGTACCGGTGGGAGCCTGGCGCGGGTAGCCGTCGGCATAACCCATGGCCACCACGCCGATTCGCATGGGTTTTGGGGTGATGAACCTGGCACCGTAGCCCACTGGCTCACCGGCGGGCAGTTCGCGCACGCAGATCACTTTGGACTCCAGGGTCATCACCGGTTGCAAGCGAGAGGCAGTGGCCTGTGGCTCGTCAAATGGCGAGCTGCCATACAACATCAAGCCCGGGCGTACCCAATCACTTGGCACGCGTGGCCAGCCGAGTACGGCCGGCGAGTTGCGCAAGCTGATTTCTGCCGTCAAATCGGCGCGAGCGCCGAGGAACACAGCAACCTGCTCTACGCTTCGAGTGCAATCGAGCTCATCGGCGCGGGCAAAATGGCTCATCAGCACGATTTTCGCCACATTGGCACTGGCCTGCAGACGCTGGTAAGCGGCCTTGTAATCGTTGGGGTGCAAGCCAACGCGGTGCATGCCACTGTCCAGTTTCAGCCACACATGGATGGGTTTGGCGAGTCGGGCCTGCTCGATGGCATCAAGCTGCCACAGCGAATGCACCACACACCAAAAGTCATGTTCGACGATCAGTGGCAGTTCATCCGCTTCAAAAAAACCTTCCAGCAGCAGGATTGGCGCGCGAATACCGGCGGCGCGCAGTTCCAGTGCTTCTTCAATACAGGCCACGGCAAAACCGTCAGCCTCGGCCTCAAGAGCCTGGGCGCAGCGCACGGCACCGTGGCCGTAGGCATCGGCCTTGATCACAGCAAGGGCCTTGGCCCCCGTGACTTCACGGGCCAGTTGGTAATTGTGACGCAGGGCTTGGAGGTCGATCAGGGCACGGGCTGGGCGCATGGCGGCGGGCTTCTAACGGCAAAAGAATAAAAAACGGTGCACACCCGCAGCGTGAACTGCGTGCTGCACCGCAAGAGGGACTGTTACGTGATCAAAAAACTTACGGCAATGCTGCCACAACAGACAGTTCAACCAGGATTTCGGGCTCGCACAGCTTGGCCTCGACAGTTGCGCGGGCCGGCGCTACACCCTTGGGCAGCCATTGGTCCCAGACGCTGTTCATGCCGGCAAAGTCGGCATCGATGTCTTTGAGGTAAATAGTGACCGACAGGATACGGCTTTTATCGGAGCCCGCCAGGTCCAGCAAATGCTCGATATTGGCCAGTGTTTCACGGGTCTGTTGCTCGACCCCGGCGTTCATGTCGTCGCCGACTTGCCCGGACAGGTAGACAGTGCCGTTATGGGTAACGATCTGGCTCATGCGTTCATTGGTGAGCTGGCGCTGGATTGCCATGTTTTGCAGTCTCCTGGTGGTTGCCGTAGCGGGAAATATCAAGGCCTTCGGCGCTGATTTGCGGGGTCTTTTTGGCCATTACGTCCGCGAGGAAACGACCGGAACCGCAGGCCATGGTCCAACCCAGTGTGCCATGCCCGGTGTTCAGGAACAGGTTTTTGAACGGGGTTGCGCCCACAATCGGCGTGCCGTCCGGGGTGGTCGGGCGCAGGCCGGTCCAGAAACTGGCCTGGCTCAGATCACCGCCCTGAGGATAAAGGTCGTTGACGATCATCTCCAGGGTTTCGCGTCGGCGCGGGTTCAGCGACAGGTCAAAACCGGCGATTTCAGCCATGCCGCCAACGCGAATGCGGTTGTCGAAACGGGTGATCGCGACCTTGTAGGTCTCATCGAGAATGGTCGAGGTCGGTGCCATGTCCGAATTGGTAATCGGAATGGTCAGCGAGTAGCCCTTGAGCGGGTAAACCGGCGCCTTGATGCCCAGTGGCTTGAGCATTTGCGGCGAGTAGCTGCCCAGTGCCAGTACGTAACGGTCGGCGGTTTCGAGTTTGCCGTCGATCATCACGCCATTGATGCGATCACCTGCGTAGTCCAGACGCTGGATATCCTGGCCGAAGCGGAACTCAACACCCAGGTTTTTGGCCATTTCAGCCAGGCGGGTGGTAAACATCTGACAGTCGCCAGTCTGGTCATTGGGCAGGCGCAGGGCGCCGGCCAAAATGTCGGTCACGCTGGCCAGTGCGGGCTCAACCCGGGCAATACCGGCACGGTCGAGCAGTTCGAACGGTACACCGGATTCTTTCAGGACAGCGATGTCCTTGGCGGCGCCATCGAGCTGGGCCTGAGTGCGGAACAGTTGTGTGGTGCCGAGGTTACGGGCTTCGTAGGCAATACCCGTTTCGGCGCGCAGTTCGTCGAGGCAGTCACGGCTGTACTCGGACAGGCGAACCATGCGCTCCTTGTTCACGGCATAGCGGCTGGCGGTGCAGTTGCGCAGCATCTGTGCCATCCACAGGTACTGATCAATGCTGGTCGTGGCCTTGATGGCCAGAGGTGCGTGGCGTTCGAGCAACCACTTGATCGCCTTGAGCGGCACGCCCGGTGCAGCCCACGGCGAAGCGTAGCCCGGGGACACCTGGCCCGCGTTGGCAAAGCTGGTTTCCATTGCAACGGCTGGCTGACGGTCCACGACAACCACATCAAAACCGGCTCGGGCCAGATAATAGGCGCTGGCAGTACCAATAACGCCGCCACCCAATACCATAACTCGCATATTCATTCCCTCATCGCGGCCAGCCGCAGACGTTTATTGTTCGATGCAAAGATGAGCGCAGTATATGAAGCATTGAGCAGTGGTATTCACTGTATAAGAAGCTATATTTGGCGACAATTCTCGGGCATAACCCTTTTCACGGAGGAGAATCTCCTATGCGTACAAATCATCAAACAAAGCGTGAATTGGACAAGATAGATCGCAACATTTTGCGCATCCTCCAGGTCGATGGCCGCATCTCGTTTACCGAGCTGGGAGAGAAGGTTGGGTTGTCGACCACTCCCTGTACAGAACGAGTGCGCAGGCTGGAACGGGAAGGGATCATCATGGGCTACAACGCCCGGCTGAACCCGCAACATTTACAGGGCAGCCTGCTGGTATTTGTGGAAATCAGCCTGGACTACAAATCAGGCGATACCTTTGATGAATTCCGACGCGCCGTGTTGAAGTTGCCCCATGTGCTGGAGTGTCATCTGGTGTCGGGGGACTTCGACTATCTGGTGAAGGCGCGGATCAGCGAGATGGCTTCTTACCGCAAGCTGCTGGGTGACATCTTGCTCAAGCTGCCCCACGTGCGTGAGTCCAAAAGCTATATCGTGATGGAAGAAGTCAAAGAGAGCCTGAATCTGCCGATTGCAGATTGACGGCTTTCCCTTAGAGGGGCTGCGCAGACCGGCTTTTGCCTTTAGTCCCCTCTCCCTCCGGGAGAGGGTCAGGGTGAGGGGGCTCTTGATCTAGACCAGCACCTGCCGCGTACTGGCGATGTATTCATGCACCAGCTTCTCTGCGCTGGGGTGAATCATCTCTACCGGGCGTCGGCCGTTGGGGCACGGCAAGGTGGGGGTAGTGCCAAACAACCGACAGATCAATGGCCGCTCTTCATACACCGTGCAGCCATTGGGCCCCAGATGCACACAGTTCAGCTCATCCATTGCTGCTTCTTGTTCGGCAGCCGTCTTGCGCGGCAAGCGGGCCATTTCTTCGGATGAAGTGGTCACAGGCCCGCAGCAGTCATGGCAACCCGGCACGCATTCGAACGAGGGGATTTGCTGCCTGAGAAAGCGGATCTTGTGACTGTTACAGCTCATCCAGAACGTACCGATTGAGAAAAGGCCGCAGAGTCTGCCTGAAAACCCCTGCCCTAGACAGGGCCATTCGGCTGTTCTTGCCCCACGGGAATGGCACGGCTTATGCTCCGTCAAATTTTCCAAACATCAATAATCAGGATTACGCACATGAACGCCCCTGTTCAGCGCAGCCAGCACACCGCTTCTTATTACGCCGCCAGCAGCCTGCCACAACCCGATCATCCGGTGTTGCAGGGCGAGCTGGTAGCGGATGTGTGTGTGGTGGGCGGTGGCTTTTCCGGCCTGAATACGGCGCTGGAGCTGGCCGAGCGCGGCATGAGCGTGGTCTTGCTGGAAGCGCACAAGATCGGTTGGGGCGCCAGCGGGCGCAATGGCGGGCAACTGATTCGCGGGGTCGGCCATGGTCTCGAGCAGTTTGAAGGCATCATCGGCAAGGACGGTGTGCGGCAAATGAAGCTGATGGGGCTGGAGGCGGTGGAAATCGTGCGCCAGCGCGTCGAGCGTTTCAATATTGCCTGTGACCTGACCTGGGGCTATTGCGACCTGGCCAACAAACCCCGTGACCTTGAAGGTTTTGCTGAAGAGGCCCAGGAGCTGCGCGATCTGGGTTATCGCCATGAAACCCGTCTGTTGCAGGCCAACGAAGTGCACAGCGTGGTGGGTTCGGATCGGTATGTCGGCGGCTTTGTCGATATGGGCTCGGGCCATTTGCACCCGCTGAATCTGGCGCTGGGCGAAGCAGCGGCCGCTGCGCAACTGGGTGTAAAGCTGTTTGAAAACTCCGCAGTAACCCGCATCGATTATGGCCCTGAAGTACGGGTGCACACGGCCCAGGGCTCCGTGCGGGCCAAAAGTCTGGTACTGGGCTGCAACGCCTATCTCAAGGACCTCAACCCGCAACTAAGCGGCAAAGTGCTGCCTGCGGGCAGCTACATCATTGCCACCGAGCCGTTGAGCGAAGCCCGGGCTCACGCCTTGCTGCCACAGAACATGGCCGTGTGCGACCAGCGCGTGGCGCTGGACTACTACCGTCTTTCGTCAGATCGGCGTCTGTTATTCGGTGGGGCCTGTCATTATTCCGGGCGTGATCCGCAGGATATTGCCGCGTACATGCGTCCTAAAATGCTCGAGGTGTTCCCGCATCTTAAAGACGTGAAAATCGACTACCAGTGGGGCGGCATGATCGGCATTGGTGCCAACCGCCTGCCGCAGATCGGCCGCCTGCAAGAGCATCCCAATGTGTATTACGCCCAGGCGTATTCAGGGCACGGGGTTAACGCAACCCACCTGGCGGGCAAGTTGCTGGCCGAAGCTATCAGTGGCCAGCACAGTGACGGTTTTGATCTGTTTGCCAAGGTCCCGCATATCACCTTCCCGGGTGGCAAATACCTGCGCTCGCCATTGCTGGCGCTGGGAATGCTGTGGCACCGGTTAAAAGAGCTGCGCTGATTCAAACCTGTAGCCGCTGCCGCAGGCTTGGCTACTAACGCCAAAACGGCTTGCAGCCTTCCTGCCGGGCCATTTCGCGGGTCAACCCCACATCGCGCAGCTGCTGTTCGTCCAGGTTCAGCAGCATCCGGCGGCTGCGAGCACGGTGGCAGAACAACCTCCAAAACCCAAGACCGGCCGGGGTGCTGGTGACTTGACGGGCTTCATGCTCAGCCAGTAATTGTTGGCTGTGCAGCGTCAGGCGCACATCGCTCAAACCATTCATCAGACAGCTCCTTTTGACTCGATTGCCATGAGTCAGCATGATGGCCGTGCGCTGGAAACCATGACAGATTCAGCAAAGTCTTTTTAAATACATACAGATCTGCCATTTCAGGCGCTGAATCCTTGGTTTACGCCCCATCTGTACTGGTCCACCCTTCGGGAGTTCTGCCATGACCCTTTATGTCAACCTCGCCGACCTGCTCGGTACGCGCATCGAGCAGGGCTTTTATCGCCCTGGCGACCGTTTGCCGTCGGTGCGGGCGCTAAGCGCCGAGCATGGTGTGAGCCTGAGTACGGTGCAGCAGGCGTATCGCTTGCTGGAGGACAATGGCCTGGCGTCGCCGCGGCCCAAGTCCGGGTACTTCGTGCCGATGGAGCGTGAGCTGCCCGCCCTGCCGGGCATGGGTAAACCTGCCCAGCGACCCGTGGAAATTTCACAGTGGGAGCAAGTGCTGGAACTGGTTCGCTCAGTGCCGCAAAAGGACGTGATCCAGTTGGGGCGCGGCATGCCGGACGTCACCACGCCAACCATCAAGCCGCTGTTGCGCAGCCTGGCGCAGATCAGCCGGCGTCTGGACTTGCCCGGTCTGTATTACGACAACGTCTACGGGGTACTCGGCCTGCGCGAGCAGGTGGCGCGGTTGTTGCTCGATTCGGGCTGCCAGTTGGGCGCAGAAGATCTGGTAATCACCACGGGCTGCCATGAAGCCTTGTCGTGCAGTATTCGAGCCGTGTGCGAACCGGGTGATATCGTCGCGGTCGACTCGCCAAGCTTTCATGGCGCCATGCAAACCCTCAAGGGCCTGGGGATGAAGGCCCTGGAGATCCCTACCGATCCGCTGACCGGCATCAGCCTCGAAGCCCTGGAACTGGCCCTGGAGCAGTGGCCGATCAAGGCTATCCAGCTCACCCCCAGTTGCAACAACCCACTGGGCTACATCATGCCCGAAGCCCGCAAGCGGGCGCTGGTGACCCTGGCCCAGCGTTTTGATGTGGCGATCATAGAAGACGATGTGTACGGCGAACTGGCCTACACCTATCCTCGCCCGCGAACCATCAAGTCCTTCGACGATGACGGTCGTGTCCTGCTGTGCAGTTCATTCTCCAAAACCCTGGCCCCCGGCTTGCGCGTTGGCTGGGTGGCGCCGGGGCGTTATCTGGAACGGGTGCTGCACATGAAATACATCAGCACCGGCTCTTGCGCACCGCAGCCGCAACTGGCGGTTGCCGACTTCCTGAAAAACGGTCATTTCGAGCCGCACCTGCGCAAAATGCGCAGCCAATACCAGCGCAATCGCGACCTGATGCTGGGCTGGATCAGCCGCTACTTTCCGCCCGGCACCCGTGCCAGCAGGCCCCAGGGCAGCTTTATGCTGTGGCTTGAGCTGCCTGACGGCTTCGACAGCCTGCGCCTCAACCGCATGTTGCTGGACCAGGGCGTGCAGATCGCGGTGGGCAGTATTTTTTCGGCTTCGGGCAAGTACCGTAATTGCTTGCGCATGAACTACGCTGCAAAGCCTACGCCGCAGATCGAAGAAGCGGTGCGCAAAGTGGGTATGGCAGCCAGTAAACTGCTGGCAGATACCGTTTAACTCCAGTGACGTCTGGCCCGAGGCTTTACCCGTTGAAATCACTTTGCGCATTGTTTTTAGTCGTCTTGCTGGGAGGCTGTGCCACGTTGGACGTACCCCGTGAACCCACCCAGGCGTTACCCGCCGCAGACTCGGCCTTTGGCCGCTCGATCCAGGCCCAGGCCGCGCCGTATCAAGGTCGCTCGGGGTTCAGGCTGCTGCCCAACAGCGGCGAAGCCTTCAGGGCCCGGGCCGAGTTGATTCGCAACGCGCAAACCAGCCTCGACCTGCAGTACTACATCGTCCACGACGGCTTGAGTACGCGCATGCTGATTGACGAATTGCTCAAGGCCGCAGATCGCGGCGTGCGTGTGCGTATCCTGCTCGATGACACCGCCAGTGATGGCCTGGACGATATCCTGGCCACCCTCGCCGCTCATCCCAATATCCAGATTCGCCTGTTCAACCCCCTGCAACTGGGCCGTGGAACGGGTGTAACCCGGGCGATGGGACGGCTGTTCAACCTCTCGCGCCAGCACCGGCGCATGCACAACAAACTCTGGCTGGCCGATAACAGTGCGGCGATCGTGGGCGGGCGCAATCTGGGCGATGAGTACTTCGATGCCAAGCCGGAGCTGAATTTTACCGATATCGACCTGCTTGGCGTCGGCCCGGTGGCCGAGCAGTTGGGGCACAGCTTCGATCAGTACTGGAACAGTGCCCTGAGCCAGCCGATTGGTGATTTTGTCTCCTCGCAACTCTCTGAGCAGGAGCTGGGCAAGGCGCGCAAACAACTGGAGACCTCGCTCAAGCGTGCGCAGCAACGCAACCCGGCGCTCTACCAGGAGCTGGCCTCATACGAAACCCGCCCGCAGCTCGACGTGTGGCGCAAGGAGCTGATCTGGGCCTGGAATCAGGCGCTGTGGGATGCTCCGAGCAAGGTGCTGGCCCGGGATGAGCCTGACCCGCATCTACTGCTGACCACACAACTGGCGCCGGAGCTGGTAGGCGTTAATCAGGAGCTGATTCTGGTTTCAGCCTACTTTGTGCCGGGTGAAACCGGGCTGGTGTACCTGACGGGCCGCGCCGATGCCGGGGTCGATGTACGTTTATTGACCAACTCCCTGGAGGCTACAGACGTGCCCGTGGTGCATGGCGGTTATGCACCCTATCGCAAGGCGCTGCTGGAGCATGGGGTCAAACTCTTCGAATTGCGACGCCAGCCGGGCAGCAGCGGTGGCAGTGGCCCGCACTGGTTCAAGCCCGGGATGAGTTCGGATTCGAGCCTGCACAGCAAGGCGATGATCTTTGATCGGCAAAAATCCTTTATCGGTTCATTCAATTTCGATCCGCGTTCAGGCTTGTGGAACACCGAAGTCGGCGTGCTGGTGGACAGCCCCGAGCTGGCCGCCGAGGCCCGCAAACTGGCGTTGCAGGGCATGGCCCCGGCCTTGAGCTATGAGCCGAAACTGGAGCAGGGCAAGATGGTCTGGGTGACCGAAGACAATGGCCAGTTGCACACTTTGCATCATGAACCGGGCAACTGGTGGCGCCGGCTCAATGCCTGGTTCAGCAAAAGTGTGGGGCTGGAAAAAATGCTCTGATTGGCGGCTGCCCTCTCCCCAACCCTCTCCCGGAGGGAGAGGGAGCTGATCGACGGCGATTCTATAGACGTATGCGACCAGCACGGCGAAACAAGTCGCCCGACGCATGTCTGTACTCCAATTATGTGGTGTAAAAACCATTGTGGGAGCGGGCTTGCTCGCGATGAAGGCACCGCGGTCTGTCAATCAGACCCGGTGCTGTCATCGCGGGCAAGCCCGCTCCCACAGGGTGTTGCATTTAGAGGATTACAGCTTGATCCAGGTGGACTTCAGCTCGGTGTATTTATCAAACGCGTGCAGAGACTTGTCACGGCCGTTGCCCGATTGTTTGAAGCCACCAAACGGCGCGGTCATGTCGCCGCCATCGTATTGGTTGACCCATACGCTACCGGCGCGCAGGGCCTTGGCGGTCAGGTGAGCCTTGGAGATATCGGCCGTCCAGACGGCTGCCGCCAAGCCGTATGGCGTGTCGTTGGCAATCTTGATGGCCTCTTCGGCACTGTCGAAGGTGATAACCGACAATACCGGCCCGAAGATTTCTTCCTGAGCGATTTTCATCGCATTGCTGACGCCGTCGAAAATGGTCGGTTCAACGTAGGTGCCGCCGGTTTCTTGCAGAATTTGATTACCGCCTGCTACCAGTTTTGCGCCTTCGCTATGGCCGGACTTGATGTACGACAGCACGGTGTTCATTTGCTGGGTATCCACCAGCGCGCCCACGGTGGTTTCCGGGTCCAGCGGGTTGCCGGGCTTCCAGCCCTTGAGGGCCTCGATCACCAGCGGCAGGAACTTGTCCTTGATCGAGCGCTCCACCAGCAGGCGCGAACCCGCGGTGCAAACTTCACCCTGGTTAAAGGCAATGGCGCTGGCAGCGGCTTCGGCAGCCGCTTGCAGATCCGGCGCATCAGCGAAAACGATGTTCGGGCTCTTGCCACCGGCTTCAAGCCAGATGCGCTTCATGTTGGACTCGCCAGCGTAGATCATCAGCTGCTTGGCGATTTTGGTCGAACCGGTAAACACCAGCGTATCGACGTCCATATGCAGGGCCAACGCCTTGCCGACCGTGTGGCCGTAGCCTGGCAGCACGTTGAAGACGCCCGCTGGAATGCCGGCTTCAACGGCCAGCGCAGCGATACGGATAGCCGTCAGAGGGGACTTTTCGGACGGCTTGAGGATGACCGAGTTACCGGTCGACAGGGCCGGGCCCAGTTTCCAGCAGGCCATCATCAGCGGGAAGTTCCACGGCACAATGGCAGCGACAACGCCCACCGGCTCGCGGGTTACCAAGCCCAGTTGGTCGTGCGGGGTGGCGGCGACTTCGTCGTAGATCTTGTCGATGGCCTCGCCGCTCCAGCTCAGCGCGCCGGCAGCACCGGGCACATCGATGTGCAGGGAGTCACTGATCGGCTTGCCCATGTCCAGGGTTTCAAGCAGGGCCAGTTCTTCGGCGTTTTGCTTGAGCAGGCCGGCAAAGCGGATCATTGCGGCTTTGCGCTTGGCCGGAGCCAGGCGGGACCAGACGCCGGACTCGAACGTCTTGCGGGCCACTTCCACGGCGCGCTGGGCGTCAGCGCTGTCGCAGCTGGCAACCTTACCCAGCAAACGGCCATCGACCGGGCTCAGACACTCGAACGTTTCATTGGAGACCGCATCGGTGTATTCACCGTTGATGAAGGCGCGACCTTCGATTTTCAGCTGTTGGGCCCGTTGTTCCCAGTCAGCACGCGTCAGGGTGGTCATTCGAGTGTCCTCCTCTTGTTGAAATGGAAGCGCCACCCTAAACCAGTGGCCCTGGAACTTTCAATATATTTGACACAGGTGGCGTAAACACCATGGCTTGTTCGTTTTAATAAACATAGACTTTAATTTTGCTGACCACACATGCCGCAATTTCGGGGGGATAACAAAGATGAGCATCGCAAGCGTAGTCGACTTCAGCACTGCCAATACCCAGGCTGAACGTTTTAGCCCGGCCCCGGAAAAGGTGCTTAAAGGCAACCCTGAGCAAGTTATCCACAACCACTACGACAGCCCCTGTGGGCAAATGAACGCCGGGGTGTGGGAAGGAGCTGTGGGCCAGTGGACCGTCAATTACACCGAGCACGAATACTGCGAGATCGTGCAGGGCGTTTCCGTTTTGCGTGACCATGAAGGTAACGCCAAGACCCTGCGCGCCGGCGATCGCTTTGTCATCCCCGCGGGATTCAAAGGGACATGGGAAGTGCTGGAGCCTTGTCGGAAAATTTACGTAGTCTTTGAGAACAAGGCCTGAGACAGCTGATCCAGAGCCTTCAACAAGCCCTGCCACGCTTTGATGGCGGGGCTTTTTTATGCCTGCCCTCCAGGGCTACAGGCTACAAATTCAGAAATACGTCGCCAGCGCCCTTCGCGTCAATGTGAGCCAGTCTTGGGAGAACGCCGGGCACTTAAGGAATGAGCAGGCCCGCAGCGTTATTTCATTTATCTGAAAACAGGGAAGACCCATGTCCAGTCTAAATACTTTGAAACGCCTGTTGTTGACCACCAGCGTCCTGCTGGGGTTTTGCTCCATGCCCGCGTTGGCCGAGGAGGACGGCAAGTGCAAAACGGTTGCGATCAATTTTCTGGTTGCGCCTGAGGCGACGCCTGCTTTGCTGGAGATGCTGCGCCGGGAGTCCGGGGCAACCGAGTTGCGTGTCGAGAGGCCGGGCATAGGCTACACCCGAGAGCACAACGCAGACCGCCTTCGCGTGGTCGTCGACGAAAACAACCTTATGCAGAGCTATATGTGCGGCTAGGGCAGACAAACGCGCACAAAAAAGGCCCGTATCGTGAGATATGGGCCTTTTTCGTAAGAAGAAAAACCAATTACTTGATTTTGGCTTCTTTGTAGATCACGTGCTTGCGAACCCGCGGATCGAATTTTTTGATTTCGATTTTGTCCGGAGTGGTGCGCTTGTTCTTATCAGTGGTGTAGAAATGGCCTGTACCAGCGCTCGACACCAAACGGATCAATTCACGCATGATTAGCTCCCTTAGATCTTGCCAGCACGGCGGATTTCGGCCAGCACGACAGTGATGCCACGCTTGTCGATGATACGCATGCCTTTAGCAGATACGCGCAGACGTACGAAACGTTTCTCTTCTTCAACCCAGAAGCGGTGATGCTGCAGGTTCGGCAGGAAACGACGACGG
>Ga0302347_1002605_pt1 | contig 17818 bp, 15 predicted proteins | sample PhyWR1_FD_202178 | JGI IMG/M metagenome (GOLD analysis project Ga0302347, IMG submission 202178) | Leaf surface microbial communities from wheat plants in UC Gill Tract Community Farm, Albany, California, United States - DLSL W.R1 (v2)... | ecosystem: Host-associated > Plants > Phyllosphere >...
AAGGAAATGAAGGGACTACCGTCAAAAAGTGAACCTGAGCGTCATCAATACGCGCCTGAGATTCAACGTGAGACACCACGCGCTGTGTTAGATCGCTATCAGATACATCAATCGGGACAAGAATTGTTCTGTTCATAACAATCTCCTCGTTAAGTACCCATTTAAAGTCTAGTCAAATAATGGGCCGCTGGGCTATTTACGAGGGTAAAGTTGTGTCTATATTAACGGCGGGTAAGTTTTTTCTCCGGATATTTGCCTTTAATCACGCCATCGTAAAAACGGCCTTTGGAAACCACGATAAGAAAGTCACGGAAAATACGCGCAGGGACGCCGCGATACTGAATAATATCTGCATTACAAAACGCAATTTCAAGCGTGGTGGATTTTTCGTCCCAGGCAATGGACGCAATTCTGGATGATTTTACGGGATGGTGTTGCATGATGCGCATCCTCTACGGCTATCATTAATGAATGATATCATCCATCACGGCGGGGCGCTGATGCAACTACTAACTGTCGCCGATGGGCAGATTGGGAAATAGCCCGCTGTCACTGAAACAGCGGACCAGCAGCATCAGAACTGGTAAACCATACCCAGTGCTACAACGTCATCAGTATTGATGTCATTGCTTGCGTAGAAGTTGTCATCTTCATCCAGCAGGTTGATTTTGTAATCAACATAGGTGGAGAAGTTTTTGTTAAAGTAATAGGTTGCACCAACATCAGCATATTTAACCAGGTCTTTGCTGGTGTCTGCATTACCATTCAGGTTGCGGCCTTTGGACATCAGGAAAGAGACTGCCGGACGCAGACCGAAATCGAACTGGTACTGTGCAGTCACTTCAAAGTTCTGGGTTTCGTTAGCAACACCGGTATTCCCGTACGCCGTCATGTTACGAGTTTCAGAGTACATGCTTGCCAGATAGATGTTGTTCACATCATATTTCAGGCCTGCAGTCCAGGCTTCTGCTTTATCGCCACCTGCCACTTTGCCACCGGCGTTAACCTGATCGTTAGTACGATCGGAGCTGGTATAAGCGGCACCGAAGGTTGCGCCCATGCCCAGGTCATAGGTGGTAGAGATACCGAAACCGTCGCCGTTCTCGTTACGCAGATCGCGGCCGTTATTGGTCCCTTCCTGATTGTTGCTCGCGGACTCGTTGTTACCCTGATACTGTAAAGCCATGTTCAGACCGTCAACCAGACCGAAGAAATCGGCATTGCGGTAAGTCGCCACGCCATTGGCGCGGCCAGTCATGAAGTTGTCAGTCTGGGTATAAGAGTCGCCGCCGAATTCCGGCAGCATATCGGTCCAGGCTTCGATATCGTACAGTACGCCATAGTTACGACCGTAGTCGAAAGAGCCGTAATCACCCACTTTCAGGCCAGCGAAGCCCAGACGGGTCCAGGCGTTAGAGCCCTGGCTTTCAGTGGTGTTAGCCTGAACGTTGTATTCCCACTGACCGTAACCGGTCAACTGGTCATTAATCTGTGTTTCACCTTTAAAGCCGAAACGAACATAGGTCTGATCGCCATCAACACCGTGGTTGTCAGAGAAATAATGCAGACCATCTACTTTACCGTAGACATCTACTTTATTGCCGTCTTTATTATAGACTTCAGCAGCATTAACAGCACCTGCTACTAATAATGCAGGGATCATGAGGGCCAGTACTTTTCTTTTCATTAAAATAATCCTTTAGATGTTTTTTTGTTCTTACTTCCTTTGAAGGAAGTGGAAGTATGCTAAAGGAGACTATTCTGAGATGGTAAATAACAATTGTTACTTGATGAGTAAAATCTTAAGCCCATATATCACAGGTTACAGTGATAATTATGGTGAATAGTTTGTGCTGAACCATACAAAATAAAAATTATACAAAGTGAAATTCATTCCGTATCATAAATAAGTTATATGCCTTTATTGTCACTGCTTTATTAAGCCGTTTTTCTGCCCGGCAGAGCAATGGTATTAATGACAAGCCCGAACAGATGTTCGGGCTTTTTTTTGGCTTATTCAGTCAACACCACGATTATTCACTCGGGGCCTTCTCTGCTTTACCGGCCAGTTGCGCAAGAAAATCATAGCGCTTCTGCAAATCCGCTGCGGCGTCTTTCCAGAGTTGCTCAGCGACTTCCGGCTGCTGGGAATTCAGACGACGGAAGCGCTGCTCATTAAGAAGCGTTTCTGCCAGCGCGTCTGAAGGCGGACGTGAATCGAGCGCCAGCGGGATTTTACCTTCATCAGCCCGGCGCGGATCAAAGCGGAACAGCGGCCAGAAACCCGTTGTGGTGAGCTGGCGCATTTGATCGTGACTGAGAGCCAGATCGTAACCGTGTTCTTCGCAAGGACTGTAAGCGATGATCAGCGAAGGGCCAGGATACGATTCGGCTTCCTGAATGGCTTTCACCGTCTGGTTAAGCTGTGCTCCCAGCGAAATTTGCGCAACATAAACATGACCATACATCATCATACTCACGCCCAAATCCTTACGGGCTTTGCGCTTACCGTGCTCACCAAATTTAGTCACTGCCCCCAGCGGCGTTGCTTTTGACGCCTGACCACCAGTATTGGAGTAACACTGCGTGTCCAGCACCAGAATATTGACGTTTTCCGTCAGGCTCATGACATGATCAAGACCGCCAAAGCCGATGTCATAGGCCCAGCCATCGCCGCCAATCAGCCAGATCGATTTTTCAACCAGCGCGTCGGCATCGGTCAGTAACTGCTCCGCGCCCTCAACGTTTGCCAGATGCTGGCGTAACTCTGCTACCTGCTCACGACGCACTTCCGGCGTGGCTTCTGCATGAAGAGCACTATTCAGTTCTGCCGGTATTTTATCGACAAAGGTATCCAGCAAGCGCATCGCCCGATCGCGGTGCTTGTCGACGGAGAGCCTGAAGCCAAGACCAAACTCGGCGTTATCCTCAAATAAAGAATTGGCCCACGCGGGACCGCGACCGTTGGCATCAGTGGTATACGGCGTTGAAGGCAAATTACCGCCATAAATAGAGGAGCAGCCCGTGGCGTTAGCAATCATCATTCGATCGCCATACAGCTGGGTCAGTAATTTAATGTACGGTGTTTCGCCGCAGCCTGAACAGGCGCCTGAATATTCAAACAGCGGGGTAATCAACTGAGAAGTACGAATATCGATGCGTTCCAGTTTGCTGCGATCGATTTCCGGCAGTTCGAGGAAATAGTCATAATTAACTTTTTCCTCTTCGACATGCTCAAGGCGAGGCATCATATTGATGGCCTTGATCTCCGGGTTCTGACGATCTTTTGCCGGGCAAACTTCCACGCACAGATTACAGCCGGTGCAATCTTCCGGGGCCACCTGGAGCACGTATTTCTGTCCGCGCATGTCCCGTGATTTCACATCCAGCGACTGAAGGGCATCAGGCGCCTGCTCCATCGCTTGTGGTGACACCACCTTAGCGCGGATAGCCGAGTGCGGACAGGCGGCAACACAGTGGTTACACTGCGTGCAGATTTCAGGCTTCCAGATGGGGATCTCTTCCGCAATGTTGCGTTTTTCCCATTGGGTGGTGCCGACAGGCCAGGTGCCATCCGGCGGCAGAGCGGAAACGGGGAGGGCGTCGCCCAGTCCAGCTAACATAGCGGCCGTGACCGTTTTAACAAAATCCGGGGCCTCATCCGACACAACCGGCGGACGCACAGGGCTGCTGGTATCAATGTCCTGAACCGGCACCTCAGCAAGCGATTCACGCGACATCGCCAGCGCCTGCCAGTTTCGCTCAACCAGTTCCTGACCTTTACTGCTGTAGCTTTTGGCAATCGCACCCTGAAGCGCGGTCAGCGCGGTGTCGCCGGGCAGAATATTGGTCAGATGAAAGAAGGCCATCTGCATGACGGTATTTATACGGGCACCCAGACCACACTCACGGGCAATTTTCGCGGCGTTGACCACATAAAAGCGGGCTTTTTTCTGCTTCAGGATCGCCTGAACTTCCTGCGGCAATCGCGACCAGACGTCATCGGCGGCATAAGGCGTGTTCAGCAGAAAAATACCGCCTGGCTTCAGGCGTTCTGCCATCTGGTATTTATCGATAAACTGAAGCTGGTGGCAGCCGACAAAATCGGCATGGGAGATCAGGTAAGCCGAGCGGATAGGATGTTCGCTAACGCGCAGGTGCGAAACGGTCAGGCCACCGGCTTTTTTGGAATCATAAACGAAATAGCCCTGAGCATACCACGGCGTGGCATTACCAATAATTTTGATATTATTTTTGGTGGCCGACACGCTACCGTCGCTGCCGAGGCCGTAAAACAGTGCTTCGAGCCGGGCTTTGGCGGGCAGAGTATTTTCTGGTAACGGAAGAGAAAGATTGGTTACGTCGTCGTAAATGCCCACCGTAAAACGCGGCTTAGGTTGCGCCGCGCTAAGTTCATTAAACACCGCCATCACGCATTCCGGTCCAAACTCTTTCGACGAGAGACCGTAGCGACCGCCAGTTACTCGCGGCAATGTTTCACGCTCGCCGCGATTAAACGCTTCGGCAAGCGATGTCATAACATCCAGATAAAGTGGTTCAGCATGAGCACCCGGCTCTTTGGTGCGATCGAGCACGGCGATAGTCCGTGCGCTTTCAGGCAGTACGCGTAACAGATGCGCCGCCGAGAAAGGACGATATAACCGGACTTTAAGCACACCCACTTTTTCGCCGCGGGTCAGCAGCTCATCCACCACCTCTTCACAGGTGCCGATAGCCGAACCCATCAGCATCACCACACGCTCTGCCTGCGGGTGGCCGTAATATTCAAACGGTTGATATTGCCGCCCGGTGGCGTCAGCAAAAGCATCCATTGCTGCTTCGACCTGATCGTACACCGCGTTATACCAGGGATTGGTGGCTTCACGCGACTGGAAGTACGTATCCGGGTTCGCGGAGGTGCCACGGATCACCGGATGTTCCGGGTTGAGCGCACGTGCACGATGGGCGTCAATTTCTGCCTGCGGCATCAGGCCACGGATCGTGTCATCAGAAAGAGGAACGATTTTCGTGATTTCATGCGAGGTACGAAAACCATCAAAGAAATGAATAAATGGCACGCGCGATTTAAGCGTAGCAATATGAGAGATCAGCGCGAAATCCTGCGCTTCCTGAACATTTGCCGCGCAAAGCATGGCGCAGCCGGTCTGGCGTATCGCCATCACATCCGAGTGATCGCCGAAGATTGATAGCGCATGCGTGGCGACGGTACGGGCCGCCACGTGCAGGACAAACGGTGTAAGTTGGCCCGCAAGCTTATAGAGAGTCGGGATCATCAACAGCAGGCCCTGCGATGATGTAAACGAGGTTGAAAGCGCGCCAGTTTGCAATGCGCCGTGTACGGTGGCGATAGCGCCAGCCTCCGACTGCATTTCCACAACCCGTGGAACATCACCCCAGATATTTTTGACGCCATTTCCCGCCCAGGCATCAGCCTGTTCAGCCATCGTCGAACTTGGCGTAATGGGATAAATGGCGATAACTTCGCTGGTTCGAAACGCTACTGAAGCGGCCGCACCATTACCGTCAATCGTGATCATATGACCTCATACATTGCTCAAAATAAGGAAACCCGCAACCTGTCGACGAGCCCTGAATATAATTCCCTTATTTTAGCAAAGGCTACAGCAATGCATTTTCGCTTTTGTGTCCTGGAGACCTTTCTCATCCCGGACGGGATCAATTTAGCTCAACAAAATTGCCAGAAAATGTTTCTGCCGCCGCAAATGCGGGTTTCAACGCTCGACGAACGGCATCCGGCTCCCTATGATGTTTCGGCGACGTCTGCGATCCGCGCAGGGCGGCGATTTGCTTTGGCTTAATGAAAGGGGAGAAAAGATGCGAGCAGCTTTTTTAATAGGGTTAGCTGTACTGGCACTGTCGGCGTGTAGCAGCAATGAACCTGTACAGCAGGCGACGGCGGCCCACGTAGCGCCGGGCATGAAGGCGGCAATGTCCAGTTCAGGCCAGGCAAATTGTGCGATGATCGGCGGCACCCTGTCGGCTGCACGCCAGCTCGATGGCTCCAGCGCCGGAATGTGCGCCTTGCCCAACGGCAAACGCTGTAGCGAACAGTCGCTTGCCGGTGGCACCTGCGGAAGCTATTAACTCGCCTCGTTGACGCGTTTAAACGTCAGGGTCTGATCTGCCGTTGCCAGAGTCAACTGGTCGCCAGTAAGGTCAACCTGTGCGCCGGCGCTAAGCATAGCGCTGAGCGTGTGATCCAGCGTGTTCAGCTGCGGATCGTTACACATCATGCGCGTCATTGCCAGACTATCTACTTTCAGTTCACCGGCAGACATTTTCGCCGCGCCGGTAAAACGGTTACACATTGAGCCTGAAATCTGAATTCTTTCCAGAGCGATTACCTTCTGACCAAAGGCTAGCTCCAGCGGTTTGTCCGTGGCAGTAACCGGCTTACCGTTTGCCGTTTGCAGCACAAAGCGCTGCTGCTGTAAACTTTCTGCTGTCACGGAGGTGTCTTTATCCGTGACGCAACCTGACAGCATCAGTGCGCAAAGCAGCGCAATACCTTTCTTCATGTTCATACCTGTATCTTATTAACTGTTTATAGCGCTCATTGTAACGCGATTACGCGCATGATCATCGGGGTTATTCTGAAAGTGCTCCCCGCAGGCGGGGAGCAGGAAGACTAGACGAGGGCGTTCGGACAGGTTTCGTTATTTTCCAGCTGACGCAGGTTTTCCAGCGTTGTCTCCGAAATACTGATCAGCGCTTCGGCGGTCAAAAACGCCTGATGGCCGGTAAAAAGTACGTTATGACAGGCAGAAAGACGACGGAAAACATCATCCTGGATCACATCATTAGACTTGTCTTCGAAAAACAGGTCGCGTTCGTTTTCATAAACGTCCATGCCCAGCGCGCCGATTTTCTGCGTTTTGAGCGCATCAATCGCCGCCTGCGAGTCGATTAATCCGCCGCGGCTGGTATTGATAATCATCACGCCATTTTTCATTCGATCGAACGCACTTTGATTCAGCAGATGATAGTTTTCTGCCGTCATAGGGCAATGAAGTGAAATCACATCCGATTGAGAAAGCAGGGTGTCCAAATCGACATACTCGGCACCCAGATCCAGCACGGCAGCATTCGGATAAGGATCGACGGCCAGCAGCCGCATCCCAAATCCTTTCAGGATACGCAGCGTGGCGAGGCCAATTTTACCGGTACCGATTACGCCTGCCGTTTTACCGTGCATGGTAAATCCGGTTAACCCTTCCAGCGAAAAGTTAGCATCGCGGGTACGTTGATAGGCGCGGTGAATACGGCGGTTTAACGTCATCATCATGCCGACAGCATGTTCTGCTACCGCTTCCGGCGAATACGCCGGTACGCGAACGACGCGCAGGCCCAGCTCTTTGGCTGCATCCAAATCGACGTTATTAAACCCGGCACAGCGCAGGGCAATAAATTTCACGCCGTGATTTTTAAGTTCTTCCAGCACCGGACGGCTGGCGTCATCATTAACGAAGATGCACACACCTTCGCAGCCATTGGCCGTTTTTGCGGTCTTTTCGGTCAGCAAAAAATCAAAAAATTCCAGTTCGAAGCCATAATCGTCGTTAACATGCTGCAAGTACTTTTTGTCATACTGTTTGGTACTGTACACGGCGAGTTTCATAAGACATTCTCCAGTGATTTTCTGCGATCAGATTAACATTTTTAAAATAATTTGACAATTTTTGAAAAATAATTGAAAGGCTCGTTTTCGCTGTATTATGCGTCTGCGTCGTGGAAGAAAATAATGCGCGGCAGGAAGGTGCACTGGCATCGCGCCGCGCCAGGCGAATGAGCGAAAATCAGGCCTGAGGCGAGGGCGCATTAAACAGCCGGAGTTAATGGCGAAGCTTTTCCACCACCGGATTGCTCGCGATCCACGCCGGTAGCTGCGAGGGTGACATTGGCTTTGAAAAGTAGTATCCCTGAGCTTCATCGCAACCAAACGATGTTAACAGCAGGGCGGTTTCACGATCCTCAACCCCTTCCGCCAGCACGGTATAGTTTAGCTCCTTAAGCATAACGACCACATTACGGGCGATAATTCGGCTACCGGGATCGGAGGTAATCTGGCTGATTAAAGAGCGGTCCAGCTTAATAATATCGACCGGAATGCGGCGCAGATAATTAATATTACTGTTCCCGGCGCCAAAATCATCCAGCAGAATGACAAACCCGATCGATTTTAAAATATCCAGTTCGTTTAACGCCGCCGGGCTTTCGAGCATCTTCTCTGTTTCCAGACATTCAATGCGAATATCCGCTGGTGTTAAACCCGCGGCGATAATCTGGCGGGTTAACTTAAGTGAAAAACCGGGGCTGGAGAAATCGCTGACGGTAATGTTAATGGACACTGGTACTGAGACGCCCTCAGCGTGCCAGGTCTGAATTTGCCTGAGCGTATGGCGGATCACCCACTGGGTAATTTCTGCCATCAGGCTGGTACGTTCAGCGAGGGCAATAATGATGGTAGGGGATACATTACCCAGGGTCGGATGTTCCCAGCGCAGCAGGGCCTCCACGCCTTTAATCTTACCCGTGCGCAGCGAAACTTTTGGCTGATAGGCTAAATAAAGCTGTCCTTCCGTTTTCAGGGCTTCGCCCAAATCATACAGCAGGCGAAATTCATCGTTTCGTTTCTCATCCATTAACGGATCGAATGCCCTGACCGGTACATCCTGACGAATAGCCTCGTGCAGGGCGCTGACCGTTTTGCGTAGCACTTCCTGCCCACGGGTCTGCGCCGGACTGAAAGTCAGATAACCGACATGAACACTCAGCGATATTTCGATATCCCCGGTGATTTTGGTGAGCGTGGCGGGAAATCCCACGGCCTTTTGCACCAGTTCGTCAGCGTCTTCTTCTTTCATCAACAGGGCATAGCGCGCGGTGGCAAAGGCATAGAGTACCACCGAGGGATCGATATCGAGACGCATACGCAACAGCGGAGGAAAACTGCGCAACATATTCTCGACGGCTGCGATCCCCAGATAGCGGGAGAGTTCATAAGTTCGATTAATATCAATGCAGTCAAAAATAATCAGCGTGTAGTTACCTGCGCCGCCCGTTACCGCCAGGCCATCAATGTCTTCCAGCAGACTTTGCCGGTTTGGTAATGAGGTCAGGACGTCCACGCGTCCGGCCGAATACCAGGACTCGAGGTAGGCACTGGCTAAAGCGGCCAAATGCAAGAACTGGTCAATTTGCTGCTGATCGGGCATGACCGCGATTGAGTCGCATACGCACAGCGTACCGAGAACAAAATCATCTTTGGTTTTTAAGGGCGCGGCAGCGTAAAACACAATGTTGCCTTCAACCACCAGCGGATGATCGGTAAAGCGGGGATCGATACGGGCATCAGGACAGATCACCGGCTGACAGGTGCCAACGGAATATTTGCACATTGTCTCATCGGCCGGCAGCACTTCCGGCAGTGAATCCACATTAAATGCATATTTGATGTACTGATATTTATCGTCAAATACGGTGACAAAACAGCCGGATACGCCAATCAGCTCTCTTGCCAGCTGAGCAAACCCCCCCAGGGTTTGATCGCGCGAGTCATGCTCCTTGCGCAGCAATTCAAATGCCGCCAGCTTTTTGGTTTCGTTTTCATTTAATCCTGAGAACATGCATGGCTCCTGCGGGAGGGATAAACGCGCGCTTCACCGCCATTTGTTAGTCGTTATTAACAAAATAATGACATAAAAACCACATTATGACAGATGTAATTGTGGTTATTTGCATGATAATACACATTGATATCCTGAATACCTTGAGTACCATACATAAAAAAGCCAGATATACTTAACCTGCGGTCAACTTTTGGCGGCTGGACCTGCGGGTTCAACTCATCGGCTTAACATGTTGCTCAGCGATCATGTTGAGTGATACAACGCAGACAATCAGGATATTTGTTACCCATGAAGGGTAGATATAAAACTGCACTCACGCTCCTCTTACTCATTATTCTCCTGCCGCTTGCGCTGCTAATGTCGCTGGGCTGGTGGATCCCTAAACTTGCCGGTATCTGGCTACCTGCGGGAACACGCATTGCGCTGGAAGCGACGCCGACGCTGTCATGGCACGCGCTGCGTCTTCCCGATGTACGTTATCTGGTCGACGATTGCGAGCTGGTCCACCTGAAGCAGGGCATCTTAACTCACCCCGGGCGCTGGCGATTATCTATTGGCGAGTTAGACGTAAATTCTGCTTGTCTGAGCAAGCTTCCGCAAACGGCGCCTTCCCCGGCAGCGCCTCGCACCCTGGCTGAGTGGCAGTCGCTGCTGCCTTACAGTTGGGTGACGGTTGATCGCCTGACGCTCGCCCCCTGGCAAAAATGGCAGGGCAGTCTCGCCCTTGATCTGACGCCGCAAAAGCAGTCCGTTCGCTATCAGGGTGAAGAGATAACGCTTGCCGCGCAGATGCACGGTCAGGCGCTGGTGGTTGACGAGTTCGCCCTGCGCCTGTTCGCCGACCAGCCGCCCATTACGCTTAACGGGCAATTTATGATGCCGCTTGTGCCGGATGGTCTGCCGGTAGCCGGGCACACGCGGGCGACACTGCAAATCCCGACCATCCCCTCGCCAGTAGATGTCGATCTGGAGTGGCGTGACTCACAAGGACAGCTTATTGCTATCTCACGCGAGACCGGCGATCCGCTACTCGATCTTCCCTGGCAGGTCAGTGCCCGCCAGCTTACGATAAGCGACGGGCGCTGGAGCGGGTTCTGGGAGGGGCTTCCTCTCAGTGGCCGGCTGGCCGTCACGGTTAAAGAGTGGCAGAAAGGGCTTAATGAAGCACAAATCAGCGGACGTGTGAACGTTATCACCACCGGTAAAGCCGGGAAGGGGAATGCCGTCCTGACGTTTGGGCCGGGCAAACTTAATCCTGAAAACAGTGATATGCCGCTGCAACTGAGCGGCGAGGCGAAACACGACGATCTGATTTTCTATGCACGGCTTCCCGCGCATCTTCGCGGACGGCTTGACGATCCACAGTTAGCCTTTGCGCCTGGCGCACTATTACGCTCGCGCGGGCGAGTCATTGAGTCGCTGAATCTGGATGAGATCCGCTGGCCGCTGGCCGGGGTGACGGTATCGCAACACGGCATTGACGGCCGTTTACAGGCGATCCTGCGGGCGCATGAGCAGCAAATGGGCGATTTTGTCCTGCATCTTGACGGCAAAGCGCACGATTTCCTACCGGATAAAGGACTCTGGCAGTGGCGTTATTGGGGCGACGGCAGCTTTACCCCCATGCAGGCGCGCTGGGATGTTGCCGGAACCGGCGAGTGGCGCGATCAGCGCATTACGCTTAACACGCTGTCCACGGGATTTGATCAGTTACGCTATGGCACGATGCAAATGAACAATCCGCGGCTGACCCTCAATAAACCGGTTATCTGGATGCGCGATCCGCTGCATCCGCGATTTACCGGCGCACTAACCCTGGACGCGGCGCAAACCACCTTTAGTGGAGGAAGTGTCCTGCCGCCGTCGCGGCTTAACTTTAGCGTTGAGGGCAGGGAACCGGCGTTATTCCAGTTTAAAGGCGATCTCCACGCCCAGGACATTGGGCCGGTGAGAGTCAATGGACGCTGGGACGGTGAGCGGCTGCGCGGGCAGGCATGGTGGCCTGAACAATCACTCACCGTTTTTCAGCCGCTCCTGCCGCCCGACTGGAAAATCGATCTGCGCGAGGGGGAGTTGTACGCCCAGATTGCCTTTTCCGCCGCCGCCGGGCAGGGCTTTACCGCAGGTGGCCACGGGGTGGTGAAAGGGGGGAGCGCATGGTTGCCGGACAATAAAATTAACGGTGTCGATTTCATCCTGCCGTTTCGCTACGGCGCAGGGCAATGGCAGTTTGGTACTCGCGGACCGGTATCACTGCATATCGCCGAGATTATCAACCAGTTCACCGCAACTAACATCACCGCAGAACTGCAAGGGCACTGGCCGTGGAGTGAAACCGATCCCCTGGTGCTCAGCGACGTCAGCGTTGATCTGCTGGGCGGTAAAATCACAATGCTCCAGTTGCGCCTTCCCCAGCACGATCCAGCGCTATTGCGGGTGCAGAACATCTCAACCAGTGAATTAATCAGCGCGGTTAATCCGAAGCAATTTACGCTGTCCGGTCCGGTTAGCGGCGCTCTACCGCTATGGCTTAATAATGAGAAGTGGATAATTAAAGACGGCTGGTTAACCAATCCTGGACCCTTAACCCTGCGTATTGATAAAGACACTGCAGATGCGATTGCTAGTGATAACATGGCGGCCGGCGCGGCGATTAACTGGTTGCGCTATATCGAGATATCGCACTCATGGACCAAAATCAACGTCAGTAATCTGGGGCTATTAAGCTTACAGGCGGCGATTACCGGCATCAGCCGGGTTGAAGGAAAAAGTAACGCAATCAATCTAAACTATAACCACCAGGAGAATGTCTTTACGCTATGGCGAAGTTTACGCTTTGGCGATAATTTACAATCATGGCTCGAAAAAAATGCGACGCTGCCAGACCAGCAAGGAAAGTGAGGAATAATAATGAAAACTGCGATCGCTGTATTACCTGCGCTGGCACTAGCGCTATTGACCGGCTGCACGCCGCGTATTGAAGTTGCAGCACCTGAGCAGCCTATTACCATTAATATGAATGTCAAAATTGAACATGAAATTTATATTAAGGTCGATAAAGACGTTGAAAAACTCCTGAAATCACGTAGCGATCTGTTCTGAGACGATGATGAAAAAACAGTTTATACTCGCGCTTCTGGCATTTAATTTTATCGGCAGTGCCAGTGCGCTGACGCTTCAGGAAGCGCGCACCCAGGGGCGAGTTGGTGAGACCCTGAGTGGTTTTATTGCACCTTTACGGCAGGATGCCCAAACCCAGGCGCTGGTGAAGCACATTAATCGGGCGCGTAGCGAAAGTTATCAGCAGCTGGCAAATGTCAATAATCTACCGGTCGATGACGTTGCCAAAATGGCCGGGCTAAAGTTGGTAGAGCGTGCCGCGCCAGGTGAATACGTGCAGGGCATCAACGGCAGGTGGTTACAAAAATAGCCTGCTTTTATTCGCTAGTGAGTCATGGTCAGGGAGAGTTTCATGATAACGCTTTACGATATTAAACCCCGTTTTCAGGCTTTATTACGCCCGCTGCTACGCACCCTGCATTCTGCGGGCATTAGTGCAAATCAAATTACCCTTCTGGCGCTGGCCATTTCCCTCCTTACCGGTGGGTTTCTGGTCGTTATGCGCGAGCCGATCTGGTTTATAGTCCTGCCAGTGGTATTATTTATCCGCATGGCGCTTAATGCCCTCGACGGTATGATGGCGCGCGAATACCACCAGCAAACGCGACTCGGTGCGATCCTCAATGAAACGGGCGATGTGCTGTCTGATATCGCCCTGTACTTGCCGTTCCTTTTTTTACCGGAAAGTTACGTTCCGCTGGTTATTGCCCTGCTATTTTGCACCGTCATGACGGAATTTTGCGGCATCCTTGCACAAACCATTACTACGTTCCGCAGCTATGCCGGTCCGTTTGGCAAAAGCGACCGCGCGCTGGTGTTTGGATCATGGGGTCTGATTATTGCCCTGTGGCCGCAGTTTAACAGCTGGAACAACGTGGTGTGGGGCGCGGCCTCGCTGCTGCTTATCTGGACGGCGATTAATCGCTGCCGCACAGTATTGCGGGAGCAGGCGTAATGTCGCCCCTGCATACCGCGCTGGCGGTCATTTTCACACTGCTTATCTTTGCCTCGCTGGTCAATGTGCTGCTGGTCTTTTGCCGCCCGGATAAGAACTGGCGCGAGCTGACGCTGCGCATCCGCACCTGGTGGATCATCATCCTGTTTTTCTCCCTGGCGATGATTAGCCCGCGCTGGCTCTCGCTGACGCTTTTTGCGCTGGTAAGTTTTCTGGCCCTGAAAGAGTTTTTAACCCTTATTCCGTCCCGACGTTCGGATCGAATGCCGCTGCTGTGGATGTTCCTGGCGATTCCGATTAACTACCTATTGATTGGCTGTAACTGGTACGGCATGTTTATCATTTTTATTCCGGTCTATGCCTTCCTGTTTTTACCTGCCCGTATGGTACTGACCGGTAATACCACCAGCTTCCTGCGCACGGCCTCACAGCATCACTGGGCATTAATGACCACCGTGTTTGCCTTTGGTCACGTGGGCTATTTACTGGTGTTGCCGAACGACGCCCGGCAAACCGGTGCATTGCTGGTATTGTTTCTGGTCGGGCTGACCGAATTTAACGACATCGCACAATATCTGTGGGGCAAATCGATAGGGCGGGTCAAAGTTACCCCGCAGGTAAGCCCGAATAAAACCCTCGCCGGACTGGTCGGCGGCGTGGGCAGCACTGCGGTGGCCGGGCTGGTTCTTGGTCCGCCGATCACGCCAATGACCTGGAGCATGGCGCTGCTCGCCGGACTTATCATTGGCATAACCGGCTTTTGCGGCGATATTGTGATGTCTGCCGTCAAACGTGACATCGGCGTGAAAGACAGCGGGACGCTGCTGCCCGGACACGGCGGAATTCTTGACCGCCTGGACTCCCTGATTTTCACCGCGCCGGTATTTTTCCACTTCATTCACTATTTTTATTATTAAGCTTATGGTTAAAAAAGCGCTTCGCCTGTTATTTACCATGACCATTGTCTGGCCGGTAATCTGGCTCTGGCTGGGACTGCGGATAAAGCATCGTCATCTGATCCCTGAACGTGGTCCGGCAATTGTGGTGGCGAATCACAACAGCCATATGGACGTCTTTGCTCTGCTGTCGCTGTTTTCTTTTCGCACCCAGCAACAAGTGCATCCGGTGGCCGCCGCCGATTATTTTTTACGTAATCGCTGGCTGGCGTGGTTCACCTTAAATATCCTTAACATTATTCCCGTCACCCGCAATGGTGAAGATTCCGATCCGCTTGCTGGCTGCGAGCAGGCGCTGCGTCAGAACAAAATTTTGATCCTCTTCCCGGAAGGCTCCCGCGGTGAGCCGGGAGTACTGTCCCCGCTTAAATCCGGGATCTGGCATCTGCTTCAGCGGGTGCCGGAAACGACAATCATTCCGGTATGGCTTGCGGGAACAGAAAAAGTCATGGCAAAGGGGAATCGTATTCCGCTGCCGCTATTTATCGACGTATTCGTTGGGGAAGCAATAACGCCCCATGCGGATAAAGCTATTTTTATGGACGCGTTATTGCAGGGATTACTGCACTTAAAACCACATTCACAGGGATCAGAAGCGCATGACCATCACCAGCCGCACGCCTGAAGAAAAAACCTTTCTGACCAGCGACAACCAGGCGCTGTTTTATCGTCACTGGCCTGCCCAGGGCGACACGCCAGTGGGTAAAGTTATCGTTTTGTTTCATCGCGGGCATGAACACTCCGGGCGCTTACAGCATATTGTTGATGAGTTAATGATGCCGGATACCGCGTTCTACGCGTGGGATGCGCGGGGGCACGGGCGTACGGAAGGGGCACGTGGCTATAGCCCGTCACTGGCGCGCTCGGTTCTGGATGTCGATGAGTTTGTGCGCTTTGCCGCCGCCGACAGCCAGCTGACGCTGGGTGATGTTGTGGTGGTGGCACAAAGCGTCGGCGCGGTGCTGGCTGCCACGTGGGTGCATGATTATGCCCCGGTGCTTCGCGGTTTGATCCTCGCGTCACCGGCATTTAAGGTCAAACTGTATGTGCCGTTTGCCCGGCCAGGCTTACGCCTGATGCAGCGCGTACGCGGCCTGTTTTACGTTAACTCTTACGTTAAAGGTAAATACCTGACGCACGATCCGGTCCGGGTTGAAAGCTTTAATCACGACCCGCTGATTACCCGTGCCATCGCCGTTAACATTCTGCTTGAGCTGTATCAAACCTCAGAGCGGATTGTCAGTGACGCGGCGGCTATTGTGGTCCCGACACAGATGCTGGTCTCCGGCGCAGATTTTGTGGTTCACCGCAAGCCGCAGCTGGAGTTTTACCAGCGCCTGCGCGGTCCGGGTAAAGAGTTGCACATTCTGCCGGGGTTTTATCACGATACGCTGGGTGAGCAGGACCGGCACCTGGCGTTTGACAAAATGCGCGCCTTTATTGAGCGCCTGTATACCAGACCGCTGGCGACGTTTAATTATGCTGAAGAAGACACTCACAGCCCGGGGGCAGATCGCTGGCGTATTCTTAGCGGCGGCCCGGAACCGTACTCGGTTGATGATTTGGCCTATCGCGCACTGCGCTACGGCATGAAAGCGCTCGGTACTCAATCCAGCGGCGTCAGGCTGGGGTTTGAAACGGGTTTTGACTCTGGCAGTACCCTGGATTACGTCTACCGCAATCAGCCGCAGGGTAGCAGCGCACTGGGTCGAGTGATTGACAAAAACTATCTTAATAGCGTCGGCTGGCAGGGCATCCGTCAGCGCAAACAGCATCTTGATACGCTTATCCGCCAGGCGGTCAGTCGGCTGGTGGCCGACGGCAAGCCGGTCCATATCGTCGATATTGCCGCCGGGCATGGCCGCTATGTACTGGATGCATTAACGGGAAATACCGATGTTAACAGCATTTTGCTGCGGGATTACAGCGAGCTGAATGTCACTAAAGGCCAGCAAATGATTGCCGAACGCGGGATGACAAACGTGGCCCGCTTTGAGCGCGGCGATGCCTTTAACCGTGACGAGCTGGCGGCGCTGGAGCCTGCGCCAACGTTAGGTATCGTCTCTGGCCTGTATGAATTGTTTCCTGAAAATGCGCTGGTCAGCGCATCGCTTGCCGGACTGGCGGCGGCGATTGCTCCCGGCGGCCTGCTGATTTATACCGGGCAACCGTGGCATCCGCAGTTAAAAACGATTGCCTGGTCGCTGACCAGTCATAAGGACGGTAAAGCATGGGTGATGCGGGTGCGTACTCAGGGCGAAATGGATGCCCTGGTGCAGGAAGCCGGCTTTGACAAATGCGCGCAGCTTATCGACCGCTGGGGAATATTCACTGTCTCGCTGGCCGTGCGTCGCGGATGATTGCCGGGCAGCGCAAGATCCTGCTGCAGGGGATGGGATGGCTGCTTCTGCTGGGGCCATTTTTCTTTCTGACATACGGGCAGGTTAACCTGTATACCGCAGGCCGTAGCGATGTCGGCAGTCTGGTGTTTGGCTGGGAGCACGCCATCCCCTTTATCCCCCTCAGTATTATTCCTTACTGGAGTCTGGATCTGCTGTATGGCCTGTCGCTTCTGTGCTGCCGCTCGCTGAGTGAACAACGCCGACTGGCGTGTCGGCTGATGCTGGCCTCACTGCTGGCGTGCCTCGGTTTTCTTCTGTTTCCGCTGCGCTTTACCTTCACGCGTCCACAGGTTGAGGGCGCGGCAGGCTGGCTATTCAGTCAGCTTGAGCAGTTCGATCTCCCTTTTAATCAGTCCCCGTCGCTGCACATTATTCTCTGCTGGGTAATCGGCTGGCATTTTCATCAACGCTTATCCGGTATCTGGCAAAAACTGGCGGCGGCATGGTTTTTACTTATCGCCGTGTCGGTCGTTACCACCTGGCAGCATCATGTCATTGATGTCATCACCGGACTGGCAACCGGCATGCTGATTAGCTGGCTGATCCCCGACCAGGGGAGATGGCGCATACGTCGTCCGGATGCCGGACGACGTAAACTGGCGCTGCGTTATTTTGCCGGCGCGCTAGTGATGATGACGACTCCGTGGTTAAGCTGGCCGGCAATTTCTCTGTTGATAGTGACCCTGGGATATATGGCTTTTGGCGCGCCGGCCA
>Ga0302347_1002606_pt1 | contig 17812 bp, 16 predicted proteins | sample PhyWR1_FD_202178 | JGI IMG/M metagenome (GOLD analysis project Ga0302347, IMG submission 202178) | Leaf surface microbial communities from wheat plants in UC Gill Tract Community Farm, Albany, California, United States - DLSL W.R1 (v2)... | ecosystem: Host-associated > Plants > Phyllosphere >...
ATACCCAGTCAGCGATGGATTTCATTCTCGGCTCTAACAGTAAGGATCAGAGCGACAAATTAACAGGCTGGATTGGTGAGATTGCCTCTTACTACTCAGCAGCACCAGTGCGGCTCGGTGGGGCAAAGGTTCCGCATCTGATGCCGGGTGACTCTCTGAACCTGCAATCTGCGCAGGATACCGATAACGGGTTTTCGACATTTGAACAATCATTACTTCGTTATATTTCTGCCGGGCTGGGTGTGTCATATGAACAATTGTCGAGAAACTACTCTCAAATGAGTTATTCGACAGCCCGCGCAAGTGCTAACGAATCCTGGGCCTTCTTTATGGGACGGCGTAAATTTGTTGCTTCGCGCCAGGCTTGTCAGATGTTTCTTTGCTGGCTGGAAGAAGCGATTGTTCGCCGCGTCGTCACTTTGCCATCGAAAGCGCGATACAGCTTCCAGGAGGCGAGAAGCGCGTGGGGTAACTGTGACTGGATTGGTTCCGGGCGTATGGCGATCGATGGCCTCAAGGAAGTTCAGGAGGCCGTGATGCTGATTGAGGCGGGACTAAGCACCTACGAGAAAGAATGTGCTAAACGTGGCGATGATTATCAGGAAGTCTTCGCGCAACAGGTACGTGAAACAGTGGAGCGAAGAGCTGCCGGATTAAGACCTCCAGCCTGGGCTGCTGCTGCTTTCAATTCCGGGTTGAATAAATCAAATGAGGAGGATAAGGATGACGCCAGAGTTGCGTAATCTCCCACATATCGCCAGCCTGGCCTTTAATGAGCCGCTACTTCTTGAGCCCGCCTATGCGCGGGTTTTCTTTTGCGCGCTTGCCGGGCAACTTGGTATTACCCGGCTGACCGATACGGTCGCGGGTATCAGCCTGGGACCAGAGCAGATATCAGAACCGCTTGCCCTGTTTGGTGATGGCGACGACGTTGGAACGCGCCCAACGCGGAGCTATCTGGTAACGAATGGCATTGCTGTTTTACCAATATCAGGAACGTTGGTCAGTAAAACCCGCTCTCTCCAGCCTTATTCCGGCATGACGGGTTACAACGGGATCATTGCCCGGATGCAGCAAGCCATCAGTGACCCCGGTGTTGATGGCATCCTCCTGGATATGGATACACCAGGCGGAATGGTCGCAGGTGCTTTCGACTGTGCGGATGTCATTGCCAGAATGCGTGAAATTAAACCTATCTGGGCATTAGCCAATGATATGAACTGTAGTGCGGGGCAACTTATCGCCAGCGCTGCTACTCGTCGTCTGGTCACTCAGACAGCTAAAACCGGCTCTATCGGCGTCATGATGGCTCACAGCAATTATGGAACCGCCCTCAAGGCCAACGGTGTTGAGGTCACTCTTATTTACAGCGGTGAGCACAAGGTAAAGGGTAACCCCTATGAGAAGTTGCCCGAAGATGTGCGGGCAGATTTTCAGACTCGTATTGATGCCACCCGGCAGATGTTTGCTGAAAAAGTGTCAAGTTATACCGGGTTGAGTGTTCAGGACGTACTTAACACTGAAGCAGCCGTTTTTTCCGGTCAGGAATCAGTAGACAACGGCCTGGCCGATGAGCTGGTTAACAATATCGATGCACTCAATGTTATGCGTGAATCGCTTGATCAACGTAAAAAATCTTTCGCAGGAGTAAATATGAAAACCACAGATTCAGCGGCTTCAGCCATCCCATTAGTTTCCCTTACTGTGGGCGGTGGTGATGAAGCTACAGCGATTACAAATCCTGCTGCAACATCGGTACCGGATGTGAATGCTCAAGTGCTGGCAGCGGTAGCAGCAGAAAATAGCCGGATTATGGGGATTTTAAACTGTGATGAGGCGAAGGGACGTGAATCACAAGCGCGAGTGCTGGCTGAAACCCCGGGCATGACCATTGAAGGTGCTCAACGCATTCTTGCATCAGCACCAGTAAGCGCTCAGGCACGTACAGATACCGCGCTTGATCGTCTTATGGAGGCTGCACCTGGTGCGGTATCAGCTGATGCCTCATCCATGAATGCCGACAACGATTTATTAAACACCCCCGTATAAGAGGCTCTTATGGCGATTACTGAAACTTTTACCCACAAACAACCACTTGGAAACAGTGACCCGGCCCATACGGCAACGGCGCCAGGCAAACTGACCGCAGCTACTCCAGCAATGACACCTCTGATGCTTGATGCCACATCGAATAAGCTGATTGCCTGGGACGGTAGTAAAGCCGGAGAGGCGGTAAGTATTCTGGCGTTACCTGCCGATCAAAGCAGCACGGCGCTGAACGTTTATAAGTCAGGCTCTTTCCGTATTGAAGACGTTATCTGGCCTGTTGCTGTAACTGATGAAAACAAAAAACGTAATGCCTTTGTCGGTACTGCGATCAGTATCGTCTAAACCACTGTCTAAATACCGAAAATCATCCATAAGGGCCGCATAAGCGGTTTTTTTTACGGGAAAAATTTATGTCCATTTACACAACAGCCCAATTACTGGCGGTCAATGAGAAGAAGTTCAAGTTTGACCCGCTTTTCCTGCGCATCTTCTTCCGTGAAAGTTATCCGTTTCCCACGGAAAAAGTTTATCTCTCGCAAATCCCCGGCATGGTGAACATGGCGTTATATGTGTCACCTATTGTTTCCGGCAAGGTTATTCGTTCCCGTGGTGGCGCGACCTCGGAGTTTACGCCGGGATATGTCAAACCAAAGCATGAAGTTAACACGCAGATGACTTTGCGCCGTCTTCCCGATGAAGACCCGCAAAATCTTGCTGATCCTGCTTATCGCCGCCGTCGCATCATTCTGCAGAATATGAAGGATGAAGAACTGGCTATTGCTCAAGTTGAAGAGATGCAAGCGGTATCCGTAGTTTTAAGCGGTAAATACACTATGACGGGTGAAGGATTTGAGCCTGTTGAAGTCGATACGGGTCGTAGCGCGGGCAATAATATTACTCAGGCTGGTGCGGCGGCCTGGTCTACTCGTGACAAAAAAACCTATGACCCGACCAATGATATTGAAGCTTATGCATTGAATGCCAGTGGAGTGATTAACATTATTGTGTTCGATCCTAAAGCTTGGGCATTGTTCCGTTCCTTCGAAGCCGTGGAAAAAAAGCTGGATACGCGTCGTGGCTCTAAGTCAGAACTTGAAACTGCCCTGAAAGACTTAGGAGAGGTAGTCTCTTACAAAGGCATGTATGGCGATGTGGCTATCGTTGTTTATGCCGGACAATACGTCGAATCTGACGCTAAAAAGAACTATCTTCCTGATCTGACGATGGTCTTGGGTAACACTCAGGCGCGTGGACTTCGGACTTATGGTTGCATTCAGGATGCGGATGCCCAGCGCGAAGGCATTAATGCTTCAACACGTTATCCGAAGAACTGGATACAGACGGGAGACCCAGCACGCGAATTCACCATGATCCAGTCAGCCCCTCTAATGCTGCTTGCCGACCCGGATCAGTTTGTTTCCGTAAAACTGGCGTAATTGATGGCCCTTCGGGGCCGTTATCTTTTCTGGAGTAAATTTCATGAATAAAGATGATCTTATTGTCCGGCTAACGGAATTGGGTAAGAAGTTAAACCGTGAAGTTATCCTGACCGGTTCAAAAGAAGATTTAACATTACGCGTCACCGAGCTGGAGGAAGAGCTGGGTGATGAAGGTGATGGCGATGAAGGAGAGGGTACGCTTCTACTGAAGTCCATTGGTGGAATTCAGCAGCAACAGACACCTGAAAAAACTGTACAGAATACAGCTGCAGGTGAGCTGGTTTTTGTTAAAACATTGGTCACGTTACATATTGACGCTCTGCATGAAAATCGTAATGAAAAACTGACGATTGTTGAGCCTGGCGTGGTTGTTCGTGTTTCTCAACAGGATGCTGATGACCTGATTGATCAGGGTTTGGCCAGCGAACACTAAAGGTGGCGCGGTGGTTAATTTTGACAATATCTTTGATGCCGCGATTTCTCGCGCAGACGACACCATCATTGAGACGATGGCTTCCCCGATTCATATCACCAGTGGAACGATGAAGGATGCTGTTATATCGGGTGTATTTGATGATCCTGAGAATATCAGCTACCCCGGTAGCGGCCTTCGAATTGAGGGTAGCAGCCCGACTCTTTTTATTAAAACAAACCTTGCCAGTCAGTTACAGCGCCCGGACACACTAACCATTAATGGAGAGGTTTTCTGGGTCGATCGCATAGGACCAGATGACTGTGGTTCTTGCCATGTCATTTTAGTGCGGGGGGCTCCGCCTGCAAGCAGCAGGCGGCGTTAAGGAGTTTGTCATGGCGATTAAAGGGCTTCAACGAGCAATCGAAAACCTCAACAGTCTTACCCGGGTCATGGTTCCCCAAGCAAGCGCATGGGCTATTAACCGGGTCGCTGCCAGTGGCGTGTCTGCCGCAACTCGACAAGTGGCGAAAGAAACCGAGGCAGGCGATAACCGTGCTAAAGGGATACCACTAAAACTCGTCAAGCAAAGGGTCAAGGTGAGTAAGGCATCACCCACTGGACGTGCTACCGCAAAAATCAAGGTCAACAGGGGGAACCTGCCAGCTATCAAATTAGGTGCTGCTCAGGTCAGAACAACCCGTCGTAAAGGTCCGCTGGCCAGAAAAAACAGCGTGCTTCGTATCGGACGTTACGTATTCCGAGATGGTTTTATCCAGCAGTTAGCGAATGGTCGCTGGCATGTGATGAAGCGTATTGCGGGGAAAAGCCGATACCCGATTGACGTTGTAAAAGTTCCTATGGCTGAACCTCTCACAACAGCATTTGAGAGAGAGAAAAAACGGATGCTTGAAGAGGAGATGCCTAAACAGCTGGTATACGCACTGAAACAACAACTGAGGTTATATCTGAAGCGATGAAAAACTCCCTTATCAGAAAAGCCGTTCTTGATGCCCTTGAAAAAGGGATAGGGATCGGAGCTATTTTCTTCGATGGTCGGCCTGCTGTCATTGAGCCTGATGATTTCCCAGCAGTGGCAGTTTATCTCACTGATGCGGAATACACCGGTTCCGAACTGGATGCTGAGGTTTGGTCAGCAACGTTGCATATTGAGATTTTTTTACCCGCGCAGGTGCCAGATTCTGAGCTTGATGAATGGATGGAGGGCCAAGTTTACCCAGTGATTTCGGGGATTGACGGTATTGGTGATCTCATAACGTTAATGGTGCCACAAGGCTTTGATTATCAGCGGGACGATGATATGGCGCTCTGGAGTTCAGCTGATATGAAATATTCAATTAATTACGAAATGTAAGGACGTAATCATGGCTACACCGAATCCGCTGGCACCTGTTAAAGGCGCTGGAACAACACTTTGGATGTATACCGGGGCGGGTGATCCCTACGCGAACCCGATGAGTGATACCGACTGGATACGATTGGCGAAAGTCAAAGAACTGACGCCGGGAGAAATGACGGCTGAATCTTATAATGACAGCTATATCGATGATGATGATGCCGACTGGAGCAGTTCTGCGCAGGGTGAAAAATCTGCGGGAGATACTTCTGTTACCTTAGGCTGGATGCCTGGTGAAGTGGGTCAGCAATCTGTGGTTGACTGGTTCACCCAAGGTGATATCCGTGGGTACAAGATAAAGTATAAAAATGGCGCTGTTGATGTCTTTCGCGGCTGGGTGAGTGGTCTGGGTAAAGCTATTCAGGCGAAAGAAATGATCACGCGAACGGTCAAAGTTACTAATTCTGGTAAGCCATCACTAGCCGAAGATTCTCGACCTGCTGTTGTCCTCGTATCCAGTGTGACAGCAAGCCCGGCAACCGGAACGGTTACGGTAGGCAAAACAGCGACGGTGACATTTAATATTTTACCAGCTAATGCATCGGATAAAACATTACGTATTGCATCCTCCAATCCAGCTTTTGGCACTGTGACGGCACAGGATAATGTTGCAACCTTAAAAGGTGTTGCGGTTGGCGTGGTGGATATTGTTGCAATGACAGCGGATGGACGCCTGGTCGCAACGGCTCGTCATACTGTTACCGCCATTTAATCTGTTATCGAATTATCTTTCCTCTCACAGGCTCCATACGGAGCCTTTTTTACAGGTGTTCCTATGTTCCTTAAAAAAGAAGATTTACCTATTCGCGGTGTCTCTGTTGTGCTCTTCGAGCTGACTGCTTTGCAACGGCTGGAGTATTTTGAATACTTAGCCAGCCTGGAAGCCAGTTTGCCTGAAGATACGATTAACCTAAAGCAGCAAGCATTGCTGTCAAAGCTAAATCTGAACGCCAATGTGTGGCTAATTTCGCGCTCACTCTGGCATAACACTCCAGAATTAAAAGAGGATGATATTTATAAAGATATTGAGCGTACATGGCCATCTGAAGCGATTAATCTGGCGGTGGAGAAAATTATGGTGTTGAGCGATATGCAGCCTAAAGTCCCAGAATCAGAAGATACCGAGGCTGAGGCTATCCCGGTTCAGGACAAGCCCCTGGCAAAATAGCCGCCCGTGAACATGCTTTCATTTATCGTTTAGCGCATGAGTTTCGTCGACCAGACTGGCGCGCGATGCTAAGTGGCATGGGGGCGACAGAGTACTCTGGCTGGGTTACGCATTTTGGTTCTGTGCCATTCAGCGATCAGTTACTGGATGCTGAGTTTTCCACGATGAAAGCATTGATTGCCAGCATGTTTACGGGTAATAGCGAGATATCAGCCGCTGATTTCAGTCTGTTAGGGATACCAGACGATGATGACAGTGTAGATATGAGTGATGATGAATTAATGCTGGCCGGAGAAGGGCTTTACGGAGGGGTGCGTTATGTCCCAGCAGATCAGTGATCTGGTTATTAATCTTGATGTAGATAATGCCTCATTTACCGAAAAAATAGCGCGTATTAAAGGTCAGCTTACAGGGATGGCTGATACCTCTGAGCTTTCCAGTCAGAGAATGGCACGGTTTGCTGAACGCCAGGCTCAGGCGATGAAACAACTGGAAACCGCAGGGAGTCAGGCTGCTGTTTCCATTCAGGAAAAGCATGCTGCTGCCACGACAGCAATAGAAGGTGACTGGCAAAAAGCCTCTCAAGCGTTGCAAGAAACACATAATCGGGTAGGGTCTCTGTCGCAGAAGATTGCTGATAACGACGCTAAAACGGCAGAGAATGCACGACGACAAGATGATGCTACGGAGACGTTTTTCCGGCAAATTGATGCTGTTAACCGGCTATCAAGTGAAACGCAATCATTAACCACGATCCAAACGCAACTTAGACTGGCTCGCGATCAGGGTAATATCAGCCAGCAAGACTACTTGGGATTAGTTGCCCGAACAACCGCAAAGGGCATAGAGCTCAGGCGCGAAGAGGAAAAATCGACAGCAGAAACCAACAGGGCTGCGCAGGTAAAAAATAAATTTATCCAGTCCCTGGCGAGTCAGGCTGCAACATTTGAAGCCTCCAAATCTGACATTATGGAGTATCAGGCGGCACTTAATGGTGTCTCTTCTGAAGCGGCTCCGTTTATTGCTCAGGTCAGGCAAATGGAATTTGCGATAGCGAATGAAGCGGCCCAAAACAAGCTAGCAGCTCAGGCTATCAGGGAAAAGGCCACCGCCGACAGGCAGGCAGCAGCGGAAGCAAAAAGAACAGAATCAGCACAAAAAAGCTTTATTGATTCACTGCAAAACCAGACGGACGCTATAGGGAAGACGCAATCAGAATTGCTGGCGTTAAAAGCGGCACAAATGGGCGTATCTACCCAGGCAGCACCTTTTATTGCTAAATTGCGTGAACAAGAAGCCGCCTGGAAAACAGGTGCGATATCAGCGGGCCAATATCGCCAGGCGATGCGAATGCTACCAGCACAGTTTACGGATATCGCCACCTCTATCGCGGGTGGCATGCCGTTATGGCTGGTGATGATTCAGCAGGGTGGGCAAATAAAAGACTCGTTCGGTGGCATAGGCAATATCTTTGAAATCATTAAAGAGAAGTTTTTCGGCATTAATGATGCGAGTGATGAAGCCAGTAGCTCCCTGTCTGACAGTGCGAATGGTTTAGCTGAAAACGCAGAGAATGCAGGAAAACTGTCCTCGATCCTGTCCCCTACCAAGATTGGGATTCTGGGGCTTGCTGCTGTTGTCGGAACGTTAACGTACGCCTGGTTTAAGGGAAGCAAAGAACAGTCTGAATTCAGTAAATCATTAATTCTTACGGGTAACCGTGCTGGTGTAACTTCCGGGCAACTTGCTGATATGGCCAGCTCGATTGCAGCAAATACGGGTAACTCCACTGCCGCTGCGGCTGAGGCATTGAACCGGGTTGTTTCTGGTGGGAAGGTAGCCAAAGACTCATTGCAGTCTGTCACTTCCGCTGTGGTGGCGATGAATGACGCTACAGGCGATTCAATTGATAGTCTGGTTTCTGACTTTGAGAAAATTGCTAAAAGTCCGGTCGCGGCGATATCTGAACTTAATGAGAAGTATCGTTTCCTGACACTGACTACCTACAATCACATTAAAGCTCTGCAAGATGAGGGTAATCAGCAGGAAGCCGCCCGGATTGCTACAGAAACCTATTCAGCCACCATGAAGCAGCGCGCTGAACAAATTCAGGAAAGCCTCGGCACTTTACAGCAGTCCTGGAAATGGCTGGGTGATGCGGCTAAGGGCGCGTGGGATTCGATGCTGGATATTGGCCGCGAAGTCTCAATAGAGCAAAAAATTGCAGATGCCAGCAGTCATTTAGATCGCGTCCAGAAGGAACTGTCTGATTTACAGAAAGGTCAGAGTAACCACATGGGGCCGTATGGTGCGTGGAAATCTGACGATCTGAGTCGTCTTGAGAAAGCTAAAAGTCTGGCAAAAGAGCGGTTAGAAGGCCTGCTCAGCGAAAAAATTGCTCAGGATGTCATTAACAACGCTTTCACTGACGGTAATGCTCTTCAACAGAAAAGTATTGCAGCTCAGCAGTATGTCGATGGCCTGGTAAAAGATACGCTGAGTAATGAAGAAAAACGCGTAAAAGCTCAGGACCTGCTGACCCAGAAAATAAAAGAAGGGGCAATAATCAGCAGGGAAGAAGAGGCCCGTCTTCGCAAGAATATCAACGATAAGTATAAAGACCCTGTAACACCAAAGGGTAAGGCTTATACCCCCCCGGCTGGTATTCAGGACGAAGATTCCGCCCAGGCTGATTTACTGGCATTACAGGCTCAGCTTCAGACCTTGAAAGAACATAAGTCACTCAATGATGCTATCAGTCAGCAGCGTAAAGACTTATGGAGTTACCAGGCGAAAATAAACATTCTTCAGCAGGCTCAGGACGGACCACTTAAGCGCCAGTTGTCAGTAAAAGAGCAATCATTACTGGCAAGTTCTCAGCAGATACTAGCCCTAAAAGAGCAGCTTGCTTTGCTGGGTGATCAGATCACCGCTCAGGAACAGCTTAATAAGCGTAATGATTCCTCTCAGAAGTACGTTAATCAGATGGCTGAGAAACAGGCAGCGTTAAAAGCCAGTTCAACGCTAAGCGACAGAGAGACGGGAAGAGAGTCTGTTTTTGCCCAGTTACGCAGCGGCTGGCAGAACGCTGGTGGTTCACTGGATGATGCAGGTTATAAAAAACAGTTGGATGCAGCAAAGGGTTACTTTGCTGAAGAAGACAAATTGCGCGGCGACTGGAAAGCGGGTGCTCAAAAGAGCTGGGCTGATTATTCTGATGCAGCAACCAATGTCTATGATCAGATGAAAAATGCTGGGTCGAGTGCATTAAGCGGCCTGTCGTCTCAGCTAACTTCTTTCATTACCACTGGTAAATCCAGCTTCAAGGATTTTACCAAAAGCATCCTTAGCATGCTGACGGAAATACTTGTCAAAATGCAGTTGGTTAATGGGGTTAATAGCATCATGGGTGCATTTGGCGGCGGCAGTGTTATAGCTAATGCCAATGGTGGTGTTTATAACTCTGCATCACTGAGCGCATACAGCGGTAGCATTGTTGATAGCCCCACTTTCTTTGCGTTTGCTAAAGGTGGCGGCGTGATGGGAGAGGCGGGGCCAGAAGCTATTTTACCTCTACGCCGTGGTGCGAACGGTAAGTTGGGTGTAGTAGCCGGTAATGCAGGTGGTGGAAGTCCTACGTTTCAAAACACTATTATTCTTCAGAGTGATGGCACCACGGCATCCAAAACCTCTGGCAGCACTGATGCCATGAGTCAGGCCATGATGAAGATGATGGATAAGTTTTGCCAGGACTGCATGCTTAAAGCGCTGCGTCCTGGAGGTGTACTTTTCAACGCCATGCGTTCCCGCTAATTCTCATAAGGTAACCTATGACAATTGAAACTTTTATGTGGCCTACACAGGTTGCAGGCCAACCTGCGACCGAATACAACGCGACAATCCGTAAAGTACAGTTTGGTGATGGATACAGCCAGGTATCTGAAGATGGGATTAATTCAGAACACATTAAATTTCCATACTCATATCGCGGTTCGCTGGAAAAAGCGATCTCCATCAGAGATTTCTGTCGGCGGCATCGTACAAAGTCATTTATCTGGACCCCGCCGCACGGTGAGCAGGGGTTGTACCGTGTCGAGGCTGCATCAATACGGATGGTTCCCAACGGAAAAACTCAGGCAACCATTACCGCTAACTTTGAGCAGACATTTTCCGCTTAAGTATCTATCGCCTCTTCATTATTGGAAGTAAGGGGAGGGTGAATATTGTTTGGTATGAATGTAGTATAAAGTTAGATGGGTAATATTTATAAAAAGGAGTAGGGAATTGAATAAAATACTATTGGCTTCACTTGCTGTGTCAATAACATTTCTATGCGGCTGTGTATCCAATCCCACTTTGTCTGAAGTAAATAATGCTGATTATGGCCCCATGCCGAGCAAAGAATTATATGAAGGTAAAATAAGAAGCTACCAAGAAAGCAATCTTAAAGACCCTGATTCGGCAAAGTATAATTTTTCAGAGCCACATAAAGGCTGGTGTAAGTTTAATGGCGAAGTTAATTACGGGTGGATTGTTGACTACACCTTAAATGCTAAAAATAGTTATGGTGGATATGTTGGTGCAAAGCCACAGTTTTCATTCATAAAAAATACTAAAGCGTATCATCCAGAATATTTTATGAGAGATATGTGTGGTTCTTAGTCATAAGGTTAAATGAGAACTTAATTTTTATAAAAAAGACTTCTTTATAGAGGTCTTTTTTTATTGTGCTAAATCCGCCGCGTTAACCCTGATCCAGTACCAGGCAATGGAGTGATGTTGCTGCGATACTTAAATAGGCTCATTCACTATGATCATTAACGATATTCAAAAGCTCGAACCGGGCAATAAAATACGACTTATTTCCGTGGATGGTTCTGCCTTCGGAGCCGATATTCTGCGCTTTCATGCAAACACCATCCCCCATACACCAGAAGAGATAGCCGCTTCAGGTGGTGATGAGTCAAAGTTGCTGGCGAAGTCAGTTTGGTTTGATGGTGAGGAATATGGAGCTTTTCCGTTTGAAGTTAAGGGACTGGAAACGTCGAGTGATGGGCAGGCAGCACAGCCCACTCTGAGCGTTGCCAATATCGATGGCGTTGTGACGGCGCTTTGTCTTCATTTCGATGATATGGCTCAGGCCAAAGTCACCATCATTGATACGCTTACTCACTACCTGGATGCCCTAAACTTTCCGGATGGAAATCCATTAGCTGATGCTTCTCAGTGTTATAAGCAGGTTTTCTTCATTGACAGAAAAATCAATGAGGTGGTGGGTGAGGTGGTTGAATTTGAGATGTCCAGCCCTATGGCTCTGCAGGGGCGAGTTATTCCAACGCGACAAATCAGCGCTATCTGTACCTGGTCGAGTCGCAATCAATATCGAACCGGTAATGGCTGCTCCTATAACGGCTCACGAATGTTTGACCTTAAAGGCAACCCGGTAACTGATCCTTCTCAGGATAAATGTTCTGGCCTGCTGACTGACTGTAAAGCGCGCTTTGGTGCTGATGAACAGCTTGATTTTGGCGGCTTTCCCGGAGCATCGCTGATACGGAGGTAATATGCGAGATAAAACAACAGCGGCCATTCTTGTCCACGCAGAGGCTGAATATCCGCGTGAATGTTGTGGTGTGGTGGCTCAGAAAGGCCGGGTAGAGAAATATTTTCCTTGCCGCAATATCACAGACCTGCCTGAAGAGCAGTTTGAATTATCCGCTGAAGATTATGCCGCTGCAGAGGATTGGGGAACCATTACCGCCATCGTGCATTCACATCCCGGTGACGGGGCGACGACACAGCCAAGTGAACTGGATATGCTCCAGTGTGATGTTCATGGTTTACCTTGGGTTATTGCGTCGTGGCCAGAAGGTGATATACGGACGGTTATGCCGCGTAGTGAGCGACAACTGGAGGGGCGCGCCTTTGTGCTGGGTTATGCCGATTGTTGGTCGCTGATAATGGACTGGCACCGCAAGCAGGGTATTGAGTTAAAGAACTACAGCGTTGATCGACTCTGGTGGGAAAAGGGCGAAAATCTCTATATGGATAACTGGTATGCCGAGGGGTTTCGTGAAGTCAGTGCGCCGAGTCCGGGCGATGTAGTGATGATGCAGATTAGCGCTAGTGTGGTTAATCATGCCGGCATTCTTCTTGAAGATAACCAGTTACTCCACCACCTCTACGGGCAGTTGTCCTGCAAGACTCCCTACGGTGGAGAGTTGCGTGAACGAACCATCAAAATTGTCAGGCATAAGGATTTGTCATGAATGAACTCAAAACGATTCGCCTGTATGGCAAGTTAGGCGCAATGTTTGGGCGGGTGCATCGGCTTGTTGTCGATACCCCTGCAGAAGCCTGTCGCGCACTGTCCGTAATTATTCCTGGCTTTGAGCAGTATATGTCTACCGCACACATGCAAGGCGTCAGGTTTGCCGTTTTTAAAGGGAAGCAGAACATCGGCCAAGATGAGTTGACGCACTGTTGTGGCGGCTCGGATATTCGTATTGCCCCTGTAATATCAGGAAGTAAACGCGCTGGTGTGCTGCAAACAATCCTTGGCGGCGTAATGATGGCTGTAGCCGCTTTTGGTATGTTTACCGTTTGGGGGCAGGCATTGGGCGGTAGTGTATGGGGATCGTATCTGATGCAGGCCGGTGCTGCTATGGCGTTAGGTGGCGTTGTCCAAATGTTATCACCGCAAGCATCCGGTCTGGCTTCTAGACAGTCGCCAGAGAACACTCCTTCATATGCATTCGGTGGCCCGGTCAATACGACAGCGATGGGTAATCCGGTAGGTCTGCTATATGGCGAACGCGAAATAGGCGGCGCGATCATTTCGGCTGGTATTTATACCAACGATCAATAAAATCCCACACTTCTTTATAGCTACCTCCGGGTGGCTTTTTTTATGGGCGCAATATGGCTAATATCAAAGGAAAAAAGGGGGGTGGTGACAATCCCCGGACTCCGGTTGAGTCCCCGGATTCTCTACATTCTATTGCTACGGCAAAAATTCTTTTAGCACTTGGTGAAGGGGAGTTCGCTGGCGGTCTTACTGCAAAAGATATCTTACTTGATGGAACGCCTAAAGAGTCTGTCGACGGTACCGTTAATTTTCCCGATGTTACCTGGGAGTTTCGATCCGGTACACAGATGCAGGATTACATCCCGGGCATGCCTGCGGTCGAAAATGAAATCACTATTAATACGGCATTAAAAGCGACCCAGCCCTGGACGAGAGCAATCAGTAACACGCAATTGTCTGCTGTCCGGGTTCGTATCGGTGTGCCAGCCCTACAGCGGCAAACGGATGACGGTGATGTTGTTAACTATCGGGTTGAATACAAAATTGAACTCTCCGTTGATGGAGGAGGGTATTCGACCATACTGAATAGCGCGTTTGATGGTAAAACGACTTCGCTGTATGAGCGTAGCCATCGAATTGATTTACCGAAAGCCAGTACTGGCTGGCAGATTCGCGTTAGTCGTTCCACACCTGATAGCACGTCAAACCGAATAGCTGACGCAACTAATATCGCTGCATATTCGGAGATTATTGACGCCAAACTTCGGTATCCCAACACTGCGCTGTTGTTTGTTACGTTTGACGCTAAACAGTTTAATAATATCCCGCAAATCAGCGTAAAGGCTCGCGGCCGTATTATTCGGGTGCCGTCAAACTATGATCCGATATCGCGGGCCTATTCCGGTACGTGGGATGGCTCGTTTAAATGGGCCTATTCCAATAACCCCGCCTGGGTTTTTTACGATGTGTTGCTGACTGAGCGTTTTGGGCTGGGTGACCGTATATCGGCCTCTCAGGTTGATAAGTGGGAGCTCTACCGTATCGCGCAATACTGTGACCAGCCAGTGCCTGACGGTCGAGGCGGCAGTGGAACCGAGCCTCGTTTTCTGTGTAATATTTATATTCAGAGTCAGAATGAGGCGTTCATTGTTCTACGTGACCTGGCATCAATTTTCAGAGGCATGACTTACTGGTCAAACAATCAGGTTATCGCGATTGCTGATATGCCAGCAGCGAATGATGAGCGTAATTATATCTACACCCGCGCCAACGTCATCGATGGAAAATTCATATACTCAAGCGGTAGTGAGCGTGACCGTTACTCTACTGCAATGGTTTCATTCTCTGATCCAGATAATCACTATTCAGATGAACCAGAACCCGTATTTGAGGCTGATTTGGTTCGCCGTTATGGTGTTCGCCAGACATCAATCACTGCGATTGGCTGCACCCGTCGAACTGAGGCTAACCGCCGTGGTCGCTGGATACTACTGACCAACGCCAAAGACCGATTGATTACATTTGATGCGGGTCTGGATGGATTTATTCCTCAGCCAGGGAAGATCATCTACGTTGCTGACCAGAGTTTGTCTGGCCGCATTATGGGCGGGAGAATCAGTTCAGTGGCTGGTCGTGTTATCACTCTCGATCGCATCCCTGACGCTGTATCTGGTGATCGGCTACTGGTAAACCTGCCATCCGGTAAATCTGAAGGGCGCACCGTACAAGCTGTTAACGGAAAGCAGGTAACGGTATCTGCTGCATGGAGCATGATGCCAGAGCCAGAGGCGGTATGGAGTGTTGACGCTCGTGACGTAGCTATCCAGCAATACCGGGTAACATCGGTTAAAGATAACGATGACAACACATTTACCATTAGCGGCGTTTACCACAACCCGGATAAAAATCTGGCGATTGACTCTGGCGCTCGTCTCGATGAAAGGCCCATATCTGCTATTCCGCCAAGTGTTCAGGGACCGCCAACTGAGTTATCCATTACGAGTTATAGCCGCGTAGTTCAGGGGCTGAGCGTGGAAACTCTGAGGGTATCCTGGCTTGCACCACCAAATGCAATTGCCTACGAATGCCAGTGGCGTAAAAACAACGGCGATTGGATCAGCGTTCCGCGAACCCGTTCGCTTGGGTTTGAGATAGAAGGGATTTATTCCGGGCGTTATACGGCGCGAGTGAGGGCCGTTAACGTCAGTGATATTAGTTCTGTGTGGGCAGCATCAGCAGAAGTAGGGCTGACGGGTAAAGTTGGGGATACGCCAAAACCGGTTGGCTTTATGGCGTCTCAGAATATCGTTTTTGGTATAGAACTGAAATGGGGATTCGCTGAAAACACAAGCGACACACTGAAAACTGAGATTCAGTACAGTGCGACCGGGAACACTGAGGATGCAGTTCTGCTTGCTGATGTTCCGTATCCACAACATAACTATCAGCAGATAGGACTAAAAGGAGGGCAAGCATTTTGGTATCGGGCTCGTCTTATTGATCGTCTGGGAAATCAATCCGAATGGACTGAAATGATTCGTGGTGTTGCCAGTACAGACGCCAGCGATATTTTAGATTACCTGAAGGGCCAAATTGATGAAACCCATCTCGGACAGGAACTTAACGGAAAGTTAGGCTCAATTTCAGAGAACCAGGAGGCGCTGTCTCGAGCGACTATTGAGGCTCGATTGCAGCTTGAAAAAACTCAGCAAGAGCTGGACCAAAAAACAGCTTCATTATCTACTGATATAGATGGAGTTCAGGAGAATTTAAACCAGGCAGAGAAACAACTTCAAAGCAGTGTTGACCAGTTAAATGAAAAGTCGGTGGAGCTATCAGGCGATATTGATGGCGTTCGGAATGATTTAATAGAGGCAGAGGACCGGATACAGGGTTCTTTTAATGAGCTGGAATCGTCCACCTCTCAGTCTATTGATGATGTTCGTAACGATTTAACCGAGGCAGAAGGTCGGATACAAAGCTCTGTTGATGCGATTGATGAGGCAGCATATAAAACCTCTCAGTCCATTGACTCTATAAACAGGGCTAGCATTGAAGCACAGCTACAGCTTTCACAGACTCAACAGAATTTATCCGCCAGTTCAGAAAAACTATCGAATGATGTTTCTGATGTACGTAAAAATCTGGAATTAGCAGAAGCTGATCTTCAGGAAAAAATCGACGCGGTAACAGGCGGTAGTGATCAGGATATTGCGACGGTTATTTCTCAAATCGAAATCATTGATGAAGAGCAGAAAAAACAGGCATCAAAGGTTGATGCTGTTATTGCTCAGTCTGATGGCAATGTTGCTGCTATTCAGCGTGAGGAGCTGGCGCGTTCAGACGGTGATACCGCCCTGGGCAAGCGCATTGATGTGGTGAAAGCCGAAACTGAGGATGCGGCAGCTAAAATCGTTACGCTCACTGATGCGCAGGCGGGGCTGGAATCCTCTCAGGCGTCAATAGGTCAGTCACTGGAAGCGGTCACCCGCGCCCAGCTTGAGGGCTCCCTGAAACAGGAGGGGGACGTTCAGGCGCAGCGGGAAATCAGCGCCAGGCTGACCACATCCCAGCAGGTATTAACGGACGATCAGCAGGCGCTGGGCCGTCAGATAACCCAGATAGATACCAAATACGGCGATGCCACCGCGCAGTTGCAGGAGGAAACCAAGGCCTTATCGTCTGAGAATCAGGCGCTGTCTGGCCAGTTCACGGCACTGAGTGCGGAGGTGGATGCCAATGCTGCAACGGCGCGGGATCAGACCCAGGCGGTTGCCACGGATTTGGATGCTGAGGTTAAGCGCGTCACGGCCCTGAAAACGGATGTTGAGGGTAACACCTCATCTATTCAGCGAGAGGAGCTGGCGCGTTCAGACGGTGATACCGCCCTGGGCAAGCGCATTGATGTGGTGAAAGCCGAAACTGAGGATGCGGCAGCTAAAATCGTTACGCTCACTGATGCGCAGGCGGGGCTGGAATCCTCTCAGGCGTCAATAGGTCAGTCACTGGAAGCGGTCACCCGCGCCCAGCTTGAGGGCTCCCTGAAACAGGAGGGGGACGTTCAGGCGCAGCGGGAAATCAGCGCCAGGCTGACCACATCCCAGCAGGTATTAACGGACGATCAGCAGGCGCTGGGCCGTCAGATAACCCAGATAGATACCAAATACGGCGATGCCACCGCGCAGTTGCAGGAGGAAACCAAGGCCTTATCGTCTGAGAATCAGGCGCTGTCTGGCCAGTTCACGGCACTGAGTGCGGAGGTGGATGCCAATGCTGCAACGGCGCGGGATCAGACCCAGGCGGTTGCTACGGATTTGGACGCTGAGGTTAAGCGCGTCACGGCTCTGAAAGCGGATGTTGAGGGTAACACCTCATCTATTCAGCGAGAGGAGCTGGCACGTTCAGACGGTGATACCGCCCTGGGCAAGCGCATTGATGTGGTGAAAGCCGAAACTGAGGATGCGGCAGCTAAAATCGTTACGCTCACTGATGCGCAGGCGGGGCTGGAATCCTCTCAGGC
>Ga0302347_1002607_pt1 | contig 17802 bp, 23 predicted proteins | sample PhyWR1_FD_202178 | JGI IMG/M metagenome (GOLD analysis project Ga0302347, IMG submission 202178) | Leaf surface microbial communities from wheat plants in UC Gill Tract Community Farm, Albany, California, United States - DLSL W.R1 (v2)... | ecosystem: Host-associated > Plants > Phyllosphere >...
ATCAAAATTGGCGTTAATCATTTACAATTCGCTGGGAATGAATTACAATTCGTAATAATTAGGGCAATGATATACTTGCATATACCATTTTAAGATATATTAATGATGTGACAGAAATCTTAAATAATTATACAAAGAATTATTGTCATGTATTATAACAAAACAATTGATGAAAGAAAAATTGAATTAATATTTACATTTGGTACATTTAAGTAGGTCAACATCTAAATATATTGTTGTCAAAATTGTTTTTGTATAAATAATTAACTAGAATAAGTTTATAAATTATACATTTACAAAAAACAATAAATGATTAAAATAGCCATAATAGAGGACGAACCTGCTGTTCGCAAAGAAATACATATCTTATACGACAGGAGCCTGATATACAGATTGTTGGATGGAGCTCAGATGTGAAAAATGCGGTGAAACTAATTGAAGAAAAAAATCCAGATGTGACTCTGATGGATATCCAACTTCAGAATGGAACAGCTTTCAATATTCTTAAAAATCTTAAAACCTTACCGGAAAATATTATTTTTTTGACGGCTTACAACCAATTTGCTATTCGGGCAATTAAATATGGAGCTTTGGATTATCTTCTCAAACCAATTGACCAAATCGAACTGAAAGAAGCCTTAGAACGTTATCGACGGAAAAAAGAAAACAATCCGCAATGGATGAAGCAAATCTCTCTTGCCGAATATTCTTTGGAATCAGACGTTATTCCAGACACAATTGCTTTGAACTCTATCAATAATGTCCGAATCATCAGAGTTCAGGATATTATCTATTGCAAAGGCGAAGGTCCTTATACCTTTTTCTTCCTCAATAATGGCGAAAAAGAACTGATTTCCAAACCACTTAAATTTTATGAAGAGCTGTTGTCTACTCCTTATTTTCTCAGAACACATCAGTCTTACTTAGTCAATAGAAATTATATCTCGGAAGTTAATCGTTCAGAATATCTTCTCTTGAATAACAACGAGGAAATTCCTATTTCAACACGTCGTAAAAGTTTTATTATCAATCAGCTTTTCCCTGCAAAATGAAAAATAAATTCAGATCAGTTTTCATTTGTTTGATAGTAGCACTCATCTTTCATTCGTGTAAAAAAGAAAAAGAAGTGGCCAAAGATTTAGAATTATTCAAAAATCAAATTAAAAATTTAGCTGAAGAGAAACCCTCACCTGCAAACAAAGATTCTATATTGAATGTTTGGAAAGACATCGAAAGAAATCCAATTATCAAAAAAGATACGGCATTACAAGCAAAAGCTCAATATAATATTGGGAAAATCTATGGAATGACCGGAAGCTCAGATTCTGCTCAGGTTTATGTAGAAAATGCGTTAGAATTAATTGAAAAAACCAAAGGGAATCTTGAGATTAAAGCATCCATCTATAATGGAATGGGTAATTTATCAAACAATAAAGCTAGTGAACATCAGGCTAATTATTATTACAACAAAGCAGCCATGATTGTGTTGTCCGATGATTCTTTAGATTTATCTCCAGTTGCAAAAACTACCATACTTTTGGCCGCTGCACAAAGTAATCAAGGTCTCTATCAATATGACCTTGCAGAGAAAATGAATAAAGTGGCGCTTAAGTTATCGGAAAAGCTTCCTCAATTTCATATCAATCATGAGCGACCACTTACTCAAATTATTTTGACTTTTGGAAGGCAGGGTAAATCAGATAGTATTCCGCAGTATTTGCAAAGACTAGAAAAACTTCATAAAAAATATCCCGATGAATATGATATAAAATATCTGTATGATAGCAAATCTAAATATTTTGTTTTAATAAAACAGTTGGATTCTTTTCTTTATTATCAAAAGTTGAAAGCTGTTTTGGATGAGAAAAGTTTGCAGAGTAATACTGAAATGCAAGTCAATATCAATAACCTATTAACCAGTTATCTAAATATCATTGCAGTTTATTGTGAGAAAAAAAATCTTACCGAAGCCAATAAATATATGAATCTCGCAATGCCTCTTATGAATGAAAATAAAGACTTAATTAATTTTAAAACAATGATTTTATATAAGGAAATTCTGTCCAATTTTTTCAATTTGGAAGGCAAACCTCGTGAAGCGTTTGAGCAGATGCAGGAAGTATCAGAACTTCAAAAAGAAAATTTTGAAACCGATAATACACAGGCGGTTGCCGAGATGAACTCGCTTTCTCAAATTCAGACAAAAGACAAGTCTATTAATTCATTGAGTAAAAATATTAAAATCAATGAATTACAGCTTCAGCAAAACAAACTTTGGCTTCTTATCACTTCCTTGATTGCTTTGCTACTCATCACTTTTATCGGATTTTTTTATTACAATTACAGACAAAGAAGAATCCGACAGGAAAAAGAAAAAATCCTACAACAACAGCAATTGTTGCGTACGCAGATGGAGCCACATTTCATTTTCAACACGCTTTCTGCGCTCCAAAGTTTTGTTCGTCTCGATAAAAAAGAAGAGGCTATCAAATATCTTAACCAGTTCAGCCGTCTTTTGCGAAGCAGTTTGGAACTGAGCCGTGAAAATCTTGTTCCTCTAGGCGAAGAAATGGAAGCTTTGAACAACTATCTCAGTCTCCAGCAGATGCGTTTTGAAGATTCATTCACCTACGAAGTTATCAAACCGGAAGGAAAAGATATTTGTGAAATTATGATTCCGCCAATGTTGGTGCAACCATACGTGGAAAATGCCATCTTATACGGAATTGATTTGTCTGATGGTTCTGCGCACATCAAAATTCAGTTTTTCTTGAAAGACGGAATTTTACAGGCTAATATTACCGACAGCGGTAAAAATGAAACCAATGAATCTGTTAGAAATCATCGTTCGTTATCAAAAATTATAAGCAATGAACGATTGAAATTATTGGGAAAAAACGGGAGCATCGAAACCATTAAAAATGATAAAGGAACAACGGTAACACTGAATATTCCGATAAGTAATTAAGTTTTGGTCATTCTTTACTACGAATCTTAAATTCTTACGCACGGATTGTAAATGGTTCTAACTTATTTCAAACAAGAGTTTTATGTTTGAAGAACTAAAATGTTCAAATTCAATTCAAAATGAATAAAATATTTTTTTTGCTGTTAAGCTTTTATGGTTTAGAAGTCGCAGGACAAACACTAAAATATTGTTCAATCTGTACAATACAAATTATAAAAACAGAACAGACTAAAGGTTTGAGTATAGATGATTTCCGTTTTTTAATCAATGATTTGTACGCCCGAAAAGGTTATAAATTCAAAAGTTCAGAGATTGATAGTTATTATTCAGATAAAGTCTGGTATAAAGCGGTAACAGACAACAATAAAATTGTTTACAATGCTATTGAGAAGCAAAATATCAAACTTTTCCAAGATAAAACTTTAACCATAAAGAAAGAACGAGAAAGCTTAATGGCAGAACTTAAGAATTTCAAGACCTTATTATTAACTAATGATACTTTGATATTATCTTCAAAATATGGTTATTCTACGACAGATAAAGATTACGATAAACAATACATTTATTTGAAGGAAGCTTTTTCAAAAATCAATCTGGACGATATCAATTGGTCGTTTGATAGGGGATTGTACAAGGCAACAATAGATAATGGAGATATTGTGATGAATTATGAAATTTGGATTAATCCAGATGGATTTGTAATAAGAAATGGAAACCAAGGCGGTACAGAAATTGGTAAACAACTTTATCCGAATGACTGGATTACAGAATTTACTTTTTGGTGGGATTTTGAATGGAAAAACAACAAAATCAAATTTCAGAAAATAAATATGGAAGGATAAAAATTGATAATTAAAATATGAAAAAACAACTGATAAATTTACTATTTACCTCATTAATACTGCTATTAAGCTGTTCCCCTAAGATTGACAAAAGTAAAATTGCAGGTTCTTGGTATTTTGTGGATTATGCCGATAAGCCTTATTCAAAAACAGAATTAAATAATTTTGATGAAGACATCAAAAGTTCGCCAAAAGGTTGGATAAAAAGCTTCAATTATATTTTTGAAAAGGATAGTTCATATGAATATATAATCTATAATGCTTTAATTCATAAAGGAACTTATTCTGTCAATAAAAACGATTATATAATTTTACGTGATACAATTGAATCAAAGAATGATACTTTAAAAATAAAATATCTGGATGATAAATTTTTACAGGTCATACACAATGACAATGAAAGAGTGTTTATTTACTATAAAACCAATAAACTGCCTAAAGTAGAAGTAATAACAACAGAGTAGACAAATCTAAAACTGAGGAATCAAATTAATATGAGAAAACTATTATTACTGCTATCAATTTTTTTGTTGATTATTTCCTGCCAAAACACCGATGCACAAACAAAAATTACAGGCAAAACATACATCGCCGAAATTGGGGCAACTTGTAAAGATGGTATTGGAATGATATACAAATACCGAATTTTAAAATTTGATAAAAATACTGTGACAATTTCTTACAAAGTGTTTGCGTCTGTTGCTCCTGAACGAAAAAAAGGATATGAAGGGATGTACGATTACTTAACAAAAACCTACCAATGGAAAGTTGAAAAAGACATTCTATTGATTGAAAATTGCAAGGAATTCAGCAAAATGAAAATTTACAAATCGAAAATAATTGGGTATGACAATGATTGGAATCAGCCAATAGAATTCTTAGAACAAACTAAATAAAAAAAGAGGAAGCGATTACTTCAAAGAACGAATCATAAATCAATATCACGAATTGTAAATACTTTGACATTACGGTTCTTTAGATTTTTATATTTGGAAATAAATACTTTTAAAAACATACAAATGGGACTTTTTAACAAATTATTTGGGCAAAACGATAAGCCAAAACAAACGGAAGAAACTCATTCGCAACAAGATTCTGAAGCTTGCAAAACCGAACAGGAATTAATAGGAAAATATGGCGGAATCGTGATGGAAAAGCAATTGGATTTTGGAGATTTGATTGGCGATAACAATTGGAATATCAATATCGGAAATGGAGAAATCAGCTTTGGGGAGAACCTTGTTTTTCCGATTCAGGTATTGGGAACGATTTCGCATTCTTCACAAACTTGGCTTTGGGGTTGGGCAAATACGCAATCTGGACTTTCTGATAATATCTTGAAAGACTCACTATTTCTCAAAAAATATGGCGAAGACAACGGAATCGACCTTTTAAGAAACAATACTTTCGATTTTTCAAAAGAAGACCTACATCTGATGGGAATTATTGCATCAGGACTCAATGACTCAAGTGCTTATTATATCTGCGATTATGGGCAAGGCGCAATGGTTGTGACCATCAAAAGTGATAAAATTGAAAAGACACATAAGAACGACCATCTCAGAGTTCTGACCGTTTTTCCAAGATTGATTTCTGAGTTTGAAGTCAATCATAAATCGGCATTAATCAACTATCTGGAAGCGAAAGGTTATAATGTTTCGGATAACGAAAATAAAATGTCTGCTACCAGAAACGAGGACACAATTATAGCAGAATTCGATGAACTTTCAAGATTGACAAAACTAAATGGATAAGCAGTTTTAAATTAAAAAAACAAAATACACATTATGAAAAAGCTATTGACATTTATTTTATTTGTGTTCATTATTTCTGCAAATGCTCAAGAAAAGAATTATTATGAATTTGGATGGAAAAAAAAGTACGGAATTGTGGACCAAAATGGGAACGAAGTTGTTGCGCCAATTTATCAATGGTCTGTTTATACATTGAACAAAGATTCGAATTTCATTGCTCTGAATAGTCGTGAAGATGGAGGTTTGATTGTTAATTCAAAAACAGGGAAAATTCAGAAATTAGATTATATGGATGATTCTTACCTCATCAATATAGATGATGATGAATTTTTCTATGCTTATGATAAAAACGGAAGTTATCTTCTGAATACTTTCGATTTGGATAAGAAAATAACGCTTCCAAAACAATATTATGACATAAAACAAGACGGAAATTACCTGTTCTGTTATCTGGATGATAAGAGCGCTGATATCTTGTCAAAGACAGACAGGAAAATCATCAAAGACAATTTTCCAATGACTAAAAACAGCAGTTACCAAACCACGAATGATGAAACAATCTATGTCATAGAACAGAAAAATGGAACTTTATTTTTAGATGAAAATCTGAAACAAATTGAGAATACACCAAAATTATTGAACGACTTCGAGCAGGTACAGCATTTTTTATTTACCAAAAATATTCTGTTGAAAGAAATTGATATGATTGATTCTGCATGAGAAGATGGTATTATAAATCCTAGCAAAGATTATCCGAAAGTTGGTGTCGGGATGTCTGGTCCTTTTGTACAGTACGATATTTATTACTCGCAGCAGGATGTTCTGCCATTTTTCAAATTCAAGAAAAAGAATTACGAATTGTATAATTATGCTGATAATAATACACTTAGACTGGCAACTAACGAAGGCAATAGTATTATAATGCAATATTTGTTTCATTTTGACCTTCAAACAAAAACTGTTTTTCTTCCTGAAAAATACTGGAATGATATTGAATTACAGTTAATAAAATAAAATTGTCAATTGAAAATGACAGGATATTTTACGATAACTTTTTAGTTTCGAGATTTCTAAATTTCAGGAAATTGATGGGAAACGAAAAATTTAATTAAACGATGACGATTCTATTTTTGATTTTATTCATTCCGCTTTTAGCCGTTAGTTGGTACGGAATAGATTATTTGGTAAAGAGAATAATGAAGGAGAAGTACAATATTAAGATTACTTTGATTTCGTTTGTTTTGATGATGCCAGTTTTATTTATAATGTTCATATACATTTTGTTGGCGTTGGCATTTATATCGGGCGCTGAGTTTAAAGAAGGTTTAAATTAATCTATAAAAAACACAAATGAAAAAACTTTTATTCCTATTCCCAATAATGCTATTTGCATTCTCGTGCAGTCAGAAAAAACCTGATTGGATAAATAACACGCCACCAAATCCTATCGAGCAAAATCGTCTGGATAAATACCAATTGCGAACAAAACGGTGGCATATTTCAGAAATTATTGGCTCTGATGTTGAAAATAATCAGGAGTTCGTACTTTTTAAAATTGATACAGCTGACTGGTATTATTCTACATATGGTACGTCCATAAAATTCAATACCAATAATACTTATGAAGATTCTTATCATGCAAAGTGTGGAAACGATTGTTTTCCTTCGTCCAAAGGCAATTATATCCTGAAAGACGAAAATCATATTTTGATAAAAGTCAAAGAATTTCATCAATCCGGAGATTGCGAAACAAAATCAATTTCATACGATTTAGATTATGTTACTTACTATATTTTTCAAACTTCTGATGGGAATTTGAGATTGATTAAAAGCAATGGAAAATCTTATGAAGACAAACAGAATCAATATTATTCGATGTTTTTTGATAAATATTATAATGAGTTAAGGGATACTCAACTGGATTTTAAAACAACATCAAAAACTAATGAAGAAAGAATAAAGGATTTCCTTAATGAAAAAGTGCACGTGAAAAATTATAGAATCTTATACACAAGAAAAGAGAATGACTTATTTCTAATTAATCTTGTGAAAAATATGGACGCTAAAAATGATTATTACTTCATTATCAATGGTTTCAGAAATAATTATGATTATCAAGTTGGTGCTTATTACTTGAAAAACTTAAATATCCAATGAAGATAATATTTTTAATTTTTACAACTGCTATTATTTTATTCAGTTGTGATAAAACCACAGAAAAAAATTATTCTCAAAAGCAATCTGCCGAGATTAAAACTAAAAGTGATAATGAGAAGCAAAACGAAATTATTTTAGGCGAAGATATTCCTGAAATCAATTCTTATTGTAAAAATATCTATGAAAAAGGCGGGAAATTTTATGTAGAATTGGACTTGGTGGAAATAAAATATAGGAATGTTGATGAAAGAATAATTGTCAACAAAAATCCGAAAATCAGAACTTATCTTATTGACGATAATACGTGGATTTCCTCTAAAGATTGTAAGGAATTAAAGCCTAAAGAACTACTTAAAATAAGAAAAAAACTATTGAATGATAAAAATATCATCGTTATTGGAGCTTCCAAAGATGGAAGAGTGGAAAGCATAAATTTTGGTTGTTACGGATAGAATTAAAAAACAATAATGATGAAAATGATTTTCTTTGATATGCTTTTCAAAAGTTTATTTCGTGATTTTCACCTAATCGATTCACTCCAAAACGATGATGATTTTCTGGCCGTGCTTTTAATAATGGGCACATTTTTTTGCCTTTTTGCTGTCATCACCAGTATTGTTTTGGTATTGATGGTTTTTGCGATTTTATTTGCACTGATTAGTGGAGGAATTCTCTCTGCATCGGTTTTAGTTGGATTGCAACAAAGGTCTGTGAGCAAAGGTTTCAAAACACTTTTTGTATCGGTTTCAGTTTTAGGAACGACGATTATTTCTGTTATTTTCTTTTGGTTTATGAATAAAATTCAACATTGGTGGGGAAATGATGTTTCTATTTTTGCCGGAATTATATTTGGATTACTTTCAGGTTGGCTTTTGGGAACATTGATTTTTATGGCGGTGAAAAGGCTAGTGTTATTTCTGAAAAATAAATATAATGAGAGAATTAATCGTGAAAACAAACAAATTGAAAATGATAAAATTTTATGAAAATACACCTGAACATTAGAAGAAAATATTTAAATCTGATTTATTTATCACTGATATTATCCGTGATTGCTTGCTCTGAAAAATGTCCGGAAAAAGTGGATGTTGGAAAATTCTCACTTTCCGAAAATTCTAAACAACTATTCCCTTATCAAAATGGAGAAAAGAGGTTGATATTCAAAGATTCTTTAAACAACAAATTGGTTTTTGAAATTATCAATGGAGGCCAAAATGGTTTTATAGAAAGCCGATGGGATGAAGATTGTAAAGAAGACAGCCTGAAATCCAAACAAATTGAAGTTACTGCATCGATAGAGTATAAAAGCTTACGCCTGAAACCTTCTACCGATAATTTGGGATTTGATATCTGGATAAAGCAAGAAGTTGAGGTCGATGCGTCTGATTTGTCCGATATAAAAGAGATTGATGGTTTTCAAATTTATCGTAGCAACGTAGGGAATTTCAGTTATATTACTGACAATAAAAATAGTTCGCCAGAGAGATTGCCTTCGGAAATGGTTGCTGAAATAATGATTAATGGAAAACTATACAAAAACTTGTTAAAGTCCAGCTCAATCAATTCAGGAGATTTGTATTATTCTTTGGATAAAGGGATTGTAGCAATCAATGAAAAATATGGACGTTTTGAAAAACCAAAATTTTGGACATTGGACCAAGTTCTTTATCAATAAAAACATAAAACAAATGATATTATCAAAAATTATTAACAAGAAGATAAACTTGTTTGTAATAATTATTTTTTTGCTTAGCAATTTCACGTTTGCCCAAAGCAAATCTCAGAAAACTACGCAGGAATGGTGCGATATCGGTGTTGAAAAGTATGACGCTGGAAAATATCAGGATGCAATTCCTTTTTTGAAGAAGGCTGTAGATATGGATAACAAAAACCATTACGCCTTGAACCAATTGGGATTATGCTATTTCAGTTTGAAAGATTATAACAAAACGAAGGAGTATTTCCGTTTGGCGATTTTATATTCAGATAAGGTTGCCACATATTATACCAATATGGGAGTCGCTCTCAGTATGCTGGATGAGAATGAGAAAGCTTACGAATATGCTAGAAAAGCCCTGGCTTTGGAGGAAGATGGACAAACACTTTTCAACGCAGTATCTTTCGCCAATAACCTCGACAAATACAATGAATGCCTGAAAATGCTGGATAATAGTACAATTGAGAAAAATCCTGCTTTTTTCAGTTTGTATGGCAGATGTTATTACAAGAAAAAAGATTATATCAATACGATAAAGAGTTACGAAGAATTCTTCAGTAAGTATAATCCCGAGGATAATTTTGCTCCTATTGATATGGATGCAGAACGAGATTTTCAGAATGCCGCCTATTTCTATGAAATTGCAGACCAGTCTATTTCCGAGGCGGACAGAAATCAATATTTGGACAAAGCCGTCCAGGCAATCCATTCAAAAAACAAAGAAAATCCTTTGAGCGTGTTTTTCGATTATGATAATATCTGTACTGGCTATGGCTATTCTTCGGAACTTTGTACGAGGTTTTTTAAGAGAGTCATAAATGATGCAACACCCATTCAGAAGCTAAATTTCGAGTATTATGCCTTGCGTGATTTCAAAACTTCTTTTGATGTTTCCGGTCAATTATTGGTTTCTAATCAGTATAAAGGAGAAGATTTGTATAAAATAAAATTGATTCAGTATCTCTCTTCTCTTAATCTTTCATTTCAGAGTGTTAAAACGGATAAAAATTGGGATGTTCAAAAATTTGATAACACAGTTGAATTATTCAAAAATCTTTATGAAAAGAAAATGTATAATTCTGAAGAGTTTAAAGACGATGAAAGCTTACGGGAGCCTATATCGGAAACATTAAAAGTTTTCAAAAGGTCTTTCCAACCTGAACCTGACCCTGACCCACAACAGGAAGAGAAGGTTAAAATACTCATTAAAAAAATTCTCGAGAATATCCCGAATGAATATTACAGAACAGGGTTTCTGAACATTCTTAATGGGGGAAGAAACAATCAAATTAATTAAATTAACTAAATCAAAAAAATAAAACACGATGCAGGAAAATAATTTAAATCAGGAAAACCAGTCTTCCGGAAATAAGCAAAAAAGAAATATCATTATCGGGGTTATTGCTACTGTTATTATTCTTTTGACAGCTGGATTTTTGTATATGAGTAAAAAGCAAAAACCGGATTCAGTAGATAATGATATCAAAGTAGATTCCACATATGTTACAGTAAAAGCGGATTCTGCGAAAGTAGCTCCAAATGAAGAATATGATGACGAGGAAGGTTATGAACCATATTCTGAGAATTTTGTAGTTGCCAACGAAGCCTACTTACGAGCTGAGCCAAGCAATGCCGAAACGACTATAATAAAAACGATGAGGTTTGGTAATAGGCTTTATGTGGATAATGAAGGGAGCGAAAATTCAGGATTTGCTAAAGTTTATCTTGATAAACCTGTCGGGAATAAAACTTCCGGACAAGCTTTTTATATAACACGTTCTGCTATCGTGGAACAATACCAGTTTGAGGAGTTCAGAAAATATTTCTCATTGTCACCGTTTTCAGAGCTTGCTTCCAAAACTAAAAAACTGATTCTTGACGAAGATTACAGCAATGGCACCCAGTATGAAGTTACCCAGAACGCAGACCGTGCAAAATATACTTTGACGTATGGGGATTTTGATAAAGATGGTGTTCCGGATGTTGCAATTGTTTTGGATAACAACGAAAAGCAGATTTCCAGACTTCTGATTATTTGTGCCAATAATACAACCAAAGAACCGTATTTGGCATTTGCTGAAAATTATTCGGATAAGATCAAAATAAGTTCTTTCAAAAAAGGAGCGTCTGTCATAATGAATTCTGAAGATTTGATTCCATCTCCGAACGATGGTGTAATCATACAAGGTGAGGATATCAAGCTGGCTATAATTTATGATAATAGTTTGCAAAAGTTTAAGACTTATTATCAGGAATAATAATTTGTATAACTCTTGAAATAGGAGTTTCAATTGGTGTGTTTTTTTCAAAATAAATTGAAAATTGATGAAACGACAGGTTTATACCTTCGTCAATGTAGTTGAAAAAGAAAGCAAAGGTTGAATGTCCTGAGAATATAATAGCAAACAACAATGGTGTAGCGTCAGACGGCTGAAGTATAAAATTAAAGATTTGTGCTTCGTTTGCCAGCTTGTCTCAAAGCCTCAAAATACTAGTATATATTGTAATGAACACGATACATCTAAAAGAATTTATAAAAACAGGAAAATTTGGGACAATATCAATTGGCTCAACAAAGTCTGACTTAGTGAATGCTTTGGGAAAGAAATTTGATAAATGGGGCAGTAAATTCCCTAATTTAGTGATGAGAAACAGCTGCTTAATGTTTTCGAAAATGCTTTAAAAGATAGTATTGCTATAAAAAAATCAATCAAAATCAAATGATTTTAAATCGTTATAAAAATACCAGCTTATATTGTTGGCAATTTTAAAAACCAACATAAACACAATTAAAAAAGTATGACAAATATTGGAGAATTTTCAGCAAATGGTTACGGAATGTCAATCATTTCGACAGACATATTTACAGAATATTTAAAAGAAAAAAAATGTAGAGCGAAAAAATTGCTATCCTATTTTGATAAAAACAAGGAATTGTTTTTTGAAAGCATAAGAGACGGTAAATTTTTACCATTCTATCAAATTCCGTCCTTTGAATATTCAATTTTTGTAAGTATTGATGAACAAAATTTTGAAATTCCGACAGATTATAACGAAATATTTATACACAAAGATTTCTATTTAGAAGTTGGAAAACTTAACAGGGTTTGTATTGCAAGTTTTGACTATTTGGAATATCGACTTGAAAATATTAAACAAAATATTACTGACAAAGAAAACATAATTCCAAGTGGGCCTGAAAGTATTTTAGAAAAATATTATCCTGCAAAAGGGTTTGACATTGAGCAAGGAATTTATGAATTTGACTTAATTGGATTAGAGCGAAAAGTAAAATTGGAAAGGGAAAGCAAAAATTATGCTTACGCTTTTGTCTTTAGAAAAAATGCGAATGCTAAAAATGACAACCTTGAAAAGGCAGATAATGACAAACATAAGTTTGATATACCATAAGAAAAAAAAAAAGGACTACACAACAAGGGCTTTGCGATAACTGGGCGAAACTGTCACAAAGTTTAACGGCATTTTTTCAAATAAACTTTTGTAACAATATAATATTTCAGCTTCGAAAATCAGGCAAGAGCTAAGCCCAACAGAATATGATTTAATAAAAAAAAAAAATATGCTTACCGAGAAAATATTAAATTATTTAGAAGAAAACGAAGGAAAATTACTCCCTGAATTTCAAGAAAGAAACATAAAATTTTTAATAGATAATGGTTTCGATCAAAAATCTTCTTTTTTTCAATTTATGTCCACTTATAGCGATGAAATGCTAGGTTCTGAAGGACACATTTCTGATGTTGTTGGGGATTTGATAGATTATACTGAAACTAGTTTCAATTATCAAATCCACGTAAACGGACAAGTTCCAACAAATTACATTTCACTAACAGATAACACGACTGAATTATTTTTGCTTTATGACAAATCAACAGACAAAGTGGTTTTAGTAGAAGAAGGAAATGTCACCAATTTGATTAACAAAAAATTTGACAAAGTTTGGAATTCGTTTAATGACTTTCTGACTGATTTTTTTGAATTAAAAGAATAAAAATCTCATCTGGTTTATTGTACGCTATTTCCGCGATCAATAAATCTAAAATGGAACCGAAGACTTTGTTTGGAAATAAATAGACGGACCAATGCTGTCATTCGATCTGGAGACCTTAATTTTTAAAAAAGATTTAAGTGATCCGTTGGAACAATAAACCAGAGTTGATGAAAAAAAAAGTGCAAAAACCTTTGCCCTAACGCAAACCCGAAACTTTGTAGTAATTTTATGACAGAACTCACTAACCATATTGAAAAAGAATTGTTGAAAGCTATGGACGATTACAAAACCATTGCTCAATTGCTTATTGATAAGCTAATTACAGAAACAGACCAACCTGAAAAAGCAGAAATTCAGGCAGGACGTTATTTTGAAATTCAGAATGCAGATCTGTTCAATGGACAAGAAAATCTTTCAGACAATTGGTGGTTTGATGTTCACGGCGAACATTGTCTGTTTAGAAATTTGATAACAGGACAAACTCTTGAGGTTTCACTTGGCGACAAAGAAAGTATTGCTAATCTTGACCCCTACTTTTTTTACGATTTTCTTGAAACAACAGATAATTTGAAACACTTGACAAAGTACTTCAAAAATCCATTTAACGACACTTTAAACTTTTTTGAAAAACTAGTAAAAGAACAGAAGATGACTAATGTTTACGGTGTGAATTTTAGAAAATTAACGTTAAATGCCATTTAAAACCAACTAAACAAACAAAGGATGACTAATAGCTTTGAAAATTGGAGTATAGCACTCGAAAAAGTTTGGAATTTAGAAACAGAAGAGATTGTAAGAAGAAATTTAAACAATTAAATAAAGAAATAAATGGCAAATAGAAAAGTTCGCCAAACCAAACTTGCGAGCTCAATCAGGTTAAGCTTCAGCCAAAAAAGAACTAGCAACCCAAATAATCTACAAAATGAAAAAACTTTTTCAAGCTGTAAACAAACGTGATTTTGCGACGGTAAAGAGCATCATAGACAAAAGTCCTGATCTTGTCAACTGCATTTCTATTGGTGCAGTTAAAGCAGACGAGGGACAATCGCTCTTGAGGGTAGCAGTAAAGAATAGTTCCTATGATATTGTTGAGTTTCTTGTACAAAATGGAGCAGACATCAACTTTTACACACTAGCAGACGATATGTATATTTCCCACCAAGCCATTTACACCGTCTTGCGACGAACTATTCCGTCAACCGCTTATGAGGGTACATTTGACGACGCATTTAAAATATTGAATTTGTTAATTAACGAGGGAATTGACCTAACAAGCAAGGACAAATTCAACCGAAATTGCTTTCAAAGTGGGATTGGCATTTCACGGGGTTGCGTATACAACAACATACACGACTATAGTCTTCCTGATGATAATGAATGGCTTGAAAAAATTAAGTCAGTTTTTCAATTGCTCCTACAACAAAATATCGATACCTCATTACCTGAAATGTGGAAAAACGTAGAAGGAATTGCAAAATGGCGAATGAATATTTTAGACCTGTGCGCCAGATAAACTGAATATTGGTGTGCTGATTGCAAATTTGGACGACAGTTTTCAATGGAAATTTAGTAATAATACAACGTTTTAGCTCCGAAAACCCACAACCTAAAAAACAACATATGACATTAACAGAAATCGAAAAAGAATATAACTTCAAATATTCAGCGCTTTATAAACAATTGGAACAAGACGGAATGCTTGATGTTGGAGAATATGGCCCCAATTGGTATAACAATGTTTTTCCTAAACTTAAAGAAAATCCCACACTTCTTCTGCATTCGTATGACTTTGAATTATTAAACATAAATTCTATTTCAGAGGAAATAAATGACTTTTCTAACCCAGACGATTATCGACAAATAAATCCTGAATTTAAATTTATTCCATTTGCAAAAAGCGGTGCCGGAGATCACTATTGCTTTTTATTGAATGAACAAAATGGAGATGACATTCCCATTGTTTTTGTTTGGCACGACTGCAACGAAGTAAATTATCTCGCAAAAAATTTACAAGACTATATTTTTAGAGCATTGTTGACAGATATGTCGGAGCAAGACACTTACAACAATGTTTCTGACAAAGAATTTAGAGAGAATATCGAAAGTGTTTTAAAAACGCATACCAAATATTTGACTGAACATCAAACAGAAATCTTGAAAAACATCTTTTCGCAAGAAATAATAGACTATGAAATTGAATTTCCAAACGGACGAAAAGAAAAACATAGAGGACTTTTAACAGGTAAAGAACTTTAAGAAATATTACTTCAAGTTATTCCGTTCGAGAAATTAAACCAATCTTTTGAATACTCATTACCAGAACCTATAAAAGAAATAACAGAAGAAAATAAACGAAGAGTAGGAACATTGACAATCAGGATACAGCCTATTCCAGAGAAAAACGACCAGATTTACAATAACTTAAAAGAATTAAATTGGCGACAAAACAAAACAGAAAATGCGGATTATTTAGAATTCTATCGTAAACAGAGCGTACTTTTTGGAGTTCCTTCAATGGAAACGATTGACAAAACTTTTAAAACTAAATTGCTTGCGTTGAAAATAAACTCAAAAAATCAAGTACAAATTATGTTTAAAGACGATGAGACCGAAATAATTTACAACTTATAAAAATTGAGCATCCAAAAAAGATTTGCCAAACCAAGCTTGCAAGCTTAATCATAAAAAGAACTTTTAAGTATGAAAATTATAGAAACTGAGTTTAAGCGAGTATCTGAGTATCACCCGCCACCGATAAATGATCGCATAATTGAACCGAGGCAGTAAAATATAAAAGAAAATCGATGAAAATATTGATAACCATAACGCTATTTCTAATACAGAATTTTGCTTTCGGGCAAACTGAACAAAAGAAATATTATGACAATGGTAAATTAAGAGAAATTGGCTTTTATGATATAAATAATCTCAAAACTGGCGAATGGAAGTCGTATTATGAAAATGGGCAATTAGAGCAAATTGGGAAGTATATCAGTGGATTGGAAGTTGGCGAATGGACAATATATTACGAAAACGGGAAACCATCAAGTATAGAATTTTATAGTAATGGAAAATTAGTTGGAATATCAAAAAGTTATAATGACGATGGCAGCTTACGAATAATTGGAAACTATGAAGATGGTAGAAAAACGGGCGAATGGAAATGGTATCACGAAAATGGGAAATTAGCAACCATTGAAAACTATAATAATGATAAAAAAGTAGGCGAATGGAATGACTATTTCCCAAACGGAAAATTAGCGCAGACAGGGAGTTGGGATAACGGAACCCGAAGCGGGAAATGGGAAAGCTATAACATTGATGGGAACTTGCTAAGCACAGGAACATATGCCAACGGAAATAAAACTAATGAATGGAAAGAATATTCCGCAAATGGACAATTGTTGGAAATAGGGAGCTATAAAGACGGAAAAGAAATTGGCGAATGGAAAAAGTATTACGAAAATGGCCAACTCTTATCTATTGGAAAATATGAAAACTATGATAAAGCAGGAGAATGGAAATGGTATTACGAAAGCGGTAAGCTGGAACGAATTGGACAGTACAAAAGTGGAATGAAAAGCGGTGAATGGAAAGAATATTATGAGAACGGAAAAACTGCAAGTATAGAATTTTATGAAGATGGAAAGCTAGTTGGAGCATCCAAAAGATATAATGTAGATGGCAAATTGTGGATAACGGGTAACTATGAAGATGACAGGCAAATTGGAGAATGGAAATGGTTTCACGATAATGGTAAATTAAAAACAGTGGGCAGTTACATAAACGGGAAAAACACTGGAGAATGGCGGAGCTACCACGAAAATGAACAATTGGAGAAAATAGGCCAATATAATGAAAACGGGAAACGGACCGGCGGATGGAAAACCTATCACAATAACGGACAATTGGAAAGCATTGGGCAAGCTAAAGACGGAAAGCAGATTGGAGAATGGAAATATTACAATAGCAAAGGAAAGTTAATCAAAAAAGAAAATTACTGAAGATATAAAAATGAACACTGAAACCTATGCACAACTCTACGCAGTTGTCAGACTGATCTTCGGCATTTCAATTTTGTTCGGGTTACTCGGTTTTGTGATAGCTTTTGTAGCTCAGTTTGAAGCAAAGTTTTTAAAGTATAAAAAAATTGGAATTACTTTAATCCTTAATGCGATTTTTTGGGGCTTCTTAACTTTTTTTAGCTACACCAAATTATATGATAGCGTTAGAAATGAGATCATCACCTTGTTAAAAGACCCAGGCACCACGATACATCAGCAAGATAGTACTTTCGGCAAATTATCATCAGATCAACTCAAGAAAGAATTAATCAAAATTACCGACCGTGA
>Ga0302347_1002610_pt1 | contig 17796 bp, 18 predicted proteins | sample PhyWR1_FD_202178 | JGI IMG/M metagenome (GOLD analysis project Ga0302347, IMG submission 202178) | Leaf surface microbial communities from wheat plants in UC Gill Tract Community Farm, Albany, California, United States - DLSL W.R1 (v2)... | ecosystem: Host-associated > Plants > Phyllosphere >...
CGCTGGTAACCAGTGTGGGACCAGACATGCGGCTCAGCCGTAGGACCGGCCAGAGCGTGCGCAGCCCCATGTTGCGACACCGCAGGTAGGCCAGCCGCCGGGTGTCCGACGGACATTTCGCACAGGGGGCAACAAAGGACCAGGGCAGGCCACGGCCTGGTATTCTGGCCAATTAAAGTCGTAAACAGAGGCGTAGCATCTATGAGGCTCAGCGCGCTGCTCATACAAATAGCCGTTTTCATAAAGTCGTGAACTCGACGCAATGCCTTACAGCATGGCTTGCTCTCCTTCAGTAGGCGGACGATCCCTTTGATCGACGCCAGTCCATACTCTTACCCTCTGCTCATGAAGCAAGCCGTTGCCTTGACTCGCACAGAGAAAAGCCACCCCTTCCACACTGGCCCCGGCGTCTTGCTGACGACGATCCCTTTTTGCTTGCCTCGGACGCTGACACTCTTGGAGGGAGAGGAGTACACGCAGGTTCCAGCCTTCCAGTCCGTCTTTCTCGGCGAAGCGAATCGGTAGTCTCGATCTATAGAGGTCGTTCCTGCAGATTCCAAAAGGTTGAAGTGGGACGCTGCATGGATCTATGGTCCATCAGCAGGATGGTGTGGAGAGAGTGGGCAGTTTCATAGGGAGATCACTCAGGTCTTTACGAGGTTGTATGGCAGCGCTGCAGTTGTTCTTTGAGTTCCCGCTGAACGTCGGGGTCGGACAGACCCCTCGTTCCATCGCAGGCGATCAGGTGATGCCGATACGCCGCAGGCCAGTCTTCGAGGTCGTCATCGAGCGCGATCCAATGTCGCGGCCTTCTGCGCTGGGCATCCTGCTGGATTTGTACGCCCCGCGGAGTTCCACGAAACATGGCTTGGTTCCAGGGATCCACGCCATGCACCCGCCTGTGGTACGTGCCGCCTATGAAGCGGGAGCGCAAGGTTATCGGAAAGCGTTTGAGCGTAGCACTGTACCCGGGACGAATGCACCAGGTGCTGCTGAGCACTAGGGCCAATGCCGGAAAGGGCTCCAGGGCTTGTTCGAGGATGGGAAGCCATTCAAACAAGGTGTGTCCCGCGGCTTCATAGGGGCTCATGTAGATGCCCTTGCCGGGGTGCCAGAGGACTTTCTCATGGTGGACCACACCATCGAGGTCCAAGTAGAGGATCACCTCGGCGCTGCGTGGTGTGGACGCCGGAACGTACGGGGAATTGTGTTCAGGGAGCATAGCTTGTTCACCGAGCAGGAGGATTGGGCTACCACTGTCAAGCTGAATGCCGTGCTTGGCTTTGGGCCAACAATTCAGCCCATCTGCCTTGGCTGGCGGTGGGTGATCGTTCTTGGCTTTATATGCTGTTTTCCAGGCCTCCGCTTCTGGTTCTGTAGATGGCCGACGCGTGACGCCAACGTGGACTATTCAACATGCATCCAGAGAACGACATCACAGCTCTCACCGCGCTCATCCAGCGCACGGTACATGAGCCCGGGAACTTGCAGGGCTTTGATATGAGTGCGTGGCTGACTGGCTCATGAGGGTGGTCCTGGCATTCGGTGGTCGGTAATACCTAGCTGTTATGACGAAGCCGAGTGGCATGGACCTAGCGTGCAACCCTCTGCTGCAGACTCTGGCTGAAAGGTACTTTTATGCGTGACTCACATGCAGTGACCTCTGGCTTCCGTGCGTGCAGACCTCGCGACGAACGATGAACAGGGCTAATCAGTATGAACATCACCGGCGGGACCCCGCAGCTTTCGTTGCTAGCCTTGTTTCAGGCGATAAATCGTGACAATGCGCCATAAGGTTCTCTAGGGTCACCATTGACGCAGCCCCCTTCGCAGAACGCCGTCTTAGCGGTAGAGTCCATGGGAATGGGCTTGGTGTACATATGCGCCATGCGCAACTAGGCTTGGGAGCTTGCTTGCTCGGGGAAGCTTCCCCTCAACACAGCTATGTGGCCTTCGGCGTAGTGGTGTAGCGACTCCGGAGCGGCTTAACATGTAAGGATTCGTCCGACTTCGTCCCTTAGTCAAGCCTAATGAGCCTCAGCAGTTTTGAAATTCGCCTCTTAGAGTGGTTCCGCCGCAAGACAGCCAATGGAGGCATGAACCGCGCGCCATCGCTTGCTGCTGCGGTCGCCACCGACATTGGACTCGTGCGTGATGAGAACCAAGATCGAGTTGCCATCGCGCGAGGAAGTGACGCGTTGGGCAGCGAGTATGTTGTCCTCGCCTTGGCCGACGGGATCGGGGGGCTGTCTCGCGGTGCAGACTGCGCCGCGCTCACGCTGGCGAGCTTCTTGGCCAGCATTCACTTCGATTCGCGGAACGTAGGCGACCCGAAGGCCTGGCTGCATACCGCAGCCATGCGCGCCAACCTGCGTGTCCATCGGGAGATGCGGGGCACCGGCGGCTCGACTCTCGTCGCCGCGCTGGTGTCCGCTGAACGCCGAGTCCATTGGCTGAGCGTCGGCGACAGCCGTGTGTTTGTAGCGCGCCGAACTGAGATGGCGCAGATATCGGTCGACGACACCATCGCTGGCCAGTTAGGGCGCCCGGCCGACTCCGGTCTCGACCAGTCCAACCTGTTGCAATTCATCGGGATCGGCTCGCAGTTGGAACCACATGTCGACGAAATCTCCTATCCTGCGCCAGGAGTGTTGGCGTTGACCTCCGACGGAGTCCATTTCCTCGATCCCAAATGGATGGGGATGCTCATCGCTCGTGCGCCCGAGGTTGGGCAGGCCGCGAGGCGCCTAGTTGAGAACGCCAAATGGTGCGGCGGCCCGGACAACGCCTCCGTCGCCTTGATGTCCTTTTCGGAGCAACTCGCGATTCCGATGGCGGGCGCGCCCTCGTCTGTACTGCAAATCTGGGATCCCTTCAGTGATCTGACGCTTGTGGGCTTCCCGGGAGCCGACGTCGTCGGAATGCAATCCCAATCCGCGCGAGTTAGGGAGTTATCGGCATTCCCGGTCGGCCCGGCAGGCGAAGATCTGGAAAAGAAATCGCAACACGCCGAGGCGGATCCAGCCACGCCTCCGAAGCGGCCGGCCAAGAGGGGCGCAAAGAACACCGTGTCCAAGCGCGCCTCTGGCAATGCCAAGACTCGCCGCGCCGCGGATGTCGGGAGAGCGAAGGCAATTGGCCGCAACGAAGAGGAAAAATCCGCCGACACCGGCGGCGACGTTCCTGATTTCGTCATCGAGTTTCCTAATAAAGCGAGCTGAGCATGGTATTACCCGCGCGATACCTACCGGAAGGAGTCCCCATGGCTGGGGGGATGGGAGCGGTTCAGATTTGCGCGGACAGCGCGCTCGATCGGAGGGTCGCGATCAAATTTCTGCAGCCAGGCGTACACGGCCGGCGCATTAAGGACGAGCTCGCCGCGCTCCTGAAAATGCGGTCTAAACATGTCGTGCAGGTATACGATGTGCTGCAGCTCAACGGCGACCAGATCGGAATCGTCCAAGAGTTCATCGATGGCCTCGACCTAGTGCAGTCCGTCGTGCCACCGACTGATCTCGGGGCCTTCTACAGGCAGCTCTGGCAGATAGCCTCAGGTATCGCTGATATCCATGCGTTGGGCGTGATCCATCGAGACATCAAGCCCAACAATATGAAGGTCGATCCCGAGGGGGTCGTCAAGATCTTCGACTTTGGGCTAGCTCGGGACGACGGTCCCTCGGCGGCGACGATGGGATTTGTCGGTACGCTCGGATTCGCTGCTCCGGAGCTGTTCCTCGAAAGATCGACTTTCACTTTCGCCGCCGACACGTATGCGTTCGGCGCCACGGCGCTCTTCTTAGCGCTTTTGGGCTTGCCACATGGCATGTTGATGGCTCCGCCGCAGCCCGTCGGCACCACGGCGTTCACCGATTTGCGGATCGGGAGCGACCCCGCAACCGCCCTTCCGCTCGCGGAGGACGTGTCCGAGGTCCTGCTCTCCTGCATGGCCCCAGCTCCCGCCTCCCGCCCCTCGATGCGCGACGTCCGCGACACGCTGGCTCGTCACATTCTTCATGGACGGCATCAGGCGCTGCTGGTCTTTAACGGAAGGGCGTCGATCTTGAACAAGGACAACCGCGTGGTTAAGCTGAACTATCCCAACGTGGGCAGCGCCCAAATCGCCTATGACGGTCTGCGGTTCGTCGTCCAGGAGATCGCAGGCGAGGTCATGATCAACAACCAACAGGTCGCCCCAGGCTATTCGATACCCGGGTCCTGCGTCGTCGCCCTTGGGGGCGCTCATCGGCGCGGGAATGATCGAAAATTCATCACCTTTGACGTTGCCCATCCGGAGATTGTCCTGTGACCGGGCCGTTGAAGCCGAGCGACGTAGTTAGCGGCCGATATCAGGTCAAGTCCTTCGTCGGGCAGGGCGGCATGCAGTTCGTCTATGCGGCTCAAGACCTTATCGCTGACCGCGCCGTGGCTCTCAAGACGCCTAAGAACAAGTCGGCGACGAAGCGCTTCCACCGTGGGGCAGTGGTCGCCGCGAAAGTCAACCACCCCAATGTCGCCAAGACGCTGGATTACCTCGAAGAAGGCGAGGAGCTTTATCTGATTGAGGAGCTCATCGAGGGCGCGGACATGGAGAAGGCGCTCCTGCTCAAGTCCAAGATCCTCGACCCCTACCTCGCCGCACGGGTCATGCATCACTTGGCGAAAGGCATCGGCGCAGCGCACCACGCCGGGGTGGTCCATCGCGATCTGAAGCCGACGAACGTGATGGTCGTGGGCGGCTTCTCGCTTGACGAGATCAAGATTACCGACTTCGGCATCGCGAAGCTGGCGGGGGCCGAGATTGAGGCCGCGGCGGAGCAGGGCAGCGAGACGCTCGTGAACTCACAGACCGCTGTCGGCGCGCTGCCCTACATGGCTCCCGAGGCGATCGACACGCCAAAGGATGTCGGTCCCCCGGCGGACATTTGGTCGCTTGGGGCGATGATCTACACCCTAATGTGCGGTGAGCCGCCCTATGGATCTGGGCTTCGGGCAGTCGCAAAAATTCTAGAGGCAGCTGCGCCCGCGCAGCCCGACTTCCTGTATGCGAATCCGCAGTTCGCCACGTTGGCCCGAGACGTCATGACTCTCGCAGTCTCATGCATGGCCCGCGATCCGAGGCAACGGCCGACGGCCGATGCGCTGATCGAGGCCTGCGGGCGCCTGTGCTATGCGATCGCGCCCAGGCGCATCGGCCAGATCGCCCGCATCAAGTACGACGCCTGGGGTTTCATCGACCCCGGCGCCAATGAGGCGGACGTATTCTTCAACAAGGATAGCGTCTACGGCGGGTGGCCGTTGAAGCCTGGCGATCGCGTCTCCTTCAGTGCCTTCGAAGGCGGCGGCGCATACCGAGCGCACCCCGTGGTCAAACTCTCCGGGGCCGAATGACGGTATCTGCTCGGTCATTGCGAGGTTCAACCTGAGCAAGCACCAAAGAGCTCTCGTATCCGCGCGGGGTTCAGCTACCTCCATTTCACGACTATCCGGCGGTGGACGAGGCGCCGGCAGTTCGCGCACAGAAGCGCCAGGTCTGGGCTGCTGCAGGCCTCGTTGAAACCAGTCAAAGCTCTTTGAATTTTTTCAAACTGTACGGACCTGATTTATCACAGGCGCCAAGTGCACTCAGTCACAGACCACTTCAACTCGTCCACGACTCTGCGCATGATCCAAACGCACTGCTCATCGGTACACCAACGCTTAGCCAGAAGACCGTCCAATGCAGATTTCACTGTAGCCCCCTTATCTCCATTGAATGACGCTAGCTTTCGCTGGCAGTACGCGACCATTTGCAATGCAAGGTCTTCGCACATACGAAAAGCTGCGTCCACCTCAGAGGGCGAGGTGCCCGGGGCATAGAACTTCCCCTCTTCCTCAATGAGGCCAATTTTTGGTTGTGCGCCTGCAATAGCTGATAGATGCACAGTAACCGGGAAATCTTTCGGCACACTGCGAATATCTTTTGAATCCCTTTCCATATCGACTCCTATTCAAGGAAGCAAAAAATGGCATAAAGCATCTCCCGCGGATGTTTTTTCCGACTTACATCCAAATCTCTTGGCGGAAGATCATAGCTCGCTGTGCTCTGCGCAGGGCATCAGTCATCTCCCTAGGCTCGAAGACTCGATCAATCTTTCCGCATGGTTGCCAGGTGGGATAGATCGAAACGTTCAGCAATCTGCCAGAGGGTCGCATGGGCCAGCCCCAGTTGTTCAAGCAAGGCGTGATACTGATCGCGTGCCGCCAATAATGCGTGATATGTATCTGGCAACCAATTAAATTGTCCTAACTCATTTACACGCCCCAGAGCCTCAGACAATGCTTCCTCATCGTCTGGTCCGAAAAATAAGGCCTGCATAGCATCTAAATACCAAATCTCAGGCATCACAATAGCGCGCCCCGAATCCAGCATATCTTGCTGAAACCGCCAATTCATTGACTGCAGCGCAAATGCAGCAGTAGCGGAGTCAAGAGACCATGCCATCAATCTATCCGCTCTCAAAAATGAAGTGTCTGCTGCGATACCAAACAAAGTTTTGTGAACTTGGCTTGCAGAAAAATCAAGCTGATCTAAACGCGCCTCGAACATCGGTTGTGGTGCTTGCCCCATGAGAAACTGGAATGCCATCGGGCCAAAGGCGAAATGCTTATCAGCGGACCGTCGATCGACTTCGGACAAATCAAGCATGGCCAGTTTCATGTCGGATGACAAGGTCTCATACACAGTACCGCACCGGTGGTTCCACCTGTCGTGCAAACACTCCATGACCCGATTCGCTAACATCGTTTTTGATTCCCAGAGACATCCGGCCCCGTGCAATCGATCATTTTCGAGCTCTGCCACGTCCAACGCGTCAAAATGAAGATGTAGGGGACTTCGTGGTCTGTAATTGCTTATCCTGTGCGCAACAAGTGATCGATGAAGCTTGCCCGTATCGGACGACAAAGCCTGCTCGACCAATCCTCCGAACACAAGCTCTTCATAAAACCCGATTTCCCCACGCTTGTCCCTCAACCTCCCATCCTGGGCATCAATAAACTGGTCAAGCCTTCCTATTGCTGCCCGTTGGACACGAGGCGGTGCATCACCAAACCAACTGTCCCAGGTTCTTGGGTCGAATGGTGCTCTTGAGAGCACATCAGTCATGTGTATGAGAACGGACTTTCCCTGCGAAATTCCAGGCTTATGCGCCGCCCCCAACATCCGATGCTTGAAGTGGTTGACAGCGCATTTGAGCCTCAACCTGAACATCAGCGACGCGTTGGTTGCAGTCATAAGAATGTTGATCCGTTGTCTCGATTGTTCGTGGATATATGCATGATTTCCAGGTAGGAACGTGCATGTCGCAGCACAAAAACCACGCACCGATCTACTTGGCTTTTGTATCGACAGACTTCTGTGTGGGGTCTACCCTCTCAAACACATTCGTCTTTTTTGCCCATCACATCACTCAAGGACATGGCTCTGAGCTTTCGTGATTCCATGCAATTTCGTGATCACGAAGAGGAAAAGCTCGACCTCAAAAACCTCGCCAGCAGTTTCGGTGAACTCTTATTCCTGCTGCGAAGTAGACAACGATTGAGCCTCCGTTCCCTAGGCAAGAAAGCCGGAGTGACTGCGTCACTCATCAGTGAATTTGAGAACGCGCGTCGCCCACCGCCGGCAAGCCCCACTGTGACCCGGCTGGCTCAAGCGCTGGAGCTGTCACGGAGTGAGACCCAGAGGCTCGCTGAACTGGCCTCGCAACAGCGCAGCGGCATGGGGCTGAGAGTCGCGCGAGCCACACCGCGCCACGTCGCAGACCTGCTCCGCGACATCGCTTGCGTGGGTCAAGACCTTTCGCCCGCCCAAGTTCGATCGATTCGCCAAACGTTGGAGGTCTCTATGAAATAAGAAACGGCGGGATCCCCTTTTCAGAAGCCCCGCCGCCCAGGGCGCTCAGACCGAAGTCTTCGCGAGTCGCAACGCCAGATTAACCGATCTGACCCCAGGTGGTGGTTTGTGTTCGCGCCTACTAGGCGAACAACCAACAGGTCAGACCATGCAAAAAATCACCAATCGCCGTGAGGCATCGACACGTCTGTGCAGAACCTCTGGATACACACCAAATCAGCACACTGGACGTGACAACGTCATAACCAAGCTTCTGCTCGCACTCCGGGCCTCCAACTTTGTCTCAACCTCGCCGAACGGGAGGTGAGGCGATGAGAACCGAAAAGCGCTTTACGCCAAAGATCCTCGAACGATTTCAGAGGGAAGGGAGGGGGGCTGGCACATACTCAGACTACATCCCGTGGCACAGGGTTTCGCGGGGTGATCCATCCAGCAAGGGCCGCTCTCACTTGATCATCTGGAGAAACCGACAACGCGAGCTTCTCTCTGACCAAGAATGGGGAGGATTGAACTTTGCCGGCATGGTTCCTGGCTTGGTGGACCTCGTTGAGCAGTTTCCGATCAGCCAAGACTCCGCGCCCCATGAGCTCTCTCGGTGGCAGGTGGGCTACGGTCTGAAGCAGTTCCCAGGGACACTGAAGATAGCTACCAAACTCGGGATCAAACATCCCTCACTGACCGAAGGTGACATCACCCACACGTGGACCAGTACAACCGATTTACTACTGGTCGTACATCATGCCGGCCAGGGCCTTGAGCTGCTGGCTGTGTCGTGCAAACTCTCCAGCACTCTCAGTAACCGCGCGAAAGAACTGCTTCGCTTGGAGAAGACGTACTGGAACCTTCGAGGCGTTGGGTGGCTGCTGATCACCCCTGAGCAGTACGAAAAGAGTGTTGGTCTCACCCTGCGACGAAGCTCACCTTGGGGCTTCGATGAGCCAGCAAACATTTCAGAAATCCAGCTGGCTTGCAGAGTGGTGCACTCGGCACCCTGGCATGCCTTCTCTGACATCGTCCAGCACCTGGCTGACCTCTTGGGAGGAGAAACGCACCGCCATCAAGCGCAGCGGGCACTTTGGCAATCGATCTGGCGCGGTCTACTACCTGTGGATTTGCGCCGCGGCTGGAGGCCTCACCACCCCCTGAGCTTGATTTCGCGGGAGGCGTTCTTGAGTCTCAATCCGATTGTGGCGCGGAGGTCGGCATGCATCTGATGCACAACCAAGCTTTCAAGCTGACCACCGAAGCGCTGGGACTACCAGAAGGGATTTTTCGGATCGTAGTAGACGATCCCACCGCTGAAGTCACCCATTGCGTAATGCTGAAGCAAGACACTCCCCCAACAAAAAGTCGGGGAGGCCGACCACGAATTGAAGATCAGAAACTGAAACGCAAAAAGCGAATACCTCAGAGAGCTCTGGTCGGAAGTCTGTATGCAATCAATCGGAATGACCTTGCCGAACTTCATGAGTCACGCGACCTGATTTCAATCAGCCTTGAACTTCCGGGGGTTTATTACACGGCGATTGATCAACCGAGTGCACAAAGTGCATTCGACAAGCGTTGCCGGGTGATGGCCAATTTTCTGGATTCCGAAAAACTCAAAGAATCCATACTGATACACGGCAACTTGGGAGGGTTGGTCAGAGAGACAGCTCTGCAACACAGCGTCAGCAAGTCGTACGTCTACAAACTTTGGTCCATCCTCTGCACGTTCGGCCTCACGCAAACCAGTCTGCGCATCCGCTGGGATAGATGCGGCGCGCGAGGGAAGCCACGGGACTTATCTGACTGCATCCCCAGGAAAAAGGCAGGTAGAAAAACGTTTGCACAAAGACTGTCGAAACTGGTCTACGGGACCTGGGGAGAGGCAACCCAACCGGGGATGAATGACCTGTGGCGAGCCGATATCAGAGCGGCTGACGGCAAGATTTCCATACCCAAACCGCCAATGCCTGAGCGTTACAAGCGCATTATCGCCAGGAAATTCACCACTGCAATGCGTATTGACGAGAACGACAACATCGTTCCCGCAACGCTTGTGAAAGGCCAATACCCCAACTATCAGCAGGTCAAGCGGGTGTTGACGGTGGAATATGACGAAATCGAGCGCATCCGCGAAAAGACCAGCAGCGGACATTTCGAACGCGCGCTCCGCGGCTTGTCGGGTTATAGCTGGGAGGGAGCCGAGGGACCAGGGCTGATGTACGCCATCGACTCCACCATCGGGGACGTGTACTTGCGTTCGTCAATAGATCCCAACTGGATCATCGGACGCCCCATCGTGTATGTCATCGTGGACGTTTTCTCGACGGCTGTAGTGGGTTTCTATGTCTGCCTCACAGGTCCCAGCTGGGATACGGCACAAGTCGCCATTTTCAACACAGTCGCATCGTCCAACTTGATGAGCGATCTGTGGGGGTACGACATGCGCCAGTCCCTGTTTCCGGCCCCCACCCTGCCAGCGAGGTTGCTCTGCGATCGAGGTGAGTACCTGTCCAAGCGGGCAAAGGCAACGGGCATGAAACTGCTCACGACGCTCAGTTATACCGCGCCATTCCGTCCCGATCTGAAGGGTGTCGTTGAGGTTATGCACCGAATCATGAAGAACGTGCAGTATCACTTCATTCCAGGTGCGATGGATGCCCGACGCAAAGAGTACGACTTGCGTCGCTCAAACCCCGCAGCTGCAACGATGACAGTCCGCCAGTACATGCAGTTTCTTTACGAGTGCTTCTATGTCTACAACCTTACGGCGGACCGAAGCCGTCGCCTGGATGCACACATGATTGCGCAAGGTGTTTTTCCTAGTCCAGCGGGGCTGTGGCGTTGGGGGCATGACATGGGCATTGGCTACTCGCGCGCGCAGTCGCAAGCGGAATTGATCACACAGCTGCTCCCAGCTGGCGATGCACGCGTCACTCGAAACGGTGTCGTCTTTCGCACAAATCGCTATAGCGCGCCGATCATAGAAGCCGAGCAATGGACCACGCGTGCCCGTTCAGTCCGGGGCAGTTGGGAAGTCCCTGCTCAGTACTACCCAGGCTCAGTTTCACGCATCTGGACTCCGTACGAGCGAGGAGAGGGTCTGATTGATCTCACGATCTCAGACCATTCTCGGGCGGCTCCGGAGCTGACCCATGACGAGGTGGTTGACTCCTTTGCGTTCCAAAAGCTCAACGCTGCTGACGTTGAGCACCAACGCGTGCAAGCTGCGGTACTCGGCTATCACCGCATGGAACTCATTCGCAAACAGGCCATTGAGGAGACACGCGCTGCACGTCAACGCGCCCGCGGACTCACTCCGACAATCCGTGAAGCCCGTGCAATCGAAAATGAGTTCGCCGGTCAACTGATGGTAGGTGAAGTCCGAGGTGCTGCGAAGACACGAGCTGAGTCCAAAACCAACTATGACGCGATGATGGGTGATCTTTTTCAAGCCATGGATGCGGAGGTCATGCATGACTAAGCGTGCTTCTGAATCCGCCACCGCACACGATCCATACGCTGGGAATTCGCTCATCGCGCAGCTTGGACCGATACGCTCGCGACCTGAAACACTCAAGGCATTGGTCGAGTTTCCTCCCCGTCCTCCCAAAGACATTGCCACTATTCCGCGCCACGTCCGCCTACACATGCTGATGAGTGTGCGTGATCTCCACGTCCCAAGCGTGGAAGAGCTGCAGTTGTATGAAACGATGGACATGATGATCCGTCAGAACTACCACCACCTGCAACCCTCGTCATCAAGTACATGGAGCATGATCAGTGGCGAGGAGGCCCGCTACAGGCCCCCAGTGACGGCACCAACCTACGGTGCAGCAGTGGTCGGTGTGTCAGGCTCTGGCAAGACACAAGCGATTCGCAGATGCCTCTCTACATTCCCTCAAACTATCCAGCACACTTCATTTTTCCGGATGGTCAATGGGTTGCAGCAATTGGTTTGGCTCTCGCTGGATGTTCCTGCAGGTGGCAAAGCCACTGATCTCGCAGCGGCGCTGATGACGGCATGGAAAAAGGCGACGGGCAGCACCCGCTTCGACAAGACACTGGCTGGCGAATGGCGCAACGGACCACAAATGCTGGACGAATGGCGCCAAGTTGCTTCCAGCCATTTTCTTGGTCTTCTGCACCTGGATGAGATTCAGAACCTGTTCAAGCTTCCTCCACTCAAGTCCAGAAGCAAACGAAAACAGGGTGAACCTCCGCCAGATCTGCGCATTATTGATGATCAGTCTCTCAAGTGGATCCTGACAGCGTTGAACGAATGGCAGATACCGCTACTAGTCTCAGGAACGCCGGACGGCTTCGGCGCGCTGACCAAGCGCCTGAGCAATACAGAACGTATCGTCACGTCGGGGTATCACACCTTCAAGCATTTCTGGGGAGATCATGATGCGGCATTCCGTCAGCACTTTCTGCCAAGACTCGGACACTACCAGTACGTAGCTCGCCCAATGGCTATCAATGAAGCATTGGGTGATCTGATCCTTGAAAAAACTGCAGGCGTTCAACGTCTGATCATTGCGCTTTGGATTGCCGCGCACCGTGTGGCGTTCGAGCGCAATGATGACGATCTTCGTCTCTATGACTTCAAGGTGGCTGCAGATACCTATTTGGCCCCAGTGGCTCAAGCCGTAGCTGCGCTTCACAGCAATGACCCAGGACGGCTTTCAATGTACGAAGATCTATCTCCGCAGGATCACAGCTTCTGGGCTCAGTTCTGGAGCAGTATTTCGCGCAGTTGACTCTTGGAAGGCGCTGCCGCAGTCGCCTGGCGCTGATGAGGCAGTAGCCCTTTCGCTTGCCGCGCCTTGGGGCGACTCTTGCTTTTCGGGCTCATGAGGTCCAGCGCCGTTGCCAGCTTGGGGCCGCACTGACGCACCAGCGCGTCAAACCGGTTCTCAGGGATCCCGGACATTTTCATACAGGTGGAATGTGGGCGCCTATCCAGGTAGTAGGCTCTCAGGGCGGCTACAACCCCACCCTGCGAGGCCGCGTCAAACGCGGGCAGGCTCGGTAGACCCATTTCGCCAAGTGCTTTTCGCACCGTATGTGTCGGCAGACCCAGCAGTCGCGCGACGTCTGCATGCACGCCCTTTGCTTGCACATATCGCTCCATGAGCTCGCCCGCATCGGGCACTTGACGTCGTGCCGATCGAAGACGCGGGTCAGGTGTCACTGCTTCACTGCATGCGCTGGCCATTGTATTAATGGCTTGGTCGGCGCTCTCAAACAGTACGGACAACACGAGCAGGTACGCGATCACGGATGATGCCGCCGTGCGCAAGTAAAGAGTTCCATCGACTTGATGAAGATACACCCCATGCGACTTGGCGACGACTTCGTGGAACACGGCACTCAGCCAATGTTCGGGAAACAGCTCTCTGACCCGATCGCTGATCAACGCGCCTTGCTTTGATCCAGCGTTTGCCTTGAACCCCTGCGCTCTTCCCATATCCCTGAGCAAGGGGGCAACAAGCGCAACGCTCAGAGGGGCCGTTCGATCATAGAGTGCCGCTGCCATCTCCAGAAAGCGCTGCACGTAGGCGTTGCCGATGGCAGGCTTCACCCACTCCTCGGGCATTTGATGGGCATCTTCCATGAGCATGGCAGGAGATGCGATGAACGGATCAGCCGAAGACACGAAGTGCAGTGGCGTCATGTGCTTGGGGCACCACATCTGCCCCGGAGTCTGGAGGTCTCTGCGCCAGTAACTCGTTCCATGAAAATCAATGTCTGCCCTGACGCACTCCTTGCAGAGGAAAGCGGCCGGGTACTTGCGCAAAGTGCCGCTGATGCACAACAGACTCCTTCTACCGGCACTACCGTGCACGAGCTCTGGAAAGTACGATGTGATCCCCCTGCGCAATGGCAGCGTCGTATGACGCTGAGCAAAGTGCTCGGTAGTCATTCCAGCCATGCGACTGAGAAGTTCGTGCGTCGTGAGCTCACGACGGCTTCGACCGTCTTCACCAAAGTGCGTAGCAATCGCTTCGACCATTTCTTTTGGTGACCTGTACCGATTGATCCGCAGGATCCGCCCCAGATAGCCACGATCCATTTCCTCTGGCAGGGGCGCAGGCTGCACAAGCATATCCATCGGGGTGGCCTCCAGTGTGGATTAAACGGGTTTGAGAACTGCCAGGGACCGAATCACGGCGGCCAAAGCCTTGGCGTGAGATGCAGAGCCATCCCATGTGGCCTGAAGCGCTTCGATCAGTTCGCGATTGCTGCGAACCGCATCGGCACTGATGCCGCCCTCGAAACGCTCCACAAACAGGCAAACCTCCTCAAACAGCCGAGACGCTCTGACGCCCTCCCCTTTGAGGATCCGGCTAACCTGGGACTGGCTGGCTCCCACATGGGCGGCGATATCGGCTTGGGCAATGCCGCGGGCCATGCAGATGCGGCGCGCGTTGGTGGCACGCGCTCTGACTTCTGTTTCCAGCATGCATAAAGAATAACTGAATACATATTTGCATTTCAAGCACGAAATTTACCCAGCACTGGAATAGCCTCAGCGAAACAGGTCTTTGGATGGGGGCTGCGCGGTCAATGCTGCTTGGACGGCTTGAAGGGTGCGGGGCAATCGATGCAGGGAGGCCTGTTTCGCCCTGAGATCGGGGATCTGCTGGCATAACCTCCAGAAGTGGATGCGTCTTACACCCTGCTCTAGCATGAGATGCAGAGCGGCTTCCTGCACCAAAGCGCTCAAGCGCCGGTCTCTGGCATCCCAATCCACACCAGACGACCGCGGCCCGTGTGACGCTGGCAACTGCCCCGGCTTGTGCTCGTCCAGCCATGCGCGGTCATTGCGATAGAGCCAAGTGTAGGTACGTGGATCCAGTTGACGCATCCACTTGATGCCCAGACTTGCGGAGGATTTCAGAAGCCGAAGCCAAGCAGTTCGGCAGAGGTTTCTCGCCTGTGCGCTTCGCGCCGCGGTCCAGCTTGCATGTAGCTTCGCGTCACTGAGCAACAGTCGAGTGACGGTCCCCACGGAGACGCCAGCCCGAGATGCCACATGTGTTTTGTCAGCGCCTTTGCGCAGGTCCCGAATCGCTTTGACACGCACATCCGGCTTGAGCTTCTTGGGGCGGCGTAATATCCCAATCTCCCTCCTTGCTGCCCAGAGAAGCGCTGTTTGAGGGTCAATATCGACCAAGTTCGCTGCCTTGCGCACCGAATGTCCTTCCTTGCTGATGAGGTCGTGGAGGAGCCCTACACGCGGATCATCGACAAGCCTTTCTGTCAGAACGCCCCTCTGTGTGGGTAACGGACGAATGGCACCTGCGGACCTCGTTGCGAGATCAAATTGCTGCGCGTCGCCGAACAACCAATGAATGAGCAGCAAGTGCCTGAGCGGGTGCGTGCCTGAACGCGGTGGCCGCAGCAGGCGGCCTAACTGCGTCACCATATCTGTTTCGTCTTCGGCCAGCGCCGTAAACTCCGCCACGTGCCTGAACGACTGACAGTGGGCAAGGAAATCTGTTGCGATTGGGGCTGTACGCAGATTGCCCGCTGAAGTGAGCCATCCTCGCTGCAGTAGCTTTGGGCGGTAAATCTCGTGGAGGTTTCTGAGAAGGATGGGGTGGTATGCACCCGACTTCACGAGTTGTCCAATGAGTTCCGCCAAACCCCGCAGGGCAGCCTGAGAGGCCGCGTCATCGGACACTGCGCTTGCCGGAAGCATCTGGCTTAACCTGGGCAGAAGCCATTGAAAACGTTCCACTCCATTTGCCTTGACAGTGGATTGCAGCAATGGTTGCTGGTGCTTCGTGCATACCCATACACCCGGGAATTGATGGGTCAAATGCCAATAGGCCCATCCGGTCTCGCGCAGATCCTGCTCCATGCATTGCGAGCAGGCCTTGAGGGGGTGGTTCGCGCGAAAGCGGCTTGTGAGGATCCCCAGGCGCAGTTTTAGATGGGCCACACTGGGGCCGGACATGCAGGCGACTGCGTTTTGCGTTTCGGAGAGAGAGGCGAAAGCACTGTAGAACTTCAGCAGCGTGCGTTCCCTCGCGATGAAACTGGCGTCGCCAAGCAGCGTATTCGTGTGTTGAACGAAAGAACCGAGGCTGTTGGGCAGGTCATGGTGCGAGCCCGCCCGAGCGCTGCCGAAGAGCAGTTGGCAGGTTTGCGCAGCCGTTGCATGCCCCCAAAGCTGATGATGGCGGCTGACGAGGCTGAAGAATGTCTCGTCAGGTAGCCAGGAAAGCAGTTGGTATTCCTGAGAGAGGCTATCCGTTTCGGGCATTGCCGTAGGCTATGCCTTCGGGATTCGAATCGCAAGGGGCTTGTGGTCGACCTCCACCGCCCCCATTGCCGACGTCACCGGCTACTACCGACACTCCAACCGATGACGGCAATGCAGCGGTTGCGGTCATCCAGACTTGGCCGTCGAACGCGTACTATCGGCCAGGAGCCGCCGTACGTTGCGGACTTCCGAGCGACGGCTTCCGACCCAAAGCGGTCATGGTCGCCGTTTCTCCAGTCGGATGTCTCCGCCACCAATATCGGACTCGCTACCCCATCCTATGTGACGATAGAGTCGCGCAGCGCGGCTCCCAGCGCCGGTTTCAAGCCATGCGGCATGGCGCCGCTCAAACAATGCGGCTTCACATGTCTGAGTCAGACGCGTACCTATACCGCGACCCTCATGTTCAGGCAACACAAACAGTGCGAACAGGCACGCGTCGTCCAAGCCGACCATCGCAAAGCCAACAACCTCCTCATCGATGGTTGAAACCCAAGCGCAAGGTCCGCTTTCAATGGCCAGGGCTATGGCTTCCGGCGTGACGCCTATCGCTGAAAGCTCGTCGGCAGTCATCGTGTTTTCTCCAACCGATGCTCTGACTTTGAACATTGCACTCACGTCTGTGACAGACGCAGGCCGAATTCTTGAAGGACAAGTTTTCATGAGGAAATGGTAGCGGCGACCGTCTGTTGCGGCCGAAAGCGAGCGCATTGGAAACCCGTGAGGCGCTTTTTCATCTGAGGTTCGCACCATCTATCAGAACGACAGGTATCTCGGTGAGATCTACGCCCTCTAGACAACGTACATTCACGGCCCATCCTTCGAATGGAAGCTTGCCCTCTGCCAGTTCGTCTTCCGTTGGGTTGCTTGGAACACGAAAAGGCAGGATTCCGCAAATTGGACAGAAGTAGTCCTTGCCCGTCCTTGTACCCCATTCATACACGCTCAGACTATCCAAGGAGCTCAGCACTCGCAGCGCTTTTTTGGGGACCCGGTGAATCAGTGCACCTCGGCGTGTGCACACAGAACAATTGCAGCTTCGCACGTGGTTGAGATCAAGCTCAACCTCGAAGCGACACGCGCCGCAGTGACATGAGCCTTCGTAGGTTTTCATGGACCGAATTCTCTCCTAGAGCCGTGTCTGAAGGACCGCTCCTGGCCAGCGTTCTGCCGGTCACAGGACTGCTCGAGCCGACGCTCATCCGCCACGCAGAAGCTCCTTCCGCATCAAGGAATTCTGGACCGTCACACCCCGAAGCAGAGGTAGTCGTCGCTCGACGACCTTGAACCCGTGGAGAGCAAAGAACGGCTCGGCAGTCGTGCTCACGTCCGACGTCAGCTCGCCCAGACCAAGCGACTGGGCCTCTTCATGGATACGAGCCATCAGAAGTGTGCCAATTCCCTGTCGCGGATGGGCGCCTGAGACGAAGAAGTGGTCGACGTAGCCGTCCGGCTGAACGTCCGCATAGCCGACGATTTCACCGTCAAGCTCGACCACGAAGGGTCGGATTCCTCGAACTTTGTTCGCCCATAGGTCCATGTCGAGGTCCGCAGGCGCCCATGCCTCCACTTGCTCAGGTGAGTAGTTGCGAGAGGCGACCTCATGAATGGCCGTGAAGTACACACGGAACAACGCAGCTTC
>Ga0302347_1002611_pt1 | contig 17784 bp, 9 predicted proteins | sample PhyWR1_FD_202178 | JGI IMG/M metagenome (GOLD analysis project Ga0302347, IMG submission 202178) | Leaf surface microbial communities from wheat plants in UC Gill Tract Community Farm, Albany, California, United States - DLSL W.R1 (v2)... | ecosystem: Host-associated > Plants > Phyllosphere >...
CATCCGTTCGCGGATGAAGGGATTTCCCTCATTTCTCGGTTTATCCCGCTGTGCCAACTATGCTTTCCCTGTGTTCCACTTACTTCAGGGAAATTATGTCCAGATTCTTTTTTAACGACCGTAAGCATCTCGTCAACGACGCAATCGAAGGGATTGTCCGCTCTGCGCCACAGGCTAACCTCGTGCGTCTCGACATCGATCCGGCCATCCGCATTGTGGCCCGCGCCGACTGGGATAAAAGCCGCGTAGCGGTGATTTCCGGCGGTGGCTCCGGTCATGAACCGGCCCACGCCGGCTTTGTCGGTAAAGGGATGCTCACCGCCGCCGTCTGCGGCGATCTCTTTGCTTCCCCAAGCGTTGATGCGGTACTCAACGCCATTATTGCCGTCACCGGCGAGCATGGCTGTCTGTTGATCGTCAAAAACTACACCGGCGATCGCCTTAATTTTGGTCTTGCCGCCGAGAAAGCCAAACGTCACGGCCTTAACGTTGAGATGGTCATTGTGGCCGACGATATTGCGCTACCGGACAACAAGCAGCCGCGGGGCATTGCCGGAACGGCGCTGGTGCATAAAATTGCCGGTTACGCTGCCGAACAGGGCCACAGTTTGCAGGAGGTCCACGATATAGCCCAGGAGGCCTGCGATAACCTCTACAGCCTCGGAGTCGCCATGCAGACCTGCAACCTGCCGGGCAGCGACGATGAAGAGGGCCGCATCCCGCCTGGTCAGGCCGAACTGGGGCTGGGCATCCACGGTGAGCCGGGCGCATCCACGCTCAACACCCATAACAGCAAAGCGATTATTGACGCCCTGGTCGCCCCACTGCGCGAACAGGCGGGTGAAGGGCGCTTTGCCGTGCTCATTAATAACCTCGGCGGCGTGTCAGCCCTTGAGATGGCGCTGCTCACCAAAGAGCTGGCGCACTCGGCGCTGGAGGACCAGATAGCCTGGCTGATTGGCCCGGCACTGCTGGTCAGTTCGCTGGATATGAAAGGATTCTCGCTTTCCCTGCTGCGTCTTAACGATCGTTTTGAGCAGGCATTAAACGCCGACGTTGAGACCATCGGCTGGCAGAAGCCAGTGGCCTTTGTGCCGTTAAAGACGGCCACGTACAGTAAAATTCACGACAGCCTGGAGGTCGAACCGTCAGACAATCCGCAGGTGAAAAGTATCGTTTCAACGGCCACCCGCACGTTAATCGACCTTGAAAATCGGCTCAACGCGCTGGATGCCAAAGTGGGCGATGGCGACACCGGCTCCACCTTTGCCGAAGGCGCGCGCGACATTGCTCAACAGCTTGAGCAGGGGAAACTGCCGCTCAATCATCCGGCCCATCTCCTGCAACTGATCGGCGAGCGGCTGGCAACGGTGATGGGCGGCTCCAGCGGCGTACTGATGTCGATATTCTTTACCGCTGCCGGACAGGCCCTACAGGACGGTGCATCGCTCCCGGACGCGCTGCTCACCGGCCTTAAACAGATGAAACACTACGGCGGTGCGGATCTCGGTGACCGCACGCTGATCGACGCCCTGCAACCGGCCCTGGAAGCGCTGCGGGACAGCGACATCAACGCGGCAGCCAGCGCCGCCCGGCAGGGAGCAGACGACACCGCGAAAATGCAAAAAGCCGGCGCGGGTCGCTCATCCTACGTTAACAGCCAGAACCTCGACGGCGTTACCGATCCGGGTGCCGTGGCGGTGGCAGAGGTCTTTGCTGCGCTGGTGAAAGAGTAAAAAAAAGGCCGGGGGATCTCCCCGGCCAGTTAAACTCGCTTACTCAGGCACTTTGACCGCAGGCCGGTGCACGCGTAGCGCCGCCCGGCATTTACGCCTGAGCCTGACTCAAAAATCTGCCTTCAGCACCACGCGATAACGGGCTTTCCCCTCACGCACGTGCTTCAGGGCCTCATTAATCTGCGACATCGGGAACTCTTCGGTGATCGGCGCAACCTTCGCCCGACCGGCAAACTTCATCAGCTTGCGCAGCTCATACGGCGTACCCGTCGCCGAACCGGAGATACTGCGGTCCCCGCCAATCAGGGTAAACGCCGGCACCGGCAGCGGTTTCAGCACCGCACCCACCGTGTGGAAATTACCGCCGTACGCCAGCGCTTCAAAATAGGGCTGCCAGTTCAGATCAACGTTTACGGTGTTGATAATTAAATCGAACTGACCTGCCAGCGCTTTCAGCGCCTCCGGATCGCGGCTGTTTACCACGTTATCCGCCCCCATCTTCCGCACTTCCTGCTCTTTCGCCGGATTGGAGCTGAACGCCGTCACTTCACAGCCCATCGCGTGCAGCAGCTTGATGGCAATGTGCCCCAGCCCGCCAATACCGATCACCCCGACGCGGCTGGTGGCGGTCACATGATGCATCAGCAGCGGTTTAAACACCGTGATCCCACCGCACAGCAGCGGACCGGCAGATTCAATATCAATACTCTCCGGCAGCGGGATCACCCACTGCCAGTCCGCGCGCAGCTTATCGGCAAATCCACCGCGGTTTAAAATGGTCGGCACCGCACCTTCCAGACAGTTAATCTGATTGCCGCTGATACAGGCATCGCAGTGACCGCAGCTCCGCGCCGTCCAGCCGATCCCCACGCGCTGACCCACTTTCAGGCCCTTATCCTGCGCGTCACGCCCCAGCGCGACCACGCGACCAATCACCTCATGACCGGCCACCAGCGGATACTGTGACATTCCCCACTCGTTATCGATCATCGACAAATCTGAGTGGCAGATCCCGCAGTAATCCACCTGAACCTCGACATCCTGCGCCTGCAGTTCACCTGCGTCGTACTCGTACAGTTCCAGATCGCTACCGGCTTCTTTTGCGGCATAGCTTTTAATTGTCGACATGTTTACCCCTCGTGTGGTGTTGAATGGAAAGTGTAGAATATGGGGAGAGGGCACGCCTGGCCGAAGAGGGCATGACCGGCAGGGCATCGGCATTTTAGGAATGATGTGAAAACGGCTGCTTTTTTCGACGTTTATTATACCAATGGACAACGCCCTCGCGCTTGCACTGGCACGGGTGCGATGTACGCATTAAATTATCCCCTTTGATGATTAAACAGGATCAGAGCGATGAGTGATTTAAGCGAAAAGCAAAAGGCAGAGATTGATGAGTTTGCGCTACAGCGAGTGAGAGCCCTTAATAACGATGAGTTTCTCTGCCAGCAGATTGATAAGAAAATTCATGGAATGGGGGAAAGCGTTAAGGCCTATTTTCATTCCCGCCTTGCCTTTCATACCCGGACGGAAAAACAGTAGCCACGCTATGTGGCTACTGTTGCCTCTTTGACGTGCGCGTTACGACAACCCCGCCCATCTTAGCCGCAGCCTTTGGCACCGATGGCGGGTAAAGCCGCCGCCGGGCTGGCCGCTCTTTATTACTCACCGTGTAGTTAACTTACACACTGTTTCTCCATCACTACCGGAATACTTTTATACGCCGGAATGCCGCAGTGGGCATCATGATTATCCAGCGTCAGCATATGGTTTGATTCAGGGAAATAAGTGACCAGCGAACGGTCTGCCATTGAATAAATGACTACCGTCAGGCCATCCATGCGTCGTTCACTTGGAGTACCATCCGGCTCCAGGGCTATCAGATTAACTTTATCTCCGGCGCTCACCCCGCTTTTTTGCGCCTGCGTAGCGCTAATAAAAACGACGTCCCGTTGCCCAAATACCCCACGATAGCGGTCATCCATGCCATACAGGGTGGTATTGTATTGATCGTGACTGCGTACTGTCGCCAGCACCAGCTCGCTGTTGAATGCCGACGCCGGGTCCTCCTGCAGGCTAAGTGTCGGAATAAAATTGGCTTTACCGGATTTGGTCAGCCACTGGCGCTCTGCCGCCGCATTGGGCAGATGAAAGCCGCCCGGCTGCGCGATACGCTGATTGTAATCGGCGAAGTCGGGGAACACGGCTTCAATCCCTTCGCGAATGCGCGCGTAGTTATCAATCATACTTTGCCAGGCAATCACGCTTTGCGGCAGCGTCGCCTGCGCGATACCCGCGATAGTGGCGCATTCAGATTTTAAGTGTTCGCTGGCAGGCTTAAGCACGCCACGAGAGGCGTGGACCATCGACATAGAATCTTCAACGGTTATCATTTGTGCGCCGCTCAATTGCATATCAATTTCAGTGCGGCCTAATACCGGAAGAAGATAGCTGGCCCGGGCAGTTAACAGGTGGGAATGGTTCAGTTTGGTGGCCAGATGGACAGATAAATCCAGTCGTTTTACCGCCTGCCAGGTGGCATGACTATCGGGCATGGCGACGGCGAAATTTCCGCCAAGGCAAATCAGCGCCCGGGCGCTGCCTGCGCAGATAGCTTGCATGGTGGCCACGGCGGCATGACCAGATTCTCTGGGCGGCGCAAAGCCGAAGGTTTTTTCAATGTTGTCAAGCATCGCCGCGCCGGGTTTTTCAGTGATGCCAACCGTACGGTCGCCCTGCACATTGGAGTGGCCGCGTAACGGGCAGATCCCGGCACCGGGCTTGCCTATGTTGCCTTTGAGCAGCAGCAAATTAATCAGTTGCTGCACGTTTTGCGTGCCGTGCTGATGCTGGGTGATACCCATGCCGTAGCAGATGATGGTGTTATCGGCAGCGATATAGGCGCTGGCAAGCGCGTCAATTTGCTCGCGAGCAATACCGGAAATAGATTCGATATCCTGCCAGTCGGTATTGAATAAGTCGTTCCGCAGTTCATCGTAGCCCTGAGTATGCTCAATGATGAATGCTTCGTCCAGAATGCCGGCTTGCCCCTGGGAAAGGTGATGTTCGTGGCGCTCAATGATAAGGCGCATCATCCCTTTTAGCAGCGCGGTATCACCGCCAATCCGCACATGATAATAGTCACTGGCCAGAGGAGTGGCGCGGTTGGTCAGCATTTCCACCGGGTTTTGCGGCGCGATAAAGCGCTCCAGCCCACGCTCCTGGAGAGGGTTTATCGCAATGATTTTCGCACCGCGCAGTGAGGCAGCCCGCAGGGACGTTAACATCCTGGGGTGATTAGTCCCGGGGTTATGGCCGATGCAGATAATCAGGTCACAGCGGTCAAAATCGTCCAGTACCACCGTCCCTTTACCTACCCCGATACTGTTTGCTAATCCGACGCTGGTGGACTCATGACACATATTGGAGCAGTCCGGGAAATTATTGGTGCCGTATTCCCGCGCGAACAGTTGATAGAGGAAGGCGGCTTCATTAGAGGCGCGCCCGGAGGTATAAAACTCCACCCCATTAGGATCGGGTAACTGGCGAAGCTGGGTGCCGATTTCATTAAAAGCGGTTTCCCAGTCGATGACCTGATAACAATCCGTCTCCGGGCTGTATTTCATCGGATGGGTAAGACGGCCGCTATTTTCCAGATCAAAACTATTCCAGGTTAACAGTTCAGAGACGGTATGGCGGGCAAAAAAATCGGGCGTAGCCCGTTTATCGGTGGCCTCCCAGGCCATAGCTTTAGCGCCGTTTTCACAGACATCAAACGAGGCCGTGTGTTTTGGATCGGGCCAGGCGCAGCCCGGGCAGTCAAAGCCATCCACCTTATTCATATCAAACAATGCAATGGCATCGTGACGCATATTCATTTGCTCACGCAGCGCCTGTGCCACTGCTCTGACAGCTCCCCACCCGCCAGCCGCCTCCGTATAATTTTCTATTTTTTTGCTCACTCTACTCTCCTGTGAATAATGGTTATAATCTGCTGGGTTATAAATCAAAAATGGATGCTTCAATAACAAGTCAACTATTTACATTCAGGCAACATCGCGCCATTGGTATTTTTTAAGTTTATGATTATTTTGATAAATGCAGATTAAACCGGACGATGATCGTGGGATCGCTAAGCGGCGCTATACCCGGGGTAGGTTCTATATCCGTTTGATACTCTAAGAATTAAGTAATCAGTGGATTATGGTAATACGTTATTTTTAATTAATAGAAGGTGCCAGGGTGCGATGGAGTAATTGACTTATTAAATGATGCTTAAACGTAATCAATAAAATAGAAAAAAGATGCGTCGTTATTGCGTTAATACTTTATATTACATGGGCAGTATGTATGCAGTATCTCGTTTGGCGAGGCTCCTATACAAACACAGGTTACTGATCTGACGATATCGAGAGATACCCAAGGTTAAGACAGGCTCTATCGACACGAAGGTATTGCCCAAAGTAACTTCCAGGATGGCATCATCCATGTGGATACGTTGTATAGTGCTAAAACCTGTTCGATGGAGATAGGCTCTCTACACTCCCTCTCTGGTTACGCCCCTATGCGATTCACTGTTGAAGTCAAACAGAAATAGGGACCAGCAATAAAATGGCTCACACTTTACAGTACAAAAAGGCTGACTGGCCTTCCACTCCGAATGCCGATAAAGAATTATCATCGGTAGCATCCTATATGAATACCGATTTTATTACCGTCTCCAGCCAATTCACCGTGGGTGAAGCACGGAAATATTTTCTCGAGCAACTAAAAACTGACGAAATACCGGCATGGCTTTTCGTAACCGCCGAACATCATCAAATGCGCGGAATGCTATCAGTAAAAAATTTGCTGCAATGCGAAGATACTAATGCACCTGTGAGTATGATGATGAATTGCGCTTATACCCAGGCTGCGCCTGAAGATGAGCGCAGCCAGCTGGCGCACCAAATTATCAGTGAGCATTTGGATGTATTACCGGTTGTTCAAAATAAAATCCTGATAGGCGTGCTGGGTGAGAAAGAGCTGGCGGAGCTGGTAGAAGACGAAAATACCGCGGATGCGCAACGTCAGGGGGCAAGTATTCCGCTGGATAAACCCTATCTGGAAACCAGCGTGTGGTCGCTCTGGCGTAAGCGTGCGCCCTGGCTCATGATGCTCTTTGTCGCCGAAGCCTATACCGGCAACGTATTGAAAGCCTTTGAAGAGCAACTGGAGTCTGTGATTGCTCTGGCATTCTTTATCCCTTTGCTGATCGGCACCGGGGGCAATAGCGGCACCCAGATCACCTCGACATTAGTGCGCGCGCTGGCCTTAGGTGAAGTTAGCCTGAGAAACGTCGGCTCGGTGATCCGTAAAGAGGTTTCCACCTCGGTACTCATCGCGATCACTATCGGGCTGGCGGCCTGGGTTCGGGCCTGGATGATGGGGGTAGGCACGGACGTCACCGTCGTAGTCAGCCTGACTCTGGTTGCAATAACAGTATGGGGAGCTGTCGTTTCGTCGATTATTCCTATGCTGCTTAAAAAAATGAATATTGATCCGGCAGTGGTCTCCGCACCTTTTATTGCCACCTTTATTGACGGCACCGGGCTGATTATTTACTTCAAAATTGCCCAGTTTGTGCTCGGTATTTAACCCGTTCTTTACACGTTAAGCGGCCGCCTCAGGTGGCCGCACGCTGCCAGCCCTGGTGACATCAGTAATTTACTCTCCTGGGTCACGAACGCTAAACCCGACTAATGCCTCCAGCCTTCTTCATTCGTGCGAGATACGGGCAGAAAACAGGGGGATCTTATGTAAGCGGGAAGTGGAGGATGCCGGTAATGTGTCATGTCGATGAAAAAGTAATCGTTTGGTAGCGGGTGTGTGTAACGTTGCTTGCATGGTGGCGCGTGACAGGTATAATCCACAACGTTTTCCGCATACCTTTCCGTGCCGGAGTGGCGAAATCGGTAGACGCAGTTGATTCAAAATCAACCGTAGAAATACGTGCCGGTTCGAGTCCGGCCTTCGGCACCAAATGATGCAAGAAAAAGTCGCTTAAGGGCGGCTTTTTTTGTGGCTGAAATCCAGTATCTGTAAGGCTTTGCCGCGTTTTTCAGTCAAAAAAAGATCGGGCAGGCTGAAAATCGAATAATTCATAAGGCGGAGCACCTGGATGAATGCAGGTTGATGGTACAATGGTGGGCAGATTTACTGGATGTGAACAGACACCAAAGATGTTTTATCTTTTAATTATGCAAAAGTAAATAATCCATTCAAATAACCATCATAAGTCTTTTATTGTATTACATTGTATTCAATGACTTTTTATTTCACTTAAAGCCTCTGTCAAAAGACAGAAGATTTCTTCGCTTTAATAAGTCTGAAAAAATTGTGACGAAAATAACATTCGCTTTCTGGGTGAAGCATGTTTGAAACACAGGTTTCATCAGATAGATGCCAATGAATTTTATCGAGTCCATGAGGTAATAAAACACTCAGCATAAGTGTGCCAGGGCTTACGCTGAGGGATGCACATCTATTACATCACTTCACCAATAATATCATTATCAGTTAAGAAATCATTTTTCTGCGCAAAAATAAACTGTTTTAAAAACTGTTCAATGCGTATATTTAACTTAAATGGAGGTATGATTGCGCCGTCTTGTTTTTCAAAGTAGACCCTGGCTTTCGCTTTATCTACCGATTCTTTTAATGCGTCGAAACGACCAAAATCGTTTATATTTTTCTCATTAACACTATCAGTCATTAGTGCTATGAGCTTTTCTTTATCTAAACCAAGAGCATTCACAACAGCGCTTATTTGCGCATTTTCAGCGTTATCTTTGTAGATGTTGATGTAGTCTCTAAAACTATGACCTTCAATTAACTGCGCATCGCCGCGCTGCAAGTCGTGCAAGAATAGCTTAGCGTACTTTTGCTCGCTTTGGGTGAGCGATGCAAACGACTTGTGTAGCTCATTTAATGTAGTTTCAATACTTGCAGAGTTTTGGTGCTGGTTCAGCTCTTTTAAATATTTATCAAAGCGGCTGTTCATATAGTCGGCATCGATTTTGCCGGTGTCTATTTCAGTTAAATAGCCACTGATATCAAAAGGCACATCGCTGCCACCTGTACCAACGCTATCACCTTTGGCTGTTAATTCTTTATAGCGCAGAACCAGGCTCAGGTAAGTTTGTTCGTCTATAGCCAGCATTACTTCATGTTCTGCATCATTCTCGGTAAAGGAATAAAGCGACTGTTCCCAATGGAAACCTTGAACCTTAGCCGCTTCCAGGTGCTGGCTAAAGGTGTTAAATAATTTGGTAAATTGGGCACAGGTTTCCATATTGTCTGGCAGTTTTTCAAAGTTCTCAACCCCTGCATTGACGAAAAGCTCGGTAATGTCAGCCACTAATTCATTCATGGCTTTAAGATTGCTTTCTAATCTGTCAACAAATAAGCCGATCGGTCTGTCGCCGGAATAAAGTTTTACCGCATCGTTAATGTGCTGCTCCATGGTATGTGGATAGCGATAATAACGGATGATGCCGTGGGGTTTGTCTGGGCCAAATAAGCGATTGGTGCGTGAGAACGCCTGAATAATGTTTTGGTATCTAATCACCTTGTCTAAATAAAGGGTATTGAGCCATTTAGAGTCGAACCCAGTAAGCATCTGATCCACAACAATCAGTAAATCTAATTGCTTCGATGGCTCAGTGTGAATCCGCTCGTAGGGCTTTTTATGGGCAAGGCGTGCCGCCAAATCTTTTTTGAAGGCTGCATGGCGGGCAAAATCAAAATCATGGCCATAGCGAGCATTATAGTCGGTCATGATTTCGTCCAGACCATCGCCTTTAAAGATTGGGCCTCGATCGCCACTACCATCGTTATCAATATTCGGGTCAAACAGAGCTGATACTTTAAGTTCGGGTTTAGCGGCTTTTAAACGGCGGTAATAGTCAATGGCTTCGGCAATGCTGTTAGTGGCTAAAATAGCGTGGAATTTACTGCCCTGGCTGAGTACATCCCATTTTTGCAGAATATCTTCAACTACACTCGCCTGGTGAGTTTCGCTTAAGTATTGGCTTTTTGGTACATAGTCTTCAATACCTTTGTGGTACTTGCCTGTGGCGTCTTTATGGCCAGCCATAGGTACATCTTTCATAAAGTGGTTAAACTTTTTCTTTTTGGCTGGGTTATCCATGGCTTCTAGCACCGAGCCGGCTTTGGCTTGTTCTAATGCCACAGCTTGTTTTAGATCACTGTCTTTAAAAGTAGGGACTTTATAAGGATCGAAACCCAACACGTTGCCATCGCGTATACCATCGGCGATGCTATAGCGGTGTAGCTCGTTGCCAAATACGGTACTGGTGGTATTACCGTTTTTTTCGTTTTCTTCTTGAATTGGTGTACCGGTAAAGCCAAAAAACAGGGCGCGCGGAAAGGTACGCTTAATAATAATCAGCATGTCGCCAAAGGTTGAACGATGGGCTTCATCGACAATAAATACCAAACGCCTTGCGCGAATCTTTTCAATATCCGCAGAGTTTGTGGCTGTGCCTTCATCATCTACCGCTTCAAAAATATTACTCATTTTTTGAATGGAACTAACAATTAAGGTATCGGCGGGGGCAGTGCTTTTTAGTTTGGTAATAAGAACGTGAGTATTTTCAGTGGATTGAACGTCTTCGCCATCGCCAGCAAAATTGCGATATTCCGCGAGCGACTGGGTGCCCAGTTCTATCCTGTCCATTAAAAAAATTACTTTATCGGCATCTTTGGATTGTGCGATTAACTGCGCCGATTTAAAGCTGGTCATAGTTTTACCCGAACCAGTGGTATGCCAAACATAGCCTCCAAGGCGATCGGGATTATTAGCGCTACCCAATTGCTGCCAGTTAGTTTTGGCCACTTTGTCAGATATCGCATTGGCGGCGTAATACTGATAACTGCGCATTACCTTAAGTACGCCGTCGGTATCGTCGGCGACGGTATAAAAGCCAATCAACTGGTGCGCCATAGGAATGGAAAGTAAAGTAGAGGCAATATCTTTCCAGTGGTTCATGGGTTCGTTATTAAAATCGGCCCAGTTAAACTGATAGTCTGGGTTAAACTTGCCGTCTAATCCGGGGTTGGCAAAGTATTTGGTCTCGTTTGGTTCCATTGCCACATAGACCTGAATAAGCGAAAACAGGCCGCTAAATAAGCCCTCTTTGCTATACTTTTCAATCTGGTTTACGGCCTGGCTAACGGGAATGCCGCTACGTTTCAGCTCTACATGAATCACCGGCATCCCGTTGATCAGTAGCAGCACATCACCCCGGCGGTCATTACGCAAAGGGCTACCGCGTTCAAATTTGGGCTGTTGCACAATTTGGTAACGGCTTTGACCAGCGGCAATTTCCTGGCGATCGTATATTTTTAAGCTGATTTCTTTACCCATATGCAGGGTATCGGCGGGATTATCGCGCTTAATCGCCACAGTTTTGCCGTTAATTAAGCCGTTGAGCTTAAGTGGGGTTTTAAGTTCTTTAATTTGCTCAATAATTTTCTGCATTTCAGTGGTGCTAAGCGGAACATCGTTTAAGCGATCCCGCTGGCGATTGTTCTCAAACAAAATGTCTGCCCAGTTTTGCAATAAATCGGCTTCGGTTTTGTTTTTGAGGATCTTCGGCTCCCAACCTTTGTTGGTGAGTACCTCAATAAAGGCCTGCTCAAATTGCGCTTCTGTTTTAAAGGTGATCATGATGGCTCTCCCTGTTATACAAACATTTTACTTAAGCAGGCCTGCTTGATGTTATTGAGTTTGGTGATTTGTTGTTGATGTTGGTTGATTAGGGTGCCCAGATTTTGTAAGTAATTAGCGATTTTGGTTTGTTCATCAACCGTGGGTATTGGTAATGGCAATTCAAAAAATACTGAGTCTTTAATTGAAAATCTGTCAGCTCTCGCTCCGGTATCTCCATTTAGGAACATGAAAGTGTGCCAAAGTTTAGTCTGGAAAAAGTACTCAATAAAAATTGCATTAACCCCTTTTGTTTTAAATACTGTATAAAGCGGCGACATTATGCCCGCCCTATTGAGAGTATTCCTGTTGATAGGTCCGCACGGTGCAAGTGTTGATATTCTTGGGTTATAGACAAAATTGTCGGGCTGAACTATGTAGTATCCGCTGATATTATTAGAGTTGGAAATATCTTTATCGAAGTAATCGCGTTGGCTAATGACTCCAAACTCAGCAGAATTTGTAAAAGTTTCGCAATACAGTATAGATATATTTTTTTCAGTCACCTTTTCGGCAATTCTATTTAAATTTTTCTCCTCCCACTCCCCACTAAACCCTTTAAAGCGGATTTCTGGAATGGTTTCGCCTTGTTTGGGGAACATCTTTTCCAACATGGCTTTTTTAATATTGTTGAGTTTGTCATGCTTTTGTTGATGCTGGTTGATCAGTGCGTCTAGCTTTTGGAAGTAGTTGCCGATCTGTATTTGTTCTTTTTCTTCCGGCGTACGAAACTCTAGCTGAAGGACTGATGGCTTTGAGATGTTCTTCATTGAACCTGAGGTTCCTGTGGCCAAATCTGATAGAGCTAGACGTCCTTTATCTGAACCCAATATGTTGGCTATGAACTTCAAGTCACCTATAGAAGATGGTTTTGCAGCCCAAAGCCTGTCAGGTAAGAAATAGTTAGCGTAGCTTTTGCTGATATATGCATTGGCTCCTACTAATGCAGGAGTATTCATTCTGCTAATGATGATCGTATTTTCTAATACTGATTCTTTTAAACGACTTATTTCGTCTGTCTTAAATACAACTTTATTTTCAGTTGGTTCAAAAAAACCGTTAGTTACACAACTTGTTTTGAGTATCCCAAATTCGTTTTCGTTAGCAGCTCTATCACCAGAGTTTACGCTTACACCTGCATCCAATGAGCTTATAAATATAGATAATGGATTTTTCTCCCAATCCTCTTTAAACCCTATAAACCGAATTTTTGGCACCTTGCTATCCATACTCATCTTATTCGCCCCTCAGTAAGCCAGTGAGCTCAGCCAAGCCCTGTAAATCAAACTCATTACCCGTAAGTTCGCCCATCATCTCCGCCAGTTCTTGCTCGGTGGTTTTTATCTCATTGGCTACCTGTGAATAGGTGACGGCGTATTTATCAGCAAGAGCTTGCACCTGGCTGGTGAGCTGGCTAATCACGGCGTCTGGCATGGCGGCAAGTTCGGTGCTTAATGGCGCAATCCATTTAAGGTGCAGCAGGTTGTTCACCTGTTCATCGGTTAAGGTTTCGCTGGTTGTTTTGGTTTTTAAGTGCAGGGCAGCGGCAGCATCTTTGACCGCTTTTTTCAGGGCTTTCTCTTCATCAATTAATTTGTTTGCACGAATGATTTTGGCTTCATAGCTTTCTTCTGCAAATTTAACGTAGCTGTCTTTTTGTTCTTTCAAGAAAGCCTTAGCGGCTTTGCTTAATTCGGCATTGGCAAAACTGTCTTTGCTCTCTTTTACCGTATCTTGTTCTTTTTCTTCTTCGCTCAGGGATTCTAAAATTTCTTCCAGCAGGCTGGCGATTTCCGCCAGGCGGGTTTCTTTCGCTGCCAGGGCTTTTAAGTCGTCATTTAAATAAGTTTGTTGCACTAAATCGAAGGGCAGTATGTGACCTTTCCAGCCGTCCTGTACTTCGGTGTCTTTGCCGTCTTTTTTCTTGATGACGATATTAGGGTCAACTTGCCTGGTGGCGGCAAAGCCTTCGGTTTGCATCATCTCCACATCGGCGCTAATGACTTGCCATTGGTTATTTAGAAACTGGTAAGCCTGGTATTTATCGATTAAGGCAATCGGGGCTAAACGAGCAAATAGTCCGGCACTTAATACCGCTTCTTGTTGGATACGCTTTACGCTTTGCCAGTTTTGTATTAATTGGGTGTTTAGGTAGTCATCAAAGCCGTTGAAGGCCTGGTTGTAGGCGCTGATAAATTCTAACACTTGCGGGTGTGCGCTAATGCTGGCGTTAACGTCTTGTTTGGCAATGGCCAGCTCACTGTAAGCGGCGGATTTTGGCCTAAATAGGGCACCGTGTAATTGCGGGAAGGCTTGCCAAAAGTGGTGCAGCTCGGCAATTTCGCTGTTAGGGATGCCGCCGAGCATGGTGGCATGTAAATCCCAGCTTGCTGCTGGCGCAGAGGAATCTACATAACGCGGTATGTTGAGATTGTAGTCATTATCGCGCAGAGTGTCTTTACTGACTAGCTGCGAGAACTTGTCGATACTTTCGCGGTTAATCACGGCATCAGTAATGCGTTTGATATCACTGGCTTGCAGTTTGTTGCTTTTGCCTTCTTTCATAAAGTGTCTGGAGGCATCGACCACCAATACATCGGTGTTTTGGCGTTTTTGTTTGAGTACCAAAATCACTGTGGGAATACCGGTGCCAAAAAAGATATTGGCCGGTAAACCGATAACAGTATCAATATGATTCTGCTCAATGAGTTGCTCACGAATTTTACCTTCTTCACCGCCACGGAATAAGACACCGTGGGGGAGTACAATAGCCATAATGCCATCAGGTTTTAGGTGGTAGAGATCGTGCAGCAAAAAAGCAAAGTCGGCTTTGGTTTTAGGCGCCAGGCCAAAACGTGAATAGCGCGGATCGCTGTCTTTAAAGCTTGGGTCCCAGTTTTGTGAATAAGGCGGGTTGGACACCACTGCATCGACATGCAAGGCGTAATACGAGCCTTGAGGATCGCTGTCATCAAAATATGGCCAATCTTCTTCAAGGGTGTCGCCATTACGGGTCTTGATATTGCTGGCTTTGATACCGCGCATGATGAGGTTCATACGGGTCAGGTTGTAGGTGTTGGCTTTTAGCTCCTGGGCAAAATAAGTAACGCTGTCTTTGTTTTTAGCATACTTCTCGACCGCCTCTCCGATATTGATCAGCAACGAACCCGAGCCGGAAGTAGGGTCGTAAATTTTGATAGTATCTTTGTGTTTTAACTCATGGGCGATGATGTTTGACATGAGTACCGAAACTTCATGGGGCGTGTAAAATTCACCGGCTTTTTTACCCGCATTGGCGGCAAATTTTTCAATCAGGTATTCGTAAATGTAGCCCAGTACGTCATACCCTTGATTACTGTTCATGGGGATGCTTTTGATCAGGTGTAGTAAGTCGCTGATGGCTTTGGTGCGCTTGCCTGCACTTTCACCCAGTTTGCTTAAACCTGTTTCTAAGGTGGTAAAAATGCCTTCAAACAGTTTTTTGTAGGTTGGCGAAATCAAACGGCTAAAGGCGGAGAGCGCATCACGGACGTTAGATTCATTAAATTCGGATGTTGGATCAATCCATGTAGAAAACAGATTATCGTAGGCTATAAAGTAGCCCAGGTTGTCTTGCACATATTTAACGGTGTCGACGTCTTCTTCATTGAGAGCTTTGATGTCCTGGGGCGTCATACCCTGTCTGGCGACAAATTGCACCAGCTGGTCGCTGAGGTATTTGTAAAAGATAAAGCCGAGTATGTAATCTTTGTATTCGTTGGCTTCAATTTTAGAACGCATCTGGTTAGCAGATTCCCAGATTTTTGCCGCAAGCTGTTGTTTATTCACTACAAATCCTGTTGGAAACAATTTTTTTTGATAAGGGATATTCTAAGGCGTTGATTGTACGTTTGATAAGAACATCTTGCCAGCGGCAAGGCCTTTGAGTATGGGGTAGTGAGGTGCATACAGTATCGATTCATGCAAGGTAAAGTCAGCTTCAGCGTTGATGTTTGGGACTGGCCGATCCCAAACGGATTAGTCGCTATATATTGGACATGTCACCCATCCACATCATCCTCTCCCCCCGCTTCGCCGTTATCCGGTATGGCACAACCCATAATTTTAAAGTCTCCGAGAAAGCAAAGTGCTGCGGTATCGGTTGGCTAAAGTCATCATGCGCAGGGTAGATCAGATACATTTCACCGGCCCCATTAAGATACTTTTGGCCGTAGGCAAACATTTGATAGAAGTCGGATTGTGCTAGCCCGTACAGTGATTTTTTTTGATCGTTGCTGTTCACCAGCTTCCATTTTGTATCCATCACCATTTTGGTTTGAACCGGTTGACGTGACTGAATCAACAAGTCTGGGCGAAGCTTAAAGCAATCTTGAAGTCCATGTTTAACAAGGGAATAAGTTGAAATCTGTGGCTGAACTTCAAGGTGAGGAGGAAGCTCGTAGGGGAGGGTTTGTGCAACAAAGGATTCAAATACCGCTTCCATAGGGAACAACAGGGATATCGCTTTGGTATTTCCCTGCAAGGCACTCGGGCTCATTCCTCTCAGGATCAATTGCGCCCACGCCATTGGCTCGTTGTAATGAGCCATACCACGCTCGAGGCGTAAGCTGTTTATATCACTTTCAATATCCCGGCTAAGTGGGATACCGTCAAACGCAAAGCGCAGTTCGTAAAGCCAGCGTTGATTCTCTGATGATAGCTGCAGGCTAAGTAACCTATCCAGTGCGGAGCGTAGGAGCCGATTGGCTGCACAATTAGGCATATAGTCATCATAATCGACACAAAAATTATGGCGATTCACCGCGTTGTGTCGCAGCTGTGCAGAAAGCATTAGCTTGCCCTTCATAAAAGGCAGATTGCCTTGCTCGCTTACATAGTCGGAGCGTAACCCTTGTTTAAGCAATTGGCTGACGCTATGCAAAAACTGGCTGATAAAAATCTCAAGCAAAGGCATATGCTGCGCCTGAAGAGTTGCCTGCTGGGTCTGAATATGCCGAAAGCCAGGCAGATGGCTTAGCATCGTCAACAATGTTTCTCGCGCACTTGCGGCAGTGAGGTTTTTACCGATCTTGGGAAGTATCTCAAGCTGGAAACCGTGAGGTGTTGAAAGCATCCCCGCGTAGTTTTGTACCTGAAGCAATTTGAAGCCTGAGCGAGAGGTGAGTTTGAGAAACTGGCTCCCTTGAATAGTTGTTAAGCTAAGTGCTTCTAAATAATTAAAGACCTGTTGAGGCACCAGTTTTGCGCCAACTGAAGCCGCTTTTCCACTCCCCAGCAGGTCATATTCAAAAACTGAGATAACTTCACCCATGGTCTACAGCCTGCTTATCTGGAGTGGTCTGCTGCGGCTGGTAAATTGAACGATAAGCCTGTGGTATATTCCAGATCTCTTGATCAAATGCTTTAAGCTCGTAAGCTGTCGATTGCTGATCGTGACGTCGTAAACCATGGTTGTTACCAAAAAGCGTATCGAGATTATCGGTTTTCTCAATCACGAATTGCAGGCTGTCATCTTGCTTTTGGTTGTCTGCCAGCACCAGTCTGATCTTGTTCCAGTCATCGAAAAAGTATTCCTGTAAAAGCGGGATGATCTTTTTCTGGAATGCGATCGTCAATTGTTTAAACGCAGCCTCTTCATCACCGGTATCAAGTGCATTTTTTACTGGCATAAAGAACGCATGTCCTAACGTATGTTCTCGATCGTAAAGCGCTTCGATGCGGCTATTGAGTTCCTCTAACAACGACTCGAGTTCTATACCTTTCACCTTAGTACCACTCAGTAAAGAGAGATCAGGCATCATTTCGACAAAGTCAAAGCGACGGCGCAAAGCCGTGTCCATTAGCGCTAAAGAACGGTCCGCTGTATTCATGGCTCCGATGATGTCGACATTGGCAGGAACACTGAAGTGATCGCCGCTATAAGACAGTTGCAGGCTCATTGCGTTGGACATACCCGCACGCTTGTCTACTTCAATGAGTGAGATCAGTTCACCAAAGATCTTAGATATATTGCCACGATTGATCTCATCAATGAAAATGGCGTAGCGATGTGCTGGATCGGCATTGGCACGCTGACACAGCCGCATAAAGATACCCGGCTCAATAGGATAAGAGATGTTGCCACTTTCGTCAGAGCGAGCGCGGATACCCTCAATAAATTCTTCATAGCCGTAAGATTGGTGGAAAGTAACCACGGCAAAACGCTGGATGGCTTCGGCAGATTTTGGACCGCGTTTAAGTTCGGCATAAAGCTCTACTAAATCCTCAATTTGCTCG
>Ga0302347_1002612_pt1 | contig 17774 bp, 16 predicted proteins | sample PhyWR1_FD_202178 | JGI IMG/M metagenome (GOLD analysis project Ga0302347, IMG submission 202178) | Leaf surface microbial communities from wheat plants in UC Gill Tract Community Farm, Albany, California, United States - DLSL W.R1 (v2)... | ecosystem: Host-associated > Plants > Phyllosphere >...
GGGCAAGCCGAAGAAGGGCGAGCTGCGCGTGCAGCTGCTGGGTTCGGGCACCATCCTGCGTGAGGCCATTGCCGCGGCCGAGCTGCTGGACAAGGACTTCGGCGTCACCGCCGATATCTGGAGCTGCCCGAGCATCAACGAGCTGCGCCGCGATGGTTTCGATGCCGAGCGCTATAACCGCTTCCACCCGGAAGCCGAGCCGCGCAAGGCCTACGTGACCGAGCTGCTGGAAGGCCGCCAGGGCCCGGCGATTGCCGCGACCGACTATGTACGTGCGTATGCGGACCAGATCCGCGCGTTCGTGCCGATGTCGTACACGGTGCTGGGCACGGATGGCTTTGGTCGTTCGGATACCCGTGCGAACCTGCGTCGCTTCTTCGAGGTTGACCGGTACTACATCGCGCATGCCGCGATTGCGGCGCTGGCTAAGGAAGGGAAGATGACGGGTAAGGATGTGGCTAGGGCGATCAAGCAGTACAAGATTGATCCTGAGAAGGCTAATCCTGTCGGGGTTTGACCTTTCTAACGTATGAGATGGAAAGCAAAAGAGCCGCGTATGCGGCTCTTTCGCTAACAAGGGGCCGCATCACCCCATCCGCATCGCTTGGCTCTGGGATTCACGAACGCGGGCGTCCAGTTCCTGCTGCGTGGTCTGTGCCAACGCCTGCTGCTGCCGCTCCTGACCGGCGACGTCCAGCTGCCGCATGGACTGCTCCACCGGCGTCTGTACAGCGACATCGGTCGGCATTGAAGCGCGGCGATGCGCCGGGTCGGCCAGTTCGCCCTGGACAACAAAGACATTTCGGCCAGCAGGGCTATCCGCGGTCTGTGAACTCAGCAGCACGTGGTCGGCGCGTTCCAATCCATTCTGTCGCGCCAGCGCAACCACGCTTGCGGTCAGGCGCTCGCTGATCTCGTCCGGAGTGCGACCTTGCTTGGCGTCGATGGCGGCAACGCCTTCGCGGACCTGCTGTACCAACGCGTAGTCCGGGTGGCCGGGGACGATGTCGGCCAAGCGGGTAGGTGCTTGCCGCTCGCCCGGCACGCCATCAAGGGATGCGGTCATCGGGCTGCGGGTGATCGTACGGTACGGATCATCCTCATGGAACTGAGTGGCCTTCTGCTGGCGTTCCAGGCGCACGTCGCGCGCATCGTTCAGTTCAGCGATCCGTGCCGGATTGGTCTCTTCCCTCATTGAAAGGTGGCCGCCGCCGGTGCTCACATTGGCCCACTTTCGTTCGCCTTCGAAGTACATGGCGTAATAGCTGTTGCTGCCGATCACGTTGGGGTTGGTAGCAGAGCGGCCTTCAAGAAACTGGGCGGCTTCCGTGGCGCCGAGCTTGGCCAGGTACTGCCCACCGTCCACCAAGCCCATCTGATCAATTGCGTCATATCCTGTCTTGCCCACACGGATTGCGCCGACGTAGTCGTTGTCGAGCATGTTCGTCCAGATCTGCTCGAGCTTTTGAGGTCCGCTCTTCTCGAGGGCGGCCTGCAGCAGGACACGGGGCGTCCAGCAGTTGGGATCCAGCTCGTGAAGGTCAAACGCGCGGTCATGCGCTCTCATGACATCCTTACCAGGGAGGTTCAGCGCCTTGTCAGGCTGCTTCTGTTCCATCCAGTAGCTGCGGAGTTCAAGGTCCTGCTTGAGCAGCGTTTGCCCAAAGTCCTCCCACTGGCGCTCACTCAGCTCGGCATTGGGGTGACGCGAACCACTGTCGTGCTGAGTCTTTGCATGGTCCTGTGCATAGGTGTTTGCCACCCGGCCAGGCAGGCTGTCATTGCGAACTACGCCCAGTGCCAGCGTGCCATAGCCGTCCGCGCCCGGCAGCTGGGAGAGGTAATTCCAGTACAGCTCCCGGTTCCCGGCGTCCGCATAGCTGCTCAAAATTCTGATGTCGCGCTGAGTCAATCCACTCATTTACTACTCCCTGTAGATGCTTGATTCACTTGGCCTTGGTGCTGGCCAAGAGGTCACGCACTGCGTCTTCCATGCGCTTCCAGTCTTTCAGGAATGCTCGCTTGTAGTTCAGAGTGATCGAGAGTTTGTTCTCAACATCCGCGAAGTAGTGGACGCAACCGGCGGCTACTGCACCCTCTTCATGGATGACCTGCTGACCGTCCAGCCGTACACCATCGCTGCGGAATTTGGTGCTGTCGCACTTGATGAAGGTCGTGAGGTTGCCTTTCGGACCGCGTGCAACGTACCAGTCATCCTCGAAACCCGGATTGCGGGTATGCGACTTGCGGTAGCGGGCTTCGTATTGCTCTGAGTACACGGCCATCTTTGCTTCGTCGATGGCGTAGGGAGTCAGCCCCATCGTCTCAGGCTGGGCGACGCGCAGGTCCAGGCGATCCTTGGGATTTCCACGCTCCACCGAGTCAGCTTCGGTGACCGCCTCATTGGACGACAGCCGTTCCAGTGAGGTTTCAATGGGAGCGCTGTCGATATAATCGATAGAGACCGCGATCTCCTTGCGGAAGTCATTCGTCCGGGGACTCGCCCGAGCGCCTGGCGCAGTGGGCTTCATGTCCGGCCACTCAAGGATCAAGCTCACGCCTCCACCGGGCCAAGGCGCAATCTGGCTATCCAGGTAGTTGGCTGGAATGCGGAAGGTATTCGGCCCGAGCTCAACGTCGACCGATGCATCGGTGTAGGTGTGCCCATTGATGGTTCGACCGGTTTCAGTTGCTTCCGACATCTTCGAGTTCCCATTCTGATCTGTAGGCGGCGTTCGTGCACAGGCGCTGGCGCTCAGGACAACGGCGAGTGCAGCCGTGAGGCACCGCCCGGATGACATCACGCTCATGGGCCATTCCATTGCATTGGATGGGGCAACTATAGAGGAGGTGCCGGTAGGGCTCCAGCTGGTCTCGAGGCGTTGAATGCTCGTGAAGAATGCGCATGCAGAATTCAAAAAGGATGCGGTTCGAGAGATTGTCATGCCGCTGAGCTCAGGCGAACGGGTTCACAGAATGTGTCGCTTCTCAGATGGTACGGTCTGCAGCAAGCAACTGACATCGGTTGGAACCTCCACGCAAATGTAGAAGCGCATGAAAACACCAACGGCTGCATGCATCCTGTTTTTGATCGCCACACGCTTGGGCGCGGCAGAGCCACCTGCGCCACCACTCAACGCTGCCGTGAAGCGCGTGACGTCTTCAGAGGCCGTCGACGAGGCAGAAGCAAACCGGCGTATCGCTGAGAGTAGGGCGCTGGCGCCCGTGAACGCGGCGCTGGTGCAGGAGTTCGGCGACCGTTACGCAGGGCGCGTGATCACGCGGGATCCCCTGGGGATGACAGTGCGCCTGAAAGGCCCCGGCGCCGTGCCTGGCCGCATCGTGACCACAGCCATGGGGCCTGTCCAGGTTCGGTTTGTACTGGGGGCACGGCATTCAAGTAGGGATTTGCAGAAGATCGTGGCGTCCAACCGATTGCGGTCCTACTTTCCCAACGCCGGCGGGATGGGCGTAAACGCTGCAGAGGGCCGCATCGACATTGGTGTTGTGGATCCAGACACCCTCAAGACGTACCGCGCACGCCAGGCCGAAGTGGAAAAGGCCCTGGGCGTCCACCTTCATTTCAAACGCTCTGCGGAGGTACGGCTGTAGCGACTCGAAACCGGAAGGCGCCAAACAGGCGTGTATCCGGGTCTTCCCACTGGCAGCAGGACGGCAATGACCGCGCGCAGACCTCCCCGGCCTGCTACCATCCCTGCGCCATAGCCAGCCTTCCCTTGCGCAGTAGTAGCATGGGGCGGCCGTTGTACGACGGCCCCGCGAGCCAGGACACCCTCCCGTGCCCCTTCAAGGAAGCTCGCATGCACCCGCGTACCCTCATCCGTTCTGCCACCCTGGCCCTGGCCATCTCCCTCACGCTTGGCGTGCCCGCCGCCTTCGCTGACGCGTCGGCCACAGCATCGGCCACCAACGCCGCCGTCCAGCGCAAGGCCGTCGCCCAAGGCCTGTACGAGCTGGCCTTCAGCCCCAAGCAGAACGCCGTGTTCGTCGCTTCCTCGGGCGGCTTCGGTGACGCCGCCGGTCCGTCCCAGGTCCTGCGCCTGAACCCGGAGACCCTGGCTGTCGAAACCGCCATCCCGCTGGAGCGCAAGGCGTTCGGCGTGGTGCTGGACGATGCCAACAACCGCCTGTACGTCGGCAACACCGTCGATACCTCGGTCACCGTGGTCGACACCGCCACCAATCAGTCGGTCGGCATCGTGCAGCTGATGGAGAAGAAGGTCGGCAAGGATGGCAAGGCCGTCTACACCCACGATCTGCGCGAGCTGGTCGTCGACGGCGCCAATAACCGCCTGTACGTCACCGGCCACTCGGGTGAGGGCAGCGTGCTGTTCGTGGTTGACACGCAGTCGCTGAAGGTCATCAACACCATTCCGGGCCTGGGCAATGCCAAGGCGCCGGGTCTGGCGCTGGATGCCAAGGCGAAGCGCGTGTACACCTCCAACCTGCTGGCCGAAGTCGTCGCCATCGGCACCGACAGCGGCAAGGTCGAGCAGCGCTTCAAGGTCAGCGCGGAGCAGCCGATGAACATCGCGCTGGACCCGGCCGGCAAGCGCCTGTTCGTGACCGACCAGGGCTCGGAGATGATCCGCAAGTACCAGGCCAGCAGCTCGGGCTTCGAATCGAAGCACCCGGGCCAGCGCGTGCTGGTGCTGGACCGTACCACCGGGAAGGAACTGGCCAGCATCCCGACCGACGCCGGTCCGCTGGGCATCCTGTTGGATGCACCGCGCAAGCGCCTGTACGTGACCAACCGCGATGGCGGCACCGTGGCCGCGTACAACAGCGACACCTACAAGCAGGTGGCGACGTACACGGTGCCGACGCACCCGAACAGCCTGGCGCTGGATGCCAGGAAGAACGTGCTGTACGTGACCGTCAAGAACGGTGAAAGCGAGCCGAAGGGCAGTGAAGAGTCTGTTGCCCGGATTGCGCTGTAACCCGTGATCGCGAGACGGCGCCCGGTGAGAATTTCACCAGGCGCCGTCTGCGGCGCTTTACCTTTGGGCCATTGGCATGTGCACGGCCTCAAGTGAGTGGAGTACGTCACACCCGGTGACGGAGCAACTGCACGAACTCACATTTAGCCGCAACGTGGTTGCTCGTCGGGCGCTGATAGCAATTTTCTCGTAAACCCGGCCTTGCGAGAGAAAACTAAAATCCTCAGGGTCCAAGCCCCCAGCCGCCGTTACCCGACCCCCAAACTCGATCTGAAAATAAATGGGCTGACCATCCCAGAACGGAGTTTTTGCTGCATTGCTGCTTGACGATGAAATCCCGTCGAGATTATAAGGAAATAAGGACGGGTAATTCACGAGCCATACACATGGATTTGGACGGCCGGCAGGAGAGGGTTGATCAGGCGCGTGCCCTGCCTGCGAGGGGTGCTACGCTTCTGTCATTACTGAGGCAGTTCTGGGCCGATTTCATTGGTCACCGCAAGGCTGCCGTCGCATTGGCCGCCAGCCTGATGGTGCTGACCGTGCTGCTTCAGCTGCCGGTGCCCCTCCTCACCATGCACATTATCGATGTGGTGGTTGCCAAGCAGCCATTCTCGATCGTAAACCAGCTGGGACTGGCGTTGGTTGCGCTGATCGTGCTCCGCCATGTGTTCTCGTATATCAACGAGAGTGTCACGCTGCAGCTCAAGGAATCCATCATCGTCGATGCCCAGGTAAGCCTGTTCCGGCACCTGCAGTCGCTCCCGCTGAGTTTCTTTGCGAACAGACACTCCACCTACCTGCAATCGCGCCTGATGAATGACGCACGCGCCGTTGAGGGCACGCTGGTCAGGGCCTTCGTCACGATCGGGGTCAATGTGCTCACCTTCGTGGTCGGCGCGGCGATCATTCTCCATATCCAGCCGCAGATGGGTGTCGTGCTGCTGCTGACCATCATCCCTTTCGGTTGTATCCGCCTCCTCACCAACCAGCGGATGCGTACCCTCAGCGCGGATATGCAGGAGCAGCAGGCGTCCGCCTCTGCTGCGATCAGCGAGCGCCTGGCAGGCATTGCAACGATCAAATCGCTGGGGCAGGAGGCTGGGCAGACCGAGCATGTCTCCCGGCGGCTGGATCAGTTGAAGCGCGTCTATGTGCGGACCAACTGGTTCGGCGTCGTGAGTGGCATCGGCACCAGCCTGGTGACCTCGTTGAGCACGGCGTTCGTCCTCTGGTACGGGCTGCATCGCGTCACCAACGGAGCGATGACCCTGGGCCAGGTGGTCGGCATTCTGTCGCTGATGAACTTCCTGTACGCACCGGTGAATGCGCTGGTTGCGGCGAACATCGGGATGCAGCAGGCCGCCTCCGCCTTGCAGCGGATTTATGAGTTTCTTGGCGAGACGCCCGAACAATCCCGTGGCGGCAGGCTCGACGTCACGGAGGGGCGCGTGGAAATCCGTGGGATCGCGTTCGCTTACACGCCTGAGGCCAAGGTCTTCGAGGATTTCAGCCTCACGATACGCGGGCGCGAAACCATCGCGCTCGTCGGTCATTCCGGTGCGGGGAAAAGCTCGCTCGTTCGCCTGCTGCCCCGCCTCAATGAGCTGCAGGGTGGTCGGATTCTGATCGATGGATGCGACATCCAGGATGTTGCGCTTCCCGAGCTTCGCGCCGCGATCGGCATCGTGGAGCAGCAGGCGTTCCTGTTCACCGGGAGCATCTTGGAGAACATCCGCCTGGGACGGCCCGGGGCGACGATGGACGAAGTCATCAACGCCGCGCGCAATGCCTATGCGCATGAGTTCATCAACGCGTTACCCGAGGCCTACCAGACCCGCGTCGGTGAGCGCGGGATGACGTTGTCCGGAGGGGAATGCCAGCGGATCGCGCTGGCCCGCATGTTCCTGAGGGATCCGCGCGTGCTGGTCCTGGATGAGGCAGTGTCCGCGCTGGATTCGCAGTCGGAGGAGTACATCCAGCGCTCGTTGCGGTCGCTGGCCCGCGACCGCACCACCATCATCATCGCGCACAGGCTCTCCACCCTGATGCTCGCGGACAGAATCATCCTGATAGAGAAGGGCGTCCTGATCGAGGAAGGAACCCACGAGGAGCTGATTTCCTCCCAAGGAGCCTACGCCCGGTTGTTCCAGCAGCAGTTTCAGTCACAGGGTCTTCATGGAAAAGAACTGATCGGAACGGAAACTACCTGAGAGGATTGATAATGGACATGGTGATGCTCCCGCCACGCATCCGGATGTGGAACCGCGATGGCTGGTATCTGTATTTCGATCCGCACAACTTCAAGTGGGTACGGGTGAACGAATCCGGACATTTCATCCTCACGCAGCTCCAGCTGTACAGGATGCCCGAGGATATCGTTTGCGAGATCGTAGAGAGCTTTGGTCTGCCTGAAGACGGTGCCAGGGCCGCCGTGCATCAGTTCGTCGACAACCTCTCAAGCATCGGCTTCCTCCATCGCAACGAATACGAAGAAGGGGAGCGCCCCACGTTTGGACCGCGCAGCTTCGCGCACACGGTCTACATGCACCTGACCAACAACTGCAACCTGAAGTGCCCGTATTGCTATAACAAAAGCGATCGCGAGTACAAGATCAAGATGGAAAAGCAAGGACGCATCGCATCGATCCTGACCACCGAAGAGAGCAAGGCGTTGATCGCCGACCTGGTGAAGAACGGTGTGCAGCACTTGGTGTTCACGGGTGGCGAGCCGCTGATGAGGCCCGATGCTCTCGAGCTCTTCGAATATGCCCGTTCCCTGAGTACGACGCTGAAGATCGAGGTGCTGACCAATGGCATCCTGATCAAGCGACCCGTGGCCGAGAAGCTCTGCGACGTCGTGGATATGGTGACAATCAGCCTGGACGGGCACGAACGGCACATGCATGAGCTCTACCGGGGCCGGAACACGTTCGCCCCCACCGTGCGCGGTATCCGCACGCTGGTGGACGTGCGCAACGGACGCGGACAGTCGCGGCCGCGTATCGCACTGGTCCCGGCGCTTACCGACAAGAACATCGGATTCATGAAGGAAATCTACGAGTTCGCGCTGGATGATCTGGGCGTGGATGGCCTTGCACCAATCCTGTTCCAGGCGGGCAACCAGCAGGAACTGAGCATCCAGCAGATTCCGACGTTGGCCGAGTGGGGCGAAGCACAGCTCAAGACCCGGGACTATCTCAAGGGCAGAGCCGCGCAACCGGTGCAGGCCGGCGCACCGCCGCCGGTGGTGCCGCGAAACCACTGCGGCGTGGGGGAAGGGGAATTCAGTGTTGATCCGGCCGGCTTCGTCTATCCCTGCCAGACAATGCACTTCGATCAGTTTGTCTGCGGCAATGTCAGGGAGGCGGGCATAAAGGAGATATACGACACGTCGCCTGTCATGCGGAGTGTCAGGACCACGGTAGTCGACAATCTGGATGTCTGCAGGCACTGCGACCTCAAGTACTTCTGCAACGGCGGATGCAGGTCTACCGCCTTTAATGTCTACGGCGTGTTCGATAAGCACAACGAACTGTACTGCAGACATCTGGAGAAGCTTGCGGTTGATCGCATGTGGGCGAACTGCGAGTTGCCGCTTCATGCCACGGAAGGTGTATGTGCGTAAAACCGTGATCGCGTGTGGTGGTCAAAGGCGGGCCGCGCCCATGCGCGGCCCATGGTTGTACATGACGTAGGAGGAAACAAACGATGTTCGATCCTCAAGTGTTTACCGGTACCCAGGACCTGCAGGCCGCGGCGGGCGCATGTGGTTGTGGCTGCGCCTGCAGTGGTGGTGGCGCAGGTGGCGGCAGCGGAAGTGGTGACCAGAGCCAGCAACTGTAAGCGCCTGTAGTGCGCCCCTGGGGCCTTGTGCCCCAGGGGCGTTTGTTGAAACGGGGCATTCGATGATTCTTAGGAGGGGCCGTATGAAGCGTTTTGCACATTTCGTGGGCATAGGCCTGGTGTTTCTCGGTATCCACTCAGCATCCGCGGCGCCTGTCTCGGCTCCCGTGTCAGGTAACAGCGGGGGGCTGCATATCTCGGAAGGCACGCTTCACCGCGGCAGCGATCTGATCACCCGCCATTTCTCGATCGCCAGAACGGAACCGGGTTACATCTTCATCTATGTCCCCCGGTTCGGACTGATCACGATTGCCGCGCAGCCGTTTCCCGCTGCTGAAGTAGCTGGAAAGTTCGAGGGGAACGCACTCACATTCAATGCGGACGGTGAGCACTTCGTGCTGTCCAGTTCCACCACGATCATCAACCCTGACGACCGGGATGCGTGGATCAGCGTGGATCGGACGTTCTCGCTGCGCGTCCAGGCGCCAATGGTCGCCTATGGCGACAGCCCGCATATGCCCTACAAGTGGCCGATGCGCGAGGTCGCGGCCCAGTAGCGCGGGGCTACCCGGGACGGTGATGCATGGATTCATCTCTCTGACAGGACGGATTCCTATGAATTTGAACGCGCCTACGGGCTTGGAAAGCAGCCCGCCATCACACGCGGTGGCAGTGAAAGGCCGGTTGCTCAGTGACCTTGCCGCAGGCGGTCAGGCCGGCCTGGAGGACTACCTGCAGAGGGGAGGCTATGCCACGTTGTCGCGCGCGCTTGCCGATGGTGCCGGGGAGGCCTTGGCGGACCTTGCGGCCTCCGGGTTGCGCGGGCGCGCGGGCGGCGGCTTTCCGACCGCGGTGAAGTGGGCACAGGTACGCCGGAATACGTCGCCTGAGAAGTTCTTTGTGTGTAATGCCAACACCGGCCAGCCGGGCGGCGGCAAGGAAGCCCTGCTGATCGGGCTGAACCCGCATGCCGTGATCGAGGCAGTGGCGCTGGCGGCCAGCATCGTTGGAGCCGGGGTAGCCTTCATTCACCTCGGAAAATCGCTGGCTGAGGAGCAGCGGCGGCTGCAGGATGCATTGGTGGAGGCGACATCGCGTGGCTGCCTCGGCGGCTCGGGTCATGCTCTGGAGATACGCATCGAGCTGTCCGAAGGGGGCTATCTGGCCGGCGAAGAGACGGCCTTGCTCGAACTGCTGGAGGGACGCGCTGGCAGACCGCGTGGGAAGCCAGCGATGCCAACGCGTTCAGGCTTCCAGAACCTTCCCACGGTCGTGAACAATCTCGAGACCGTGCTGCAGGCGCTGTTTGCGATCCGGTATGGGCCTGAGCGCTTCCGTGAGGTGGGAACCAGGTTTGCCAGTGGAACCCTCATCTACACGGTGACGGGCGATGTGAACCGTCCTGGGCTCTATGAAATGCCCTTGGGAACGTCGTTGGGCAGTCTGATCCATGATCAGGCAGGCGGCATAGCCGGTGGCCGGACCTTGAAGGCGGTGTTGGTGGGCGGCACAAGCGGCACGGCATTGGGCCCGGACCGGCTTGATACGCCGTTGGATTACGACAGTCTGGCCGGTATCGGGGGGAGCCTGGGCAGCGGCGTCATCATCGTGCTGTCCAGCGCCTCTTCGATGGTCGGTGTCGCGCGGGATCTTGCCCGGTTCTACTACGAGAACTCGTGCGGTAAGTGCCCACCCTGCAAGGATGGCACCCGCCGGGCCTATTACATGCTGGACAACCTCGACCGCATCGACGAGAGCGCCACGGACTGGAATATTCCCGAGCCGCTGCCTCCTTCCAAGGGTATTCCGGTGCTGCTGGTCAATGCCGTATCTGCCCCGCGCACCAGCATCAGCTACACCGATTCCGGCGTTGGCCTCGATAAGATCCGCTTGATCTGTACGTGGTATTCCACGCGTGGTGACTGTCATCACCCGGCCGAGTCGTCCCGGATGCTCCAGAGCCTGCTGGATGGCTTCGTGGAAGAATTCGAAAGCGAGCGTGTGCTGCCTGCGGAGTGAGAGGCGCTGGCGCTCGTGCGATCCTGCTCAAGAACACCTGGAGACTGTGTGTGTTTGGATACTATTTCAGCTTGGCCTTGCGCAGTTTCAGGAGGAACAAGGCCCTGACGTCGTTGATGGTCATTGCCATCGGTGTGGGCATCGGCGGCTCGATGACCGCGCTGACGGTGTTCGCCACGCTTGCCGGTGACCCCATTCCCGCCAAGAGTGATCGGTTGTTCTACCCGAGAATCGATCCCCGCCCGATGAGTGGCACCTCCCCTGATGGGGAGCCGGCCGATCAGATGACCCGGTTCGATGCGGAGGCACTGCTTCGCGATCGCAACGCCGACCGCCAGGCGGTGATGGTCGGCGGGAGTGTGGCCGTGGAATCGGACCCGGCCAGGGGCAGGCCCATCATCGTGGATGCACGCTATACCTCGGCGGATTTCTTCCCGATGTTTGAAACCCGGTTCCGGTACGGCAGCGGTTGGAGCGCCGAGGAGGACCAGGGGCGCGCGCAGGTAGCCGTCATTTCACGGGCACTCAACAACAAACTCTTCAATGGAAGCGACAGCACCGGCCGGAGTCTGCTGATCGGTGATCGTCGCTTCCGCATCATTGGCGTGCTGGACCAGTGGCGACCGATGCCGAAGTTCTATGACATGACCAGTGATCGCTTCAGCGATGTGGAACAGGTGTTCGTGCCCTTCTGGACCGCGCTGTCGCTCAAACTGGGTATCCAGGGGAGCATGGATTGCTGGGGCGACGTCAACGCGGATCCGGAGGGCGCCCAGGCGCTCAATGCGCCCTGTGTCTGGCTGCAGTATTGGGCGGAGCTGGCGACGCCGGAAAAGGTGGCGAGCTACAGGCAGTACCTTGAGAGCTACTCGGCCCAACAACGGGCAGCGGGACGTTTCGAGCGCCCGGCCAATGTACGGCTGAACAGCGTCATGCAATGGCTGGACCATCGCGGCGCCGTCCCGGCCGATGTACGGCTGCAACTCTGGGTGGCCTTCGGCTTCCTGCTGGTGTGTGTGTTGAATACGGTTGGCCTGTTGATGGCCAAGTTCATGCGCCGTGCCCCGGAGATCGGTGTGCGCCGGGCGCTGGGTGCTTCACGCAAGGAGATCTTCCAGCAGTTCCTGGTCGAAGCCGGTGCCATTGGTCTGGTCGGCGGTGGTGTGGGACTGGTGCTGGCCTATGTGGGGCTTTGGGTGGTGCGCCAGCAGTCCCATAGCTACGCCGCGGAGGTGCACATGGGGGTGGCGATGTTGCTGACAACCTTTTTCCTCTCGATAGCGGCCAGCCTGATGGCGGGTGTGTTTCCCGCGTGGCGCGCCATGCAGGTGAGCCCATCGGTCCAGGCCAAGCTGCAGTGACAGGCCCCATCGCCCCGCCGCGTGTCATGCAGGGCGGCGCCCATCTGCGCTTATGTCAAAGCGTGTACTACCTTGCTACGGAGATGTCATGAGTATCGGCCCCATTCTTGCCAGCCTGAAAAGGAACAAGACCCAGGCAGCGTTGATCGTGTTGGAGATCGCGCTCAGCTGCGCGATCGTCTCGAACGCGATCTTCATGATCAGCCAGCGCATGGAGCGCATGGAGCGGTCGACCGGCATGGCCGATGACCAGATCGTGCGGATCAACGTGGCCGGCGTAGGCGAGAACGGAAGTCCCGGCGCTCTGGTTCGTCAGGACCTCGCTGAGCTGCGCGCCCTCGAGGGCGTCAAATCGGCGACGAGTCTCAACCATGTGCCCTTCGATAATTCATCATGGAACAGCTCCGTCAAGCTGGACCGGAACCAGCGCGCCCCCAGCCTCAATGTGGGCATGTACCTGGGTCAGGACCTGGTAGCCACGCTGGGGCTCAGGCTGGTCGAAGGCCGCGACTTCACGCCTGACGAGTACGTCGATTGGGAGCAGTTCAACAGCGGAGCGGCAGGGCTGAGAGTCCCCTCGGCCATCATCACCCGAGAGGTCGCCCAGCGGCTGTTTCCCGGGGAAAGCGCCGTAGGCAAGGAGATCTACAGCTGGAATCCGGACAATTCAGCACATCGGATCGTTGGCGTGGTCGACCGCCTGATTCGACCGAACGACACGGGTGGCGCCGATGCGGCAGGTTATTCGATGCTGCTGCCGATGAAAGACATCACGATGGGGCGGTTCGCTCTGCGCGTGGATGCGCAGAGGCGCGCCGAAGTGGAGAAGGCCGCTGTCGCGGCCCTGGAACGCAGCAGCAGCCGGCGGGTCATCATGGACCGTGGCTCGTTTTCTGACGTAATGCGGCAGTACTACCAGAAAGATGCCGACATGGCCTGGCTGCTGGCGACGCTGATGCTGGGGCTTCTGGCGATCACCGCCATCGGACTATTTGGTATTGCCAGCTTCTGGGTCTCCCAGCGCACCCGAAGCATCGGAATCCGTCGTGCGCTGGGCGCTACGCGCGGGCAGATCCTGCGCTATTTCCTGCTGGAGAATTTCCTGTTGGTGAGCATCGGTATCGCGGTGGGAATGGTGGGGGCGTATGGCATCAACCAAGTGTTGATGAAGCACTACGAACTCGCCCGACTGCCGGCGTTGTACCTTCCCATCGGCGCTCTATTGCTGTGGCTGATCGGCCAGATGGCCGTCTATTCTCCCGCTCGGCGCGCATCGAGTGTGGAGCCAGCGGTGGCGACGGGCGGTATGTGAGCAGACCTGCAGCTATTGGCTGCAGGTCTGCGTCAATCTGTTGCGCCTGCCCTTGGAGGGCGCATCTGCAGCAAAATGAATACTGCCTCGCCACCAGCGTGGGGCCTGGCACGAGCAGCACTTAGCGGTCACCGGGCATCATGCTCCCGCCGCACGTAATACCCCCGCCCCTCCCCAAACACCACACTCAGCGCCGCCACCTTCCCGAACCCATCCCGATGGAACTCGATCTCCAGCCCATCGATATCCGGTGACACGAACCGATTCGGCGACACCGGAAGCACGCGTCCATCGCGGTTCGTGCCAGCCACACCCACCCGCACCTCCCCATCAGCCACCTTCACCTGCAGCGCGGGCACATCGAAGATGTCCGCCAACGCGCGGCGCTGCGCCATCGGCACGCTCTCGTCCTGCTCGAACACCCCGGCATAGTCCGCATACCGCGGCTCGCTAAGCTCCAGCGCAATCGTGCGCACGGCAGGATTCACCCCACGCCCGATTGCATCGGACAGCGCATTGCGAATCTCCGTCGCCAGCGCGGCGCCATTCTCACCATTGGTCAGAATCACAAAGCCGTCGCCCGTCTCCAGATACCCCTCGATCCACGCCCGGTAACTGTCGTTGGAGCCGCCATGGTGGAAGATCCGGGTCTGCCCGGCACCGTCCAGGCGCGGGCCAAGGCCGTGCCAGCTAGGCGACACCTCGGTCATCATGTCGGTCGCGATGGGCCGCGGCAGGAAGTTCCCCTGGCCACGGTAGCTGGCCGTAAGAGCAGCCACGAACGCGGCCAGGTCGTTGGCGCTGGTCCACAGGCCGGAGGCACCTTGTTCGGGGAACGACTGCCAGCCGCGCGGCAGGGCGATGAGCTTGCCGTCGCCGTCATGCGCTTTGGCGATGTTGTCGGTGTTGGTGGGTGGATCGGTGAAGCGACTGCGCTGCATGCGCAGTGGCTCGAAGATCTGCCTGTGTGCGAGCGTGTCCAGCGGCTGGCCGGTCACATCTTCGAGCACGCGCTGTTCAACCATCACGCCACCGCCGGAGTAGTCGCCCCGCTCGCCGGGCGGGTGGATCAGGCGGACGGGTTTGTTTCTGGCCGGGGCGATGCCATCCAGCGTCTGCAGCAGGGTGGGCAGCGGCTCGCCGGGCAGGTAGTCGGCGAATCCGTGCACGCCCAGCCCGGCGGTGTGCGACATCAGCATGCGCAGGGTCAGCTGCGGTGCCGGCACCGACGGGGTAGCCGGGACTTTCCAGCTGCGCAGATACGTCGCGATGTCCTGGTCCAGTGCGAGGGTGCCGTCGGCGACAAGTCGCAGCGATGTGGCGGCCGTGATCACCTTGCTGACCGAACCGACCGAGAACAACGTGTCTGCATTAACGGCAATCTGGGTGCCCGCTTCGCGTGTGCCGTAGCCGGCGCTGTGCACGAGCTTGCCGTCGCGCAACACGGCGATCGCAACGCCCGGGATATGGTGCTGGGCCATGCGTTCCTGCAGCGACCAGTGCGGCAGCACGCCGTCGGCCGGCACCACGGTGGGGCGCAGGCCGGAGGTGAGTGCCGTCCGGATCATCGCGTCTTCGCGGTCCGCCGCTGCCGCGGGGCCGGCAAGCAGCAGTATCAGCGCGGCACACGCCGACGCGCGCAGCAGGCCGATCTGAGCACGGTTGAATCGCGACGGTGTGCGTTCCTGCGGAGTGGATGCGTAAGCCATGCGATACCTCATGAGGGGGCGATGCGCGAAAGACAGGCGTGCGCGTGCACGCCGCAGTGAGGGGCGATACGGTGCAACGAAGGAGGGCATTGCAGGGTGGGCGATGGCCGCGGGGGACATCGCACGGATCAGCGTCCCCCGCGGGTAGTGCGGCTGGTCAGCGCCGGCCGGCGATCGCACCACGCTGGGTGAGGTAGTCACGGACGCGATCGTTGCGCGCCTGGTTCAGCGGCGAACGCCACTGTCCCTGATCGGCGACTACGCCCAGGTTGACGTCGGCGCCGTGCTCGACCAGATAGGCGACGGTGTCGACGTCGCCGGAGCGGGCCGCGTTGATCAGCGGGGTTTCGTCGTAGGCGACGATGCGGTTGACTTCTGCCCCGGCGCCGACCAGACGCTCGACCACCGGCAGATGGCCGCGACGTGCCGCAGCGATCAACGGATTGCCATCGCCGCGCGAGGCCAGGTCGGGCTGCGCGCCGAGGACGAGCAGCGCGTCGACCATCGCGAGTCCGCCTTGCTTGGCGGCGATGATCAGCGCGGTGCCGTCGCCACTGACCTGCGTATCCACGGCAACACCCGTCTTGACCAGCTCCTGCACGCGGGAGATGTCTCCATTGCCGGCAGCGCTGAGCAGCTGCTTGGCGTGTGGCGAGGCGGTACGCGGCGCGGCGGCGGGTGTGTCCTCGACAAGGCTGACGGCCTTGCCCAACCGCGGCGTGGCCGCAACAGTGACGCCTACGTGCGCGACCAATGCAAGCGCGCACAGGGCGCCCCAGCCGAGGCGCGTCGTCCAGCGGGCAGGACGTGTATCCAGGGTGAGCAGCCCATCGATGCGCTGGCGCAGCCCAGTGCGGGTGGCGGACATGGCAACGGCCAGGGGCACGGTGCGATCACGCTGCTTGATCAGTCCGGCGATGCCCGTCAGCAGGGAGTCGGCATAGCCACGGCCACTGCCGCTGCGCAGTGCGGCACGCTCGTCGCAGGCCATCTCGCGGGCGAGATCCAGGCGGCGGCCCAGCAGGCGCAGGAATGGGCTCCACCAGTAGACGGCGAGCAGTGCGCGCTGTGCGGCGCAGATCCACAGATCGTGCCGACGGATATGCGCGGCTTCATGCAGCAGCAGATCGCGTAGCGCGGCCGGCGGCAGGGTCGATGTCATCGTGGTCGGCACCAGGATGCGCGGCGACCACAGGCCGACCACCATCGGGCCGGGAGCACTGTCGGACAGCGCAATGCGGGCACCGGACGGCAGCTCCCAGCGCAGCAGTGACTCCAACGCGGGCGCACGCCGCGCGCTGCGATGCAGGCGACGTGCCTGCCAGGCGCCCTGGCCCAGTCGGCCCAGCCCCCACAGCGTGCCCAGCAGCCAGATCACCACGAGGCCATGCAGCAGGGCCGGTGTGGTGGAGGAGGAGGTCATCGCGCGGGCAACGTCGACCGGCTTCGGCGCGGTAACCTGCACTGCGCTGTTTGCGCTGGGCGGCGACACGGTCTGCTGCGCGACCGCAACCGGCGTCGGCGCACTGCGCGGCAGCAGGACCAGCAGCGGTGACGCCGCCGCCAGCACGAAGGCGGCGCACAGCGCCCAGGAGCGCGCTTCCGCACTGAGCCGGCTACGTCCCAGCACCAAGGCCGCAAGTACGAACAGCAGGGCGCTGTGCCAGAGGTGTTGCACGGCCATCGTCGCCAGGGCCTGGGTCCAATGCACGGTCATTTGGGCGTCCTCGAGGGAGATGCGTCGTCCACGCGCTGCTGCAGGGCCTTGAGCTCGTCAGCGTCCATGTCGTGCTCATCGATCAGGTGCTGGGCCAGCACGCTGGGCGAATCGTTGAAGAACGATTTGAGCAGATTCTCCAGCGCCTGCCTGCGGGCCTCGCTGCGGGTGATCGCGGCGCTGTAGATGAAGGCGCGCCCCTCGCTGCGATGGTGGACCAGGCCCTTTTTGTCCAGCACCTTGAACATGGTCAGCACGGTCGTATACGCGACCGGCTTCTTCCTGGACAGCTCATCGGTGACCTCACGCACGGACGCCTCCTTCTTCTTCCAGAGCACCTCCAGGATGCGGCGTTCGGCGTCGGTCAGGGCGGGCGAGACGGGGCGGGCCATGGCTGTCTACTGGTTCGTTAGTTGATGGTCGCATCGTGCGCCCGCCGGATCGGCGGTGTCAACTATGTAATTAGTAATGGAAAGCTGGCAGCCCTCTACGGGTCTGCGTGGCGACGCAGCAGCGCACAGCTGGCACACCGTTCGGTCAACGGAATCTGCCGCAGTGCGGTGCTCAATGCCGCGCGGGACGCGGGGTGTGCGCCGAGCCCATGCAGCAGCAACGTGATGGCGAGCCCGCAGCGGGCGCCGTCGGGCGGGATGGGCGCCGCGCGGGTGGCAACGTCCGGCGTGATCTCATGACAGTCCATGTACCGGTTCCCAGCGTCGACGATGCCCCACGGCAACTATCGTCGGGCGCCGTCTCAGAAGCTGAGATCGCGCCGCGTCATCCCGTCGTTGTTTCGCTGAACCCATCGGCGGATGTCAGTCAGGCCTGTGCACGTCACGTCAGTGATGC
>Ga0302347_1002613_pt1 | contig 17768 bp, 14 predicted proteins | sample PhyWR1_FD_202178 | JGI IMG/M metagenome (GOLD analysis project Ga0302347, IMG submission 202178) | Leaf surface microbial communities from wheat plants in UC Gill Tract Community Farm, Albany, California, United States - DLSL W.R1 (v2)... | ecosystem: Host-associated > Plants > Phyllosphere >...
GCAAGAGCAACATCCTGCTCATCGGGCCGACCGGCTCGGGCAAGACCCTGCTCGCCGAAACCCTGGCACGCCTGTTGAACGTACCGTTCACCATTGCTGACGCCACCACCCTGACCGAAGCCGGTTATGTGGGGGAGGACGTCGAGAACATCATCCAGAAGCTGTTGCAGAAGTGCGACTACGACGTGGAAAAGGCCCAGATGGGCATTGTCTACATCGACGAGATCGACAAGATTTCGCGCAAGTCGGACAACCCGTCCATCACCCGTGACGTTTCGGGCGAGGGCGTGCAGCAGGCGCTGCTGAAGCTGATCGAGGGCACTGTCGCCTCGGTGCCGCCGCAAGGTGGCCGCAAACACCCGCAGCAGGAGTTCTTGCAGGTTGATACCCGCAATATCCTGTTCATTTGCGGTGGTGCGTTCTCGGGCCTGGAAAAGGTCATCCAGAACCGTTCCACCAAAGGTGGCATCGGCTTTGGCGCTGAAGTGCGCAGCAAGGAAGAAGGCAAGAAGGTCGGCGAGTCCCTGCGTGAGGTCGAACCGGACGATCTGGTCAAGTTTGGCCTGATTCCGGAATTCGTCGGCCGTCTGCCGGTACTGGCGACCCTCGATGAGCTGGACGAGGCTGCATTGATGCAGATCCTCACCGAGCCGAAAAACGCCTTGACCAAGCAGTATGCCAAGTTGTTCGAGATGGAAAGCGTCGACCTCGAGTTCCGCAGCGATGCACTCAAGGCCGTTGCCCGCAAGGCCCTGGAGCGCAAGACCGGCGCCCGTGGCCTGCGTTCGATCCTTGAAGGCGTGCTGCTCGACACCATGTACGAGATCCCTTCGAAGAAGGATGTCAGCAAGGTGGTGGTCGACGAGAGCGTCATCGAAGGCACCTCGCAGCCGTTGATGATCTACGAGAACAGCGAGCCACAAGCCAAGGCCGCGCCAGACGCCTGATTCAGGCAATGGCCGGTTTCCGGTTGCAAGCAAGAAGGGGCCTACGGGCCCCTTTCTGCTTTTCCTGCGCTAGCGCTTGTAATTTCCCAGGCGTGCCCCCACATTAGGTCCAAGCATCATTTCCACCGGTTTCCGGCCATAGGGCCGTTGTAGAGGCGAAATCATGAAGACAACCCTCGACTTGCCTCTTTTGCCATTGCGCGATGTCGTTGTTTACCCGCACATGGTTATCCCGCTGTTCGTGGGGCGCGAAAAATCCATCGAAGCCCTCGAGGCAGCGATGACGGGCGAAAAGCAGATTCTTCTGCTGGCCCAGAAGAACCCGGCCGATGACGATCCGGGCGAGGACGCCCTGTATCGCGTCGGTACCATTGCCACCGTGCTGCAGCTGCTGAAGCTGCCGGATGGCACCGTGAAGGTGCTGGTCGAGGGCGAGCAGCGTGGCGCCGTCGAAAATTTCACCGAAGTAGAAGGACACATTCGTGCCGAAGTGTCCCTGATCGACGAAACTGACGCCGCCGAGCGCGAGTCGGAAGTGTTCGTACGCACCTTGCTTTCGCAATTCGAACAGTACGTTCAGCTGGGCAAGAAAGTGCCTGCCGAAGTCCTGTCTTCGCTGAACAGCATCGATGAGCCCGGGCGCCTGGTCGACACCATGGCCGCGCACATGGCCCTGAAGATCGAGCAGAAGCAGGAAATTCTCGAAATCGTCGACCTGTCGACGCGTGTCGAGCACGTGCTGGCGCTGCTGGATGCCGAAATCGACCTGCTGCAGGTTGAAAAGCGCATTCGTGGCCGGGTCAAGAAGCAGATGGAGCGCAGCCAGCGCGAGTACTACCTGAATGAGCAGATGAAGGCCATTCAGAAGGAACTCGGCGATGGCGACGAAGGCCACAACGAAGTCGAAGAGCTGAAAAAGCGCATCGAAACCGCCGGCCTGCCGAAGGATGCCCTGGCCAAAGCCCAGGCGGAGCTGAACAAGCTCAAGCAGATGTCGCCGATGTCGGCCGAAGCCACCGTGGTGCGTTCGTACCTGGACTGGCTGGTGCAGGTGCCGTGGAAGGCGCAGAGCAAGGTACGCCTGGACCTGACCAAGGCCGAGGAAATCCTCGACGCCGACCACTACGGGCTGGAAGAGGTCAAGGAGCGCATTCTCGAGTACCTCGCGGTGCAGAAGCGCGTCAAGAAGATCCGTGGCCCGGTATTGTGCCTGGTCGGCCCACCTGGTGTCGGCAAGACCTCGCTGGCCGAGTCGATCGCTGCCGCCACCAACCGCAAGTTCGTGCGCATGGCCTTGGGCGGTGTGCGTGACGAGGCCGAAATCCGTGGTCACCGCCGCACCTACATTGGTTCGATGCCAGGTCGCCTGATCCAGAAGATGACCAAGGTTGGCGTGCGCAACCCGCTGTTCCTGCTCGACGAAATCGACAAGATGGGCAGCGACATGCGTGGCGACCCGGCCTCGGCGCTGCTCGAAGTGCTCGACCCGGAGCAGAACCACAACTTCAACGATCACTACCTGGAAGTCGACTACGACCTCTCGGACGTGATGTTCCTGTGCACCTCGAACTCGATGAACATCCCGCCGGCGCTGCTCGACCGGATGGAGGTCATCCGCCTGCCGGGGTACACCGAGGACGAGAAGATCAACATCGCGGTCAAGTACCTGGTGCCCAAGCAGGTCAAGGCCAACGGCTTGAAGAAGGAAGAGCTGGAGGTCGACGTATCGGCCATCCGCGACATCATCCGCTACTACACCCGCGAAGCCGGTGTGCGTGGCCTGGAGCGGCAAATCGCCAAGGTCTGCCGCAAGGTGGTCAAGGAACACACCGGGCAGAAGCAGGTCAAGGTCAAGGTCGCCAGCGAGCAGCTTGAACACCTGCTGGGCGTGCGCAAGTTCCGCTACGGCCTGGCCGAGCAGCAGGACCAGATCGGCCAGGTCACCGGCCTGGCGTGGACCCAGGTGGGCGGCGAACTGCTGACCATCGAAGCCGTGGTCATCCCCGGCAAGGGCCAGTTGATCAAGACCGGTTCGCTGGGCGATGTGATGGTCGAGTCGATCACTGCCGCGCAGACGGTGGTGCGCAGCCGCGCACGCAGCCTGGGCATCGCCGCCGACTTCCATGAGAAGCGCGACGTGCATATCCACATGCCCGAAGGCGCCACGCCGAAGGACGGTCCAAGTGCCGGTGTCGGCATGTGCACCGCGCTGGTGTCGGCGCTGACGCAGATTCCGGTACGTGCCGACGTGGCCATGACCGGCGAAATCACCTTGCGTGGCCAAGTCCTGGCCATTGGCGGGTTGAAGGAAAAACTGCTGGCGGCACACCGTGGCGGGATCAAGACGGTGATCATTCCGGAGGAGAATGTTCGCGATCTGAAGGAGATTCCGGAAAATATCAAACAGGATCTGCAGATCAAACCGGTCAAATGGATTGACGAAGTCCTGCAAATTGCGCTGCAATACGCCCCGGAGCCCTTGCCAGATGTGGCTCCGGAGATTGTCGCGAAAGATGAAAAGCGCGACGGCGATGCTAAGGAAAGAATCAGCACGCATTAGTAGTTTTTGGCTGGGGGGCTTTCCTTGACAGTTTTTTCGGGGCCTTGCTATAAAGCGGCACGCTATTGTCTTCAAGCCACCCAGCGCACGTTTCATAAGCTTTTCATTACATACTTAGAAACAAACTCAATAGAGAAATAAGGGGACTTAGAGTGAACAAGTCGGAACTGATTGACGCTATCGCCGCATCTGCTGACATCCCGAAAGCTGTAGCTGGCCGTGCGCTGGACGCAGTAATTGACTCCGTGACCGGTGCCCTGAAAGCAGGCGACGACGTCGTACTGGTTGGCTTCGGTACCTTCTCGGTCAAGGATCGCGCCGAGCGCACTGGCCGTAACCCTCAAACCGGCAAGGCCATCAAGATCGAAGCTGCCAAGGTTCCAGGTTTCAAGGCAGGCAAAGGCCTGAAAGACGCCGTCAACTAAGTCGTCTTTCAGCCGGACCCGGCCTGGCCAGGTCCGAGCACGGTGAAGGCGGGGCGCAAACGTTCCCGCCTGACACGTTTGCTAAGTAAAGGCGCATCCTCGGATGCGCCTTTCTTTTATCAGGTTTCTACCCACGCTCCGCGGTTGTCGACGCAGTGGTACAGCCGTTTCTGGGGGACGCATGCTGCAAAATATCAGGGACAATTCACAAGGTTGGATTGCCAAGACCATCATCGGCCTTATCGTCGTATTGATGGCGTTGACCGGTTTCGAAGCTATTTTCCAGGCCGCCACCCATAGCCAGGACGCCGCCAAGGTGAACGGCCAGACCATCAGCCAGAATGAGCTGAGCCAGGCGGCCGACATGCAGCGCCGCCAGCTTGTACAACAACTGGGCAAGGACTTCGATCCGGCGCTGCTGGATGACAAATTGCTGCGCGAAGAGGCACTCAAGGGGCTGATCAGCCGCAAGTTGCTGCTGCAAGGCGCCGAAGATGCCAAGTTCGCTTTCTCCGAGGCTGCGCTGGATCAGGTGATTCTGCAGACGCCGGAATTCCAGGTGGACGGCAAGTTCAGTGCCGACCGTTTCGACCAGGTCATCCGCCAGATGGGCTATGGCCGCATGCAGTTCCGCGACATGCTCGCTGAAGAAATGCTCATCGGCCAGCTGCGCACCGGCCTGGCTGGCAGCAGCTTTGTCACCGACCAGCAGGTCGATGCCTTTGCCCGCCTGGAAAAGCAGACCCGTGACTTCGCATCGCTGACCTTCAAGGCCGATCCGGCTGCGGTCAAGGTCAGCGACGAAGAGATCAAGGCGCACTACGACCAGCACGCCAAGGAGTTCATGTCGCCTGACCAGGTGGTGATCGACTACATCGAACTGAAGAAGTCGGCGTTCTTCGACCAGGTCAAGGTGACCGACGAGGAACTCAAGGCCCAGTACGAGAAGGAAATCGCCAACCTCGCCGAGCAGCGCCATGCGGCGCACATCCTCATCGAGGTCAACGACAAGGTCACCGACGCCCAGGCCAAAGCCCGCGCCGAAGAGATCGAGCAGCGCCTGGCCAAAGGTGAAGACTTTGCCGCACTGGCCAAGGAGTTCTCCCAGGATCCAGGTTCGGCCAATAGCGGTGGTGACCTCGGCTTCGCCGGCCCGGGGGTCTACGACCCGGCGTTCGAAGATGCCCTGTACACGCTGCAAAATGGCCAGGTATCGGCGCCGGTACGCACCGAGTTCGGCTACCACCTGATCAAGCTGCTGGGCGTGCAGGCGCCGGAAGTGCCAAGCTTCGCCAGCCTCAAGGACAAGCTGACCCGCGATCTGAAAACCCCGCTGGTCGAGCAGCGTTACGTCGACGCCAGCAAGCAGCTGCAGGATGCCGCCTACGAGGCTTCCGACCTGGGCCAGCCGGCTCAGGACCTGAACCTGAAAGTGCACACCTCTGCAGCCTTCGGCCGCGAGGGTGGTGAAGGCATCACTGCCAACCGTTCGGTGGTGCAGGCGGCGTTCTCCGAAGAAGTGCTGGATGAGGCTGCCAACAGCACCGCCATCGAGCTCGACCCGGAGACCACCGTGGTGCTGCGCGTCAAGGAGCACCGCAAGCCTGAACAACTGCCGCTGGAAGCCGTGGCCAGCAGCATCCGCGAACACTTGGCCAAGGAGAAGGCGACAGCCGAGCTCAAGGCCAAGGCGGACAAGCTGATTGCCGGCCTGCGTGATGGCTCCATCGCACCAGGTAGCGTGCACGAAGGGCAGGGTTGGAAGGCTTATGAAGCCGTCACCCGGGGCGAGGACGGTATCGACCCGGCCGAACTGCAGGCGCTGTTCCGCCTGAACAAGCCGCAAGCCAAGGACAAGCCGGTGTACGGCAGCGTCGTGCTGCGTGACGGTAGCCTGGTGGTGTTGCAGCTCAAGGGTGTCAACGAAGGCGCAACCGCCACCGACGAAGAGAAGCAGCAGATCCGCCGCTACCTCGCGTCGCGTGCTGGCCAGCAAGACTTTGCGGCCTTCCGCAAACAGCTGGAAGCCAATGCGGACATCACCCGTTACTAAGGTGATCGCTGCATGAAAAAGCAGGCCGCCCAGTGCGGCCTGTTTCGTTTCTGTCGCCAGTGCAGGCTGGCTCTAGCGTTTCATCCCTTCATAACTGTCCAGCGTATCCCGTGCAATCTCCCGCCCCAGGGCAATCAGCTCCGGTGCCTTGTAGAACTCGAAAAACCGGCACACGCGCTTGGGCACGTTGATCAGCACATCCGGTGGATAGCCGGCAATCTTGTACTGCGCAAGCGAGGTCTGCATGACCTCGAAGCTCTGGTTGATCAGGTCCAGCAGTGAGGCGGGCCCGACGTTGTCGATGATGAACGAGCCGGTCGCCGATTTCGGCGCGCCCTCGCGCTCGGGTGCCGCCGCCGGCTGCTGAGTGTCCGGGTCGGCGGCATCGCTCAACCAGGGGCTGGGCGGTGCCAGCCCTTCGGCGACGATTTCCTGTTCGATGCGGATCAGTTCCTCTGCCGGCTTGCGCCGGAACGGCAAGCGCGAACCCAGCGAGCTGAGCAAGGCATCGAAGCGCATCTTGAACGCCGCCGGGCGTTCGATCACCGGCAGCTGATACTGCTTCTGGTTCGTGGCGTTGAGGTTGACCGCGATGATCAGGTCGCAATGGCTGGACACCACCGGCACGATCGGCAACGGGTTGAGGATGCCGCCGTCGACCAGCATGCGGTTGCCTTGCATGACCGGCGTGAACAGGCTGGGAATGGCTGCCGAGGCACGCATGGCCTGGTGCAGGCAGCCTTCCTGGAACCAGATTTCCTGCTGGTTGGTAAGGTCGGTTGCAACCGCCGTGTAGGGAATGCGCAGTTGCTCGATGTTGATCTCGCCGACGATCTTGCGGATCTGCCCGAACACCTTGTCGCCGCGGATGGCGCCAAGGCGAAAACTGACATCGACCAGGCGCAGTACATCCAGATAGTCGAGGCTCTCGATCCAGTTGCGGTAATGCTCCAGTTTGCCCGCGGCATAGATGCCGCCAATCACCGCGCCCATGGAGCAGCCCGCTACGCAGGCAATGTCATAGCCGCGTCGCTCGATTTCTTCGATCACGCCAATGTGTGCATACCCCCGGGCACCGCCCGACCCCAGTACCAGTGCAACGCGTTTACTCATGAACATTCCCCGGCCAGTGCAACCATGGTCCTACAATGCACCTATCGCCACCTGTGCTTCAATGTAGCTCGCACTGAGCTACTGTGATAATGCTGGCCAAGTGAAGCAGCCGATCAGGGCACTTTTCAACAGCAGGGGCGTCAAATCGCCAACTTTTTACCTTTGAGGTGTCACCGATGAAAGCTTGGATCTGCCTTCCACTGATTGCCTTGGCCCTTGCTGGCTGTGCGGGCAAGACGGCCTACCGGGACAGTTGCGCAACCCAGCTGGATGCCGCCTGGAAGGAGCTGGACCTGGCCAAGTCCGAAGGCTTTGCCGGTGCCGTGAGTTACTCCAAGGCGTTGTCGCTGTTGACCGGGGCCAAGACCCAGCAGCAGTTCGAGGGTTACGAAAGCTGTACCCGCAAGGCCGAGAAGGCGCGTTTCTACATTCGTGAATCGCGCGCCGGGCGCTGACCAAGGAGCGTCTGATGTCTGCCATGCTCGATCACGTGGTTGCCCAGGTACTGGCCCTGCAAGTCCGTCTGCTGGCCTGCAGGGAGCGCCTGGCCGCCGATACTGACAGCGAGGCCTTGCACGATCTGCGCACCACCCTGCGGCGCCTGCGCAGCCTGCTGCGGCCATTGCGCGGGTTGCCCGGGGTGGAGCAGTTGGAGGAAGCCGCCAGTTCGTTGGGTACCCTGACCACGCCGTTGCGTGACCGCGAGGTGCTCGCGGCCGAGCTACTGGGGCGTGGTTACACCGGAGCCGGACAGCGACGCCTGGAAGGGCGTGGCAGGACCTTTGCCAGTGTTGCTGCCAGCCCCCAACTTACCAAGGTGCTGGCAATCGTCGACGCGTTTCCGCTGTTCCTGCGTGCGGCGGGCCGCGAGGGCCTGGTCAAGTCACTCGACAAGCGTATCGACAAACGCCTGGTCAAGCAGTGGCGCAAATTGCACCACGCCTTGCAGGACCCGGCCCACGATCGCCACCGCTTGCGGTTGTTGATCAAGCGCGCGCGTTATGGTGATGAGGCCTACCCGCAGCTCGACCATGCCGGCAATAAGCTGCAGCGATTACTGAAAAAGGCTCAGGGTGACCTGGGTGACTGGCATGACCGCCTGCAATGGTTGCTGCAAGTGCGCGACCATGCCGACCTGGCGCCGTGCAAAGTGGCCTGGGAGCGAGAACTGCACGAAGCCGAGCGTCAGTCGGATGTGACGCTGGATGCCCTGCAACAGGCACTGGCGCGGCGCCAGCCCGACAAATGACCGATATGCGGGCTGATCGCCAGGCGTTTGCTGGCTAGGATGGGCAGACCTTTTTCGCTGCAGGCAGGAGCCGGCCTATGAACTTCAATCAACTGCTCGACGCCGTGCGCGCCAGCCCCGAGTCGGTCAGCGTTCCACCCAGCTGGGCTCAGGGCCGGGCGGCCTTTGGCGGGCTGATGGCGGCCATGGTCTATGAAGCCATGCGCCTGAAACTCTCCGACAGCCGCCCTGTGCGCTCGCTGGCCATCAGTTTCGTGGCGCCGGCTGCGGCCGATGTGCCAATCCGTTTCGAGGTGGAGGTGCTGCGTGAAGGCAAGGCGGTCAGTACCTTGCTGGGCCGCGCCGTTCAGGAAGGCCAGGTGGTGACCCTGGTACAGGGTAACTTCGGGGCAGGGCGGCCTTCCACGGTTGAGGTACCGGCGCTGCCGGCCATGGACATGAAAGCCCTCGACGAGGCGGCCCCCGAACTGCCCTATATCAAAGGCGTAACCCCGGAGTTCATGCGGCATGTGGCGTTACGCTGGGCGGTGGGCGGGTTACCATTCAGTGGCAATCAGTCGCGCAAGATGGGCGGCTGGGTGCGCTTGCGCGACGTAGCCGAGGAACAGGTCACGGAGGCCCACCTGCTGGCGCTGGTCGATGCCTGGCCGCCGAGCCTGATGCCATTTCTGAAGCAGCCTGCGGCGGGCAGCACACTGACCTGGACCATCGAGTTCATCCAGCCCACGCCGACGCTGTCCACACTGGACTGGTGCCGTTATTGCGTAGAAACGGAGCATGCGCGAGACGGCTATGGACATGCTGCAGCAGCCCTGTGGACGGCCGAGGGCGAGTTGCTGGCCTTGAGCCGGCAGACTGTGACCGTATTTGCCTGAGCCCGCTACTGCTGCAGTCAATCGCGGTGCTTGTGCCGCTCCCGCCAGGCTTTCCACCAGCTCCCGCTCAGCACGAAGCGCGGAAAGGTGATGAACTGCTCGGTCAGCAGCCGCTTCACGGCGTCCTGGCGATTGGCGAACGGCTCGGGCTGCTCGGCCTCCAGGCGATGACCGTGGCGCTGCAGGCCCAGGCCGGCGATCAGGGCGATGATGCCAACGGCCAGTTGGCTCAGATCGAGGCCGAACAGGCCGGACAGCACCAGCAACGCACCCAGGATGAACAGTGGCACGGCAATCAGGTGCAATACCAGATTGGCCGGGTGACGGTGATTATGGTGGTAGCCGCGCCATTGCCAGGCGCGCAGGTTGGGCAGGCGTTTGCTCATGGGCATATCCTCTCGGTCATGCCCAAAGCTTAGTGCTGCCGCCGGCCTGGGGCCAATCAAGCCGGCCTATCGCGACTATAGCTTGAGCTGGCCAATGACTTTGTTCAGCTGTCCCGCCAAGGTCGCCAGTTCGGTGCTGGTGTTTGCCGAGCCCACCGTCTGCTGCACGGTCTGCTCGGTCACGTCGCGAATACTCACCACGGCGCGGTTCATTTCCTCGGCCACCTGGCTTTGTTGCTCGGCGGCCACGGCGATCTGGGTATTGCTTTCGCGCATCTGGGCCACCGCGCCGGTGATTTCAGCCAGCGCTGCACCGGCTTCCTGGGCCTGCCTGACGCAGTCGTCAGCCTTATACGAGCTTTCCTGCATGAATTCCACCGCATCGCGGGTGCCTGACTGCAAGGCCGAGACCATTGTGGTGATCTCGTCGGTGGAGGTTTGCACGCGCCTGGCCAGGTTACGCACCTCATCGGCCACCACTGCAAAGCCGCGGCCCAGGTCACCGGCGCGCGCCGCTTCGATGGCGGCGTTGAGCGCCAACAGGTTGGTCTGTTCGGCGATGCTGTGGATCACGCTGACCACGCTGTTGATCTTCTGGCTGTCTTCGGCCAGCTGGCGAATCATTTCGGCGGTTTGCTGCACGCCGCTGGACAGCCCGGAAATCGAATCCTGCACCCGGCTGACGACCTCCTGGCCACTGCCTGCCAGGGTGTCAGCGGTTTGCGACAGGTCGCGGGTGGCGCCGGCGTGCTGGGCAATATGGTGCACCGTCGCGGACATTTCGTTGATGGCTGTGGCGGCCTGGTCAGTCTCGCTCTGCTGGCCGAGCATGCCGTGGCGCACGTCGCTCATGCTGGCAGCCAGGCGTGCGGCGCCCGAGTCCAGTTGTGCTGCGGTGTGGGCGACGGTACTGACCACGCGGTGATAGGTGGCCTGCATGGCGTTGAACGCCCCGGCCATCTGGCCGACCTCGTCGCCACAGGCCAGGGGTACCCGGGCAGCCAGGTCACCGGTTTTTTCCACGTGCAGCATCACGTCCTTGAGGGTGTTGAGCTGGCTGAGCAGGAAGCGGATCAGCAGCTGCGAGGCGCCAAGCATGGCCAGCATCAGGATCAGCACGCACACCGCGTAGTTGCTGAAGCGCTCGAGGAAGACCTGGCGCAGGCTTGGCGACTGGGCCAGCACGGCGATTTGCTGATCACCGTTGCGTAGCACCTGCGCGCCGCGCAGCGGATTGTCGCCAAGGATCCAGGGGCCAGGCAGTTCGACCCAACCCTGGCCGTTACGCAGGGCGTCGAGGGCATTGCCGGCGAAGGTCGGCGTTTGCCCGGCGGACCATCGGATGACGTTGGCCGGCTGCGGCAGTGCTTGCCCAGCTGGCCAGGCCGCCAGCAGCTGGGCTTGTGCCGCCGCCTGTGCCTGGGCGGCTTCGGCGCGGGCGCGTTGCTCAAGGTGCACGGCGTAGAGCACCAGCAGCAAGGTCGTGACAAAGGCCACCGCGTTGACGGCCCAGAACTTGTACTTCAGGGAAACATTGCTAAGCCAGGCACCCATGGGCAGGTCTTCTCTGAGTTGAGCGGAAACAATATTGGCAAGGTGCCATCATTGTGCCTGTCCAATTCAGAGGCTTTGTTGATATGCATCAAGAGCTTGTAGGAACAACTGTCTTGCGCAAAATTTAAAAAAGCGTGCGTGATCCCTGTGGGTGCGGGTTTACCCGCGAATGCGGTGGCGGCGGCAGCGGTGAACGGCCAGGAGAAACTGGCCGCCGGGTCAGGCCCATTCGCGGGTGAACCCGCGTATGCAGGGTGGGTCAGATTTCAGATCTGGAAGAACGCCCGCGCAGTGGCAGTGGTATGCGCCGCCGTGTGCTCGATCGACTCACCCCGGTGCAAGGCCACCTCGCGCAACACCTCGGGCAGGAACGCCGGTTCATTGCGCCCGCTCTTCGGCTTGGGCCGCAGGCTACGCGGCAGCAGATAAGGCGCATCGCTCTCCAGCATCAGCCGCCCCTCGGCAATGTTGCCTACCAGCGGGTGCAGGTGGGTACCGCGGCGCTCGTCGCAGATCCAGCCGGTAATGCCGATATGCAGGTCCATGTCCAGGTAGGCAAACAGCGCGTCGCGCTCACCGGTAAAGCAATGCACCACTGCGCCGGTCAGGTGATCACGGTACGCCTTGAGGATCGCCAGCAAGCGCTCGTTGGCGTCGCGTTCATGCAGGAACACCGGCAGGCGCAGTTCGGCCGCCAGGGCCAGCTGTGCTTCCAGAGCTTTTTCCTGCAGTGGGCGAGGGGAGAAGTCGCGGTTGAAATCCAGGCCGCATTCACCCACGGCGCGCACACGGGGTTCGTTCAACAGTTGCCGTAGCCGGCCCTCACTGCCGGCATCCCAGGCCTTGGCATCGTGCGGGTGTACCCCCGCCGTGGCGAAAAGGTGCTCGCCGCACGGATCCAGTTGCTGGCACAGTTCCAGCGCCTGTTCGCTGACGTCCAGGCTGGTGCCCGTAAGCACCATTTGCGTTACCCCGGCTTCGAGCGCGCGCTCGACGATAGCCGCCTGTTGGTCGCGGAAACTGCTGTTGGTCAGGTTGACGCCGATATCGATCAGTTGCATGGTGCTACCTCGTGCCGCGGGGCGGCCAGCATAGCAAACATCTCGTTTTTCTGAAAAAACCAAGAACTTCATGCTGTTGCCGTGGTCTTTTACTGTCATTTATCACTTGGCGGTGCAAACCATGGATGCTGCCCACCGACCACGGACACGTTCTCCCATGCTGCGATGCTGGCTCATCTTGCTGCTCACGCTCGGGCTGGCCCTGACCGGTCCGGCCTATGCGCGCTTGCCAGGGCCGCAGCAGAACATTCCGCCTGCCAAGGTCCGTGACCTGCAACAGATCCGCACCAGCAAGGTGCTGCGGGTGCTGGTCAATCAGAGCCGCAACAGCTCGGGCGAGGTCAAGGGCGAGCCGGTGGGTGTCGAGTACTATCGCCTGCGCGCACTGGAACATTACCTGAACGCCCGCGCCGAGGATGGCCAGCATATCCAGCTGAAACTCATTCCGCGGGCCAAGGAGCAGTTGCTGGGCGCCTTGCAACGGGGCGAGGGTGACCTGGCTGCGCCAGGCGAGCTGCTCGACCCCAGCGTGGTGCGCGGCGTCAGCAGCACTGCGCCGATACTCGACCAGGTGCCGTTGATGCTGGTGGGGCGTAAAGGTGAACGTAGCTTCAGCAAGGTTGAACAGCTGTCCGGGCGTACCGTGGCCCTGACCAGCGCCAGCGCCGGCGGCCCGCTGATCCAGCAGCTCAACCAGCAGCTGGCGCTGCGCAAGCGTGCGCCGATCAAGGTGGAGTGGGTGGACTCGACGCTGGCAGTAGAGGATGTGCTGGAGATGGTGCAGGCCGGCATCTATCACCTGACTGTGGTCGAGCAGCCGATCGCCCGGCGCTGGGCGCGGGTCATGCCGCGCCTGCGCCTGGACAGCCGCGTGCACCTTGGGGCGCCGCAGGCCATGCGCTGGTATGTGGGAAAAGATGCGCCGCAATTGCTCGCCAGCGTTGATCGCTTCCTCAAGGGCTATCGTGCGCCGGACAATCAGGACGCTGCATTCGAGCGCATCTACCGCCGCCAGTATCGGGTGCACAACCCTTTGGCCAGCAAGGACCGCCAGCGCTTGGCCTCGGTGCGGGCGGTGCTGCAGAAGCATGGCGCGGCGCAGCAGATCGACTGGCTCAACCTGGCTGCGCTGGCCTTCAAGGAGTCGACGCTCAACCCTGCTGCGCGCGGCAGTGGTGGGGCCCATGGCCTGATGCAGATCACCCCGTCTGCAGCCCAGCGCGTGGGCGTGAGCAACACCGCCACGGTAGATGGCAATGTCCAGGCCAGCGCCCGCTACCTGGCGCTGATCCGGCGCAAGTTCTTTGCCAGCCCCAGGATCAACGAGCGTGAGCGCATGGCCTTTGTGCTGGCGGCCTACAACCTTGGCCCTGAGCGCGTTCAGGCCATGCGCGCCGAAGCGCGGCGGCGCGGCCTCAACGGTAACCAGTGGTTCTTCCAGACCGAGCGCGTTGCCATGGAGCAGGTGGGCATGGGGCCGGTCAATTTCGTCAACAGCGTCAACAAGTACTTCTTGGCGTTCAATCGCGAGCGCGCCGTGCTGGAGCGCGTAGTGAGGCGCTGACAAATCGATTTATTCGATTCTTATGTTAGATATTTCGCGATTTTCATATCTGACTAATCGATTATCATGGCGTCCATTCCAACACAGACTCTCCGTTTCAAGGACGCTTCGACATGAACAACGCTACCCTCAACGCCCTTTTCTCTACCCGTGCTGGCGCTGGCCTCAGTTTTATCCGCATCCTGGTTGGCCTGATCTTCATGGCGCATGGTGCACAAAAGCTGTTCGGCCTGTTCGGGGGCTACGGCCTGGAAGGCACCGGCCAGTGGATGGAAAGCATTGGCCTGGCCCCGGGCTACCTGATGGCGCTGCTGTCTGGCAGTGCCGAATTCTTCGGCGGCGTGGCTCTGGTGATCGGTTTGCTGGCGCGCCCGGCGGCCCTGGCCCTGAGTGTCACCCTGGTGGTGGCGATTTTCTCCGTGCACATCGGCAATGGCCTGTTCATGTCCAACAATGGCTATGAATTCGCCCTGGCCCTGCTGGCCGGTACCGTCGCGGTCATGATCGAAGGGGCAGGGCGCTTCTCGCTGGACCGCCTGATCGCCCGTTGATGAGCTGCAAGTCATAGCTGCAAGCCCCAAGCGAGAGCTGGCCGCGTGTTGCCCGCTCTTGCTTTGTGCTTGCAGCTTGTAGCTTGCAACTTGCAGCTCCTCGCTCTAGCATACCGCCTGCGCCGATTTAAACAGCTACTTGCGGGGCGCAGGATGGCCCTCCCAAGGTCTCCGAAATACCGCTAAAGCGCTGGTTCGGTGACGCCTCCCACCGCTGCCCAGCGGGATTCGCGAGGCGGAGAGAAGCACCATGAGTTGCCCACGTACCAGTGTCTGTTTGAGCCCTTTGCCTGCCAGCCAGGCGTCCCGCACACCGCGCATCCTGCTCGGCGGCCAGCATCAGCCCACCCTTTTGCGTCACCTCGAAGGTCTGTCCCGGCGCAAGGGCCAGGCGCGTGCATTCCTGATCCAGTTCGCCGATGCCTGCTGCCACCTTGCGCAGTACGGCAATGACCGTTTTGACCTGGCGGTGATCCAGGCCCCGGCGCCGGAGGTGGCCGCCGATGTCATCGGTCATCTGACCCGCATTGCGCGCCAAGGCCTGATTACCCGCCCCTGAGGAGCGCGCCGTTGAGCACCAATATCATCACCACCGCAGGCCATGAGGCGCTGAAGAAAGAGCTGGACCACCTGTGGCGGGTGTATCGCCCGGAAATCACACAGAAGGTCGCCTGGGCGGCGTCGCTGGGTGATCGCAGCGAGAACGCCGACTACCAGTACAACAAGAAGCTGCTGCGCGAAATCGACCGCCGGGTACGTTACTTGCGCAAGCGTCTCGAGGACGTGAAGGTGGTTGCCTATTCGCCGCAGCAGGAGGGCAAGGTGTTTTTCGGTGCCTGGGTAGAGATCGAGAACGACGAGGGCGATACCAAGAAGTTTCGCATCGTCGGCTATGACGAGATTCACGGGCGCAACGACTACATCTCGATCGACTCGCCCATGGCCCGTGCCTTGCTGAAGAAGGCGGAGGGCGATGAGGTGGTGGTGCAGACGCCTACCGGTGAAGCAACCTGGTATGTGAGCGGCGTCAGTTACGATCAGTGAATTGATGCCGCCTGTGCCGGCCTCTTCGCCGGCACAGGCAGCCCTCAACTTTCCCGCAACACCGCCAGCGGGCTGGCATTCAGCGCCCGTCGCGTGCCCAGCACCCCCGCACCACCCACCAGCAGCGCTCCTGCCAATGGCAGTACCAGCAACCACGGATGTGGGCTCCATTGCAGGTCGAAGGCATAGCGGTACAGCACCAGGGTAATCAGCTCACAGCCCACGGCAGCCAACAGTCCGCTGGCCGCGCCCAGCAAACCGAACTCGATACGCCTGGCCTTGACCAGCAATGGCCGTGCCGCCCCCAGCGCGCGCAACAGTGCGCCCTGGCGAATGCGTTCGTCCAGCGTTGCCTGGAGGCCGGCGAACAGCACCGCCAGCCCGGCCGCCAGCACGAACAGCAATACGTATTCGACGGCCAACGTCACCTGGGCGAGGATGCTGCGCAACTGATCGAGCAGCGCATCCACTTGCAGAATGGTCACCGCCGGGAACGCCCGCGACAGCGCCACCACGTCCACGTCATGCCCCGGCGCCAGGTAGAAGCTGGTCAGGTAGGTGGTCGGCAGCCCCTGCAGCGTGCCGGGCTGGAAGATCATGTAAAAGTTCGGCTGGAAGCTGTCCCAGTGCACGCTGCGCAGGCTGCTGACCCGTGCCTGGCGTTGCTGGCCGCCGATGTCGAAAGTCAGCACGTCACCCAGCTGGACTTCAAGGCTGCGGGCCAGCTCCGCCTCTACCGACACACCGGGAGTCTCCTCGCCTGATGGCAGCGCCTGCCACCAGTTGCCGGCGGTGAGGGCGTTGCCAGCCGGCAGCTCGGCGGCCCAGGTCAGGCTGAGGTCGCGCTGCACCGCGCGCTCGCCCGCCGAATCCTTGCTGACCAGCTGTTGCACCGGTTGATCGTTGATTTGCACCAGGCGGCCGGGGGTTACCGGGTACAAGGGTGCGGAGGCGGCGTTGACCTGGTGCAGGCGCTGGGCAAACGGCTCGCGGTCATCCGGCAGAATGTTCAGGGCGAAGTGGTTGGGCGCATCCTTGGGTAGTTGCGCTTGCCAGGTGTCCAGCAGTTCGGCGCGCAGCAGGGCGACCAGTGCCATGGCCAGCAGGATCAGCCCGAAGGCGAGGGCCTGGCCGGCGGCGGCCGTAGGGTGGCGTAGCAGTTGGCCCAGCCCCAGGCGCCAGGCCAGTGGGGCGCCGGCCAACAGCTGGCGCAGGCTGCGCAAGCCGAGCAGCAGCAGCCCGCCGAGCAGCAGCGCGGCGACCAGGCCACCCCCCAGCAGGGCGAAGGTGAGCAGCAGATCAAGGCTCAGGCGCCACATGATCAGGCCCAGGGCAAACAGGGCGGCGCCATACACCACCCAGCTGCTGGGCGGAATTGGCAGCAGGTCGCGGCGCAGCACCCGCAGCGGTGGTACTTGCCCCAGTGCGGCAATGGGCGGCAAGGCGAAGCCGGCCAGGGCCACCAGTCCGGTACCGATACCGGCCAGGGCGGGGACGATGCCGCCAGCGGGTATCTCGCTGGGCAGCAGGCCGTGCAACAGGCGGAACAGGCCCAGCTGGGCCAGCCAGCCGAGCAGGGCCCCGGCCAGCGCTGCGACCAGCCCGAGCATGGCCAGTTGCAGGCAGTACAGGCCCAGCGCCTGGCGACGCGAGAGGCCCAGGCAGCGCAGCAAGGCACTGGCGTCCAGGCGGCGTGCAGCATAACGGCTGGCCGACAAGGCCACGGCGACGCCGGCCAGCAGCACGGCCACCAGGCTGGCCATGTTCAGGTAGCGTTCGGCTTTGCCCAAGGCTCCGCCGATCTGCTGGTTGCCATCGCGGGTGTCACGCAGGCGCTGGTTGGCGGCGAGGTCTTTTTCCACGGCCTGGCGGTACCTGGCCAGCGCCTCGGTATCGCCGCGCCACAGGTCACGGTAGGTAACCCGGCTGCCCGGCTGGATAACGCCGGTGGCCTCCAGGTCAGCCAGGTTCATCATCACCCGTGGGGTAAGGCTGTAGAAATTGTTGGCACGGTCCGGTTCGTAGGTCAGCACGCGGCTCATGCGCAGGGTCTTCAGGCCCACGTCGATGCTGTCACCTACCGACAGCCCCAGTGCCGCCAGCAGGCGCGGTTCGACCCATGCCTCGCCCGGTGCCGGGCCGCCGCCTGGGGTTTCCTCGGCGTAGGGTGCCGGCGCGCTGCGCACTTGCCCGCGCAATGGGTAGGCGCCATCCGCCGCCTTGACGCTGGACAGCTGGATGCCATTGTCACCGCCCACAACGCTGGTGAACTCGACCACCTGGGCGTGGCGCAAGCCAAGCGCCTTGCCGGCATCAAGCTGCTGTTCGCGAGCTGCAGCGCTGCCCTGCAGCACCAGGTCGGCGCCGAGGAACTCGCTGGCGCGCA